>Ga0153918_1000401_pt1 | contig 21832 bp, 24 predicted proteins | sample TSFL002MetaG_FD_104687 | JGI IMG/M metagenome (GOLD analysis project Ga0153918, IMG submission 104687) | Attine ant fungus gardens microbial communities from Florida, USA - TSFL002 MetaG | ecosystem: Host-associated > Fungi > Mycelium > Unclassified | place: USA: Florida, Paynes Creek Historic... | reverse complement strand
CGCACGACTTGCCGCCCCTTGTAGCTCTTGGCCAGGTGCTGGGCTTTGAGGGTTGCCATTTACTCGGCCTTCTTCTTCGGCTGGATCACCATGTCGATGCGCTGACGTGGTTGAGTCACGTTGCCACCACGACCTGCGGTCGCAACCTGGGTCTTGGTGTTGTAGACGATCTTCTCGCCTTCGGTGGTGTTGCCTTCGTTCTCGACCTTGGCGCGGTCGGTGAGGATCACCGTGTCTTTCTGCGCCTGGTACTGGATGGTCACCGCCCAGCCTTTCATCTTGTCGGGCTTGGCCGTGCTCTGCTGCTGCTCGAAGTAGGCCAGGTTGCCCACCGAGGTCACCACATCGATGTCGCCATTGGCGGCACGGGTCATGGTCACGGTGTTGCCTTTGATCATCATGGAGCCCTGGGTGATGATCACATCGCCGGTATAGGTGGCCACGCCCTGCTTGTCGTCCAGGTGCGCGTTGTCGGCCTGGATGCGGATAGGCTGGTCACGGTCGGTCGGCAGGGCGAAGGCGCTCGCGCTTCCCAGTGCTGCGCTCAGGCTGAGCAAAAGGGGGAGGGTTTTAACGAGCCTCATACTGTCCTCTTACGTTAGAGAGCAAGTCCATCTTGCCTTCTTTCAAATACGCTTTCATTCCTTTACCCGTAGTCGTGCCACCGGCGCCGTCGATTCTAACGGCTTGCTCGGTCTGCGCATATTGCTTCTGCGGGAATACGGTCATGCGCGAGCTGGTAACGATCAATTCACGCTGCTTTTCGTCGATGCGTTGCACGCGGACCTTCTCGATCAGCTCGACCTCGGTGCCATCCGGGTTGACCTCTGCGCGTTCGCTCTGCACATGCCAAGGGTATTCGGTGCCCCGGTACATGTGCAGGTCGGGCGTGGTCAGCAGGGTGACTTCACTGGCCCTGAGGTGCTCGACCTTGTCGGCGGTCATTTCGTATTGCAGCTTGCCATCAGGCATGAACTGCACGCTATGCGCGTTGATCGCGTAATAGTCGATGGCACTCTCGTCAACCTGGGCGACTGGCTTGTCGAGGAAGCTTTCAGGGCTGACATTCCAGTAGCCGATTGCCGCAAGCAGGGCGGCAATCACCGCGAGCAGCGCAATATTGCGGGCTTTCTTGCTGAACATGGGCAGCCTTAAAGGTAGTTGGCGTTGGCAGCGTCCAGGGTGCCCTGGGCGTGCATGATCAGTTCACAGAACTCGCGTGCAGCACCTTCGCCACCGCGTGCCTGGGTTACGCCGTGGGCGTGCTGGCGAACGAACGGTGCGGCGTTGGCTACGGCAACCCCCAGGCCCACCCGGCGGATTACCGGCAGGTCGGGCAGGTCGTCGCCCAGATAGGCGACCTGTTCATAGCTTAGGCCCAGTTCGGCGAGCAGGCCGTCGAGCACGACCAATTTGTCTTCACGGCCCTGGTAAAGATGAGGAATACCGAGGTTTTTCGCCCGGCGCTCGACGACCGGGGTCTTGCGTCCGCTGATGATCGCCGTGGTAACGCCCGAGGCCATGAGCATCTTGATGCCTTGGCCATCCAGGGTATTGAAGGTCTTGAATTCGCTGCCATCTTCAAGAAAGTACAGGCGGCCATCGGTCAGCACGCCGTCGACGTCGAAAACGGCCAGTTTGATCGCCTTGCCGCGTTGCATGAGATCTTCAATCATCGGTTCGTTCTCCTTTACATCACGCCGGCGCGCAGCAGGTCGTGCATGTTCAGGGCGCCGGTCGGGCGCTCGTCCTTGTCCACGACCACCAGGGCGCTGATCTTGTGGTCCTCCATGATCTTCAGGGCCTCTGCAGCCAGCATCTCGCCGCGAGCCGTCTTGCCATGCACGGTCATTACCTGATCGATCAGTGTGGTGTGCACATCAATGTTGCGGTCCAGGCTGCGGCGCAGGTCGCCATCGGTGAAGATCCCGGCCAGCTTGCCATCGCTGCCCACGATCACGGTCATGCCCAAACCTTTGCGGGACATTTCAAGGAGCGCGTCCTTGAGCAGTGTGCCGCGCTGTACCTGGGGCAATTCGTCACCGGCGTGCATGACATTCTCGACCTTGAGCAGCAGGCGACGACCCAGGGCGCCGCCAGGGTGCGAAAAGGCGAAGTCCTCGGCGGTGAAGCCACGCGCTTCGAGCAGGGCGATGGCCAGCGCATCACCCAGTACCAGTGCGGCAGTGGTAGAGGAAGTCGGGGCGAGGTTCAGCGGGCAGGCTTCCTGGGTGACGCTGGCGTCGAGATTGACTTCGGCGGCCTGGGCCAGGGGCGAGTCCGGGTTGCCGGTCATGCTGATCAGTTGGATCCCAAGGCGCTTGATCAGCGGCAGCAGGGTCACGATCTCGGCAGTGCTGCCAGAGTTGGACAGGGCCAGGATGACGTCGTCGCGGGTGATCATGCCCATGTCGCCATGGCTGGCTTCGGCCGGATGCACGAAGAATGCTGGCGTGCCGGTGCTGGCCAGGGTGGCGGCGATCTTGTTGCCGATATGCCCCGATTTGCCCATGCCGACCACCACGACCCGGCCCTTGCTCGCCAGGATCAGCTCGCAGGCCTTGACGAAATTGGCGTCGATGCGGGCCACCAGGCCTTGAACGGCCTCGAGTTCCAGGCGCAGGGTGCGCTGGGCGGAGTGGATCAGCTCGCTGGTTTGGCTCATGTCGAAAAGCAATGCCTGATTAAAAGGCGGCGATTATAGCCGCAATACAGAAAAGCCTCATCCTTTCGATTGCTTTCTCAAATGTCATCAATGCCTGTCGATGGCCTGAACGACCTGTTCCATGCCCTTGGGGGCGGGAGGTCAGCGGTGCTATAGTTCGCCGCTATTCGGCCTGCCAAGGGCGCGTGTGCCTTCACGATGAGGGCCAGCGTCCATTAGTGCGAGGCTGCATCAGCAAGGAGTCTAGATGAGTGTGGATAGCGCCTACGCGGTCGAGTTGAAGGGAGTCACCTTCAAGCGCGGTTCGCGCAGCATTTTCAGCAATGTCGACATCCGTATCCCGCGTGGCAAGGTCACCGGGATCATGGGGCCGTCGGGTTGCGGCAAGACCACGCTGCTGCGCCTGATGGGCGCGCAGCTACGGCCGTCGAGCGGAGAAGTGTGGGTGGCCGGGCAGAACCTGCCGAGCCTCTCGCGCAGCGACCTGTTCGACGCCCGCAAGCAGATGGGCGTACTGTTCCAGAGCGGTGCGTTGTTCACCGATCTCGATGTGTTCGAGAACGTTGCCTTTCCGTTGCGCGTGCATACCCAGCTTTCGGACGAAATGATCCGTGACATCGTGTTGATGAAGCTGCAGGCGGTTGGCCTGCGCGGTGCCATCGACCTGATGCCGGACGAACTGTCCGGCGGGATGAAGCGCCGGGTGGCGCTGGCCCGGGCGATTGCCCTGGACCCGCAGATCCTCATGTACGACGAACCATTCGTCGGCCAGGACCCGATCGCCATGGGTGTGCTCGTGCGCTTGATCCGCCTGCTCAATGATGCGCTGGGGATCACCAGCATCGTGGTTTCCCATGACCTCGCCGAAACCGCCAGTATCGCCGACTACATCTATGTGGTCGGTGATGGCCAGGTGCTTGGCCAGGGGACGCCCGACGAGCTGATGGGCTCGGACAATCCGCGCATTCGCCAGTTCATGAAAGGCGACCCGGACGGCCCGGTACCATTCCACTTTCCCGCGCCTGACTACCGCGCCGATCTGCTGGGGGCGCGGTGATGCGCAGAAAATCCTTACTCGAACGTATCCGCCTGCTCGGGCGCTCGGCGATCGACGTGCTGGCCGTGCTCGGGCGCTCGTGCCTGTTCCTGTTCCATGCACTGATCGGCCGTGGCGGCATTGGTGGCGGTTTCCAGTTGGTGACCAAGCAGCTCTACTCGGTGGGTGTGCTGTCGCTGGCGATCATCGTCGTTTCCGGCGTGTTCATCGGCATGGTGCTTGCCCTGCAGGGCTACAGCATCCTGACCAAGTACGGTTCCGAGCAGGCGGTCGGGCAAATGGTCGCCCTGACCCTGCTGCGTGAGCTCGGCCCGGTGGTCACCGCGCTGCTGTTCGCTGGCCGCGCCGGTTCCGCGCTGACCGCCGAAATCGGCAACATGAAGTCCACCGAGCAGTTGTCGAGCCTGGAAATGATCGGCGTCGACCCGCTCAAGTACATCGTTGCGCCACGCCTGTGGGCCGGTTTCATCTCGCTGCCGCTGCTGGCGCTGATCTTCAGCGTGGTCGGCATCTGGGGCGGTTCGTGGGTCGCGGTCGACTGGCTGGGCGTCTACGAAGGCTCGTTCTGGGGCAACATGCAGAACAGTGTTTCCTTTACCGACGACGTGCTCAACGGGCTGATCAAGAGCCTGGTGTTTGCCTTCGTCACGACCTGGATTGCCGTATTCCAGGGGTACGACTGCGAACCCACCTCAGAGGGGATCAGCCGCGCCACCACCAAGACCGTGGTCTATGCCTCATTGGCAGTGCTGGGTCTGGACTTTATTTTGACCGCCTTGATGTTTGGAGATTTCTGATGCAAAACCGCACCCTGGAAATCGGTGTCGGCCTGTTCCTCCTGGCCGGGATCCTGGCGCTGCTGCTGCTGGCCCTGCGTGTCAGCGGGCTGTCGGCCAGCCCGAGCAGCGATACCTATAAAGTTTATGCGTACTTCGACAATATCGCGGGTTTGACGGTCAGAGCTAAAGTGACCATGGCCGGTGTAACCATCGGCAAGGTCACCGCCATCGATCTGGACCGTGATTCCTACACCGGTCGTGTGACGCTGCAGCTGGACAAGGCGGTCAACAACTTGCCGACCGACTCCACTGCTTCGATCCTGACCGCCGGCTTGCTTGGCGAGAAGTACATCGGTATCAGCGTGGGCGGTGAAGAAGACGTGCTCAAGGATGGCTCGACCATCCATGACACACAGTCTGCGCTGGTGCTGGAAGATCTGATTGGCAAGTTCCTGCTCAACTCCGTTGGCAAGGAACCAAAAGAAGCGCAACCGGCTAATTAAGGAGTTTCCATGATTTCGATCCTGCGACGTGGCCTGCTGGTGCTGCTGGCGGCCTTCCCCCTGATGGCCCTGGCCGCGCAGTCGCCGCACGACGTGGTTCAGAGCACCACCACTGAACTGCTCAGCGACCTCAAAGCCAACAAAGAGCAGTACAAGACCAACCCGAACGCCTTCTACGATGCGCTCAACCGCATTCTCGGTCCGGTAGTGGATGCCGAAGGCATCTCGAAAAGCATCATGACCGTCAAGTACTCGCGCAAGGCCACCCCTGCGCAGATTCAGCGCTTCCAGGAGAACTTCAAGCGCAGCCTGTTCCAGTTCTATGGCAATGCGCTGCTGGAGTACAACAACCAGGGCATCAGCGTCGACCCGGCCAAGGCTGATGACGGCAAGCGCGCCAGTGTGGGCATGAAGGTGACCGGCAACAACGGTGCGGTCTATCCGGTGCAGTACACCCTGGAAAACCTTGGCGGCGAGTGGAAGGTACGCAACGTCATCGTCAACGGCATCAACATCGGCAAGCTGTTCCGCGACCAGTTCGCCGATGCCATGCAGCGTAATGGCAACGACCTGGACAAGACCATCGACGGCTGGGCCGGCGAAGTGGCCAAGGCCAAGGAAGCTGCCGACAACTCGCCTGAGAAGACCGTCAAATGAGCGAGGCCGCTGTAACCATGGCCGAGCCGGGCGTGCTATGCCTGGCCGGCGAACTGGATTACCGCAGCGGGCCAGCCCTGCGCAAGCAGGGTAAGGCGCTGATCGGCGCCTGCCGTGAATCGCGTCTGCTGCTGGACTGCTCGGCCGTGGCGCGCTCCACCAGCGTTGGCCTGTCGCTGCTGCTGGCGTTCATTCGGGACGCCCAGGCCGCCGGCAAGGCCGTCGAGGTGCGCGGCATGCCTGACGACATGCGGGAAATCGCCGGGGTCTATGACCTCGATGAGGTGCTGGCAAGCTGATGGCTTGGCAGTGATGAGAGGCCCCTCGGTCGCGCGCCCTTTCGTTGGGCTTCGCAGGCGAGGGGCTTTTTTGTATGATGGCCGACCCGTGCGCATCGGGCGCCGATTGAGGTTGAGCATGCAGGCCGTAGAAGTTAAGAGCTTCCTTGAAGAGAAATTGCCGGGATCCCGGGTCGAAGTTGAAGGCGAAGGCTGCAACTTCCAGTTGAACGTGATCAGCGACGAGTTGGCTGGCCTGAGCCCGGTCAAACGTCAGCAGGCGATCTATGCTCACCTGAATCCGTGGATCGCCAATGGCAGCATCCATGCGGTAACCATGAAATTTTTCAGCAGCGCAGCCTGGGCTGAGCGCACCTGAGCCAACGTGGCGGCGAGACACCAATGGACAAACTGATTATTACTGGCGGCGCTCGTCTCGACGGCGAGATCCGCATTTCCGGCGCGAAGAACGCGGCCCTGCCGATCCTGGCGGCGACCCTGCTTGCCGATGGCCCGGTCACCGTGGGCAACCTGCCGCACCTGCACGACATCACCACCATGATCGAGCTGTTCGGGCGCATGGGCATCGAGCCTGTGATCGACGAAAAGCTGGCGGTGGAAATCGACCCGCGTACCATCAAGACCCTGGTAGCGCCTTACGAGCTGGTCAAGACCATGCGCGCCTCGATCCTGGTGCTCGGCCCCATGGTGGCGCGTTTCGGTGAAGCCGAAGTGGCCCTGCCAGGTGGCTGCGCCATCGGTTCGCGCCCGGTCGACCTGCACATCCGCGGGCTCGAGGCCATGGGCGCGAAGATCGAAGTCGAAGGCGGCTACATCAAGGCCAAGGCGCCTGAAGGCGGCCTGCGCGGCGCGCACTTCTTCTTCGACACCGTCAGCGTGACCGGTACCGAGAACATCATGATGGCTGCTGCCCTGGCCAAAGGCCGCAGCGTGCTGCAAAACGCCGCGCGTGAGCCTGAAGTGGTCGACCTGGCCAACTTCATCAACGCCATGGGCGGCAAGGTCCAGGGCGCCGGTACCGACACCATCACCATCGATGGCGTCGAGCGCCTGGCGTCGGCACACTACCGCGTCATGCCTGACCGTATCGAGACCGGCACCTACCTGGTCGCCGCTGCCGTGACCGGCGGTCGCGTCAAGGTCAAGGACACCGACCCGACCATCCTCGAAGCCGTGCTGGAGAAGCTGAAGGAAGCGGGCGCCGACCTCACCACCGGTGAAGACTGGATCGAGCTGGACATGCACGGCAAGCGGCCGAAGGCCGTCAACCTGCGTACCGCGCCGTACCCGGCTTTCCCGACCGACATGCAGGCGCAGTTCATCTCGCTGAACGCCATCGCCGAAGGCACCGGCGCGGTCATCGAGACGATCTTCGAAAACCGCTTCATGCACGTGTACGAAATGCACCGCATGGGCGCGCAGATCCAGGTTGAAGGCAATACCGCGATCGTCACCGGCGTGCCGGCACTCAAGGGTGCTCCGGTCATGGCCACCGACCTGCGTGCTTCCGCCAGCCTGGTACTGTCGGCGCTGGTCGCCGAAGGCGATACCCTGATCGACCGCATCTACCACATCGACCGTGGTTACGAGTGCATCGAAGAAAAACTGCAGATGCTCGGCGCTAAGATCCGCCGCGTACCGGGCTGATAGTCTGCATGTGGGAGCGGGCTTGGCCCGCGAAGAAGCCACCGCGTTGCATGGCACCGGCTTTGCCGGTGTTCGCGGGCAAGCCCGCTCCCACAACGAATTGAATGCGGTCGGGCTGTAGCAGCCCGGCCGGCAGTAGCCGCTTAAGGACCGACGTTCCAATGTTGACCATCGCGCTTTCCAAAGGCCGTATTCTCGACGATACCCTGCCGTTGCTGGCCGAGGCCGGTATCGTGCCGACCGAGAACCCGGACAAGAGCCGCAAGCTGATCATCCCCACCACGCAGGACGACGTGCGCCTGCTGATCGTGCGTGCCACCGACGTGCCGACCTATGTCGAGCACGGTGCCGCCGACCTCGGTGTGGCTGGCAAGGACGTGCTGATGGAGTACGGCGGCCAGGGCCTGTATGAGCCGCTGGACCTGCAGATCGCCAAGTGCAAGCTGATGACCGCCGGTGCGGTCGGTGCGCCCGAGCCGAAGGGCCGCCTGCGCGTCGCCACCAAGTTCGTCAATGTCGCCAAGCGTTATTACGCCGAGCAGGGTCGCCAGGTCGACATCATCAAGCTGTACGGCTCGATGGAGCTGGCACCGCTGATCAATCTTGCCGACAAGATCATCGACGTGGTCGACACTGGCAACACCTTGCGCGCCAACGGCCTGGAGCCTCAGGAACTGATCGCCACGATCAGCTCGCGCCTGGTGGTCAACAAGGCTTCCATGAAGATGCAGCACGCCCGCATCCAGAGCCTGATCGACACGCTGCGCCAAGCGGTCGAATCGCGACACCGCGGCTGACGACCTTTGCGCGCAGCTTCGGCTGTCGCGCCCGTCTATCCGCGTCATAGCCATTTTTCTCGGGTGCCCGCGCGGATGGACTGGTAGCCTAGGGCGCCTGAGCATTCGCTAATAATCGAGGCCCTCGCCATGACCGTGTCCACTGCAATTGCCCGTCTCAACGCCGCTGATCCGGATTTCGCCCGACATCTGGATCATCTGCTGAGCTGGGAAAGTGTGTCCGATGACGCGGTCAACCAGCGCGTGCTCGACATCATCAAGGCGGTGCGTGAGCGCGGTGACGCCGCGCTGGTGGAATTCACCCAGCGCTTCGACGGTGTTGACGCCAAAAGCATCGATGACCTGATCCTTGGCCGCGAGCGCCTGGAACTGGCCCTGACCCGCATCACCGACAGCCAGCGTGAAGCCCTGGAGAAGGCCGCCAGTCGCGTACGCATGTACCACGAACGGCAGAAGCAGGACTCCTGGCAGTACACCGAAGCCGACGGCACCGTGCTCGGCCAGAAGGTCACCCCGCTGGACCGTGCCGGCCTGTATGTGCCCGGCGGCAAGGCGTCGTACCCTTCGTCGGTGCTGATGAACGCGATTCCGGCCAAGGTCGCCGGCGTTACCGAAGTGGTGATGGTTGTGCCGACCCCGCGTGGCGAGGTCAATGAACTGGTGCTGGCCGCTGCCTGCATCGCCGGCGTCGACCGGGTGTTCACCGTCGGTGGGGCGCAGGCCGTTGCCGCGCTGGCCTATGGCACCGAAAGCGTGCCGCAGGTAGACAAGATCGTCGGCCCTGGCAACATTTATGTGGCTACCGCCAAGCGCCACGTGTTCGGCCAGGTCGGTATCGACATGATCGCCGGCCCGTCGGAAATCCTCGTGGTGTGCGACGGCCAGACCGACCCGGACTGGATCGCCATGGACCTGTTCTCCCAGGCTGAGCACGACGAAGACGCCCAGGCCATCCTGGTCAGCCCGGATGCCGCCTTCCTCGACCGCGTGGCCGCCAGCATCGACAAGCTGCTGCCGACCATGGAGCGCGCCGAGATCATCGAGAAGTCGGTCAACGGCCGTGGGGCGCTGATCCAGGTACGCGACATGCAGCAGGCCATCGAAGTGGCCAACCGCATCGCTCCCGAGCACCTGGAGCTGTCGGTTGCCGACCCGCAGGCCTGGCTGCCACAGATTCGCCACGCGGGCGCCATCTTCATGGGCCGCCACACCAGCGAAGCGCTGGGCGATTACTGCGCCGGCCCCAACCACGTGTTGCCGACTTCCGGCACCGCACGCTTCTCGTCGCCGCTTGGGGTATATGACTTCCAGAAGCGTTCGTCGATCATCTTCTGTTCCGAACAGGGCGCATCCGAGCTTGGCCACACCGCTTCGGTGCTGGCCCGTGGCGAGTCGCTGACCGCCCACGCCCGCAGCGCTGAATACCGTATCCTGACCCAAGACAAGGGGAACTGAACATGAGTCGATTCTGGAGCCCCTTCGTCAAGGCGCTGGTGCCTTACGTGCCGGGCGAACAGCCAAAGCTGGCCCGCCTGGTCAAGCTGAACACCAACGAGAACCCTTATGGCCCGTCGCCCAAGGCGCTGGAGGCCATGCGCGGCGAGCTGAACGATAACCTGCGTCTGTATCCGGACCCGAACAGCGACCGGCTCAAGCAGGCCGTGGCCGAGTACTACGGCGTCACCCCGGCCCAGGTCTTCGTCGGCAACGGCTCGGACGAGGTGCTGGCGCACATCTTCCACGGTCTGTTCCAGCACGATCGCGGCCCACTGCTGTTCCCGGATGTCAGCTACAGCTTCTATCCGGTCTATTGCGGCCTGTACGGCATTCCCTTCGAGCAGGTGGCGCTGGATGAGCAGTTCCAGATCCGCATCGCCGATTACGCCAAGCCCAATGCCGGGATCATCTTCCCCAACCCTAACGCACCCACCGGCTGCCTGCTGCCACTGCAAGCGATCGAACAGCTGCTGCAAGCCAACCGTGATTCGGTGGTGGTGGTGGATGAGGCTTACATCGACTTTGGCGGCGAGACTGCCATCAGCCTGGTCGATCGCTACGACAACCTGCTGGTCACCCAGACCTTGTCCAAGTCGCGTTCGCTGGCTGGGCTGCGAGTGGGCCTGGCCGTCGGCCATCCGGACCTGATCGAGGCGCTGGAGCGGATCAAGAACAGCTTCAACTCCTATCCGCTCGACCGCATGGCCATCGTGGGGGCAGCGGCGGCGTTCGAAGATCAGGCCTACTTCGAGGAGACCCGCCGCAAGGTGATCGACAGCCGTGAGACGTTGGTCGAGCAGCTGGTTGCAAAGGGCTTCGAGGTGCTGCCATCGGCGGCCAACTTCATCTTTGCCCGCCACCCGCAGCAGGATGCCGCGCAGTTGGCGGCGCGCCTGCGTGAACAAGGGGTGATCGTGCGTCACTTCAAACAGGAGCGGATTGCCCAGTTCCTGCGGATCACCATCGGCACGCCAGAGATGAACCAGGCGTTGGTCGACGCGCTGGCCTGAACGCACGAGGCTGCAGGGGCGGGAGAGCTCGCGCCTGCAGCACAGCCTTGCAGGTCAGTAACTGCTTTCCTCGATGGCCAATGGCTTGTTGAACGGGCGGGTGCGCACCGCTGCCGGTGTGTCATCCAGTACCAGTACATAATCGTTGGCCTGACGCATGCCCTCCGGGTCAGTCCATTGCTGCCGGTAGGCCGGCACATTCGCGACCACCTGGCCATTTCTTTGAATGGTCACGGTGCCTTGTGACTCGCTGTTCCACAACAACCTGGCGTCGCCTTCATTGGCACGTAGCTTGCGTACCCCGGTAGTGCCCAGCAGCGGCGTGCCATCAAGTTTCCATTCGGCCAGCAGGTCGAGCCCCATGTGCCTGAGCACGGTCGGGGCTAGCGACGTCTGCGCCGCATAACCGTACAAGTTGTTGGGCCCCGGGTTGTCCTCTGGAACGCTCGGTTGGTTCAACTCTTCGTTCAATGGCTTGTTGCTGGCAAGCAAGACCGTCTTCTCCTGCTCGGTCACGCCGCCATGGCCTGAGCCCGATTGATCACGCCCGTGGTCGGTGCAGACAATCACCAGCCAGTCCTCCTGCGGGTTCTTGTAGGCACGCTCCTCGACTTTGTCCAGCAGGCGCCCCAGCCTGGCGTCGGCTTCACCCAGGGCAAACTGGTAGGCCGGGCCGAAGCCACTGGCGTGGCCGGCTTGGTCGGGTTCGTCAAGCTGGATGAAGGTGAAGTCGGCAGGCGTGTGTTCGAGGATGTCCAGGGTCCGGGTGGTCACTTGCTCATCGCTCAGGCCGCTTTCGCGCACATTGTTGCCCTGCGCGTCCTCGAGCAGGAAGGCCGTGTTGATCGGCGACCAGTTGACGACACTGGCGAGGTAGGCGTTTGGCAGGGCATGACGCAGCCGTTTGAACAGGCTAGGGAACTGCGGGTCGACCCGCAAGGATTCGGCATTTGAGGTCACCCCATGCTTGTTGGCCCATACACCGGTGAGCAGGGTTATCCAGCCGGGCCCACTGTCAGTCGCTTGTTCGCTGGCGCGGCCGGTGACACCTCCGGCATAGGCTTTGCCGTAGAACAGGCGCCGCAGGTTGGTTTCGCCGCCCAGTTCTTCGTAGCGCTGCAGCTGTACACCGTCCATCCCGATGATGAGTGTCTTGGGTTGCAATGGCGCTTGCCTGGCGTCGCAGCCCTTGAACAGCAGGCCGAGTAGCAGACCGGCTGTAATCAGCGCAGACAGGCGCAGTACGTTGGCGATGGACATGAACAGCTGCCTTGTTGGAAGTCAGCCAAGCGTTGCAATCAGGCGCTCGGCTGGCAACTGGTAGAAATGCCAGTTGAATTGATGTCTGGAACGCGTTCCATTAAGCTCTGCAAATTCATCGGATGATTGGTTGAGTTGAAATGAGCAGCGAATTGACCAAGCGCTCCCTGGTCGAACTGGCAGTCGAACGCATGCGTGAGCGCATCCTGCAAGGGCACTGGCAAGTCGGGCAGCGTCTGCCGACCGAGCCGGAACTGGCACTGGAGCTGGGCATCAGCCGCAATACCGTGCGTGAAGCCATGCGCGTGCTGGCCTTCAGTGGCCTGGTGGAAATTCGCCAGGGTGACGGTAGCTACCTGCGCACCTGCCAAGACCCTCTGCAGGCCGTGCTGGCCATGTCGCGCTGCACGCTGGAGCAGGCCCGCGAAACCCGGCACATCCTCGAATCCGAGGCGATCGGCCTGGCGGCGCTGCGCCGTACCGATGAGGACCTGCAGGGCCTGCGCGCGGCACTGGCGGGCAGTGCCGGGCATTTTCACGGGGATGTCGATGCCTATGTCAGCTGCGACCTGGTATTTCACCAACGCCTGATCGACGCCGCGCACAACCCGGCACTGAGCGAACTGTATCGCTACTTTTCCGGTGTGGTGGCCGCAGCGCTGCAACACAACATGGCGACCGTGCCACGCAGCCAGGCGACCTTCGACCTGCACGGGCAGATCCTCGACGCCATCGAACAACGCGATCCGGAGCGGGCCAAGGCCCTGAGCCGGACGCTTATTGAATCTTGAAGACGAGAAGGCCATGGCTGAACCATTGACCCGAGACGCGCCTGCCCGCGAGCGTGAACTGGAAGAACTACTGATCGACGCCGAGGCCGACGATGCCCTGGTGCAACAACAACCGCCGATGCTCAAGCGCCCGTGGCTGTTGCTGCTGGGCCTGGTGCTGGTGGCATTGAACCTGCGTCCGGCATTGTCGAGCATGGCGCCGGTGCTCGGGCAGGTCTCTGCAGGGCTGGGCCTGAGTGCCTCCGAGGCCGGCCTGCTGACCACCTTGCCGGTGCTCTGCCTCGGGCTGTTTGCACCCCTGGCACCCGTTCTGGCGCGCCGCTTCGGCAGCGAGCGGGTGATCCTCGGCATCCTGCTGACCCTGGCGCTGGGGATCGTGGTGCGCAGCGCCCTTGGGGCGGTCGGCGTATTCGTCGGCAGCATTCTGGCCGGGGCCAGCATCGGCATCATCGGTGTGCTGTTGCCCGGTATCGTCAAGCGCGATTTCCCGCAGCACGCGGGCACCTTGACCGGGGTCTATACCATGGCCCTGTGCCTGGGCGCGGCCATGGCGGCAGGGGCTACCGTGCCGCTGACCCAGCACTTCGATGGCAGCTGGGCCCTTGGCCTGGGCTTCTGGATGCTACCGGCGCTGCTGGCCATGCTCGTCTGGTCACCGCAAGCACGCCATGGCCACGGCCTGCACAAGGCCGCTTACCGGGTACGCGGGCTGTGGCGTGACCCGTTGGCGTGGCAGGTAACTCTGTACATGGGGCTGCAGTCGTCGCTGGCGTACATCGTCTTTGGCTGGTTGCCGTCGATCCTCATTGGTCGTGGCCTGAGCCCGACCGAAGCGGGCCTGGTGCTGTCCGGCTCGGTCATCGTGCAGCTGATCAGCTCGCTGGGCGCCCCCTGGTTGGCGACCCGCGGCAAGGACCAGCGGCTGGCCATCGTGATGGTCATGCTGGTCACCTTGGCGGGGCTGTTCGGTTGCCTGTATGCCCCCCTCGACGGGCTGTGGGGTTGGGCAGTGCTGCTGGGGCTGGGGCAGGGCGGCACGTTCGCCCTGGCCCTGACGTTGATCGTGCTGCGCTCGAAGGATGCCCATGTGGCGGCGAACCTGTCGAGCATGGCTCAGGGCGTGGGTTATACGCTGGCATCCATGGGCCCGTTTGCGGTCGGCCTGGTGCATGACCTGACCGGGGGCTGGGCGGCGGTGGGGTGGATTTTTGCGGTGCTTGGCATCGGCGCCATCGTATTCGGGCTTGGCGCCGGGCGGGCGTTGCATGTGCAGGTGACCAGCGAAAAACTCTGAAGGCGGTGCTCGTCGCTTCGCGGGTGAACCCGCGAAGAGGCCGGCACTGGCGAAAGAAAGCGGCCCAGATTATCGTGCTGGTTCTTACTCCCAGGACGGACCTGCTTCCATGACTGACGCCAACCGCGACCTGATCACGCGCTTCTACCAGGCCTTCCAGCGCCTGGACGCCGAGGCCATGGTGGCCTGCTACAGCGACGACATCGTCTTCAGCGACCCGGTGTTCGGCACCCTGCGCGGCCGTGATGCGGGTGACATGTGGCGCATGTTGACCACCCGTGCCAAGGATTTCTCGCTGACCTTCGACCAGGTCCGTGCCGATGAGCGCAGCGGCTGTGCGCACTGGGTGGCGACTTACTTGTTCAGCCGGACTGGCCGTACCGTGGTCAATGATATCCAGGCGCGTTTCGTCATTCGCGATGGTCTGATCTGCCAGCACGACGACAGCTTCGACCTGTGGCGCTGGTCGCGTCAGGCGCTAGGAGCGCCAGGGGTGTTGCTGGGTTGGTCGCCGATGCTGCAGAACAAGGTGCGCCAGCAGGCTTTCAACGGGCTGCGAGCGTTCCAGCAAGCGAGGTGAGCGGTTAAGCTGTCGGCCATGAGCATCGTCAACGAAGTCGCCGAAACCCCGCAATGCAAACCGTGGTACGTGTACCTGGTGCGGGCGGCCAATGGCTCGCTGTACTGCGGCATCAGTGATAACCCGCAACGGCGTTTCGCGGCCCACCAGAAAGGCCAGGGTGCCCGCTATTTCAAGACCAGCCCGGCTCAGGCGCTGGTCTATGTCGAGCAGTGGCCGGACAAAGGCGAGGCGCTGCGCCAGGAACGTCTGGTGAAGAAGTTGCGCAAGTCGGCCAAGGAGGCGCTGGTGGCCTCTTATGTGGCCGACTGATCAGTCCTTGCGGCGCTTGAGCTGGTCCACCAGCGTGGTCGGCAGGCCTTTGATGATCAGGGTGCCGGCGGCCTCGTCATACTCCACCTTGTCACCCAGCAGGTGCGCTTCGAAGCTGATCGAAAGGCCTTCGGCACGCCCGGTGAAGCGGCGGAACTGGTTGAGGGTGCGCTTGTCAGCGGGGATTTCCGGCGACAGGCCGTAGTCCTTGTTGCGGATGTGGTCGTAGAACGCCTTCGGGCGGTCTTCATCGATAAGGCTCGACAGCTCTTCCAGGGTCACTGGTTCGCCCAGCTTGGTCTGGGTGGTGGCGTATTCGACCAGGGTCTGGGTCTTTTCGCGGGCGGCTTCTTCCGGCAGGTCCTCGCTTTCCACGAAGTCGCTGAAGGCCTTGAGCAGGGTGCGCGTTTCGCCCGGGCCGTCGACGCCTTCCTGGCAGCCGATGAAGTCGCGGAAGTAATCCGACACCTTCTTGCCGTTCTTGCCCTTGATGAACGAGATGTACTGCCTGGAGTTCTGGTTGTTCTTCCACTCGGACAGGTTGATGCGCGCTGCCAGGTGCAGCTGGCCAAGGTCGAGGTGGCGCGACGGCGTCACGTCCAGCTCGGCGTTGACCGCCACGCCCTCGCTGTGGTGCAGCAGGGCGATGGCCAGGTAGTCGGTCATGCCTTGCTGGTAGTGGGCGAACAGGATATGGCCGCCCGTGGAGAGGTTGGACTCTTCCATCAGTTTCTGCAGGTGCTCGACCGCCGTCCGGCTGAACGCGGTGAAGTCCTTTTCGTCTTCCAGGTACTGTTTCAACCAGCCGCTCAGCGGGTAGGCGCCGGACTCGCCGTGGAAGAAGCCCCAGGCCTTGCCTTGCTTGGCGTTGTAGCTTTCGTTGAGGTCGGCCAGGAGGTTTTCGATGGCGTCCGATGCGCCCAGCTCGGTATCCCGGGCATGCAGCACGGCGGGGCTGCCATCGGGCTTCTTGTCGATCAGGTGAACGATGCAATGACGGATTGGCATGGAATTCTCGGTGAGTCTGGGGCGGCCACGGGCCGCGCTGCAAAAGTCGTCCAGTTTACCCCAGAGAACAGGCGCTGCAGTGGCCGGATGTTGGCGGAAATGCCGGTTGTTCGTTTTTTGTTCAAATTTATGGGTTTTCGGCTGAAACCCCCGAAAAACCTGCACTAAATCGAAGCGGGTAGCGGATATTTATCCATTCCTGTGGTAGCTTTGCGCCGTCTTGCGCCCCTCATGTGGCGCATTGCTGGCAGCGTGCTCATGCCGTGTCGAACCAAACGCCGATTTACGTATCTACATTCGCGATTGGCGCGGCCCTCCAGACCACAGGGGCTGGCCCGATAACGTCGTAGCACGCCGCATAACTACTGAATGATAGGGAAGGAACACCACCATGGCATTGACCAAAGACCAACTGATTGCCGATATCGCTGAAGCCATCGACGCGCCAAAAACCACCGCTCGTAACGCGCTGGAACAGCTGGGCCAGATCGTTGCCGACCAACTGGAAAACGGCGCCGAAATCACCCTGCCAGGCATCGGCAAGCTGAAAGTCTCCGAGCGTCCTGCCCGTACCGGTCGCAACCCTTCGACTGGCGCCGCCATCGAAATCGCTGCCAAGAAAGTCGTCAAGTTCGTTCCGGCCAAAGGCCTGACCGACGCCGTCAACAAGTGATCTGTTGACGCATTGACGAAACCGCGCCCGGCTTGCCCGGGCGCGGTTTTTTCATGCCTGCGATTTGCGCCTGGCGTGCCAGGCGTGGCGTGCGCTGTCGTCGTGGAAGCTCCAGGCGACCATGCGGCTTTGCTTCTGGCCCTGGCCCATCTCGGCGATGCGCACGGCCTTGGCGCCGGCCTTCTTCAGCGCTGCCTCGATGCCAGGCAGGTTGCTGGCTTTGGACACCAGGCTGGTGAACCACAGTACCTGTTGTGCGTACTGCGCGCTTTCGTCGACCAGCTGGGTGACGAAGCGGATCTCGCCGCCCTCACACCACAGTTCGTTGTTCTGCCCGCCGAAGTTGAGCACCGGCAACTTGCGCTTGGGGTCCTGCTTGCCAAGGTTCTTCCACTTGCGCTGGCTACCACGGGTGGCTTCTTCACGCGAGGCGTGGAAGGGCGGATTGCACAGGGTCAGGTCGAAGCGTTCATCCGCTTGCAGCAGGCCACTGAGGATGTGCTTGCGGTTGGCTTGCTGGCGCAGGCTGATGCCTTTGCTCAAGCCGTTGGCCTGGACGATGGCCTTGGCCGAGGCCAGCGCTACCGGGTCGATGTCCGAGCCAATGAAGCGCCAACGGTAATCGCTATGGCCGAGCAGCGGGTAGATGCAGTTGGCACCCACGCCGATATCCAGCACGCGAATCTGGGCGCCTCCTGGGACCTCTCCGGCGTTGTCCTCGGCCAGCAGGTCGGCGGCCACGTGGATGTAGTCGGCGCGGCCGGGGATTGGCGGGCACAGGTAGTCGGCCGGGATGTCCCAGTGCTGGATGCCGTATTGGGCTTTGAGCAGGGCTCGGTTGAACACCCGCACGGCTTCGGGGTTGGCGAAGTCGATACTGGGTTTGCCGTGGGGGTTGGTGATGGTGAAGCGGGCCAGATCAGGGTGGGCCTTGATCAGGCTGGGGAAGTCGTAGCGGCCCTGGTGGCGGTTGCGCGGGTGCAGGGTGGGTTTGTCGGTCATGGTCGGATCCGGTGTTTCAGGCCGTGGGGCTGCTTTGCAGCCCAATCGCGACACAAGGCCGCTCCTACAGGATAGCGGCGCCTGTCAAACCGGCACCGTCCCTGTAGGAGCGGCCTTGTGTCGCGAAAGGGCCGCAACGCGGCCCCAGCGGTCTATCAGATTTACAGCGCTGCAATCCGCGCATGCTGCTCGGTGAAGTTCGCCAGGGCCTGCTCGGACTCAGCCAGCTTGGCACGCTCCTTCTCGATCACCGCAGGCGGTGCCTTGTCGACGAAGGCGGCGTTCGACAGTTTGCCGCCCACGCGCTGGACTTCACCTTGCAGACGCTGGATTTCCTTGCTCAGGCGAGCAAGCTCGGCGTCCTTGTCGATCAGGCCGGCCATCGGCACCAGCACCTGCAAGTCACCAACCAGTGCGGTGGCCGACAGCGGTGCTTCGTCGGCATCGCCGAGCACGGTGAACGATTCGACCTTGGCCAGCTTCTTCAGCAGGGCTTCGTTTTCCTGCAGGCGACGCTGGTCATCGGCGTTGGCGTTCTTCAGGAACAGCGGCAGTGGCTTGCCCGGGCCGATGTTCATCTCGGCGCGGATGTTGCGCAGGCCGACCATCAGCTCCTTGAGCCATTCGATATCACCCTCGGCGGCAGCATCGATGCGGCTTTCATTGGCCACCGGCCAGGGTTGCAGCATGATGGTCTTGCCTTCGATACCGGCCAGCGGCGCGATGCGCTGCCAGATTTCTTCGGTGATGAACGGCATGAACGGATGCGCCAGGCGCAGTGCCACTTCCAGCACGCGTACCAGGGTGCGACGGGTGCCACGGGCGCGTTCGACCGGAGCGTTTTCGTCCCACAGTACCGGCTTGGACAGCTCCAGGTACCAGTCGCAATACTGGTTCCAGATGAACTCGTACAGCGCCTGGCTGGCCAGGTCGAAGCGGAACTGCTCGAGCTGGCGGGTCACTTCGGCTTCGGTGCGCTGCAATTGCGAGATGATCCAGCGGTCAGCCAGCGACAGCTCGTAGGCTTCGCCGTTCTGGCCGCAGTCCTCGCCCTTGTCCAGCACGTAGCGGGCGGCGTTCCAGATCTTGTTGCAGAAGTTGCGGTAGCCTTCGACGCGGCCCATGTCGAACTTGATGTCGCGACCGGTGGAGGCCAGCGAGCAGAAGGTGAAGCGCAGGGCGTCGGTGCCGTAGCTGGCGATGCCCTCCGGGAACTCGGCCTTGGTCTGCTTGGCGATCTTCTCGGCCAGCTTGGGCTGCATCATGCCGCTGGTGCGTTTTTCCAGCAGGGCATCGAGGGTGATACCGTCGACGATGTCCAGCGGGTCGAGCACGTTGCCCTTGGACTTGGACATCTTCTGGCCCTGGCCATCGCGCACCAGGCCGTGCACGTACACGGTCTTGAACGGTACCTGCGGGGTGCCGTCCTCGTTCTTGATCAGGTGCATGGTCAGCATGATCATGCGCGCAACCCAGAAGAAGATGATGTCGAAGCCGGTCACCAGCACGTCAGTGCTGTGGAACTTCTTCAGGAACTCGGTCTGCTCCGGCCAGCCCAGGGTCGAGAAGGTCCACAGGCCCGAGCTGAACCAGGTGTCGAGCACATCGTCGTCCTGGCGCAGTTTCACTTCGCTGCCGAGGTTGTGCTTGGCGCGGACTTCTTCTTCATTGCGGCCGACATAGACCTGGCCGGCCTCGTCGTACCAGGCCGGAATGCGGTGGCCCCACCACAGCTGGCGGCTGATGCACCAGTCCTGGATGTCACGCATCCAGGAGAAGTACATGTTCTCGTACTGCTTGGGCACGAACTGGATGCGGCCATCTTCCACGGCTTCGATGGCCGGCTCTGCCAGCGGCTTGGTGGAAACGTACCACTGGTCGGTCAGCCACGGCTCGATGACGGTACCCGAACGGTCGCCTTTCGGCACTTTCAGGGCGTGATCGTCGATGCTCACCAGCAGGCCCTGGGCGTCCAGGTCGGCCACGATCTGCTTGCGTGCGACGAAGCGGTCGAGGCCGGCGTACTGGGCCGGCAGGCTGGTATCGACCTGCTCGTTGACGCTGCCGTCGAGGTTGAAGGCCTGGGCGGCGGACAGCACCAGGGCGTTCTTGTCGAAAATGTTCAGCAGCGGCAGGTTGTGGCGCTTGCCGACTTCGTAGTCATTGAAGTCGTGGGCAGGGGTGATCTTCACGCAGCCGGTGCCGAACTCCGGGTCGCAATAGTCATCGGCGATAATCGGGATGCGGCGGCCAACCAGCGGCAGTTCGACGAATTTGCCGATCAGGGCCTGGTAACGCTCGTCGGTCGGGTTGACGGCAACGGCGGCGTCGCCCAGCAGGGTTTCCGGGCGGGTGGTGGCGACGACCAGGTAGTCCTTGCCTTCAGCGGTCTTGGCGCCATCGGCAAGCGGGTAGCGCAAGTTCCACAGGTGGCCCTTCTCGTCGTGGCTTTCCACTTCGAGGTCGGAGATGGCCGTGTGCAGCTTGGTGTCCCAGTTGACCAGGCGCTTGCCGCGGTAGATCAGGCCGTCCTCATGCAGGCGCACGAAGGCTTCCTTGACTGCCTCGGACAGGCCGTCGTCCATGGTGAAGCGTTCGCGGCTCCAGTCTACCGACGAACCCAGGCGACGGATCTGGCGGCTGATGTTGCCACCTGACTGATCCTTCCATTCCCAGACCTTTTCCAGGAACTTCTCGCGGCCCAGGTCGTGACGGTTCTGGCCCTTGGCTTCGAGCTGGCGTTCGACCAGCATCTGCGTGGCGATACCGGCGTGGTCGGTACCTGGCTGCCACAGGGTGTCGCGGCCTTGCATGCGGCGGAAACGGATCAGCGCGTCCATGATCGCGTTGTTGAAGCCGTGGCCCATGTGCAGGCTGCCCGTCACGTTCGGTGGCGGGATCATGATGGTGTAGGACTCGCCTGCACCTTGTGGAGCGAAATAGTTTTCGGACTCCCAGGTGTTGTACCAGGAAGTTTCGATGGCGTGCGGCTGGTAGGTCTTATCCATGCGCGGCGGGACCCTGTGCATTTATTCGGGAAAGCCGGGAAGTATAACCAAGCTGGGGGCCGCAGGCGACAAGCTGCTGCTATCTGGCAGGCAGCGAAGGCTTCTTCGCGGGTAAACCCCACAGGTGCAGCACAGCCTTCAGGCGTGTGGTGATCCTGTGGGGTTTACCCGCGAATCAGGCGCTGTCGGTTTTCAGGCTTACTCGGAACGCTTGATCAACCGCTCGATCCGCGCATCCAGGCGGCGCTTGATCTCGTTCTCGATATGCGGGGTGAAGTCGTTGATCACGTCCTGCATGATCATTTGCGCAGCGGCACGCAATTCGCTTTCCAGGTGCAGCAGCGTGTCCTGGCGGCGGGTTTGCGGATCATCCTCGGGCTCAGCGGCCACCGGCTCGGCGACAGGCGCTGGCGCGGTGTTGCCTGCGGGCACATCGAGCAACAACGGAATCTGCTCGACGGTTTCGGTCAGCAGCGGAGGCTGCAGGTCGGCATCGCCGAGCAGTTGGCGAATCGACTCCAGGTCGTCCAGCAGATGAGCGGAATCGGGTAGGGCGGAAGGCTTGTCCATCGTCGTTAAAGTCGCTGTAAGCGGTGGTCTTGCAGAGCATAGCCCTGTTCACGGTAGAAACGGAACCGCTCGCGGGCCGATTGGCGAATGCCGGGCTCCTCGACCACGATCTCGGCAACCCGCTCGAACTGGCCGACGAACCCCGGCACACCGGTACCCAGGTTGATCAGCAGGTCACGGTGCTCGCCAGCATCGTCGGCAAGGCCCAAGGCTACCGTGGCATCCGCGTGCACTTCGGCCAGGTCGTGGGGCACGAAGGCTTCGCCCTTGAAACGCCACAGGCGTTGATCCAGTTCGGTACGCTGTCCGGCGTCCTGGCAGTGCAGGTAGACCCGGTGGCCAAGGCGCCAGGCCTTTTCGCACAGCTTGCAGGCGAAGTCCAGCCGCGCCGACAGCGAGTCGGTGGGCAGGATATAGAAATCG
>Ga0153918_1000399_pt1 | contig 21987 bp, 17 predicted proteins | sample TSFL002MetaG_FD_104687 | JGI IMG/M metagenome (GOLD analysis project Ga0153918, IMG submission 104687) | Attine ant fungus gardens microbial communities from Florida, USA - TSFL002 MetaG | ecosystem: Host-associated > Fungi > Mycelium > Unclassified | place: USA: Florida, Paynes Creek Historic... | reverse complement strand
GTGCTGCAGCAATATGCCGTACTGTTTAAAAAAGTGGAGACGACTGTGTGGTCTTCGGCCGAGTGTGGCAGGTTGTCGAAACAGTTGGCAAATCAGCAAACATCGGCCAAAATACGTGAGTTGGGTATATTGGTGAACAGGTTGAGTTATAGTTTGATTATGATTGTAGGCTTTGTGCTTAACCTGTTTTTCTTATGGTCGCTCAAACAAATGTTAGCCATTGAAAACTGGAAGCGCAGCAATAAAGAAAGCATTTCTGCCGCCTTTGATTTGTTGGGCGAGTTTGAAGCGCTGCTGAGCCTGGCCGGTTTACACATCAACTACCCAGATTGGTGCTTTGCCCAAATTGTTGAAGGCGATGGTTATACCTACCGCACTAAAGCCCTCGCGCATCCGCTTATCAAAGAGACCCAACGTGTAAGTAATGATTTTGATTTGAATAATGCACATCGGATTGATATCATCACCGGCTCTAATATGGCCGGCAAGAGTACATTTCTGCGCACCATCGGTATCAATGCAGTGTTAGCCCTTTGCGGTGCGCCAGCCTGTGCGCAAAAGCTGGAACTGTCGGTTATCAGGGTAGTGACTTATATGCGGATCAAAGATTCGCTTAATGAAAGTACTTCTACTTTTAAAGCTGAGCTTGATCGCCTGCAAATGCTGCTTGCTGCAGTAGAGCAGCAGGATAAAGTTTATTTTCTGATAGACGAAATGCTGCGCGGCACCAACTCGGTAGATAAATACCTCGGCTCAAAAGCTGTGATAGAGCAGTTGATTCGCAAAAAAGGCGTAGGACTGGTTGCCACGCACGATCTGCAATTATCAGAATTGGAAAAAACTTATCCTGATTATATCCGCAATTTCTACTTCGATATCCAGGTAACGGATGATGAGATGGTGTTTGATTATAAGATTAAACAGGGCGCCTGCAAAACGTTCAATGCGTCGTTATTGTTGCGGAGGATTGGGATTGAGGCGTTGGGGTAATGGGCTTATAAGTCGTGCCGAACTTGTTTCGGCACCCTATATGCTTAGTTCGTGCGATGATGAATGATTCGTACAATTATGTTTTGTAGTCCGCTCATTGCCGCGGGGGCTACATCTTTTTTACGTCTTTCTAGACAAAAAAAGCGCCCCTGCCACAGCAGGAGCGCTTTAAACAAAAACTAAATTATAAAGAAGTTCTTATTAGCGACCGGCACCACCGCCACCTTGGCCACCCTGATCGCCTTGTTTCAAGTCGTCATTAAGGCCTTTGTTTTGTTGCTGCATCGGGTTGTCAGGTTTTACGCTGATCTTACCAAAGTTGTAGCTAAACGTTAAGCCGAACGAGCGGAACGGAAACGCAGTGTGGCTGCTTTGTGTAAAGTTCTTACCCACGATATCTTGGTTAAAGTCGATCGTGTTTTTAAACGGCGACAAGGTGTTGAAACCTATTGAAGCACGTTTATCCATCAACTGTTTACGGATACCGAAGCCAATGAAACCAAACGACGGGTTTTTGCCCTGAATGGTACGTCGTGGCGAGTTAAGTATGGCAAAGGTTTCCAGCGCCAGGTCTTTAGGTAGAGTTAATGAGCCGCTACCAAAAATGTTGTATTGGATATAAGTGCCATTGCTTGATTGCTGCTGCTGAAACGCACCGCTGGCACTTGGATTGTAAGTAAAGGCGTTGATGCTACCTCTTAGGGTTAATATTTTAACCGGATTTACCGAACCAAAGAAGCTGGCGCCCCAGGAGTTGTTGCTGCCCACGTTGGCATAGCTGGTTAAAGTAGCGTTCAAAGTATCCAGTCCTTTAATTACAGTTATTGGATTCACCAGGCTCTCTATTATGCTTGATGTGTGCCTGTAATAAACAGAGGCGTTAATAACTGATGATTTGATGAACGTGTTATAGTTCAGCTCTACAGTTTGTGAAACCTCTGGCGAGAGTGTTGGGTTACCCTGACTCTGGCTCAGGATGTTCGCCTGGTTCAGGAATGGGTTTAAATATTGCAAGCTTGGGCGCTGGATGCGTTTGCTATAGCTAAGTTTAAAGGTTTGCGTATTGTTGATAGTTTTAGAGATAGCAAAGCTTGGTACAAATGTAGTATAACTGTTATTGAACGGTTTCTGGGTTGTTGAGCTGGCGCCCGGTTTACCGTCAATCTGGGTGTTTTCTACACGTGCACCGGTTTGCAGCGTGAAGCTTTTTGGCAGGGTAAAAGTAAACACAGTATAGCCTGCATAAACGTCCTGATTGTAATCATAACCGTTAGACAGGCTTGGGCTATAAACAAAAGCACCTGATGAGTTCTGTGTATAAAAGTCAGACGTACTGGTGATGACACGGAAGATAGATTTACCACCTGCCTCCATTTTTACATTTTTACTGATGGGCAGCGCATAATCTAACTGGGCGGTGTACTCGTTATTAACGCCACCGTTGCCAGCCATTTGGCTCGGGCTTGGTGCCTGCCCTGCGTAAAAGGTATTGTAATCTACAGTGGTTTTGCTATGGCTCCATTGTCCGTCAATGCTCAACTCGTGGCCTTCCTGCTTAAACTTGTGGGTATAGCCTGCGTCCCAGTCAAAGCCGCCAAAAACGGTTTTGGTATTGCTGGTTGTGCTATACAACGTGGTATCGTTCGGCGATAAAATGGTGGCATTACCATTACCATCGGTCTTGAACCCACCCTGGTTAAACCGGATGTTTGAAGTGATGCTGTTATAGTTGTTGAAATCGTAGCTTAATGATCCGGAACCGGTATAAGCATAACGCTTAATGCGGCTGCTCGATATCTGGGTGTTGGTAGTGCGCGATGAATCGTTATGGTTGATAAACGTAGTTGGTGTTACCTGTGGCCAGGTAAAGTTACCGCCAAAGTTACCGCTGATAGCCAAACGGTTTTGCTTGATGCTCAGGTTGGCGTTGCCGTTGTTTTGACGAGTACCAAAACCTCCGCTAATGCCGCCGCTTACGCCTGATACATTTTTGCTTTTAGTAACGATGTTGATGATACCCGCAGAACCCTCGGCATCATATTTAGCCGAAGGCGCAGTAATTACCTCTATGCTTTTGATCTGGTCTGCAGGGAAAGATTTCAAAACATCGGCCAGGTTGTTTGACATGGCGCCTGATGGCTTGCCATTAATCAACACTTTTACGTTTTGGTCGCCGCGAAGTGATACATTGCCATTGATATCAACCGCTACGAGGGGTACTTTACGCAGTACATCACTGGCGTTGCCGCCCACGGCAGTCAGGTCTTTCTCGGCATTGTAAACAATCTTGTCAATTTTAGTTTCAATTACTGATTGCTGGCCAACAATATTTACCTGACTTAGTGTTTTGGCACTTGGTGCTAAAATAACGCTGCCCATATTTTTATCAGGTTTTGACAGTGTAGTAGAAACCGGGTCGATGGTTTTTGAAGGATAGCCGATGTAGGAGATCACTATTTTATAGTTACCCGGAGCGATATTATTGAGTTTGAAGCCGCCTTTTTCATCAGTTAATACACCGGTGATAGGTGCTTTCCCTTTACTGCGGAAAATGCTGACGGTGGCATAATCAAGCGGTTTTTTAGAGAGCGAATCTACCACCGTGCCGGAAATTTTACCGGTGATGCCAGAACCGCCTCCGCCCAATTGTGCTTTGGCCGTTAAGAACGTGCTAAATATTAATAAAAGTAAAATTAAACGTTTCATTTATGGATAGTTTGTTAGTGAGAGTGCGTGTTTGTTGAAATGTTACATAGTAAACAGAATTTTTCTGCTGATGCGCCGCAAAAGTAAAAAGCCGGAATTATCCGGAAGTTAATTTTTCGACGAACAGTTAAAAATTGAAGACGAAATGACAGAAATGAACCTAAAAACGCCGGGTGTCATCCTGAGCTTCGTCGAAGGGCGCGGGGAGGCCCTACGCACATGTTTCGACAGGCTCAACATGACACCCGTTTCTTATTTAGATCTAAAAGGAATTCTGTTAATTCTAAAAATCCGTCCAATCCTGGTTCAGGCTACGCTACTATATTTACAATCCTGCCTTTTACCACAATCACTTTTTTAGGTGCGTTACCGCCCAGGTATTTCTGTACGTCGGCGTTGGCCAGTACAACGGCTTCAACCTCTTTAACGTCAAGGCTGAGGGCGATGCTCAGGTTCATTTTTGTTTTACCGTTGATTGAGATCGGGTAAGCAAATTCGTCCTCCACCAAATATTCCGGTTTAAACTTAGGATAAGTAGCGTATGACAGTGTTCCAGCCTCGTTACCCAGCAATTGCCACAACTCTTCGGCAATGTGCGGTGCATATGGCGACAGGATAATTACCATATCCTGCAAAATGGCGCGTTTGTTACACTTCAGGTCGGTCAGTTCATTAACTGCGATCATAAAGCTGGATACTGAGGTATTGAACGAGAAACGCTCAACATCTTCTTCCACCTTACGGATGATTTTGTGCAGTGCTTTCAACTCCGCTTTGGTAGGCTCTGCTTCTGATACCTTCAGGTTCCAATCGTTATCATGGAACAAACGCCAGAATTTACGCAGAAACTTGAACACGCCCTCAATACCATTGGTATTCCAGGGTTTGCTCTGCTCCAGCGGACCGAGGAACATTTCGTACATACGCAGGGTATCGGCACCAAAACGCTCAATAATGTCATCAGGGTTTACTACGTTGAACTTCGATTTTGACATTTTCTCTACCTCAACGCCGCAGATATATTTGCCATCTTCCAGGATGAACTCAGCGTTCTCAAACTCAGGACGGAATTTTTTGAATTTCTCCAGGTTTAAGATATCGTGCTCTACAATATTTACGTCGACATGCAGTGCCGATGTTTTATGTTGATCTTTTAATCCGTGAGATACGAAAGTGTTGGTGCCGCGGCCGTCTGCATCTACCAAACGGTAAACAAAGTTACTCCGACCCTGAATCATCCCCTGATTGATCAGTTTTTTGAAGGGTTCTTCCTCGCCAACTTTACCAATATCTTTCAAAAACTTGTTCCAGAAACGGCTATACAATAGGTGACCGGTAGCATGCTCCGAACCACCAATGTACAGGTCTACCGCTTTCCAGTAGTCTATAGCCTCTTTAGATGCAAAATCCTGCTGGTTCTGGGCGTCCATATAACGGAACCAGTACCAGCTACTGCCAGCCCAACCTGGCATGGTGCTCAGTTCATACTCATAGCCGTTATAGTTCCAACCGGTAGCGCGGCCCAGTGGCGGCTCGCCGGTTTCGGTTGGTAGATATTTATCAATTTCAGGAAGGATCAACGGCAGGTCTTGCTCGTCAATCAAATAAGGTAATTCATCTTTAAAGTAAACCGGTACCGGTTCTCCCCAGTAACGCTGGCGACCAAAAATTGCATCGCGCATACGGAAGTTTACCTTGGCCTTACCCATGCCCAGTTCTTCCAGGCGGGCAACCGTTGCGACGGTTGCCTCTTTATAGTTCATGCCGTTAATAAAATCCGAGTTGATGTACTGGCCCTCTTTGGTAGGGTCGGCCTCGGTTTCAATATTTTGCACGTCAAGTATCGGTATAATCGGCAGGTTAAAGTGTTTGGCAAACAGATAATCGCGCTGATCGCCTGATGGCACGGCCATTACCGCACCGGTACCATATCCAGCCAGTACATAATCGGCAATCCACACCGGGATTTTCTCGCCGTTCAACGGATTTAATACATAGCTGCCGGTAAATGCGCCAGATACGGTTTTGGTATCGGCCATACGGTCTAGCTCGCTTTTCTTTTTGGTTTGGGCAATATAAGCCTCAACGCCAACACGCTGCTCGTCGGTAGTCAATTGGGCTACCAATTCATGCTCCGGGGCAATCACCAGCAGAGTAACACCAAAAATGGTATCTACACGAGTAGTGAAAACCTCAATATAATCGGCAGATACCGGTGTAGCATGTCCGGTTTGGTCAATCGGGAATCTTACACTCGCACCCACACTTTTGCCAATCCAGTTGCGCTGCATCTCTTTCAGCGGCTCTGGCCAGTCAATGGTATCCAGGCCTTGCAACAGACGCTCGGCATAAGCCGTGATGCGCATGCTCCATTGCATCATTTTCTTTTGCTCAACCGGGAAACCGCCACGCTCGCTGAAGCCGTCTTTTACCTCGTCGTTAGCTAATACGGTACCCAGCGCAGGGCACCAGTTTACGGTGCTTTCGCGCAGGTAAGTCAGGCGGTATTTTAACAGTTCGGTCTGTTGTTCCTGATGGCTCATGGCTTTCCACTCGTTGGCGGTAAAGCTCAGTACGTCCTCATCGCAAACGGCATTAATACCGGCAGATCCACTTTGCTCAAAGTGAGCAACCAACGCGTCAATGCTTTCAGCTTTGTCGGCAGCTTTATTGTACCAGCTGTTAAACAGCTGCATAAAGATCCACTGGGTCCACTTGTAATAGTCAGGTGAACTGGTGCGCACCTCGCGGCTCCAGTCGAATGAAAAGCCAATCTGGTCCAGCTGACGGCGATAGGTAGCAATGTTTTGCTCGGTAGTCAGTGCCGGGTGTTGGCCGGTTTGTATAGCGTATTGCTCTGCGGGCAGGCCAAACGAGTCGTACCCCATTGGATGCAGTACGTTAAAGCCACGCAGGCGTTTATAGCGTGAAAAAATATCAGAAGCAATGTAACCCAGCGGGTGACCCACATGCAGCCCCGCACCCGATGGGTAAGGGAACATATCTAACACGTAATATTTAGGTTTGTCTGAGTTGTTATCGGCTTTAAAAGTTTGGTTTTCGGCCCAAAACTGCTGCCACTTCTGCTCAATATCTTTAAACTGGTAATCCATAGTAATATAGCCTGGAATTGAGCCGCGAAATTAAGAAAAAAGTCGGGAAACACAGTGGGATAAATAACGGCGGTTGGAGACGGATGGAAAGTCGCCAATCGTGAAATAGAGCGCGATGGTGGAAATTAAAAATTTATAAAAGAGAGTGCGCGCTGGATGTCATCCTGAGCCTGTCGAAGGGCGCGCAATGGCCCGTTGGACATCGCGTTAATGTATAGTCATCAGTCCACCCCGCGCCCTTCGACAGGCTCAGGGTGACACCCTTTTTGCCTCCTCTCCTTTGGAGAGGGCCGGGGAGAGGCGCTACGCCGCAATAAACTCCCGCTTATAATCCAGCGGACTTTTATTGGTGATGAGTTTGAAGTATTTATGGAAGCTGGCGAAGTTATTGAAGCCGCTCTCATAACAGATTTGCTTAACACTATATTTGTTGTCTATGAGTAGTTTACAGGCGTACCCAACTTTTATTTCCAGAATAAACTGCGAGTAAGTTTTCTTGGTACGTGCCTTAAAGTAACGACAGAAAGAGTTTGGACTGATGCCGGCAATGGCGGCTACTTCATCCAGCTCAATCTTGCGCTTAAAGTTGGTGAACGAGAAATCGTAAACTGCATTGATCCGGTCGTTCTCGGTTCCCCCATGCTCGTTTTTAAAGCCGATGGATGATAGCTGGGTAAGATCTTTTGCGTTAGCGATAACGTTGAGCATTTCCAACAGAAGGATGATGCGCTCCGGTCCTTCGGTATGCAGTAGGCGATCGATAATGCGCGAGATGTTGCCAGTTACATTAGGCGGAAGCCCAACGCCGCGTTTGGCTTTATCCAGCAGGTTGCGGATGATGGTATTCTCGGGTAGTTGCAGGAATTTTTCGCCCCAGAAATTTTCGCAGAATTGGGTGACATTTACATTGGCCATAATCTCGGCCTGGTGCTGTAAATAGATATCATCAAACCTAAAGAAATGCGGAAGGTTAGAGCCGATCAAAAAGATATCGCCCGCCTGGAACCGTTTAATGCTATCGCCAATAAAATGTGTGCCCTCGCCCTTTTTAATCTGGATGATTTCAATCTCGGGGTGGTAGTGCCAGTTTTTATTTGCCTGAAAGCCAATATCTTCTCTGATAGTAAAAGAATGAGAGAGCCCATTGAAAACTTTGAGTAACTGCGCCTTCATTTTGCCTTAGGTTTTATAAATGGATACCTAAAGTAGGTAAAATCATTCGATAAAAAGAAATCTCAGTGTATTTTTTACACTTGTCAGTTTGACGGGTATTTGGGCTAATGTGCGGGTGGGTTAAATTACGTTACGTCATTGCTGCGTGCCTCGAAGCAATGACGTAATGAATTTGTGTTTTGCTCACTCTCACCTTACCGGCGGTGCCACAAATCGATTCACAATATCTACCAGATCAGTCAAATCAAACGGCTTTTGCAGGTAGGCATCGGCTTGGCCCGCGGTGGCCAGTTCTTTTACGTTGCTCATGGCCGATATCAGGATGATGGGAATATGCGCAGTTTTAGGATCATTTTTCAGTTCCCGGCTAATCTGTTGCCCGTTGGCATCGCTGGTCCACTCGGTCAACCAGTTGTCCAGCATAATCAGGTCTGGTTTAATATCATCGAGCGATTTCAGAATACTGGCATCTTCAGACGATACCACATCATACTTGTATTCCTCCAGCGCGTAAGTAATGGTGTCTCTTATGTCCTTCTCGTCTTCAATGACCAATATTTTTGTTGCCATGATGTTTTTAATTTTATGATGAGGCCCGCCTGGCAGACCACTATTATAGTAACATCAGCAACAGGCAGTTTTGTTTTAACCGCAAGCACAAATTGGAGTGAAAAAATAGGGAAGAGGTGGGAATGTTACAATCCGTCTTCCAGGTAGCACTGGCGACAGCGGGGCTCGTAGCTTTCTTTTTCGCCTAAAAGAATGCGGGCCTCGCCCGGTACCAGCCGGTAAGAATACAGTGCAGGATTACCGCAGCGCACGCAAACGGCATGTACTTTGGTTACAGATTCGGCCATGGCCATCAGCTGTGGCATCGGGCCAAAGGGTCGGCCCTGAAAATCCATGTCCAGCCCGGCTACTATTACCCGTACGCCTTTGTTGGCCAGCGTGTTGCAAACGTAGGGAAGCTCGTCGTCAAAAAACTGGGCTTCGTCAACACCAACCACTTGCACGTGGCTGCCTAACAGTAAAATAGCAGAGGCATTTTCTACCGGAGTGGAGGGGATGGAATTTCTATCGTGCGATACCACATCGGTTTCATCGTAGCGGGTATCGGTTTTTGGCTTGAAGATCTCTACGTTTAAACGGGCTATTTGGGCACGGCGCAAACGACGAATGAGTTCTTCGGTTTTACCCGAAAACATTGACCCGCAGATCACCTCTATGCTTCCGCCAAGCTCGGTTCTTCTTTTAAAAACATCATCGTTAAACAACATCCCGTACAGATTGAGCCAACTAATATCTGAATTAAATGTTACTTTTGATAAGCTATTTACTAACAGCAACCACGCTATGAAGCAGCAGGACGTATTTAAAAAGATAGGCGGAATTATAAACGAAATAAACGACCAGTACGATTATTTAGCTACCACCAACGGTCAATTTAACGACCTGGAACTGGAACTGCTGGTAGCCAACGCGCACTTTCTTTCAGACTATATTGAGGTGCTGCGCAAAGTGATTAGCCAGGAAGAAGCCCAGCATAAGGCCGATCAAACTGTATTGCCGCCACATCAGGTTGCTGCCCCGGTAGAGGCAAAAAAAGAAGTTGACGAAATAAAAAAGCCAGAAGAAGTTAAGGAAGAACCAAGGCTGGTAATCCCTGTAGCCACACCGCTTGCTCCGCCAACTCCGGCGCCGGTTCCTGAACCTGTTAAGCCAACTCCGCCACCTGCACCTGCACAACTGGAGGAACCAGCTCCTAAAACTAATGAACCCCGATATTTTGAGCCGGTAGTGGAGCGGGTTGCAGTTTATGCGCCGCCTACAGAACCTGTTGTTAAAGAAGAGCCTGCTAATACCTTTGAGTTTGATATCCCGTCTGCACCCAAAATTGCTGAACCAGAGCCAGAGAAAACTGAGCCAGAAACCATCAGGCATCAATTGAACGTTGAAGACCTGGGAGGTGCTTGGGAAGAAGAGGATGAGGAATATATAGATGAAGCGCCAGAAGTAAAGGAGCAACCTGTATTAAAGTCGCTACCACAACCTACATCTGTAGAAGCTGATCCAGAACCTACTCCGGCTAAACCGGCAATTGAGCCTGCTCCTGAACCGCCAGGTGTTTTAGAAGAAACTATTAGTGCGATAAGAGAACCATTGCCCGCTATTGTTATAGAAAAAGACGAAGTGTTGACTTTTAACCAAAGGATCTCTGCGCAGATGGGTACGCCAGGCCGGGTGTCTGACCAATTGCATGCGAAATCCATTACCGATCTGAAATCGGCCATCAGCCTGAATGATAAATTGCTGTACGTAAAAGATCTGTTCAATGGCTACAGTCTGGCCTATAGCGAAGCTATTGAGATATTGAATCGCTTTAAATCTTTTGAAGAGGCAGACAGCTTCTTAAAATCATATTCAACCAAAAATCATTGGGCCGATAAGCCGGCCACTACCGAGAAGTTTTATGCGTTGCTGCGTAAGCGGTATGGAGAGTGAGGAGAGAGTGAGGTGATTGGCGTACGTCGTGTATAAACGATATTCAAAGCCATTACGTCATTGCGAGGAACGAAGCAATCCCTGCGTAGGATATTAGGATAAGCAAATCCGCTGTACATGTACAGAGATTGCTTCGTTCCTCGCAATGACGGGTGGGGATAAACTTTTCCAAATAAAAAAGAGGCTCCAATCTGGAGCCTCTTTTTATTTATCCGCTTTTTTAGCGGCGGTTTTCTTTTTTGGTGCTGCTTCTTCAGCTTCAACTGCTTCTGGTGCGCTTACTTCGCTTTCTACAAGCTCAGTTTCTGCGGGGCCTTCTGCCGTTGGCTCAGCCTCATTAAACAGGGGCAGATCTTTCAGGATAGCAAACCAGCTGATCACTTTTTTAATGTCAGATGAGTATACTTTCTCTTCATCATGATCCGGCGCTACTTCGCGGAAGAATTTGCGCAGGGTGTTACCATCAGCTTTAGCGTCTGGTACGTTGGCACCCTTCATGCGTTCAAAAACATCTTTCAGGCGGATGTCTTCATCCTCACCAAAAATGGTGATCTCATCCAACGCAGCCAGTTTAGCGGTTGAAATGTTGGCTACCAGTTTGGTTTTCTTTTCATCAAGGCTTTCCAAAATAAAACCGGTTTTATTTTGTGCCAGGGCTTTCCACAGTCCAGGCTTGCCTGATACAGATACAATTGTCTGTAAATTCATTCTTTATTTTATGGTTGATGGTTCATAGATCATGGTTCATGGATTATAGTTCGATAGCTACACTATGAACAATGATCTATGAACCATGAACCAACAAAAATTAATCTTCAATTACTTCTACGCTCAGGATCTTGTCGCCCTGACGGATCTGGTCAATAACGTCAAGGTTCTCAATTACTTTACCAAAGCAGGTATGGTTACGGTCAAGGTGTGCAGTGTTGTTGCGGCTATGGCAAACAAAAAACTGCGAGCCGCCAGTGTTACGGCCAGCGTGCGCCATGCTCAGTACACCACGGTCATGATATTGGTTACCGCCGGTAAGTTCACAATCAATATGGTAACCCGGACCGCCAGTGCCTGCGCGGTAAGCAGTAGCCTCGTCTTTAGAGAACGGACAACCGCCCTGGATCACAAAATCAGGAATTACGCGGTGAAAAGTTACGCCATCATAAAAACCTTCTTTAGCCAGTTTTTTAAAATTGGCAACGGTATTAGGGGCGTCAACATCGTAAAATTCAACGGTCATGTCGCCTTTTACGGTTTTAATTATTGCTTTGCTCATATCATTCAAATTTGAAAGATGGCAAAGTTAAGAAAGATTTTCGTCTGAAGGAGGTAAGTAAAAAGTTAAAATTAAAAAGTAAAAAATGAGGACAAATAGGATGAAGATTAAAATTACCGGAATGACGATCATTAAGTGAAACGCTTATTTACCGGTAATTTTTACTTAAAATTATCCTGCTACCGCACCCATTCTATTTGAATCGAGCTTGAGCAGGGTAAATAACAGAATAGTAAAGCTCCACAAAGATGATCCCCCGTAGCTAATGAACGGCAACGGAATACCAATTACCGGCATAAAACCCACCGTCATAGAGATATTGATAAAGAAGTGAAAGAAAATGACCGAGGCTACCCCGTAGGCATAGATACGCGAGAAGTTGGCCCGCTGCCGCTCGGCTATCATAATGATGCGTAAGAGCAGGAAAAGGTACAAACCTATCAGCACCACCGAACCTGCAAAACCCCATTCCTCGCCAACGGTGCAGAAAATAAAGTCGGTACTTTGTTCTGGGACGAAAGAGAAGCGGGTTTGCGTGCCCTGCATATAACCCTTACCCCAAAGCCGGCCAGAGCCAATGGCAATCTTTGACTGATTTTGATTATAACCCACGTGCTTAGTATCATGAGTGATACCCAGCACTACGTCAATACGCTCTTTTTGGTGCGACTTTAATCCGTGATTATATAGCGGCCGTACCACAAACACAAAAGCAAGACACAACGCAGTGCCTATACCAAACGTGATTGCCATGCCGCGCACCCGGCGGAAGAGGTAAGCTAGCAGAATGCCCAAGCCAGCAATTGCCCCAATTAAATACCATTGGTTGGGAACAACCAAGGAGAGAATAAACAGGGTAATCATCAGTCCTACAACAATGAGGAAGTATGGCGAGAGCCCTTCGCGGTACAGCACAAATATCAGCGAACAGAATACCAGGGTAGAGCCATCATCCGGCTGCATTTTGATGAGCACCATAGGCAACAAGATAATACCGCCTGCGGCAAGCAACGATTTTAGCTCGGTAATTTTAACGTTGGTGCCGCTCAGGTATCGCGCCAACAACAAGCAGGTAGTATACTTGGCAAACTCAGAGGGTTGCAAACGGAAACCGCCGCCTATATCAATCCAGGCCTGGTTACCACCTACGTTATGGCCAATGGCCAGCACCAGCACCAGCAGTAGTACTGTTATGGTATAAAAACTGGGTGCCAATGCACTCAGAAAGCGGCTTTCCAGTAGCAAAATAATCAGACCGATAACAATGGCGGCGCAAATGTAAATGAACTGCTTACCATAATTGGTACTCGGATCTGCAAAGCCGGGATGGTCTGGATTAAATACCGCAGCGTGTATATTAAGCCAGCCAATGGTACAAAGCGTAAGGTAAATACAAACCGTTACCCAATCTACATTATAGAAAAAGCGGTTACGCGGATTACTCATCGTCATCTCCTTTCAAAATGGCGGAGGCGTAAACTACAGGTTGTTTCTTCTTTTTATGTTTGCCGGACGTTAATGTATCCTTAGCGGCTTTTTTTGCAGTGCTGTCTGCCTTAACTTTTACAGCTGCCGGTTTTGGAGCCGTCGCCGGCAATAAATTGGCATTCATAAAATAACCGGGTTCAATGCCAGATGGGCGACGGGTGATGCTGTCTCGCAGGTATTTCTCTACAATAAAGCTGGCAATAGGTGCGGCCCAGCGGGCACCTTGTCCGCCGCCTTCTACCACCACGGCAATGGCAATTTTAGGATTTTCGCGCGGTGCGAAGGCCACAAATACCGAGTTGTCCGTATGTCTTATTTGAGCTGTACCGGTTTTGCCACACATTACAATGCCCGGTATGCGAGAGCCTTCTGCCGTGCCGCGATCAACAACGGCTTGCATCCCGTCTATAACTGGCTCAAAATATTGCGGGTCTATACCCACATAGTTTTTTTGTGTAAATTCTGATTTTACCACTTGCTTCTCACCAATAGCTTTAATAAGGTGGGGCTTGTAAAAGAACCCGTGATTAGCAATAGTAGCTTCTATATTGGCCAACTGTAATGGGGTGGCCTCCAACTCGCCCTGACCAATACCTAAAGAGATTACTGTACTTGAGCGCCATCCGCCACGACCATACCATTTATCATAAAGTGTTGCCTTGGGTAATAAGCCGCCAGTTTCGCCTGGCAGATCCAGATCAAGCCTTGCGCCTAAACCAAACTTGGCTACGTTTGCACGCCAGGCGCTGTAGGAGGTATCTGTGTTTTTCGGTCCGGCCCGGTTAATCAATCGTTCAAATACCATGTCAAAATATCCGTTGCAAGATTCGGCCACGGCACTGGCCAGGTTCACTACACCATGACGCTCGTTGTGAAAACACGGAATGCGGCGATTACCGGCAGTATAATACCCGTTGCAGGTGTAAGTGGTTTGCGGCGTGATTACGCCTTCTTGCAAAGCAATCAGGGCGCTCAGGGGTTTAAATGACGAACCCGGTGGGTACCGAGCTTGTATGGGCCTCACGAGCAACGGATTGTTAGGAGTACGCAGCAGGTCCATGTAATTATTACCATGGTCGCGCCCCACCATCAGATTAGGATTATAGGTAGGGCTGCTTACAAAGCAAAGTATTTCGCCGGTTGATGGCTCAATGGCTACAATACTACCCACCTTGTTGTGCATCAGTTGTTCTCCCAGTTTTTGGATACGACTGTCTAACGATGACTTAAGGCGCTCACCAGCCACTGCGGCGGTATCATACATTCCGTTGGCAAATCGTCCTTTTTCGCGACCACGTGAGTCTACAAGTATGTTTTGTACCCCCCGCTGTCCGCGTAACTCTGTCTCGTATGATTTTTCTACACCGCTAATGCCTACATAATCGCCCGGATGGTAATAACCGTTAGATTTAGCGATGGTGGCATCATTAGCCTGGCCAATGTAACCTAAAAACTGCCCTGCAATAGAATCAGGATAACTACGCACACTACGCAACACCAGCTCAAATCCGGGGAACTCGGCAATGCGTTCGCCCAGTTTAGCATTGATAGTAGAATCCAGCTGTCCCTGAAAAATAGAGCGTTGTGAGGGGGAGTATTTCTCTGCCTTGTCGAAGTACTTGTCAAACGTAGGTTTGTCAATATCCAGCAGTTTGCAAAACTCAACAGTATCAAAAGGTTTTACCGCTTTTGGGGTAACCATTACATCATAAACGGGCTGGTTGTCTACCAGCAGTTTTCCGTTCCTGTCCAGAATAACGCCGCGCGCCGGATATTGGATTTGCGTGCGCACCACGTTGTTTTTGGCAAAAAGCATGTACCGGTCATCAATAATCTGGATGTAGAATAGTCTGGCCAGCAGTACAAAGGCAAGGGTGATGAATATACCGGTAATAACGTATCGCCGCGCAAAAAAACTATTCATTATTTACGTTCTCTCTTTCTGAAAAATAATAAACCGGAAATCAGCATTAAAAATACGGTAAAAACCGAACTTAAGATAAAACGTGTTAAGGTATATTGTATTTCAGAGAAGCGGAAAACTTCGAGATTGAACAAAAAGAAATGGTGAATAAGCGTTAAAACCAATGCGTAGGTGAAAAACCACCGGAAACCCATTACGCTTAGGGTAGGTTCGGGCTCATTATCAAACCCATCTTTTTGTACGGTGATACCGATAAACTGTATGCGCACAAATGCCAGCAACACGCAGGCAGCGGCATGTAAGCCCGGCGTATCATAAAAAGCATCAATGGTAATTCCCATCAAAAATGCCAGCAAAAACAACAGCACATTAGGTGTTTCAAACGGCAACAGCAGGATAAACAGAATATACGGGTAGGGTACAGATAGATTGTACAGCACCACGTTTTTGAGCAGGAAAGCCTGCAATGCAGCCAACGCCACAAAGCGTAAAACGTTAACTATGATAGCTCTACTGTTCATCTTTTTTCTGCTGAGCCTCCAGTCCCGCTTGTTCTTCTGCAAATTTGTCTATTACCACATCAACATACTGTAGTTTGCTGAAATCTACAGACAGGGCAATCTCCATATTCAGGAAAAAGCCGCCGCCTTTTGCGTGGGTGTTACTTACCTTGCCATAAGGTATGCCGGCAGGGAACAAGGAGTAACCCGAGGTTACAACCATTTCGCCCACGTGTGGTTTAATGTTATTGGTTACATCAAGTAACAAGCCTTTATGCGGGTCCAGATCATCACTCCATACCATAGAACCAATGGCTTTGTTACTGGCCAGCATAGCGCTAAACTTGGAATCTTTGTGCAACAGCGAGCGGACTACCGACATATGCGGCCCCACAAACATTACTATGCCCACCACACCCTGTGCACAGATTACACCCTGGCCTTTCTTAATACCGTCATCTCCACCACGATTAATAGTGAGGTAGTTGTTACGACGATTAATAGAGTTGTTAATTACCCGTGCCGGGATGTAAACATACTGCTGTTTATATACCGTGTCATTAACGGTGCGTTTGCCCAGGGTATCGATGTAAAAGGCAGATTTAAGTTCGCCGCGTAATCGGGCGTTCTCATGGGCCAGTTGCTCGTTTTCTTCTCGTAAAGAGATATAGCTTTGCAATTCATTTACCCGCGCGTAGCTATAGCCGGTAAGTTGATTGGCCGAGTTAATGAAAGTTGCTTGCTGAAAAGAATTGTACCTGACATAGATAAACAACCCGATCCCCTCAAAAATGAGGAACAGAAAAAAAGCATTGTATCTGCTGATGAAGATCCAGAGGTTGCGCATCTGTTAGATGTGAGATATTAGATTTGAGACGTGAGACAAAACTGAATCAAATAAATTCAAAGTTAATGTCTGGCAATCTGATTTGGCAGTGAGATATGAAATTTTAGTCTCAAATCTCATATCTCACATCTCAAATCTAAACTACTGCATCAGGAACTTAAAGTTACCAATATTTTTAAGCGCAGTACCGGTACCACGTACAACGGCTCGAAGCGGATCTTCGGCTACGTGTACAGGTAGTTTGGTTTTGGCAGCAACACGCTTATCAAGACCGCGCAGCAAAGCGCCGCCGCCGGTTAAGTAAATACCGGTTTGGTAAATATCGGCAGAAAGTTCTGGCGGAGTAATCTCCAGTGCTTTCAGAATAGCTTCTTCAATTTTAGAGATTGATTTATCCAGGCAGTGGGCAATCTCGGTGTATGATACGGTGATCTGTTTTGGCACACCGGTCATCAAATCACGACCTTGTACGGCAAAATCACCCGGAGGATCTGCCAGTTCTGGCAATGCGGCGCCAACTTCAATCTTGATCTTCTCGGCAGTACGGTCGCCAATCATAATGTTGTGCTGACGGCGGATGTACTGAACAATATCCGAGTCAAAGTTATCGCCTGCAACGCGGATTGATTGGTCGCACACGATACCAGACAGGGCAATAACCGCAATCTCGGTAGTACCACCGCCTATATCAATAATCATGTTACCCATTGGCTCTTCCACGTCAATACCAATACCTACGGCAGCAGCCATTGGCTCATGGATGAGGTAAACCTCTTTGGCGCCGGCAATCTCGGCACTATCACGCACGGCTCGTTTCTCTACCTCGGTAATGCCCGAAGGGATACAGATTACCATACGCAGTGAAGGGAAAAACCAGCCACGACCCTGGTTGATCATCTTGATCATACCGCGAATCATGTGCTCGGCAGCGTTAAAGTCGGCAATTACACCGTCTTTCAGCGGGCGCACGGTACGGATGTTCTCGTGCGTCTTACCTTCCATCTGCATGGCCTGACGACCGATGGCAATTACTTTGTTAGTTGTGCGATCAAAAGCAACGATAGACGGCTCGTCTACCACTACTTTGTCGTTATGTATGATGAGGGTATTTGCGGTACCCAGGTCAATGGCTATTTCCTGTGTAAAAAAATTAAATAAACCCATGTGGCGCTATTTCAAATAAAGTTTGCAAAGTTAAGAATATCAGGCACGAATTTTATCAATAATGATATGAATTTCATGAATAGATGACGAATTAAGTATTAATAACTCGAAATTCTTGAAAATCGTGCGCGCAGGCAATTTTTTAAGCCTGCAGGTGGGTTAGGTTGTTGATTGGTAGTTGATTAAGTTTATAGAGTTGATTAAGTGAATGGTTGCTTAGTTTAGCTTAAAAATACTTAGTTAACCTCTCACTTAATCAACTCAAAAACAATTAATGTTTAAAGTGGCGCACGCCGGTAGTAACCATGCTGATGCCTTTCTGGTTAGCCATATCAATAGACAGTTGGTCGTTTTTAGAACCGCCCGGCTGTAATACGGCAACAATGCCATTATCGGCAGCAATCTCCACACAATCAGGGAAGGGGAAGAAGGCTTCTGAAGCCATTACTGCACCTTTAATGTCAAAGCCAAAGTGGGCTGCTTTTTCAATCGCTTGTTTCAAAGCATCCACGCGCGAAGTTTGACCCACGCCGCTAGCCAGCATCTGGTTGTTTTTTACCAGCACAATAGCGTTTGATTTGGTATGTTTAGTAATCTTATTGGCCAGGAACAAGTCTTTCAACTCTTGCTCGCTTGGCTGACGCTCGGTAACCGGGGTCATTTGTGCCGGGCCTTCAATGGTTAGGTCTTTATCGTGCTCAATAACACCGTTCAATAATGTTTTGAACAGTTTGGTCGGCAATTCAACAGGTTGACGTACCAGTACAATACGGCCTTTGCGGGCGGTAAGAATGGCAACAGCCTCATCAGTATAAGCCGGTGCAATTAGTACTTCGTAGAATAGTTTATCAATCTCAGCAGCAGTCTCCGCGTCAATTTCGGTATTGGTGATAATTACACCACCAAAGGCAGATACCGGATCACAAGCCAGGGCGTCAATCCATGCTTCTTTAATGAAAGAGCGGCTGGCTACGCCACAAGCGTTAGTATGTTTCAAAATGGCTACAGTAGGCTCGGTAAACTCGTCAATCAGGGCAACTGCGGCGTCAACGTCTACCAAATTGTTGTATGATAGTTCTTTGCCTTTCTCGCTCAGGTTGTTGAACATGGCTTCCAGGTTGCCGTAGAAAGCGCCTTTCTGGTGCGGGTTCTCGCCGTAACGCAAAACGCGTGCATGTTGGATGCTTTGTTTAAATACGGGAATCTCTTCTTCAGTATTGAAATACTGGAAGATGGCGGTATCATAGTTTGATGAAATGTTGAAAGCTTTAGCCGCGAAGCGTTTACGCTGATCAAAAGTGGTAGATCCGTTTTGCTCTTTCAGGATGGTTTCCAGTTCAGTATAATCATCTTTAGAAGCCAGGATCACTACATCTTTAAAGTTTTTAGCCGCAGCGCGGATAAGTGAGATGCCGCCGATATCGATTTTCTCGATCACATCGTCCTGACCTGCGCCAGATTTTACGGTTTCTTCAAACGGATAAAGGTCTACGATTACCAGATCAATCTCCGGAATTTCGTATTGCGCCAGTTGCTGCTGGTCGCCCTCAAAGCTGCGACGGGCCAGTATGCCGCCAAATACTTTCGGGTGCAGCGTTTTAACGCGACCGCCCAAAATAGAAGGGTAAGAGGTTAGATCTTCTACTTTTACTACGTCAACCCCCAGGCCGCGAATAAAGTCTTCCGTTCCGCCGGTGGTGTAAATGGTTACTCCAAGACGATTCAGTTCGTGGATGATGGGCTCAAGGTTATCCTTGTAATAAACAGATATTAAGGCGTTTTTAATTTGAACAGACTGGCTCATGTGCAGGTAATTTTTGAGCCGCAAAGGTAAGGATAATCAGCAGATAATGGCAGATGCTTTATGGTTTTTTTGGAATTAGGTTTTAGAGCGTTGTTTTTTAGTTGTAGTTAAAAAGCTATCGCAAAATTTAGGGTGTAAATTTTCTGCTTTTTAGACCTATTCGTCACATTTTATAAACACATCTCCTCAATCCAAATATTCCTGTTATTTTTATCAGCGTACAGTTGCACTGCAAGGCATCAAGTCAATGCACAGCAAGCAACTAACCAAAACCAGCACCCCATGTCCTCACAATTATCTATCTCTTATACTGCTTGGCAGTATGTCTCCATCCGCATATTCAAGCCATATTCCTATGTCTTTAACGTAGGGTAATTTTACGGTATACAAAGGGGTAAAAAGTCAATTGCACGCCGCTCGCTTTATCCCGAATTTCGAATCGTACCTAAACAACAACAAAATCAATAAACTATTTAACGTAAACCATTTTTATGAAAAAAATCTTAATCGGATTAGGTATCTCTTTAATGGCTGTAGCCTGTAGTCAGCCCGGCGCACAAAAAAATGCCGGGGCATCTAAGCACACAGTCACCGGTCGCGACACTATGCCAGCTGACGCCATCACGCTGAATGGTCTTAACACAGATGAAGCCAACCTGATGGCTAGTGGTTATAACGAGAACGCCAATTCATCGTCAAAAACACTAAGTTTCTGGCTCAGCACAGCCTGGGTAGACAACGCTTATGATTTGTTATTTAAAAAGAACCCCGAAGCTGATGGTATAAGGATTTATACAGGGATGAAAGACGGGAAAAATGAATTGATAATTACACTGACAACAGAGGCCGGTACTAATGAACTTGTACCATCGGGTAAAAATCATAAAGACCTTTTTGTAAAGGATGACGCGTTCTTACGCACTACCGCAGCGCATGACTCGGCAGAATATACTCCCGGCAATGGCGCTACCCTGTATGATCCGGATGTTAAATGCCCGACCAATGATTGCGGCATAGAGCTTACCAACCATATTTCATGTGATACGGCGCATCTATACGTGCAAAACTTCATGAAATCAACTATTACCATCAATCTTTCGAGCGAATGGTATCCAAAGGCTCTGATTGCAAACATATATAATGAACTGCATGCGGCTATGGCTGCCAAAGTTCCTGCAGACGGTATACGTATGTATTTCGGTAAAAACAATGATCAAAGAGACACTTTTATTATTGTAACTACCAAGAGCGAAGACGGCGTGCACAAAGATTATTACGAGTGTTATTACAAAAACTCGGCACCAGGCGGAGGATATGACCATGGCGAGGCTTGCCCAACAAGTTGTGATGCCGTTACCTGGCCAACTGGTGGTTGATAACTAAATATTGACAATGATGATTTTAAAGATATTTACATTCAATACGGTAACAGAACTACTTTGCTTTATTGTGGCACTGTTTTGCCTCACCAAAGCCAGAAATGCGGCCTGGCGCAGCATGATATTTTTTATGGCGCTAACTTGTGCAGTAGAGTTTACAGGTGCATATATGAAGGCCCTTTATCACGTCAGTCCCACAAAAATTCATGCTAACGTATGGATCTATAATATCTTTTCGCTTGTAGAGGCGGGTTTTATCTCGCTGATGTTTCACCACCTTTTTAAGATGTACTTTAACAGCCGGCTCGTTATTTTTAGCGGGCTGGCTTTAATAGGCCTTAGTTTTATTTATGAACTGGCCACCCGCGGCATTATGCGCGGTTTTAACACTACAGATACTATTTCGGCCATTCTGTTTATACTTTATGGCCTGATTTATTTTTACCACCTGCTTAAGGCCGATGCCTTTTATGATCTTAAGGTTTATCCATCCTTCTGGTGGGTAGCTGGTGTGCTGTTCTTTTACTTTGGCAGCACCGTTATCAATATCTTTTACGATCAGATCACTGAAAGATTATCGTTGTTAATTGTTGCACCGAGACGTTATATAACTGGTTATATTTACAACGCACTAAACCTCCTGCTTTATGGATGCTGGAGTTATGCTTTTGTGTGTGAAAAATGGCTGATAAAAACCTCCCGGGACTACTCGTTTTAGCAACGCTTGTATTTTTAATTGCCCCCTGCTTTCTTTTAGTCTATATCATTATTTATAACCAGCGCAAAAAGCGCCATCACACAGAAAAAATAGCGATGAAACTAGCATTTGAAGAGGAAATTGTAAAAACCCAGATGGAGGTGCAGGAACAAACCATGCAAACCGTAGGTGCAGATCTGCATGATAGTATTGGTCAGCTGTTAAGCCTTACCGCACTCACGCTTGGTTCTATTGAGCTGGATGATAAGGGCAAAATACAGAACAAAATTGATGCAGCGATTGATCTGACCGGCAGGTCTATCAAAGAACTGCGGCAGTTAGGCCGATTGCTACATGGTGAGCAAGCCATTGCTGCCGGTTTAGATAAAGCCATTAACCAGGAAATTACCTGGATTGAGCGCTCTGGCCG
>Ga0153918_1000398_pt1 | contig 22001 bp, 21 predicted proteins | sample TSFL002MetaG_FD_104687 | JGI IMG/M metagenome (GOLD analysis project Ga0153918, IMG submission 104687) | Attine ant fungus gardens microbial communities from Florida, USA - TSFL002 MetaG | ecosystem: Host-associated > Fungi > Mycelium > Unclassified | place: USA: Florida, Paynes Creek Historic... | reverse complement strand
GTAATTCGCCATGACAATAACTCCACAACAACTGATCGCGCTGCTACCGCTGCTGATCGTCGGATTGACGGTGGTGGTTGTGATGCTCTCCATTGCGTGGCGACGCAATCACTTCCTGAATGCGACCCTGTCCGTTCTGGGTCTGAACGCTGCGTTGGTTTCCCTCTGGTTTGTTGGCCAGGCGGGCGCGATGGATGTCACCCCGCTGATGCGTGTTGACGGCTATGCCATGCTGTATACAGGGCTGGTTCTGCTGGCGAGTCTGGCAACCTGTACCTTTGCGTACCCATGGCTTGAAGGCTACAACGACAACAAAGAAGAGTTTTACCTGCTGGTACTGATTGCCGCACTGGGCGGCATTCTGCTGGCGAATGCGAACCACCTGGCTGCGCTGTTCCTCGGTATTGAGCTTATCTCTCTGCCGCTGTTCGGCCTGATTGGTTACGCCTTCCGTCAGAAGCGTTCGCTGGAAGCGAGTATCAAGTACACCATTCTGTCAGCGGCGGCATCATCGTTCCTGCTGTTTGGTATTGCGCTGCTGTACGCACAGTCCGGTAACCTCTCTTTCGTGGCGCTCGGCAAGAGCCTCGGCGACGGGATGCTGCACGAACCGCTGCTGCTGGCTGGCCTGGGTATGATGATTGTTGGCCTAGGCTTTAAACTGTCTCTGGTTCCGTTCCACCTCTGGACGCCAGACGTATACCAGGGTGCTCCGGCTCCGGTATCGACCTTCCTGGCGACGGCGAGCAAAATCGCCATCTTCGGTGTGGTAATGCGTCTGTTCCTGTACGCACCAGTGGGTGATAGTGAAGCGGTTCGCGTGGTGCTTGGCATTATCGCGTTCGTTTCCATCATCTTCGGTAACCTGATGGCGCTGAGCCAGACCAATATCAAACGTCTGCTGGGCTACTCGTCTATCTCCCATCTGGGTTACCTGCTGGTGGCACTGATTGCGCTGCAAAGCGGTGAGATGTCGATGGAAACCGTAGGCGTGTATCTGGCAGGTTATCTGTTCAGCAGCCTCGGCGCGTTCGGCGTGGTGAGCCTGATGTCCAGCCCGTACCGTGGCCCGGATGCAGATTCCCTGTTCTCTTACCGTGGTCTGTTCTGGCACCGTCCGATTCTGTCTGCGGTCATGACCGTGATGATGCTGTCTCTGGCCGGTATTCCGATGACGCTGGGCTTTATCGGTAAGTTCTACGTACTGGCAGTCGGTGTGCAGGCTGGCCTGTGGTGGCTGACCGCCGGTGTGGTGATTGGCTCCGCGATTGGTCTGTACTACTACCTGCGCGTGGCTGTGAGCCTGTACCTGAGTGCACCTCAGCAGCTCAACCGCGATGCACCAACCAACTGGCAGTATAGCGCCGGGGGTATTGTGGTGCTGATCTCCGCACTGCTGGTACTGATCTTCGGTATCTACCCGCAGCCGCTGATCACCATCGTGCAGCACGCGATGCCGCTGATGTAAGGTGAAAGCAAAAAGGCAACGAAAGTTGCCTTTTTTAATGTTTGCGCCCTCTCCCGGTGGGAGAGGGATGGGGTGAGGGCACCAGCCCGCACTGAACGAAAAAACCCGCCTCGGCGGGTTTTTTTATAGCCCAGCGGCGCTGCGCTTGCAGGGCCTACGGGTTTTGTAGGTCGGGTAAGCGAAGCGCCACCCGGCTATGCCAGTTGCTTACGACTAATCAACGGCCCGTCAATCTTCTTCACCGAACGCTCCAGCACTTCTTCGATAACCGACGACAGCTCGTTAAGCTCAAACTTCGCCACATACCCGTCGGCTTTCACCTTGCGGATATGGTCTTCGTTGGCATTCCCTGAAAGGGACGAGTGGATCACCACCGGAATATCTTTCAGAATCGGGTCAGTTTTAATTTTGCGCGTTAGCGTAAAACCGTCCATCTCTGGCATTTCGAGGTCGGTCAGCACCAGGGCGATTTTATCGGTGATCGGCACACCTTCAGCCTGCGCCTGGGCAGCCAGAACGCCAATTTTTTCCCATGCGTCTTTGCCGGTGATATGCAGCTGGGCCGGGATCTCCATTGCCTGCAAGCCTTTCTCCAGCATGGAGCGCGCCACTTTGGAATCCTCCGCCACGATAGCCACTGCGCCAGGCTTGATGTTGAATTTCGTGGTTTGCAGGTTGGTGGCGTGCAGATCGTGGTTCGCCGGGGTGATGTCGTACAGGATTTGCTCAACGTCCAGCACCATCGCCAGATCGTTGGTATCGGTCTTCTCATCAAGACAGGCAATGCTGGTGATGTAACGCCCGCTGACGGCAGTTTCCGCCGCGTGCACCTGCTTCCAGTCCAGACGCATGATGTTCTCGACCGATTCCACAGCAAAGGCCTGCACGCTGCGGGCATATTCCGTAATCAGCAGAATGTTCAACCCGGTTGTAGGTTTGCAACCCGCGACGGCTGCCAGGTCGATCACCGGGATCACCTGGTCGCGAATGTTCACCATTCCCATCAGCGGCGATTTCATTCCCGCGGGTTTGGTGAATTCCGGCATCGGCACAATTTCGCGCAGCTTAAAGACGTTAATGCCAAACAGCTCGGATTTGTTTTCATTCAGAGAGGTGCCAAGACGGAACAGCAACAGCTCAAAACGGTTCGACAGGGTCAGATTCGCCCTGTCATCAATATCTTTCTGGAAATTATCCATTCTACCCTCAAGTGAAATGCTGACCTTTTAATCGTTATCGGCATCCTGAGGGAAAAATGAAGGACTAAACGCTGACCTGAGTGAAATCTTCCGCCAGCTCGCAGTTTGCAAACACCTCGCGGCACTCCGCCAGCAGAGTTTCACAGCCGTGGGCGTCGTAACGAGAGCTGACGTGCGTCACGATTAACTTCCTTACACCCGCATCCAGCGCAAGCCGGGCGGCCTGACGGGTAGAACTATGGCCACGGCTGTTGGCTTTCTCTTCCATTGCCGTTTCGAGTGTGGCTTCATGCACCATTACATCAACACCCTGAGCAAGCTCATGTGCACCAGGGCATGGCGCGGTATCGCCAAAAATCGCCAGCGTCTTGCCAGGCAATGGTGCCGAAAGATAATCCTGCCCGTTTATCACCCGCCCGTCTTCAAGCTCAACGGTTTCGCCCTGTTTCAGGCGCTGGAACAATGGCCCCGGGCGCACGCCATCGGCAATCAGTGCCGCGGCGTTAAGCGTGCCCGGTTTATCATGCTCTTCAATACGATAGCCGTAGCACTCTACCGGGTGGTTTAACGGCCGGGCAAAGACCCGGTAAGCGCCATCATCGAAGACCAGCCCATCGGTAATCTCAATGACCTCCAGCGGATAGTCGGTCCACGAGCCGCTCAGACGCAGTGTGGTTTCAACAAATTCTGCAATCCCCGCAGGGCCATAAATGGTCAGAGGATTGGCGTTACCGGCCATCGAACGGCTGCATAGCAGGCCAGGCAGACCAAACAGATGATCACCGTGCAGGTGGGTAATGAAGATGTTATCGAGCTTACCGGGATGATAAGTCGTGTGTAATAGCTGATGCTGCGTGCCTTCGCCACAGTCAAACAACCATAGCCCACCACGGGTGGGATGCTGCAAATCCAGCAGCATGGCCGTTACATTTCGTGAGCGGGTTGGCACGCCGGCGGAAGTACCCAGAAAAATCAGTTCCATAACACAGTCAGACCCTTTGCTGAATGGGGAGGGGTTTAGTATAACGTGATGAACACTAAGAAGGAGCCTGACATGATCCAGTGGCAAGATTTACACCATAGCGAGCTGACGACCTTTTCCCTGTACGCGCTGCTCAAACTGCGCTGCGAAGTATTCGTTGTTGAACAAACCTGCCCCTACCAGGACATCGATGGCGATGACCTGGTAGGGGAAAACCGTCACATTCTGGGCTGGAAAGATAACGAACTGGTCGCGTATGCGAGGATTCTGAAAAGCGAAGACGAACTTGAGCCGGTGGTGATTGGCCGCGTCATCATCAGCGGCAGCGCGCGTGGCGAAAAGCTCGGTTATCGCTTAATGGAACAAACGCTGGCTGCCTGCGAAAAACAGTGGCCAGACAAGGCGTTATACCTGGGCGCTCAGGCGCATCTTCAGTCATTCTATGCGCACTTCGGGTTCGCTCCGGTGACGGACGTGTATGACGAAGACGGCATTGCGCATATCGGCATGGCGCGAGAAACGAAACAGGCGTAATGGGGTGTCGTTGTCTATAGTTAGCGGACTGGTGTACTAACATGGAGAAAAATATGTCTTTTCATTCCTGGGAGACCCGTATCGACGACGACCTGGCTTTACTGAGCGAAACGCTGGAAGAGGTGTTACGTTCTTCGGGTGACCCCGCCGATCAGAAGTATATCGAGCTGAAAGAGCGTGCTGAGCAGGCATTGCGTGACGTGCAGTCCCGCGTCAGTCAGGCTTCAGACACCTACTACTACCGCGCCAAACGCGCGGTGTATCGTACCGATGATTATGTGCATGAAAAACCCTGGCACGGCATCGGCGTTGGCGCTGCGGCGGGGCTGGTGTTAGGGCTGCTGCTGGCGCGTCGTTAAGAGGTTGATGCAGACGGTAAACCACTCCCTATACGTGGGTACTGCTATTTATTATCAGTACCCCGTATAATGTGGGGTTTTAACAGGGAGAGGTTCGCGTGCAATCGATTTTTATCGCGCTGGAACGTCTGCGCAACCAGCTTGCGCAAGCACTACCGGCGACACCCGGTTTACGTCATTTCGATGTCTCTTTCCCGCTAAATGATGCCTTTGATCCCCTGGCCTGGCTTGGCGCCCAGGCGTGTTATCCCCAATTCTACTGGCAACAGCGTAACGGTGATGAAGAGCTGGCCGCGCTGGGCGCCGTCGTGCATTTTTCATCTCTGGCTTCGGCAGCACAGTTTTTAAACGCCTGTGACGCGCCGGATACCACCCGCATCTGTGGGCTTAATGCCTTTAACCCGGCGCAGGGCAGCCTGTTTTTGCCGCGCCTGCTGTGGTTACGCAATGCGGGAATCGCCACATTACGCCTGCATCTGTGGAGTGCCACTTCCCTTCAGGATGATGCGCGTCAGGCGCTGGACTTTTTACAGCAGTTGGGTGAAACCCGACCGATCCCCGCACTTTCGCTTCAGGTTCTGCGGGAGACGCATCACCCCGACAAACCTGAATGGCTGCGCCTTGTCCGGCTTGCAACACAGACTATTGCGCACGGCGATTTTGAAAAAGTGGTGCTCGCCCGGGCGACAGACTTGCAGTGTAACCAGCCCGTTAACGCCATTGCGCTGATGGCCGCCAGCCGGGCGCTGAATTTACATTGCTATCATTTCTGCATGGTGTTTGACGCGAGTAACGCGTTTCTGGGCTCCACGCCTGAACGTTTGTGGCGACGCCGTGGCGAACTGTTACGCACCGAGGCGCTGGCCGGGACGGTTGCCAGCCATGCTGAAGATAAACAGGCGAAGCGGCTTGGCGACTGGCTGATGAATGACGACAAAAACCAGCGCGAAAATATGCTGGTGGTAGAAGATATCTGCCAGCGTCTGCAACATCACACCCGGACGCTGGAGGTTCTTCCCGCACAGATTGTACGCCTGCGTAAGGTGCAGCATTTGCGTCGATGCATCTGGACTGCGCTAAAACATACCGATGACGAGCAATGTCTGCACGTCCTACAACCGACCGCCGCCGTGGCGGGGTTACCGCGTCAGGCGGCGCGTGAGTTTATCGAAAGTAATGAACCGTTCGACAGAGAGTGGTATGCCGGCTCTGCCGGGTACTTATCGCCCGGACAAAGTGAGTTTTGTGTGGCGCTCCGCTCCGCACGGCTGCATAACGACGCGCTGAGGCTGTACGCCGGGGCCGGAATTGTTAGCGGCTCTGACCCGGAGCAAGAGTGGCTGGAGATAGAAAATAAAGCCGCAGGGTTGCGCACTCTGCTCCTTAGGGATTAATACTGAGTCACGCATTCCCGATTCATATCAAAATTCCGTTTTTTTCTATTATTTATACTGTGTCGCAATATTGATACCGGACAATCTCATGTCAGTAAGTTCTTTTAACCGACGCTGGGCGACGGTGATCCTTGAAGCCCTGACCCGCCATGGTGTCAGGCACGTGTGTATTGCACCCGGTTCCCGCTCTACGCCGCTGACCCTGGCGGCGGCTGAAAACCGGACGTTTATTCATCACACCCATTTTGATGAGCGTGGGTTAGGTCATCTGGCACTGGGGCTGGCAAAAGTCAGCAAAGAACCCGTGGCGGTGATTGTCACATCCGGCACGGCGGTGGCTAACCTCTATCCGGCCATTATTGAAGCCGGGTTAACCGGTGAAAAATTGATCCTGCTGACCGCAGACCGCCCGCCAGAGCTTATTGACTGCGGCGCCAATCAGGCCATTCGTCAGCCGGGCATTTTTGCGTCCCATCCTTCGCAGAGCATTTCGTTGCCGCGCCCAACTCAGGACATACCGGCAAGCTGGCTGGTATCGACGCTCGATCACGCGATGGGCTCGCTGCGCGGCGGGGCATTGCACATCAACTGTCCGTTTGCCGAGCCGCTGTATGGTGAGCTGGATGACACAGGGCTTGACTGGCAACAGACGCTTGGCGACTGGTGGAACAGCGAAAAAACCTGGCTGCGCGAACAGACTCATCTTGAAAGTGCGAAACAGCGCGACTGGTTCTTCTGGCGGCAAAAGCGCGGCGTGGTGATTGCCGGGCGCATGAGCGCGGCGGAAGGGCGGCAGGTGGCTGAATGGGCGCAAACCCTCGGCTGGCCGCTGATTGGCGATGTCCTTTCACAAACCGGGCAGCCGTTGCCGTGCGCCGATCTCTGGCTGGGTAACGCGAAAGCGGTCACCGAGCTGGCGCAAGCGCAAATTGTCGTCCAGATTGGCTCAAGCCTCACGGGAAAACGCGTCCTGCAGTGGCAGGCCACCTGCGAGCCGGAAGAGTACTGGCTGGTGGATCCGCTGGAAGGGCGGCTCGACCCGGCGCACCATCGCGGTCGTCGTCTGGTCAGCAGTATTGATGCCTGGCTGGAACTTCACCCCGCAGAAAAACGTAAACCCTGGGCGGTGGACATCCCCGAGCTTTCGCGCCAGGCGTGGGAGTTAACCAAATCTCAGTGCGAAACCTTCGGCGAAGCCGGGCTTGCCCATCGCATTCGTCAGTATCTGCCAGAGCAGGGGCAGCTGTTTGTCGGTAATAGCCTGGTGGTGCGCCTGATTGATGCATTCTCTAAGCTGCCTGCCGGATACCCGGTGTACAGTAACCGTGGCGCGAGCGGGATTGACGGGCTTATCTCGACGGCGGCAGGCGTGCAGCGCGCCAGCGCCAAATCTACCCTGGCGGTGGTGGGCGATCTCTCTGCACTTTACGATCTCAACGCGCTGGCGTTGTTGCGCCAGGCTTCGGCTCCGTTTGTGCTGATTGTGGTGAATAACAATGGCGGGCAGATTTTCTCGTTACTACCCACGCCGCAGAGTGAGCGCGAACAGTTCTATCTGATGCCGCAGAATGTGCAGTTTGAACACGCGGCGGCGATGTTCAGCCTGAAATATCACCGCCCGGAAAACTGGTCAGAGCTGGAAACCGCGCTGAGCAGCGCATGGCGTCAGCCGGGTGCCACCCTGATTGAGCTGGTGGTGAATGATTCTGCCGGGGCGCAGCAACTGCAAAGCCTGTTGGCACAGGTAAGCCACCTGTGATCCTTGCGGGTGTGCAGCAGGCCGGAAAGCCAGGAACGCCCTGGCTGGTCTTTTTGCACGGTTTTTCTGGTGATAACCGCGAGTGGCAGGTCGTTGGGGGAGCGCTGAGCGACTCTCCCCGGTTGTATCTTGATCTGCCCGGACACGGGGGATCGGCGCATCTTTCCGTTTCTGGTTTTGAAGCGGTTAACGCGTTACTGGAAAATACCCTTCTTAGTTACAACATACTTAACTACTGGCTGGTGGGGTACTCTCTCGGCGGCCGCATTGCGATGTTCCATGCGGCTCAGCAACCGCCGGGGATGTGTGGGTTGATTGTCGAAGGTGGGCATCCGGGGCTGCAAAATGCCGAAGAACGCACTGCCCGACGCCAGTCCGACGGGCGCTGGGCAACGCGTTTTCGCCAGCAGCCGCTCGAGTCTGTTTTTGCCGACTGGTACCAGCAGCCTGTTTTTGCGTCCCTCACGGATGCGCAACGTCACGACCTGATTATGCTGCGCAGCCAGAATAGCGGTGCGCACCTGGCGGATATGCTTGAGGCAACCTCGCTTGCCGTCCAGCCCGATTTGCGTGCGGCACTTCGCGCCCGCAATGTCCCTTTTCACTATTTATATGGTGAACGTGATGAAAAGTTTGCCGCCATCGCGCGCGAACTGGATGCCGTTTGCCATGTGATCCCTAATGCCGGACACAACGCCCACCGGGAAAACCCGGCCGCGGTTGCCGCGAGTCTGGCTCAGATACTGCGTCTTCGAATAAAGGACTCTCTATGATCTATCCTGATGAACAAATGCTCTATGCACCGGTTGAATGGCAAGACTGCTCTGAAGGCTACACCGACATTCGTTACCACAAATCCGCTGACGGCATTGCCAAAATCACGATTAACCGCCCGCAGGTGCGTAACGCGTTCCGTCCGCTGACCGTCAAAGAGATGATTCAGGCGCTGGCCGATGCGCGCTATGACGACAACATCGGGGTGATCGTTCTGACCGGTGAAGGTGACAAAGCATTCTGCTCCGGTGGCGATCAGAAAGTGCGTGGCGACTACGGCGGATATCAGGATGATGCAGGCACGCATCACCTGAACGTGCTCGATTTCCAGCGTCAGATCCGCACCTGCCCGAAACCGGTTGTTGCGATGGTGGCAGGTTACTCCATCGGTGGTGGCCACGTGCTGCACATGATGTGTGACCTGACCATTGCCGCTGAAAACGCCATCTTCGGCCAGACTGGCCCGAAAGTCGGTTCTTTCGACGGTGGCTGGGGCGCATCCTATATGGCACGTATCGTTGGGCAGAAAAAAGCCCGCGAGATCTGGTTCCTGTGCCGTCAGTACAATGCTCAGGAAGCGCTGGATATGGGGCTGGTTAACACCGTTGTGCCGATCGCTGACCTCGAAAAAGAAACAGTACGCTGGTGTCGCGAGATGCTGCAAAACAGCCCAATGGCGCTGCGCTGCCTGAAGGCCGCACTGAACGCCGACTGCGATGGTCAGGCTGGTTTGCAGGAGCTGGCGGGTAACGCCACCATGCTGTTCTACATGACCGAAGAAGGGCAGGAAGGACGCAACGCGTTTAACGAAAAACGCCAGCCAGACTTCAGCAAATACAAACGGAATCCATAATGCGTCGCGCGCAGGTTTACCGCTGGCAGATACCCATGGACGCGGGCGTGGTGCTGCGTGAACGGCGGTTAAAAACCCGTGACGGATTTTTCGTTTACTTACAGCAGGGCGAGCAGCACGGGTGGGGCGAAGTGTCACCGCTGCCGGGCTTTAGCCAGGAGTCACTGGATGAGGCTCAGGCAGCGTTGCTGGCCTGGGCGAGCGAATGGCGTGCGGGAGTTGATCCCTCGTTGCCTGACGTGCCTTCTGTGGCGTTCGGGATAAGCTGCGCGCTGGCAGAGCTTGACGGCAGTCTGCCTGCCGAAGCAGATTACCACGCAGCACCGCTGTGTACCGGCGATCCTGATGAACTGTTTGCGCTGCTCTCGGCCATGCCCGGCGAGAAAGTGGCGAAAATAAAAGTCGGGTTATACGAAGCAGTGCGTGACGGAATGGTGGCTAACCTGTTGCTGGAAGCCATCCCCGATTTGCGTCTGCGTCTGGATGCCAATCGCGCCTGGACTCCGCTCAAGGCGCAGCAGTTTGCGAAGTACGTCAATCCGGCGTATCGCGACCGTATCGCCTTTCTGGAAGAGCCGTGTAAAACCCGTGACGATTCGCGAGCCTTTGCCCTGGATACGGGGATCGCGATTGCCTGGGATGAAAGCCTGCGCGAGCCGGATTTTGTGTTTGCGGCGGAGCCGGGCGTCAGTGCGGTGGTCATTAAACCCACTCTGACCGGTAGCCTGGAAAAAGTGCGCGAGCAGGTTTCTGCGGCACACGCTCTGGGAATGACGGCAGTGATCAGCTCGTCGATTGAATCCAGCCTTGGCCTGACGCAACTGGCGCGCATTGCCGCGTGGTTAACGCCTCACACCGTTCCCGGGCTGGATACGCTAAACCTGATGCAGGCGCAGCTTATCCGCCAGTGGCCAGGCAGCACGCTGCCGTGCCTGGGGGTTGAGGCGCTGGAGCCGTTGCGATGAGTTTTACCGACTGGCCATGGCGGCACTGGCGTGCACAGTTTGCGGACAAACCGGCGCTGCGCCTGGATGACAGCGTCCTCAGCTGGGCGATGTTGTGCACGCGCATCGATCGTCTTGCTGCCGGGTTTCATCAGCAAGGGGTGCAAGAGGGCGATGGCGTCATGCTGCTCGCCCATAACCATCCTCAGACGTTACTGGCATGGCTGGCGTTGCTGCAATGCGGCGCGCGTATCCTGCCCGTAAATCCGCAGTTGCCGCACCCACTGCTGGATGTGTTGATCCCACAGATGACGCTTCGCTTTGCACTGGTGCTGGATGCAACCTATGACGGACTCCCGCCACTGCGTATGGAGGATCGGTCCGGTGACGATGCGGTGATGTGGCAGCCTGATCGTCTGGCTTCCATGACGCTGACGTCTGGCTCCACCGGATTACCCAAAGCGGCAGTGCATACCTGCGCTGCACATCTTGCCAGCGCGCGTGGCGTGTTGTCGTTGATGCCCTATGGCGAAGAGGATGACTGGCTGCTTTCGTTGCCGCTTTTCCATGTTTCCGGTCAGGGGATCTTGTGGCGCTGGTTACTCTCGGGGGCACGCTTAACCGTGCGTGAAAAGCAGCCGCTTGAGCTGGCATTGCAGGGGTGTACTCATGCTTCGCTGGTGCCCACACAGCTCTGGCGCTTGCTCAATGTTCCGCATCATATTGCGCTGAAAGCGGTCTTACTCGGCGGGGCGGCAATCCCTGTAGAACTGACGCACCAGGCGCGTGAGAATGGGATCCGCACGTTTTGCGGCTACGGCCTGACCGAATTTGCCTCAACGGTATGTGCCAAAGAGGCGGACGGTGAGCCGGATGTCGGTGTCGCGCTGCCGGGCAGGGAGGTGCAGGTCGTGGAAGGCGAGGTCTGGATCAGGGCGCAGAGCATGGCCGCAGGCTACTGGCGAGACGGCGCGCTGATCCCGCTCACCAACGACCAGGGCTGGTTTGCCACCCGCGACCGTGGAGAGTTGCATAACGGCGTCCTGACCATTCTTGGGCGTATGGATAATCTCTTTTTCAGCGGTGGCGAAGGGGTTCAGCCGGAATCCCTGGAGCGCGTTATCGCTACCCATCCGCAGATAAGCCAGGTGTTTGTCGTCCCGCTGGATGACACCGAATTTGGCCAGCGCCCTGTAGCGGTAGTGGAATGCGAGCCAGGCACGGATATCACGCTTTTCCCTGACTGGATCAGAGATAAGCTGGCGCGTTTCCAGCAGCCTGTGCGCTGGCTGGCGTTGCCGGCGGAACTCAAAAATGGCGGCATTAAGGTTTCGCGCCGTGCGTTGCAGCAGTGGGTTAATGCAACCCTGAAGGGATAGTCGTACCTGCCGGAGTATCAAATAGTTACAAACTTCTTGTCTGGCGCACGTAGAGTGCTTGATCCCTGAGAGACTCAGGTTAAAATCTCGCGGTTTTGGGACATCTCTAATTAAACGGTGTGGGATCACGACAATGAAAAAAGTGGCATTACTGGGCCTGAGCGGCCTTATTTTTGTTTCTGCGGCGGCTAACGCCATCAGCTTCAATGGCTCGGCGGGTCAGGATTATACCCACCTGGGCTTTGGCCTGGGCACGGAAACTTCCGGCCTGGCAATGACCGGCGGCTGGACACATAACGACGACGATGGCGATGCGGCAAGCCTCGGCCTGGGTCTGAACATTCCTCTGGGGCCATTCCTGGCGACCGTAGGCGGCAAAGGCGTTTACACCAATCCAAATGATGGTGATGAAGGCTATGCGGCGGCAGTCGGTGGTGGTTTGCAGTGGAAAATCGGTGACAGCTTCGGCCTGTTCGGTGAGTACTACTACTCCCCGGATTCGCTTTCCAGCGGCATTGATAGTTATGAAGAAGCCAACGCTGGTGCGCGCTGGACTATCATGCGTCCAATCACGATCGAAGCAGGCTACCGTTACCTGAATCTGGCCGGTAAAGATGGCAATCGCGACAACGCCCTGGCCGATGGCCCGTATGTGGGTGTCAGCGCAGGCTTCTAATCTCTTCGGCGCGGTGTTCTGCCGCGCCAGTTTCTCTTCCCACCCATCCTCATTGCGCTATAGTGTTTTGACCATAGAAGTGGGAGAACACAATGATAAACGTGGAAATGTTATCCACTGGCGACGAAGTGCTGCATGGACAAATTATTGATACCAATGCTGCCTGGCTGGCCGATTTATTCTTTGAGCAAGGATTACCGTTAACGCGCCGCAATACGGTAGGCGACAATCTTGAGTCACTGGTGAATATTCTGCGCGAACGCAGTGAACACGCCGATGTGCTGATTGTGAATGGCGGGCTTGGCCCCACCAGTGATGATTTAAGCGCGCTGGCCGCCGCCACGGCCAAAGGTGAAGGCCTGGTCATGCATGAAGAGTGGCTCGCTCAGATGGAGCGCTTCTTCACCGAACGCGGCAGAGTCATGGCTCCGAGCAACCGCAAGCAGGCTGAAATTCCCGCCAGCGCCGAGCTGGTCGATAATCCCGTAGGCACCGCCTGCGGATTCGCCATCAAACTGAACCGCTGCCTGATGTTCTTCACCCCGGGTGTCCCTTCTGAATTTAAAGTGATGGTGGAGCAACAAATTCTGCCGCGACTGCGCAAGCGTTTTACGCTGCCTGAACCGCCGCTGTGCCTGCGCCTGACCACTTTTGGCCGCTCTGAAAGCGATCTGGCGCAAAGCCTTGATCACCTGCAACTGCCACCTGGCGTGTCGATGGGCTACCGCTCCTCAATGCCGATTATCGAGCTCAAACTGACAGGGCCGGCAACACAAAAAGCGGCCATGCTGGCGCTGTGGCCAGAAGTGCAGCGAGTGGCGGGTGAAAGCCTGATATTTGAAGGGACGGAAGGGCTTCCCGCGCAAATTGCCCGCAGTCTGCAATCCCGTCAGTTGAGCGTCACCTTAAGCGAACAGTTCACCGGCGGATTGCTGGCATTGCAGCTTTCCAGGGCCGAAGCACCGCTGCTCGCCAGCGAGGTTGTACCGTTCCAGCAAGAGTCGCTGGCGCAAACCGCGCACTGGGCGTCTGAGCGCAGGGTGAATCATTTTGCTGGGCTGGCGCTTGCCATCGGTGGGGTTGACGATGACCACCTTAACTTTGCGCTCGCTACCCCGGAAGGGACACACGCGCTGCGGGTGAGAATGAGCATTACCCGCCACAGTTTAGCCGTGCGTCAGGAGGTGTGCGCCATGATGGCGCTGAACATGCTGCGCCGCTGGCTGAATGGAAAAGAGGTGGCCAGCGAGCACGGCTGGATCAACGTCGTCGAGTCGATGTTTATCGGGTAACGTCTTTGCCGGGGTGAACGCACCCCGGCATGACTTACCCCAGCGCTTTCGCCAGCAAGGTGATAGGGTGTTCGCAACGTTTGCTGGTGGACATCTCAATCTGCCATTTACAGGTTTCGCAGTCGGTCACCACCAAATCCGCACCACTTTCTTCAATCTGGCGGAACAAAGGTGCCCCAATCGCCTGCGATGTTGCGTAGTTTTCACTTTTAAAGCCGTAGGTTCCCGCGATACCACAGCAACGTGAATCCAGTACCGTCAGCTCCAGCCCGGGGATCAGGCGCAACAGTTCGAGCGTGTAGAGCGACCAGCCCATTTTTTCCATGTGACAGGGAGTGTGATAGACCACTTTCAGCGGCAATTTGCCCAGCGGCAGGGTCTGCCCGCTATCGAGCTTGCGCCACAGAAAACGGGTCGCCAGTTCGATGTGCTCACGCAGGCCGCTGTTATCCACATCCAGCACGTGCGGATACTCATCGCGTAGCGTAAAAGTGCAGGTGGATGAGGTCGCCAGCACCGGAATACCTTTGTCGATAATCGCCTCGCGCAGCGACGTGACATTGCTTTTGGCCTGCTTACGCGCTTTATCGGTAAAACCGTTGGCAATCAACGGTACGCCACAGCACTTCTCTTTGCTCAGCAGTTGCACGCCGGTGCCCATCGCATTCAGCACTTTCAGCAGATCTTTCCCCAGCTGCGGATGGTTGTAATTCACGAAGCAACCGTGGAAGAAGGCCACCTGTTCGGCAAACTGTGCCTGTTCTGCCGCGACCGATTTGTACCAGCGCCGGAACGTGCCGTGGGAATATTTCGGCAGGCTGCGATGGTGATCGATCTTAAGCGTGGCATCCAGCAGCTGGCGTACCGGTTTGAGCGATGTGGCGGCATTCACCAGCGGAGCAAAAGGCGTAGAGACACTGCCCATCAGATCGGTATGGCTGAGGATCGCATCGCGCAGCGTGGGCTTTTGCTGGCTGTAGCGTGCCCGCGCCCGCTGAATGATATCGCCAATTTTCACATCTGACGGGCAGGCCACTTCACACCGTTTACAGTTGATGCAGTACTTCAGCGCTTCATCGTACAGTGCGCCATCTTTCAGGCGCAGGCGTTCGCCATCCGGCCCGGCCTGCTTTGGGCCCGGATAGGCAGGGTTAACACCGCTTACCGGGCAAACCGTGGTGCAGACCGTACATTTAATGCAGCTTTCAAAATGGGTGTCGTTCATTGTTCTGCCTCCGCGCGCTGGCAAATCTGTTCTGCAACACTGAGCGCCGTGATGGCACAAACACCGCCGCCACAGCCCTGAGCGATGGGATCGTAGCCGCCCAGAATGGAACCGATGGCGTAGAGATTGTCGATGGACGTGCCTGCCAGTTGCGGGCGCAGGGTGCTATCAACAATAACGCCGAACTGCTGCCAGGGCTGCGGAGCGAAGAAATCGCTCTGATACCAGTCGGCACGGGACGTGCTTTGCCGGACGTCCAGCCCCAGAATGGCCTCGCGGATGCCGGTGCGGCTGCTTAACAGCCCATTGCTGAAAAAGCTTCCACTGGCGAGCACCGCAAAACGGGTGCGCAGGGGAATATCAGCATGGTTTCGGGTCCAGATCTCACTGACAGCGCCTTCGGTCAGGGTGATATTTTTCACCTCATCTCCTGCCATCCAGATACCGCCCTGGGCGATGAACTGGCGTTGTAGCTGGTTATGCAGGCGAATGCCGGGCACCGACGGTGGCAACGTGGGGAGTAAACCGACAGAACATGTAAGACGATCCGACAGCCAGCGCCAGAGCCGGTTGTCCGTTAAGCCAAAGCAGGCGGGCATAAACAGGGTGTCGTACTTTTCGCTGAGCGGTTTTAGCGCTTCGAACAGCAGCGGCCATTTGTCTTCGTTATCAAGCAGTCGGGCGATGTTGACCGCCCGAAATTCGCTTGGGTTTTCCCGCAGAACATCCAGTTCAGGCAGCTCGATTTCGGCTGTGTCGGCGCTGATACCCTGCTGGTTAAGCGAGGCCGCAGCAAGATGAGGCTGGAAATCGAGAAAACCGCTGATGCCCACCACCAGCACGTGTCTGGCTTTAAAGGGGGCGACCGGAACCTCTTCCGGGCTAAGCCAGGCGCTACGCAGCGTGCCGAGCGGCGTCACCCGCTGGTGGTTGAATTGCGCGCTGCCTTGCAAACGTGCGCCGCAGGCCGTCAGCAGGGTTTCGGTTTGATGGGCAAAACGGGCAACATTTTGCGCGCCGACCAGGGAATAAGGATGTTCAGAGGGCAGATAATCAAGGGCTTTTAGCGGTGCGTCGACAGGTGAGCCGTCAGGCAACGCGCCCAGCAGATCCAGAGAGCCTGAAGAGAAGTGCAGGGCACTTTGGCCGCGCGTAATGATCGCACAGCGCAGACCCTGCTGTGTCAGCCGGATACCGCAAAGCACACCGGCCAGCCCGCCGCCGACGATAACCGTATCAAATTTCATCGTGTTGTTCCTTCTCCAGACCGCACAGCCCCTGGTAGACCCAGCGGGTGAATTCGCTTTCGCGCAGGGCATCACCCCAGGCAACAGGCTGAATGCCTTTCCAGCGTTCGTTTAAAAAATCGCTGAGCTGAGCAAGCGACTGGGTTGAGGTGGTGGCGTGAAAACGTTGCAGCAGCCCGGCCGCGCGGCAGGCGCACAGCTCACCCTGACAGGTCCCCATGCCGACGCGCGTGCGGCGGCGTAAATCGAGCAGGTTATTCACCGTCAGATTTTCAACGGCGTACTGCACTTCACCTGCGGTCACCGCCTCGCACTCGCACACCAGACTTCGGCTAAGTCGCCCCTCGCCGAGCCACGCTGGTGTGCGGTCACCGTGGCGATAGACCGCAGACCCACGCAGTGGCGCGGGCAGTGAGATGATTTTTTGCAGCGTCTTTTCCGTGGATTGTTGTGATCCGGGCAGGGGCTTCTCTGCGGTTACGCAGGGTTCGGTATTGCCCAGTTTGCGACACACGGCGTCTGTGGCCCACTGTGCCATCAGACGGTAGGTCATCAATTTACCGCCGGTGATAGTGATAAACCCTTCCATGCCATCGCGCTCTGCGTGATTGAGCAACACAATGCCACGGCTGACGTTTCGTCCGCTGGGATCGTTATCACTGGCAACCAGCGGGCGTACACCCGCATAAGCCCGAAGAATACGGGTGTGAGCCATCACCGGAGCCAGTTTTTCCCCTTCGCGCAGCAGAATATCGACCTCTTCGGCGGTCACCCGATTGTAATCAATTTCACTGTAGTCAACGTGGGTTGAAGTGGTGCCAATCAACGAGATAGTGTCACCCGGCACCAGGATATCGGCGTCAGACGGTTTACGGCAGCGGTTAATGACATGGTTATTGATGCGGTGATCGAGGATCAGCAGCGAGCCTTTGGCCGGGAACATGCGGATGGATAAGTCGGCGTATTCTGCAATGCGCTGCCCCCAGATCCCCGCCGCATTGACCACCACGGGCGCATACAGCTCGCTGTATTCATTATATTGCGGGTCAAACACCCGCACGCCGCACACGGTATCTCCCTTGCGGATAAGCCCGGTGACTTCATGCCCGGTCAGGATGCGGGCGCCATGCTCACGGGCATCCAGCATATTAGCGGCCGTGAGACGAAACGGGTCAACGGTGCCGTCAGGGACTTTAACGGCACCCATCAGCGCCGGATTTACAGAAGGCTCAATGCGGCGTGCCAGCGCGGGAGCTATCACTTCGGCGTGAATACCCGCGGCGGTACAGGCCGTAATAAAGGTGTGCTGGAACGCGAGATCATCTTCGGGAAGGGTGATGAAAAGACCATCGGTCGGTTCAATACAATGACGGGCGATGCGTTTGAGGATCTGGTTTTCGGCAATACACTCGCGAGCAGATTCACCGTCTGTGACCGCATACCGCGCGCCGCTGTGCAGCAAACCATGATTACGCCCGGTTGCGCCGGTGGCGATATCGTGGCGCTCCAGCAGCGTGACGTTTAACCCTCGCAGGGCGCAGTCGCGTGCGATACCGGCACCGGTTGCCCCACCGCCAATGATAATCACATCGCTATAGCGGGGATCGTGAATTGTCATTGTCTTCCCTCATGTTCGTTTTTTTACCATTTAGCCACATCAATTCTGTGGTTTGTTTGATTTCGAACATAATCGAGCGGAATACGAAAGTGAAACGTGATTTCATGCGCTTTTTTGCGCATCTTGTCATATTTCTGTAACAATCTGTGCGTTGTTTCACAGTAACAATCACTGTGATTTTTTAACATCGCCACCTCTCTGGAGTTAGGAGGGTAGATAACCCTCTGAAAATTCAAATATGGCCACGGAGGCTGTCATGCTCAGTATCTTCAAACCTGCGCCGCATCGGGCGCGTCTGCCAGAGGCAGAAATCGATCCGCTTTACCGTCGCCTGCGTTGGCAAATCTTCCTCGGGATTTTCTTCGGGTATGCGGCTTACTATCTGGTACGTAAGAACTTTGCGCTCGCCATGCCGTATCTGGTGGAGCAGGGCTTTTCACGCGGCGACCTGGGGTTTGCGCTGTCCGGGATTTCAATTGCCTACGGTTTTTCTAAATTCATTATGGGGTCGGTGTCGGATCGCTCGAATCCGCGCGTGTTCCTGCCTGCCGGTCTGATTCTGGCGGCAGCGGTGATGTTGTTTATGGGCTTTGTGCCGTGGGCGACCTCCAGCATTGCCGTTATGTTTGTGCTGCTGTTCCTGTGCGGCTGGTTCCAGGGGATGGGGTGGCCGCCGTGCGGACGTACCATGGTGCACTGGTGGTCGCAGAAAGAACGTGGCGGCATCGTGTCGGTGTGGAACTGTGCGCATAACGTGGGGGGCGGTATTCCGCCGCTATTGTTCCTGCTGGGGATGGCCTGGTTCAACGACTGGAAAGCTGCGCTCTACATGCCTGCCTTTGGCGCAATTGTAGTAGCGATTTTTGCCTTCGCGCTGATGCGCGATACGCCGCAGTCCTGCGGCCTGCCGCCGATTGAAGAGTATAAAAACGACTACCCGGATGATTACAGCGAGCAACACGAAGAAGAGCTGACCGCAAAGCAGATCTTCATGAAGTACGTGCTGCCCAACAAACTGCTGTGGTACATCGCGGTGGCGAACGTGTTTGTCTATCTGCTGCGTTACGGCATCCTCGACTGGTCACCAACCTACCTGAAAGAGGTGAAGCACTTCGCGCTGGATAAATCCTCCTGGGCGTACTTCCTGTATGAATACGCCGGGATCCCAGGCACGCTGCTGTGTGGCTGGATGTCGGACAAAGTGTTCCGTGGCAACCGTGGTGCGACAGGCGTGTTCTTTATGACCCTGGTGACTATCGCCACCGTGGTTTACTGGCTCAACCCACCGGGCAACCCGGGCGTGGACATGGCCTGTATGATTGTGATCGGCTTCCTGATTTACGGCCCGGTGATGTTGATTGGTCTTCATGCGCTGGAGCTGGCACCGAAAAAAGCGGCAGGGACGGCAGCGGGCTTCACCGGCCTGTTTGGTTATCTGGGCGGCTCGGTCGCGGCGAGCGCCATTGTGGGCTATACCGTTGACTTCTTCGGCTGGGATGGCGGCTTTATGGTGATGATTGGCGGTAGCGTGCTGGCTGTTCTGCTGCTGATTGTTGTGATGATCGGTGAAAAACGTCACCACGCCGATGTGCTGGCGCGTCGTGGATAAGGAGCACTGCGATGAAATTAACGCAATTAGCAAGTGGCCTGCTGCTGGCAGGCCTGATGACCGGTTCCGCGCTGGCGGCAGATAAAATCGTGATTGCCCACCGTGGCGCGAGCGGGTATTTGCCGGAACACACACTTCCGGCTAAAGCGATGGCCTATGCACAGGGCGCGGATTACCTGGAGCAGGATTTGGTGATGACAAAGGACGACCAGCTGGTCGTCCTGCATGACCACTATCTTGACCGCGTGACAGACGTGGCCGAACGTTTCCCGCAGCGTGCGCGTAAGGACGGGCGCTATTACGCCATCGACTTCACGCTGGCGGAAATTCGCTCGCTGAAATTTACCGAAGGCTTTGAAATTGAAAACGGCAAGAAAGTGCAGGTCTATCCGGGACGTTTCCCGATGGGCAAATCTGATTTCCGCATTCATACCTTCGAAGAGGAGATCGAGTTTGTTCAGGGGCTGAACCACTCGACGGGCAAAAACATTGGCATCTACCCGGAAATCAAAGCGCCGTGGTTCCATCATCAGGAAGGGAAGGACATTGCTGCCAGAACGCTGGAGGTGCTGAAGAAGTACGGTTACACCAGCAAGCAGGACAAGGTCTATCTGCAATGTTTTGATGCCGCTGAACTGAAGCGCATTAAAACCGAGCTGGAGCCAAAAATGGGGATGAACCTCAACCTGGTGCAGCTGATTGCCTATACCGACTGGAATGAAACCCAGGAGAAACAGCCTGACGGGAAGTGGGTGAACTACAACTACGACTGGATGTTTAAGCCGGGCGCGATGAAGCAGATTGCGCAGTACGCCGACGGTATCGGGCCGGATTACCATATGCTGGTGGCAGAAGGTTCAACGCCGGGCCACATAAAGCTGACGGCGATGGTGAAAGAAGCACACGCCAGCAAGATGCAGGTGCATCCGTATACGGTGCGGGCAGATCAGTTGCCGCCGTATGCAGCGGATGTGAATCAGCTGTACGACGTGTTGTATCACCAGGCGGGTGTGGACGGGTTGTTTACGGATTTCCCGGATAAAGCGGTAGGTTTTTTGAAGGACAAACGCTGAAATTGCCGGGTGGCGGCTGCGCCTTACCCGGCCTACGAACTGCTGTTTTGTAGGTCGGGTAAGCGAAGCGCCACCCGACACCATCACATCTCGATTTCGATATCGCCTTTTGCCCGGCAGCAGCAGGGCAAAATTTCCCCTTCGTTGATAAAGGCCAGCGGTTCGGTCAGCCAGTCGACCTGGCCTGCGACCAGGCGGCAGCGGCAGGAGCCGCAATACCCGGCACGACACTGGTACTCTACTTCAACCTGATGCGCTTCAAGCGCGACCAGCAGAGAAGGGTGCTCTTCCTGGCACAGCACTTCTGTACCAGAAAGACTTAGCGTTACGCGTGTCATCAGAGCTGGAAGTTGCTCAGGTCGTCAGTATCGACTTCTGCGTCGATCTGACCGACCAGATAAGAACTCACTTCCACTTCCTGCGGCGCAACCTGCACGTTATCGGACACCAGCCAGGTGTTGATCCACGGGATCGGGTTGGAGCGGGTCTGGAACGGCAGATCCAGGCCAACAGCCTGCATACGGATGTTGGTAATGTACTCAACGTACTGGCACAGAATGTCTTTGTTCAGGCCGATCATGGAGCCGTCGCGGAACAGGTAATCTGCCCACTCTTTCTCCTGTTGTGCGGCCAGTACGAACAGGTCATAGCATTCCTGTTTGCACTCTTCGGCGATTTCCGCCATCTCCGGGTCGTCCGTACCGCTGCGCAGCAGGTTCAGCATATGCTGAGTGCCGGTCAGGTGCAGAGCTTCGTCGCGGGCGATCAGACGGATGATTTTAGCGTTACCTTCCATCAGCTTGCGCTCGGCAAAGGCGAAGGAGCAGGCGAAGCTGACGTAGAAGCGAATGGCTTCCAGCGCGTTCACGCTCATCAGGCACAGGTACAGCTGTTTTTTCAGCGCGCGCAGGTTCACGGTAATGGTTTTACCGTTCACGGTGTGCGTGCCTTCGCCCAGCAGATGCCAGTAGCTGGTCATCTCGATAAGCTCATCATAGTAGTGCGCAATGCCTTCCGCGCGCTTCTGGATCTGCTCGTTGGTCACGATGTCGTCAAACACCACCGCCGGATCGTTTACGATGTTGCGGATGATGTGGGTGTAAGAGCGCGAGTGAATCGTCTCAGAGAACGCCCAGGTTTCCACCCAGGTTTCCAGCTCCGGAATCGAGATCAGCGGCAGCAGCGCCACGTTCGGGCTGCGGCCCTGAATGGAGTCCAGCAGCGTCTGATACTTCAGGTTGCTGAGGAAGATATGCTTTTCGTGATCCGGCAGTGCCTGGAAATCAATACGATCGCGGGAAACGTCAACTTCTTCCGGGCGCCAGAAGAAGGAGAGTTGCTTTTCGATCAGCTTTTCGAAGATGTCATATTTTTGCTGATCGTAGCGCGCCACGTTGACCGGCTGGCCGAAGAACATCGGCTCTTTGAGCTGGTCGTTTTTCGTCTGTGAAAAGGTGGTATATGCCATTGCGGTGAGTCCTGTTGAGATTTTATTGCCCGGCGGCACTGCGTTTGCCGGGCCTACAAAACCGTAGGCCGGGTAAGCGTAGCGCCACCCGGCGAAGTGCTTAGATCTTACATGCGCCGCTTTCGCAGCCATCGTCCTGAATTGACGG
>Ga0153918_1000397_pt1 | contig 22022 bp, 25 predicted proteins | sample TSFL002MetaG_FD_104687 | JGI IMG/M metagenome (GOLD analysis project Ga0153918, IMG submission 104687) | Attine ant fungus gardens microbial communities from Florida, USA - TSFL002 MetaG | ecosystem: Host-associated > Fungi > Mycelium > Unclassified | place: USA: Florida, Paynes Creek Historic... | reverse complement strand
GCTGCATCGCGATCATCCGCTGGCCGCGTTCGATTCGCTGGCGTTAGAGCAGCTTCGGGATACGCCGGTGGTGCTGTTCCCGCAGGAGGTCGCGACTGGCCTGTACGACCGGGTTCACGGCTGCTGCGAGCGGGCGGGGATTGACGTGCAGCACGCGCTGCAGTCGTCGCAGCTTTCCTCCTCCCTGAGCATGGTTTCCGCAGGCGGCGGGTTTGCGCTGGTGCCGAAATCCATGGCGGCCATATCTCCGCCGAATGTCACCTATCACACGCTGAGTTCACCGGAGCTTTATACCGACATCGCGCTCTGCTGGCGCCGTTTTGAACGCTCGCGGACGGTGAAGCGGTTTTTGACGATGCTGAGCGAAGGGTGACGGCAGCGCGCAGTGCCCGGCGGCGCTGCGCTTGCGCGGGCCTACGGTTGGGGACGCGGTCAGGTTGGGTTTCACACGCCTGATACCCCTGTTCAGTTCCCCGTTGACTTATTTACGCTGTGTTTTCATCATCCGTTTCCGGGACAACGCGAGTCCGTTCAGTCTGCGAAGATCGAACGTCACTTGACAACAGCAGCGCTAACCTTAAACAGCGGGACTATTTGCTATGAATCCAAGGGAAAATATTGTCAGTACATTCAGTGAGTTGTCTGCGGAATTACAGCGTGCTGCCGAGTTCTCGCTACAGAATACCAATCAACTGGTCGTGCTATCGATGCGTGCCTTCGCCAGTGAAGCCGGTGTAAAACCCGCTACGCTGCTGCGGCTAGCGCAACGATTAGGCTACAACGGCTGGGGTGAACTCAAGGACGCATTCATCGATGAACTCGGGCTGCGCAATGATACATATGTATCCAAAGCCGAGAAGCTGATCGCCAAAGGCACTCAGCCGCAGCTGTATGAAGAGGTGTTTCAGGCGCATCAGGCCAATTTGGCTTTCACACAGCATGAAAACCATCAGGCCATGGAGCAAGCTGTAACGCTGCTGGACGCGGCTGAGAATGTCTATATTTGCGGCTTCCGGGCCAGCTTTCCTATCGCCTGGTCGCTGTTTTATGTCTATCGACTGTTCAATCGGCAGGCGTCGTTAATTGATGGTCTGGCGAGCAATATCGAGGTGTTCACCCGCGAATTAACAGCACAAGATTGCCTGTTACTCACCAGTTTTGCCCCCTATTCCCGTGAGTCGCTCGATGTCCTGCGCGCGGCCCAGCAGGCAGGCGCGACGATCGTTGCCATCACGGATTCTCCCGTCTCGCCATTAGCCCAGGCTGCCGATTGCACGCTGCTGTTCTCCATAGACAGCCCGTCGTTTTTCCCTTCCGTGGTGTCCGGCATGGGGCTGGCCGAGTGTTTACTGGCGATGCTGGTCGCGCGCCATGGTCGAGATGCAGTGAATAAAATCGAAAATGCTGAACGCTACCTTATTAACTCTGGTGCCTATGTGGTGCCCGGGAAACCCTGAAAAATAATTCATTTGCATCCGGCATAAGAAAACAGAATACATTTGAATCAAAATGAAATTGACGTGATACAAATGAATCCTGCATGATGCGCTTCATTAGCACAGCGCATTCAGGAGCAGGACCAGCATGACCCATATCATTCACCGCAGTCTACGCAGCACGCCCGCCGTGGCGGTACGCGCCCAGGGGGCGTACATTTTTGATGCACAGGGAAAACAGTATCTGGATGCCTGCGGTGGCGCCGCCGTTTCCTGTTTAGGCCACGCGCATCCTGACGTGCTGGCTGCGATGCATCGCCAGATCGATCAACTGGCCTATGCCCACACCAGTTTTTTTACCAGCGACACCGTTGAGCAGCTTGCTGAACAGCTGAAGCGCACGGCGCCTGGCGATCTTAACTATGCCTATTTCGTTTCGGGCGGTTCGGAAGCGGTCGAAACCGCGCTCAAGCTGGCACGCCAGTATTTTGTTGAGATCGGCCAGCCGTCGCGCACCAAATTTATCGCCCGTAAGCAGAGCTATCATGGCAATACCCTTGGCGCGCTCGCGGTGGGAGGCAACGAATGGCGCCGCCGCCAGTTTGCTCCCTTGCTGATCGACGTGATCCGCGTTTCGGCCTGCAATGAATATCGCGACCGCCGCGCTGACGAAACCCAGCAGCAATACACCACGCGTCTGCTCAACGAGCTGGAGCACGCCATTATTGAGGCCGGTCCCGACACCATTATTGGTTTCTGTGCAGAAACCGTGGTGGGGGCCACCACCGGCGCCACCCCGCCTACCCCGGGCTATCTTAAAGGTGTACGCAACCTGTGTGATAAATACGGCATCCTCTACATCGCGGATGAAGTCATGTGTGGCATGGGACGCACCGGCACATTGCATGCGTTTGAACAGGATGATGTGGTGCCGGATTTGGTGACCATCGCGAAGGGGCTGGGGGGCGGCTATCAGCCGATTGGCGCAGTATTAGCGAGCGAGAAGATTGTCTCAGCCCTGCAGGCCGGTAGCGGTCTGTTCCAGCACGGGCACACCTACATTTGCCACGCAACCGCCGCGTCCGCAGCCCTGGCCGTGCAGCAGGTGATTGCGCGCGATAATTTGCTGCAGGCGGTGAGGCAACAGGGGGATTACCTGCACAGCGCATTGCGTGAAGTGCTGGGGGAATTACCGCACGTTGGTGATACGCGTGGACGCGGCTTGTTTGCGGGCGTTGAGCTGGTACGCGATAAAGAGAGCAAAGCCCCCTTCGATCCTGCCCTGAAGCTGCATGCAGCCATCAAAGCAAACTGTATGTCACGTGGGCTGATGGTCTATCCAATGGGTGGAACCATTGACGGGCAGTATGGCGACCATATCATGATCGCACCCCCGTTTATTGTCACGCCTGGCCAGCTCGACTTTGTGGTAGACACGCTGAACACCGTGATTCGCGAAGAGACCAGCAAATTATGATCAATCGTTTACCGCCGCTGGCGGAGCATGAGTGGGACGACCAGCAGCGCGCGTTGGCCGAAGAGATAATCAACGGGCCCCGCGGTGCGCTGCTGCCACCTTTCGAGCCGCTGCTGCGCAGCCCAGAGCTTATGGCGCATGCACAACGCATGGGGGAATACCTGCGTTATCGCAGCGCGCTGGGGCAGCGCCTGTCTGAACTGGCGATTTTGATGACCGCGCGGCACTGGTCGCAGCCTGTGGAGTGGGCGATTCATGCGCCGATAGCGCGCGAGAAGGGTATTTCTGCCGCGGCGGTGCAGGCGATTAATGAAAAGCGTCTTCCTGAGGATCTGCTGCCGGATGAGTGGGCGGTCTATCACTTTTGCAAGGAGTTGCAGGAGCAGCAGAAGGTCAGCGATGCCACCTGGCAGCACGCTATCGCGCTGTGGGGCGAGAAAGGCGTGGTGGATCTGATCGGCATCAATGGCTATTACAGTTTTCTCTCAATCGTAATGAACGGCGCGCAGACGCCGGTACCCGACACCCGGGATGAGATTATTCCCGCATAAGCTTTCGCTTTACATTTGGCGCATGAAAGTGCGCCCTGCATATCAACATTTTATTTCCCCACCCCGCAGATGTATTTCGCCGGGTGACATTCATGCACGCTACTTCACTGACGCCGAGGGTTATCATGTCTGGATTATTAACTAAATTAAAAGTTACGTTAGCGCTGGTCGCTTGCTCCGCCAGTTTTGTGGCACAAGCGCAGGATAAATTAACGGTTGGCGTTGATACCGCCTTTGTACCCTTTGAATTTAAACAAGGCGATAAATACGTCGGCTTTGATATTGATTTGTGGGATGCCATCGCAAAAAAAAATGGATGTCAGCTACGAATTACGTCCCATGGACTTCGGGGGACTGATTCCGGGTTTACAATCACGTAATCTGGATGTCGCCATGGCGGGCATTACGATAACCGACGCGCGTAAACAGGTCGTCGATTTCAGCGACGGTTATTATGATGCTGATTTATTAATGGCGGTGAAAAGCAGCGATAATACCATTACTAAATTCAGCGATTTAGCAGGAAAGAAAGTGGGATTAAAGCAGGGAACGGCGGCGGCGAGCTTTATGAAAAGCAAATATAAGGCGAACTATGTTGAATTCCCGAATATCGACAACGCCTATCTTGATTTGCAGGCAGGTAACCTTGATGCCGTGGTACATGATTCTCCCAATGTGCTCTATTACGTAAAAACGGCGGGTGATGGCAAAGTGAAATCGACCGGCGAGACTGACAGCATTCTGCCGCAGCATTACGGTTTTGCCATGCAGAAGAACAGCAGCCTGACGCCGAAGATCAACGCTGCACTGCAGGCGTTACGTGCGGACGGAACTTACAACAAGATTTACGTGAAGTGGTTTGCTAAACAGCCAAAATAATCCCGCCAGGTCGGAGCGATCCGACCTCGTTGCATCTTAACGGGTAACATATGAATTTCGACAGTAAATATATTTGGGAGTCCCTGCCGCTGCTGTTGCAAGGACTACAGCTGACGCTGATTATTTCATTATCAGGTTTATTGGGTGGTTTTGTTATTGGCCTGCTGGCCGGAACCTGCCGGGCGCTCGGAGGGAAAATATCAAAAACAGTCTCGTTAGTTTTTGTCGAGTTAATCCGCGGAACGCCTATTATGGTGCAAGTAATGTTTATTTACTTCGCACTCCCCATGGTGTTACCGATTCATATCGACCCGGTAACGGCGGCCATTACGACCATTGTGATTAACTCGGGTGCTTATATTGCAGAAATCACCCGAGGGGCGATCCTCTCGATTAATAAAGGTTTTAGAGAGGCCAGCCTGGCAATGGGATTATCCCAGCGCAGCACGCTATGGCATGTCATTATGCCGCTGGCATTACGCCGTATGATCCCTGCGTTGGGTAATCAGTGGATTATCAGTATTAAAGACACCTCGCTGTTTATTGTGATTGGTGTGGCGGAATTGACTCGTCAGGGGCAAGAAATTATTGCCGGTAATTTCCGCGCGCTGGAAGTCTGGACTGCAGTGGCAATGATCTACCTGCTGGTGACGCTGTGCCTGAGTTTCCTGCTGAAGCAACTGGAGAAGAGGATCCATATTTTATGAGCATGGTTGAATTTAGCGCAGTGTCGAAAAATTTCGGCGCCACTCAGGTACTGCACGACATCAATTTAAAAATTGACGCTGGCGAAGTCGTGGTGATCATCGGCCCTTCCGGTTCGGGCAAATCGACGCTGCTGCGCTGCATTAACAAGCTGGAGGAAATTTCCTCCGGCACGCTGCTGGTAGCGGGAATGCATATTACCGATCCTCACGCTAACGAATGTGATATCCGCCGTGAAGCCGGGATGGTGTTTCAGCAGTTCCATCTGTTCCCCCATCTGACGGCGCTGGAGAATGTGATGTTTGGTCCGGTTCGCGTACGCAAACAGAGCAAAGCTGCCGCGCGGGAACAGGCGCTGGCGCTGCTGGACCGCGTTGGCTTACGCGAACGCGCCAGTCACTACCCATCAGAGCTCTCTGGCGGTCAGCAGCAACGCGTGGCCATTGCCAGAGCCCTGGCGGTGAAACCGAAAATGATGCTGTTCGATGAGCCGACCTCAGCGCTGGACCCCGAATTACGGCATGAGGTGCTGAAAGTCATGCGCTCGCTGGCCGAAGAAGGCATGACCATGGTGATTGTGACCCATGAAATCGGCTTCGCCCGCGATGTGGCATCCCGGCTCATCTTTATTGATGGCGGTACCATTGCCGAAGATGGTCCACCTGATATGCTGCTGAATAGCAGTCGCAATCCCCGCCTGAAAGAATTTTTGCAACACGTATCCTGAACAGAAGTGAATGATAACACTATGAAAAAAATCGACATTCGTGGTTCCGCTTTTGCAGTAGGTCAGGCGCTTGGCGCGTTCGGCCGCGAGGCCTGGCATGCAAAACTGACGCAAACGGCGTTGTGGCAAACCGTTACCGCCATGAAAGACGCAGAACAGACCCGGAGCATGCGCTCGCGGGTCCAGTCTCAGTATCCCCTGATCTGGCAGGAGCTGGAGGGATTGGCCGAGGGCCTGGAGGCACCGTTTGATGAGGTGTTTGCCTGGAACTGCCGCGGCGATCTGGTGCGCTCAACCTCTGATGGCTGCACCACGGTAGCGGGAAGCACCGCTGAGGGAGAGCTGATTATCGCGCATAATGAAGACGGTTTCCCGCAGCTTCGCAATGACTGCGCCATCGTCAGCATCACCCCGGATGACGGCCTGGCGTTCACCAGTTTCGCTTATCCGGGATCGATTTGCGGACACACCTTCGCCGTAAACGAAAAGGGCGTGGTGAATACGGTGAATAACATACGCGCTTTGCACCGTCCGGACGGCATGCCGCGCCAGATACTTGCCCGCGCTGCGCTGAATGCCGCCAGCCTGGATGAAGCTATCGCTATACTGACCTCATCACCACGCGCCGGAGCCTTTCATCATACGCTGGGACTAATGGGAGACCGCCGGCTGTTTAGCGTGGAGGCGACGGGAACAGGCTGTTCCGTCACGCCGCTGCGGGACGTTTTCGCCCATGCTAATCACCTTATCCACCCTCAGCTTGATGCGGTTGAGCAGGTGATCACTGACAGCTCCCGGTCACGCCAGCAGCGGCTTAACGCCTGGCTGGAGACGCAATATCACCTTGATGGCGAAGCGGCACTGGGTATTCTTTCAGACCAGCATGATCCGGCGCTCCCGATTTATCGTCTCTCGCCACACGACCCGGATGAAGAGAACACGCTGGCCACGGCCATTTTTACCCTGAGTACGTCGCAGATAAAATGGCAGATATTCACACACGATCGGCAAAAACCCGTTTTACAGCAGGAATGCCCGACGGCGCTGCGCTAGCGCGGGCCTACGGGGCTGTGATTTTTGTAGGCCGGGTCAGGCGTAGCCGCCACCCGGCAATGCCCTTCTGGAAGCCGCCTCGCAAACCTGCAAGCAACCTTATGTAATTCAGGGGCATCCCCTTTCCTTCCTTTTTTCACCGCCGTAAAGTGCCTGCGTTGCGGCACATCCGTAACCGGGCGTAGGAACCCGTTAGCATAACATGACATTTTTTGGACAAAGAGGATGCTAAATGGCGACTACCCCTGAATTTTCCTACGCGCTTTCTGAGGAAAGCGCTGTTCATCAGCTCATCACCCACCCCATTTCCGATTCTGCGGATCTCTTCGAACTGGCCGATGCCTGCGCCGCTTACGTAAGCGTACTGGTGGAAACTGACGATGCGGTGACGTTTGCCGCGCTTTGTAAGCAATTGCTGGCTGCGCTCAAAAGGCTGCGCGAGTGCTGTGACTCGGAACTTCCGCCGTATCTGGTTGAACGGCTGATTGCGGGGGAAAAGATTGCTTCCTGCGTGCCGGACTGCTGGCAAGAGACGACGTTGCAGGTGGATTATGCCGTAGCGTTAACGCTGGCGGTGATGGGCGGGACGCTCCCTGTAAACGTGGCGAAAGAGCTGACCGGGCTGCTGCATGATATGGTCTGGCTGCTGGCGGAGTTTGTGAAGGAGCCTTATATCGCAGCGCACTGAGGTGGATGATGGAAGGCCGGAGTTCTGCAGGATAAAAAGCAGGGCTTTGGCCTTACTAAAAGAATAGCGTTGTTTGTTGAATGTCCGTTAGGAGCGAGAGGTGGACGTACAGAACGAATTTCATTACATATGAATTAAACATTTCTTCCCTGGGAACGTCGATTGTCGTTTGGGATAGCCAGGCTTTAGCCTGCTGGTAATCGGCAGTTCAGCCAGAAGAAAGAGTGATCCGACAATGTATCCTGCACCTTTTTTACCATAATGATGAAGGCCTTCACCAAGTCACATCCTCAGGTGCCATTTCTGCATAAAGACTAAAATTGGCCATTCAAACAATCATCATTGTTGAATCAAAGTTAAACCCATATTAGTTTCATGGCATTCCATTTCTAACATGTCCTACGCGTTTTCCTCTTCTTTGTTTCTTTTTTATATGTCAATTTTGATTATGATGACTTAACACTGAAGTATCCATCAGTAATCCTTCTGAAGAAGGTGAGGCATATTTCCGTAGATAAATCAATCAAGTAACACTTTCTAAAGGAAAACAAATGAAACGTCCAAATTGGTTCCAGGTATCTGCAGAAGGCTCAAAAGCACTGGGAACGCTGCATCATTTCGCCACAACAGGAACAAATCTCCCGGAAGAGTTAATACATTTGGTTTTTTTAAGAGTATCTCAGATTAATGGCTGCGCGCATTGTATTGATATTCACACCCGCGATCTTATGAAGTGTGGCATGTCGGTAGAGAAAATAGTTCTGATTCCCGTATGGGAGGAGGCTACATATTTATTCTCGGATCTGGAGCAAGCGGCGCTGGCATGGGCTGAAGAAGTTACCAGAGTAAGTGAGACACATGCTTCGGATGAAGCGTATTCTGAAGCGCTTTCAGTATTTGGTGAAAAAGATTTGGTCGATTTGACCATCGTTATTGCAACAATGAATGCACTTAATCGTATGGGCGTCAGCTTTCGAATGAAGCCGCTGGCCAAGGCATAAATTACCATTCATTTTCTTCTCGCGATTGGTTACTCATTTCCCCCAAAGTAAAACCGCCGAAAGGCGGTTTTTACTTTTTTAACAGCTAGCGATGAATATAATCGATCTTAATATTCTTTTAAGCATGTATAATATTAGGTTGAAAATACACTATGAATACTATTCGTGTGCGGTTATTACAGTATATGTAAGCTTATAATTAAAAAATAAAGCCGCCAACAAGAAGTGTTGTTGGCGGACATTTATTAATGTAATTCAGCACGTTCCAGACCGTAAGCGCTATCCATCGAGCCTGGTGCCATCTGCGATAAAATCTGCAGACGGTTCCAGGCATTAATTACAGCAACGGTGAATGTTAACTCTGATACTTCCACTTCAGAGAAATGTTCGCGCAATTCGTTGTAAAGCGCTTCGCTTACACCATTATTACCAATGCGGGTCAAAGCTTCAGTCAGTGCCAGAGCAGCTTTCTCTTTGGCGCTGAACAATGGCGATTCCCGCCAGATTGCAACGTGATAAAGACGCAGTTCACGCTCTCCATGCATTTTTGCTTCTTTAACATGCATATCCAGACAAAATGCACAATGATTTAGCTGTGAGGCACGGATATCAACTAAGTGCTTAAGTTTTTTATCCAGCGAGATTTTTCCTAATGCCATAGAAGCATCGGCAAGTGTTTTAGCCAGTGCCGGGATGGTTTTGAAATGATTCACACGTGACGACATATTGTAATCCTCTTTTTAAAATAAACGATCAATGGTTTGCAGTGCATGGGGTAATGCTGTAGTACGAGTTACGGGGTCATGCGTGCCGTCTACCCGAATAAATTGCACGTCGGTAATGCCAATATATTCAAGCGCTACGCGAATGTAGGGCGTGAACTGGTCATCTGCTACAAATGGACCGTGGGCAAATACGCTGCCGCTGGCGACAACGCAATACACTTTTTTGCCGCTGACTAGCCCTATTTTTTTGCCCTCTGGCGTAAAGGCGAAAGTTCGTCCGGCGCGGGTTATATGATCGAACCAGGCCTTCAGCACGGAAGGCAGGCCGAGGTTCCACATCGGTGATGAGATAACCAGTGTGTCGCAATCAAAAAGCTGATCTACCAGTTGTTCCGAAGTCTTAATAGCGGTGAGCTGAGCTTCACTACGTAGGTCTGGTGGGGTAAAAAAACCAGCAATGGTAAATGCATCAAGATGTGGTAGCGGCCGTTGAGCCAGGTCCAGAACTGATTCTTCAAGCTCGGCATGATGCGCGCGTAATTTTTCTACAAGGCGTTCAGACGCCGCGCGGGATGCCGATCCTGATAAATCCGGACTGACTTTAATGTGAAGCAGTTTCATCATTTTTTTCCTCAGGTGAGATCGCGATAAAAGTGCAGGCCGAGGGCGGTGTATCCGACACGCTGATAAAATGTCTGGGCTCCTGAATTACTAATGGCGGTATCAAGGACCATCTGACCACAACCGTATTCACGTGCGATTACCGCTAAGTGATTCAACAGCGTTGCACCCATCCCCTGACCGCGAGCCTCGCTCGCTGTTACCAGATCGTCGACGTAACAGAATTGCCCGTGAATAAAATTTTCGAGCAGTCGATAACCGACCAGCGCTATTGGTTTGCCATCCTGCTCCAGTCCTGCAAGCCGATAGCCTTGCGCCTGCTGACGCTGTACCTGGGCGATAAATTGTTTCTCATTCGTCAGTTTGCTGCGTAGTTCCCGCATCAGCGCAAAGCAACGGGCAAGGTCAGTAGCGGTGTCGTAATGTTCAATCTTCATGACGCCTCATATTGAGTGGCTTAGTTAATAGCCATATCTTAATCTTGTATGTCTGGTTAAAAAGGGCCATTATTGAACTTAATTGATAGGACATCTAAAGGTGCATTTAATGGGGTACAAAGAGATTTATGCCCGCTATCGTCAGCAGATTCAGGACGGTCTTCTGAAACCGGGAGCGCGCGTTCCCTCGATTCGTTCGCTAGCAAGCGAGTTGCAGGTAGCGCGAAAAACGGTAGAAACCGCGTATGAAATTCTTATTGGAGAAGGCTATTTCGTGAGTCTGGGGGCAAAGGGGACCTATATAAATCCGGAGCTCAGGCTAACTTCAACGGTCAGCGCAGACAACGCTGTATCGTCTTGTTCACTTAACACACAGATTACTGAAAGGAAGGGTGATCTGAGGCTCGGAATCCCTGCCCTGGATGAATTTCCCCATAAAAAATGGTTACTAATATCGGGAAAAGCGGCGCGAAGTCTTCGTCCAGAAGAAATGCTCATGCCCCCGGTAATGGGCTTTCAGCCGCTACGTGAGGCCATTTCAAGTTATCTCAATATTTCAAGAGGAATGAATTGCCGACCGGAGCAAATCTTTGTTACCAGCGGCTATCGGGCCAACTTACGGTTAATTCTGTCGGTACTTGCACAGCCTGACGATAAAGTGCTGTTTGAAGATCCTGGCTACTTTTATGGTCAGCAATTATTGAAGCGAATGGCATCCAATCTGCACTATATACCTGTTGATCGGCAGGGCATGGATGTTGATTTTCTTCAGCGCTATCACAATGATGCACGCTTCGCTATCGTTACACCCACTCATCAAAGTCCGCTCGCAGTTAGCCTTTCATTACCGCGTAAGCATCAGCTGCTGGCCTGGGCACAGCAAAACAGTAGCTGGATAATCGAAGATGATTACGACGGAGAGTTTCATTACACACGAAAAGTAATCCCGGCGTTGAAAAGCCTCGATATGCATGACCGGGTTATTTATACCGGTACGTTTAGTAAAACGCTAATGCCAGCTATGCGTATCGGCTATATGGTAATACCACAGGAGACGGTAGCCCGTTTCAGTGAACTGGGCGAAATCCTTGAAACGGGTCTACCATTACTGCCGCAAAAAATACTTGCGCAATTCCTTAGCGAAGGGCACTTCTACCGGCATATAAAAAAGATGCGCTTACTCTATCAGCAGCGGCGTCGCATGATGCTTGAAGCAATTGAAACGAGCTTTCCAGGGTTATTTGAATTTGAGCTTACAGATGGCGGGATGCATATTGTTGCCTTTCTGCAACGTGGCATTGTAGATACCGCATTAGCTGCATTATGGACACAGCACGAGCTTTACGTCCGGCCACTCTCGAGCTGGTATGCGCAGACACAAAAACGTTATGGGTTAGTCATTGGATACACTAATATTCGCTCAACCGAAGAGGCGCAGAAAATTTTGGAGCGGGTTAAGGAAAAAACACTGGCGCTTATGCAGCATTAAGTTTTTTGATAGCCAGGCGTGAATAATAATCTCTTGTTTAGCCGTATCGTTGCCTGATGAAAATATTTAGTCGATCACTCCCTGTAAATGAGGGTCGACTAAATATGATCGTGATACTACATGTGTTTTTTAACAGGAATTTAGTCTGGTGTCGGTGCCATATATCTCCTACAGGATATTACGTATCGCTAACGGGAACACCGTTTCTAAGCCAGACGTTCAAAAATAGAGCGGTTTTTTGAGTGTATCTGGAATATTAGCGGATCTCAATTTCAGGAACGGCTGACATCCCGACGCGCAATAATTTTGCATCGGGTTGATTACCATCCAGCACTATTTTCACCGGTAAACGCTGGACGACTTTAGTAAAGTTACCCGTTGCATTGTCTGGCTGGATGGCTGAAAACGTTGCGCCGGTTGCAGGAGCGATACTATCGACATGTCCAGTAAACTTTTTGCCAGGCATGGCATCAATTTTAATTAAGACCTTCTGCCCCTGCTGAACATTTGCCAGCTGTGTTTCAAGATAATTGGCAGTGATGTAAGTTTGATGTAGCGGAACCACGGCCAGCAGACGCGTCCCTGCGTTAACGTAGGCACCGAGGCGCACCGAACGCTGGCCTACCATCCCATCGACTGGTGCAACAATACGCGTATAAGAAAGGTTAAGCCTCGCCTGACTGACCTTTGCCTGCGCGACTGCAACATCGGCTTCCGCCTGACGTAATGCAGCCCTCAACACGCCTACCTGTTTTTCTGCTGAGGTCAGAGCAGCTTCGTTCTGACGAACGACTGCGGATGCAGAACGCTGCGTTGAATGGGCTTTTTGTTGATCGTCCGCAGCGACGGTACCTCTTTGATAAAGTTTGTTAAAACGTTCAGCGTTCTGACTGGCGTACTGCGCCGATGCCTGACTGGCTAAAAGGGTCGCTTTAGTCTGAGCAATAATGGATTGTTGCTGCTCCAGTTGTGCAAGGCTGCTCAGGTGTTTTGCTTGACTAAGCTGCAAATTAGCTTGCGCCATTTCAAGCGCTATTGTGTAGTCTCGGTCATCCAGCGTGGCCAGTGTTTGCCCTGCTTTAACCCGTTGGTTATCCGCGACATAGATATTTTTGATATAACCCGATACTTTTGGTGCTACCAGTGTGTAATCCGCATTCACATAGGCATCATTGGTACGTGTATCATTATTCAGCATTGTCGACCAGACGAAAAATATCATCGTCATCATCAGAATTAATAATGCGCTGAGCAGAATCGTCCTTCTGGATACAGAAAATTTCATTTAACCACCTCTATTTAGTCATGGCAGGTTGAAAACGTGTCTGGGGCGGCCAGACACGTTTTGGCAACCAGACAGTGAGTAATAACAGCAGGACGGCAAAGCCAGTCATCAGCAGATAGCTGTCGCCCAGACTCAGAACAATTGCCTGATGTTTTAATAAGGTGATAAATCCCGCGATGTTCTCGGTGTTGCTGATGCTGCCGTCGTGTAATAAAGGGATGCTGCTGCTGGCCTGCTCACTGATCGGTGTCGATATCAACCATGGGCGGTTGGCTACGTTATTGACCAGAACATTAGAATGAAATTGTTCTCTGTGATTTATAAACCATTCCACTAATACGCCAGCAGCGATGCTTGAAAAACCCCGTACGGTATTGAACATAGCAGAGGCATAATGTCCTTCCGGGGGAGCCACAACGCTGGTTGCGCTCATAAGCAACGGTAAAATAATTGACGGTAATCCAATCGCCAGCAGAACCTGTATGGCCCAGAAATTCTGGCGTGCCCAGTCGCTGGTTATCTGCATACCCATCAGGCTGGCGAAAATCATCAGAGCAATCCCGAAAGCTATCAGCCAGCGACAATCAACCCAGCGCAGACTAAGCAGTGCGGCAACAAGTGGAGTGATAATTAACTGCGGGAGCCCAATGGTCAAAGCCAGCGGCGCAAATTGCGCTGTTCGAAAGCCCTCTACTTTGCCAAAGAAATTGGACGGCAAAGCCGAGCCAGCCAGCGCCAGTACCAACACTACAGCGAGCGCCATCAGGCCATATGAAAAGTTACTTCTCTCCAGCATCTGTAATTTGAACAAAGGGAGGGGATGAAACCATTCATTAATCAGAAAAATCGCCAGGCACACGATGGCGCTGGATAACAGACAATTAAATAACGGCGATTCAAACCAGTCCAGACGTCCACCCTGAGTGATGGCGATTATTAAAAACGCCATACCAGAACAGCCGGTAAGCATACCGAACAGGTCGATCTGTTTAAATCGGTCGAGATAAATCGGGTCCTGCGGCAAACCCCAGCCAATAAATATCATCGAAATCAAAATGGCGGGGACCGCTTGCCAGAACATGAACATCCAGCTCACTTCATCTGTCCAGAATGCCGCCAGTGAAGGTGCCACATTTGGACCTAAAGTCGCAGTCAGAGCATAAGCTCCAAGTCCATAAAGTTTTATAGATGGTGGCAGAAAACGTAGCGCCACAGTCATGAGTAAGGGAGGAAGTGCGCCGCTAAACAGGCCCTGTATCGTTCGCAAGAGAATAAACAACGGCGCATTCGGCAGTAAGGGTAAAAGTATGCCGCAAACCATAAAACCGCCAGCGCAAGCAAGCGCGAATTTACGCAGCGAAAAAGTCACAGCAAACCATGGTGCGATCATCATCGCCACTACTTCCGCGGCCTGGTAGGCAGATGTGAACCAGCTGGCTTGATCATAAGTCACGCCAATTCCGGCACGCACATCTGCAAGCGCTATATCTATAACCCGACCATTAAGTCCGGAGGTCAAGGCTGCAATCAGTACACCCACAAACCCCATTGCAAGGCGCCAGGTAAAGGGGGGCAAGGGTTGGGTAGAACGCTGTGCATTCATACAAAGTTCTCGTGCATTAAATCGATACAATGTACCGTATTGTGGTACATTGTGGCATCTTACATTGTGGTAGCGTCCATTGCAATGTGATAATTAATACAAGAACTGAGATAACAGGCTGTCCGTCACCGGACGATAAGGAGCTCTATATGACCGTTAATGCTTCAAGCTTTGAGGATGAAAAACCCGGCGGGATTCAGGTTATCGCCCGTGCAGCTGCAATTTTGAATGTGCTGGGTAAACACCCAGGCGGCATGAGTCTGGGGGAAATTGCGCAGGAGGTTGCTCTCCCTCGTTCAACGGTGCAGCGTATTGTCGCGGCCTTAGACAGTGCTCAACTTGTGCGTAGCAGCGGTGCAGGTGGTCTGCGTCTGGGACCAGCACTACTCAAACTCATTTCCAGTGTGCACAGCGATGTAGTGGATCTTGTACGTCCCTTCCTGGAGCAGCTTTCGGCCAATATTAATGAAACAGTGACCCTGGCACGTGCGAGTGGTACCCAGCTGGCAATCGTCCATTACGTTGTAGCATCACGTGAATTACGTGTTGTACCTCGTATTGGACTTAATTTGCCGCTCTACAGTACTTCCGGCGGTCGTGTGTTACTGGCTATGGAAAGGGATGAAGATGTCCGCATACTGGTAGGCGATGCCTATGAAGATCTAACCGGAATGACAGTTAAAACTCTTCCACAGCTTCTGGAGCTGATCGCCGATGTTCGTGCCAATGGGCTGGCTATAGATCTGGGTGAAACTCTTGAGGGCGTCTGCACGATAGCAGTAGCGCTAGACACACTTTTTGGTCGTTTTTCTATCTCATTATTAGTTCCAGCGCCACGTTTCCATAAACATGAAGCCTTTTATCGGAAAGAACTCATGCAATGCAAGGAGGCGATAGTTAATGAAATTGGAAGAATAATTTCGGTAGGAGAATAACTAACAACAGGAATAAGTGTTCTCAACGAAATTTGTTAGGCCGCTTGCACAGCCCGGCCCGACCTGCCCCAATATTAGATACAACGATCAGTTGGTAATGGAGTTGACCAGCTTCCCGTTGATCAACACTAAGTACTGTTAGCTACGTCCGCTTTTGGCACAAAGCGGACTCATCTTTCGCACACTTCCATAAGATATTGTTAGTAAAACTAACCTCCACCAGACTCCTTTTCAGCAAACAATTTCTGAATACGCTACGCAAATCAAACAAATACCCAAAACCGAGCCATACCATCCACTTTAATCTCTCACCACCACCTCTTAAAGTATTCGCACTCATTAAATGAGCGCCGTAATCACGGGCATGTAGAAACTGCACTCCCATCGTTGTTTCCACATTGTCAACTCACCAACCACTACCTATAATGTTTCCAATCTGGAAACAAAGGGCAAGGATGCACGTAGTCTCAAGAACGCCTTTCGATACGGCGGCCAGACATTTTCCCACTCAATCACTCGCCCCGGACGACCTTTACCAGGTACTAAAAAAGGAACACTACCCCTAACCAGGCGACATGCGAAAGCGCTTTCCCAGCCTGGACCGGATGAAATACCGGGAAAAATGGTGGGTCATTGATGTAGGTGGCGGACATTTAAGAATAATATTTTTTGCTGATTTTGAGCGGGGAAAGATCTTCATTAAACACATCAGCACGCACGCAGAGTATGACAAGCTCACGGACCTCTACCGGAGAACGAAAGAATGAATTATGCAGCAGCCATCAAAGCGGCAAACGAGCTGACTAACGAGCTTCCCTTCCTGGGCTCAAGCCCGTCGCGACAAGATTACGAGGATGCTCTGGCGATGGTGGAACACCTTATTGAGCACGACCCCGATAGCCCGCTGGTAGAGATGCTTACCGCGAAAATCGATAAATACGAAAACGAGTCTCCGGAGTTTGCAGAATTTAACGCGCGTGTTGCCCGCATTCCGTCAGGCGTTGCGTTATTACGAACGTTGATGGATCAGTACCAACTCACTCAGAGCGATTTCGAGAATGAGATTGGTAAGAAGTCTCTGGTGAGTCGGATCCTTAATGGACAGCGCACATTGACCCTGGATCATATGCGGGCGCTGGCGAAGCGTTTCGGTTTGCCGTTAAGTGCGTTTGTGGGGAAGTGATCGCGAGCAGACTCTGTGTACCCATTCTGCGATAAAGAGTGGTTCACATAAAAGAACAAAGGAATGCTGATGAAAACGATTGAAGAACTACGAAACGAGCTTCTAAAAATAGGTGAGCAACTTGGGGGAGGCACAAGACCAAATCATTACTTCTTTATCCCTGACCAACCTGATGGGATTGCAACTCCCTATCTGGAAATTCATGGGAAAGAATATCATTTTATCATCAGTGAAAGGGGTCTTGAAATACAGCGAAAAGTAACGCTCAGTGACGATGAAATTCTTTATTGGTTTGTGGAGAGTGCCGTGGCGGGGCTGGCCTCAGCCTATGCAACAAAACATTCATCTGAACGGGAATTCAGAGAGGTTTATTTCAGAAAGGAATACAGTTTAATGCTTTCACTCAAGCCCGAATGGGCAACAAGAAAGCGCAAAGAAATCACTCAGCTTCTCCATTCGCAAAGAAGCGAACATCGTTAACCCAACCGGCTCGTTACATTTACTGCCCTATCCCCCTCTCTTTTCCTGGTGATTGCCTGCAGCACGCCATCTGATACTCTGGCTGCACTCAAGGGATGACAAGGAAGAGAAATGCTGAATCCTGGATTTGTAACCCGCAAAGCGCTTGCTCAGTGGCAGGATGTCCCCGCTTTTTTACCTCAGTTCCAGTTTCATGAAAAACACCGAACGGTCATTCATACTGCGCACCCTGAACATATTCTGCCGTTGATTGCCAACTTTGACGTCCGGCAAGATGCTGTGATTCGTCGGTTGATGGCTTTGCGGCAATTACCGCAAAAACTTCTTCGCGATCAGCAGGCTGGCTCAATTAGCAACTTTGGTCTGCACAGTTTCACCCTTTTGAAAGATTCAGCATCGGAGCTTTGCTATGGCTTAAGAGGGCAATTCTGGCGTGCAGATTTCGGTCTGGAAAACGTGCCGGATGCCAGCGCGTTTCAGACGCCTACCGTGCCGGGCAGCGCGACACTGTTGCTGCGCTACCAGGTAAAGGAACTGGCGCCAGGCCAGCATGAACTCAGTACGGAAACGTTCGTCTTTTGCCCGGACAGAAGCACCCGGCTCAGGATGGCGGCTTACTGGCTGGTAATACGGGCGGGCAGCGGCTGGATCCGCAGGAGAACGCTGAAAGCGGTTAGGATGAATATCGAGAAGCTGGACTGAAGTGCAACAGAGAACTTTATGGTGTTCAGTGTTAGCACTTTACTTTAAATATTCGTTTCCGGTCGGGAACTGTCGGAAAGAAATGTTTGAAGAACCGTTATTAGCAAAGAGCGGTCCCTGGTAGGGACTTAGAATGAATATCTGTGCTGCGGGAATCTCCCCTTAACGCAAATTTACTCAAAAAAGTTAGCTGCACAGCATACTTATTTATCAGTCAGTTGCGTTTGTAATAGACTTCGTTTAATCTATTGTAAATCATTAAATACTTCAAAGGTCCATATATGGAATGGGGATGCATAAAGTGTGGGGTCGAAATACCTCAGGACAGAGAGTTTTGCGACAGTTGCGAAGATAAAAACTTCAGGAAAATTGGAGGCTTTCTTTTTCTCCCTCTTATAGGATTAGTGGTTACTGCTGCTTCCTATCTTTTTGCAATGACAGATACGTTTAAATTTACGATAGAAAATTATTCGCACCTGAATGCAAATGCAAAAATTTTCTTCATAGCTTCACTGGTTATTTATATTGGCGAATTTCTTTTTACAGTCACCGTTCTTTCATTTTTCCTAAGAAAGAAGAAATCGCTACCAAAGCTTTATATTTTGTTTTTAATATCAATCGTGACGACAATGTCATTTAATACCTATTTGCTTTACATATTAATTCCTGGCGCTGAAATTGGCTATAATGAACTTGTACCTATTTTTAGAAACGTGATTTCGGCTTTAATTTGGATTCCCTATTTCATAACCTCTGTTCGTGTAAAAAGAACGTTTATCCGATAAAAAACACGAGTGGCTTCATCATTTTGATGACAGAAGATGCATGGCTATACTAATGCACATACAGTCATCAACACTGAGCGGACGCTATCACCGTCCGCTCATTATACGGAAAGGGCAGAAAAGTGGGTAAGGTCCGCACTGAGTTAAGAACGGACACTCTTGTATAAAGCATGGCGTCGGATTACAGTGAGAGCATTGATTGATAAGTGAGTAAAATCAGAACAGTAGCCAATGAAACAAAAACTTCGCAAACGTAACCAGGACTGGATATCAAGGCAATTACAACGTGCGCGCAAAGAGAAAATGCCGTTAAGTTTCTTTATTAACTTTCCTTCAATACGAGCAACTGCGTGTAATGGTCAGCGCCTTAAACGGCGTGGTCGTCTCAAGCCTGACTGGAGTCGCGCATTGTTTCATCCGGGGTGGGGAGAAGTGCCGATTATTGGACCGCAAGGCTCAGTGTATTGGTTTGAGGGGTTTGATAAGGAACAATTACCTGGAGAATTGATGCCGCTATGGGAAGATGTTTGATTGTATTGACTTTGAATTAATAACTTTCAGTGTAACGCTTAGACAGTGAGAAGTAGAGGCCAATTCTACGCAAAGACTAACGTATTCCTGTTAGCCATTAAACGATTTTATCTGGTTAAAGATAATCTACATAGCTGACCGAATCTGCGTATCCCCAAATTCTATAACCGGTTGATACCTCGATTCCAGGGAGATGAATAGCGCGAAGAATAGTACCTACCATGATATGTTGTTCAATTGAGTTTGTCATAATATCAAGATACTTGATATCCAAATAGCCACCTTCACAGAAATGGTAAAACCACTCGCCATCAACTGCAGATTCATAGCCATTGAGAAAAGTCATTTTCCATAAGGGAGGAGATTCCATGCTAACCATTGCCATGCAGATCTCATTCCATTTTGTATTATTCATGCAGCTATAAAGCATCTGAACCTCCCGGGCTCTGCTCCCGACAGATCAACACGCTACCAGGATAACAACGTAAAATTATGGCACAAAGCTGAAATGCATATTCACTTATCTTCCCCCCTCTCTATCGCCCCACCGCCACTCTCGGGTACGAATCCGTGAACGCGTTTATCACCATGTTCAGAAAAGTGATGGGCAGCACGCCCGCCCATTACTTTGCCGAACGGAAAAACAATAACCGTTAACCCGGCCCCTCGCTCCCCGCCGCCAGCAGCGGCACCACCACGTCGCTGATGGGCACCGCAATGCCGTGTTTACGGCCGTAGCGCTGGATCATGCCGTTGCGGATATCCCACTCCATCGGGCGATCCGCCTGACGGTCAGCGAGAATCGACGTACCCAAATCCACTGGCGCGCGCTGGAAGTTCGCCAGAATCTCTTGCGCCACGTCATCGGCCAGCTTCGCCCCTTCGGCGCGGGCGACAGTAAGCCCCTCGCGCAGGTAGGCCAGCGCAAGCTCGCTGATATCCTCGCGCCTGAACATCCCGGCACGGCGGTTGGCCAGCACCATCAGCCCGGCGACCGCGTTTTGCAGCAGCTTGCGCCAGGCGACGGTAGGGAAATCAGCCGAGAGTTCAACTTCACAGCGCGTACCGCGAAGCGCCTCGACCACCCGCTGCGCCTGAGGCACGTCCGGCAGCGTCAGGCGCGGCTTCGCCCGTAGCCAGACGGAGGCATCCGGCTCGCGCTGCGCCGGGAACCAGACCACCGACGGCAGCACAGTCGCGCCACTGACCAAAGGCTCAAGCTGAGCCTTCTGCTCTACGCCATTTTGCAGGGCACAGACCACCGTATTTTCATCGCACAGCGCGCGCAGCCACCCGGCGCTGTCGGCGTTTTGCGTCGTTTTCACCGCGATAAACACGAGGTCGACGGGGCGCGTGATGACCGCCGGATCGGTTAATACCGGACCGGGCACCACCGTTTCCCCTTCATCGTGACGCAGGCGTAATTCCGGATGCGCGGTGCGTCCGCAGAGTAGCGGCGTGCGGCCAGCGTCATGCAGTACCGCGGCAACGGTGGTGCCAATCGCACCGGGACCAATCAGCGCAATGGTTGGATAGTCAGACATGAGTCACTCCCCTTTTGCTAAGCCTGCTATCAGTTATACCACCCTGAGACGGGCGCGCCACACCTGTTGTCTATACTCAACATTCACAGACAACGGAGTGCGCCATGCCTTTACCCGATTTTAAATCCTCTGAACCGTTCACCCTTGGCATCGAGCTCGAACTGCAGGTGGTTAACCCGCCGGGGTACGATCTCAGCCAGGACTCCTCCGCGCTCATCGCCGCCGTCAAAGACGACATCAAAGGCGGTGAAGTCAAACACGACATCACCGAAAGCATGCTCGAAATCGCCACCGGCGTGTGTCAGACCATCGATCAGGCGGCGGCGCAGTTCTCAGTGATGCAGCAGAGCATCCTGCGCGCGGCGGCGGAGCAGCACATTCAGATCTGCGGCGGCGGAACGCATCCGTTCCAGAAATGGCAGCGCCAGGAGGTGTGCGACGACGAGCGCTATAACGTCACGCTGGAGCGCTTTGGCTATCTGATTTTGCAGGCGACGGTGTTCGGTCAGCACGTTCACGTCGGCTGCCGGACCGGGGATGATGCCATTTACCTCCTGCACGGCCTGTCGCGCTTTGTGCCGCACTTTATTGCCCTGGCGGCCGCCTCGCCGTACATGCAGGGCACCGACACAAAGTTCTCCTCGTCGCGTCTCAATATCTTCTCCGGGTTCCCGGATAACGGGCAGATGCCGTGGGTTAACAGCTGGCAGGAGTTCGAAGGACTGTTCCGCCGCCTGAGCTCCACCAGCATGATCGACAGCATTAAGGATCTGCACTGGGATATTCGCCCCAGCCCGCATTTTGGCACCGTAGAGGTGCGGGTAATGGATACGCCGCTGACGCTCGGCCACGCGATTAACATCGCCGGGCTGATTCAGGCCACGTCACACTGGCTGTTGACCACGCGACCGTATAAGCATCAGGAACGGGATTTTCTGCTGTACCGCTTTAACCGTTTTCAGGCGTGTCGCTACGGGCTGGAGGGGATCCTGACGGACGTGCACACCGGCGAGCAACGAACCGTGGCGGAAGACATTGCCTGGCTGCTGGAGCAGGTGGCGCCGTCGGCCGATAAGCTCGGTGCCACAAGCGCAATCAATGAAATTGCCCTGCTGTTAAAGCAGGGCAAGAGCGAGGCGCAGCGCATGCGGGACTTTATCGCCGACGGCGGCTCGCTTATTTCTC
>Ga0153918_1000396_pt1 | contig 22026 bp, 12 predicted proteins | sample TSFL002MetaG_FD_104687 | JGI IMG/M metagenome (GOLD analysis project Ga0153918, IMG submission 104687) | Attine ant fungus gardens microbial communities from Florida, USA - TSFL002 MetaG | ecosystem: Host-associated > Fungi > Mycelium > Unclassified | place: USA: Florida, Paynes Creek Historic... | reverse complement strand
CCCCGTCTATGGCGATGTGATCGTGCTGCCGCGCAGCGCCATCACCCGCTACCCCGACGTGCTCACCCCGATCGAAGCCAGCGTGCACTACACGCCGTTGCTGATCGCCTATTTCGCCTATGTCGACCTGGCCCGGGCCAAGGCCGGCCAGACCGCGCTGGTCACCGATGCCAGCCATTGTGCCGGGCCAGCCTTCGTGCAACTGGGCAAGGCGCTCGGCCTCAAGGTGTTCGCCGCCACCCGCGAGCCCGAGCAACGTGACTACCTGCTGGGCCTGGGGGCCGACAAGGTGATCGTCACCGAGGAGCAGGACCTGCTCATGCAGGTTGGCAAGTACACCGATGGGCGCGGCGTGGACATGGTCCTCGATGGCATGGGCGGGCCGCAGATGTCGCTGCTGGGCGATGTGCTGGCGCCGCGCGGCAGCCTGGTGCTGTATGGCCTGCAGGGGGGCAACCAGACACCGTTTCCGGCCTGCGCGGCGTTCCAGAAGAACATCCAGTTCTACGTGCACTGTATCGGCAACTTCACCGGCAAGCCGGAATTGGGCATCAGCCAGGATCAGGTGGCGCTGCAACGGGCCTTGCGCGATATCAACCAGTTCACCGCCGATCAGTTGCTGACACCGCAGATCATCAAGGTGTATCCGTTCGCCAATGTGGTCGAGGCCCATCGGTACATGGACGAGTGCCCATGTGGTGGGCGGGTGGTGCTGGACATGGCTGCGGCCTGAAGCACGTTTGGTAATGAAAAACCGGGCTGATGCCCGGTTTTTTGCATTATGGCTGGTTATATTTCCTGGACTGCGGTCACGAACTTTGTAAATAGATGTTGCGTTGAGCAACATGGCAGTGTTTTCAAGTGGCATTTCCCGCTGTGCAGGTTGTGTTTGCCGATTTCTGAATGGTGTTTTCAGCAAGATCTGTATCTTTTAATCCTGAGTCAACGCTCGATAATGGCGTATCGATAGTTGGCGCAAGGAGCGTGCAGTGGAGAACAACAAGCACAGCAGTGCGCGATTGAAGGCGAGGGTAAGTCCATGGATGGGTTCATGTTTTGCATTAGTGGAACGACAGCGTATTACAACTTCGAAGTTTCCCGATTTTTTGTAGGAAGTTTCATCAAATTAAATCCGCTGTACTAAATCCTGTGCAGCGAATTTTGTTGTGAATGAAGTTGTGAGGTAACGCCGTGAGCATTGTGCACGACCAGGCTATGCACTTTATCTACCAACAGGTGCTGGAGCGCCTGTTGAGCCATATGTCAAAGGAGCAACGCGCATCCCTGCAATTGTTGATACAGCGTCTGCTGGTGGCCGCTGGCGGGCCTGAATATATCGGTACGTTCAGGTTGCTGGTGGTACACGGGGCGGATCGCCGCAGTGCCCGGCTATTGGCGATCTTGCGGGCCGCCCAGCTGAGCATTGCCTTGCGAGCACCGGTCACCTTCAAGTTACGGGTGTTGGTGGCCTGTTTGCCGACAACCAGCGGCGCCGTGCTGGAGCAGCACGAGCGCACCTTCAGCGCCTTGTTCATGCACGATGACCCACGGGTGCTGTTGCAGATGGTCGAGGGCGCTGACGTGGTGCCCTTCTGTCGCCGCGCCGATGCCGCAGCCCGGCAATGGCCGTTGACACGCGAAGCGTTGCTCTTGTTCGGTCACCTGGTCGATGCGCGCCCGCAAGCGTTGCTGGGCAGCCGCACCCACCTGGAGCTGGCCGATGCCGTTCGCCGGGCACTGGCCGAGTACCCGGGTGCCGATGCACTGGTCACCGCCGTGCCCGCCCGTCAGCGACGGCGCTTTGCGGCCTGGGCCCGGCGCAGCCTGCGCTTGGCGGGTGCCACCCGCCTTGGCTCGCTGCATCAATGCGTCGATAGCCTGGCCAGGGGATTGGGCCAGTTGCATGCCGCCGCCGATTCACCGGGGGCGGCCATCGCTGTGTGCGATAGCTCCCGCTCAAGGGCATTGCCGATGCGGGTCATCGGAATCGACGATCTGTTGGCCCAGTTGCTCAGCGACGGCCAACTGGACGTGATTTTGGGTTGCGGCTTCGAGGTGATACAGGAAGGCCCGCCACTGGCGGCGTTTGTCGACCCTCTGGCGCTGGCGCAGCTGCCTGAAGCAGGCGCTCGCGGACAGTCGCCTGACGCACCCCGGTTCAGCCAGAGCGGTCCAGTCGGGCCGCAGGCGCTGCAGCCGGGGCGCTTGGCCAAGGCCTACGGGCTTGAGCAGACCCAGGTCGCCTGCATGTTGTACCGGCCGTTTTGCGACCAGGGGGCGGGTCTGGAGCGGTTTCTGCAGTGTTGTCACGCTGACATGCTGGTCGCGTTGCCTTACCTGCATCGAGCCTTGCAGGGCAAGTCCTGCCCTGATGCGGTCAAGGACTGGATCGTCAATACCAGCGGCTTGCAGCTGGCACAGTTGCGCATGGTCTACAAGGGGCGGTTGGGCACGGGTGTACGGCCTTTGCTCGCCAACCTGGCAAGGCGCGATGTGCAGCTGCGGTTGCTGGGCCGGCCTGCGCCGCTCAAGGCCTCATCCTGATGGGCCGCGAATTCGCCTATCAGGTGGTGTACCGCTATCTGGTCGCCTTGATTGACGAAGCCGAGCGGGGAGGGCAGCCACGCTTGCCTTCGCTGAGGGCCTTGTCCAGGCGTCTGGGGGTTTCGCTGGCCACGGTACAAGCGGCCTACAGCCTGCTCGAGCATGAAGGGCGGGTACATTCGGTGCCCAAGTCCGGCTATTTCGCCCAGGTTGGCCTGCACGCGGGCCGGGCCGACGTGGCCCAGGCGCTGCCCGCGCAGCCGCTGCTGCGCGCACTGTTCGCCCATGAGCGGCGCCTGGGCCGGCTGCGTACGCAACCGGCGCGGGGGCTGGGTGGGCCGCGCCTGCGTGATGCCCTGGCCGAACGCTATACGCGCGCTTCGCGTCAGTACTGGCGGCCTGAGGATGTGCACCTGGGCCCGGATGTGCAGGCGTTGCTGGAAACGCTGCTGCTGGCGTTGGGGCTGCGTGGCTGTGCCGTGGTGGTCGCTTCACCCTGCTGTTGGCGGATCCTGCGGGTATTGCAACGCTGCGACATGCGGGTCCTCGAACTGCCGCTCGATAGCGGCGGCAGCCTGGATATCGGCAGCCTGTCCACCCTGCTGGGCTGTGAGCCGGTGCGCATGATGATCATGCCTTCGTGCCTGGGTTTCCCAGCCGGGCGCCTGGTGCCCCAGCGCGCCCAACAGCAGATCGCCGAGCTGCTGGCATTGCACCCGGTCTGGTTGCTTGAGAACGATATCGACAGCGAGTTGTGTTTTACCTTGCCTGTCGGGCCTCGGCTGCGCGACTGGGTTGACCCGCGCCGGCTACTGATACTGGGTTCGCTGGAGGCGACCATGGGGGCCGAGGTACCCTATGCCTACCTGTTGGGGTGCCACCCGGCGTTGGCAGATGCGTTCTCCCAGCGAGCCTTTCAGCTTGCCCCGCTGCGCCAGCAGGCGCTGGCGCAGATGATCAGTACAGGCGAAATCGACCAGCACCTGGGGCGGATGCGGGGGGTACTGCAGGGGCGTATGGCGCAACTTTGCCAGCATTTGAGGGCGGTGTTGGGGGCGCAGGTGGCGTTCGACATGCCCGATGGCGGGTGCGCCTTGTGGGTACGCCTGTCACCGGAAAGCGTGGGCGCTCGAGCCGTGGCGGCGACAGCGGGCTCGGCACTGCAGGTGCTGGCCGGCGAGCAATTCAGCGTCCACGGGCGTTATCGGCAATTTCTGCTGCTGACCTGGTTGGGCGAGCAGCCCGGTGCACTGATCGAGGCGCTGCAACGCCTGGGGCTGGCCTTGGCGGTTGACACCGTTCGTCGGTAGAGCGCCGCAATCAACCAGGGTGCTTGCCTGTGCAGGTGGTCTGTATGTATAAACAGTGTTCACTCTGGCTGCCTGACCCCGTCTTGTGATCGCTCACCCTGTCGATGACCCGCTGTATTACCTGCACAACTTCCGCCAGGTACTGCAGTGGGTCGACTCACGTTACGCCGACCTGCTCGACGAGCAGGAGCGGGCCTTTCTCCATGCCTTTGCCAAACTGGCGCAGCCGGCCCAGGCGCTGATGGTGCGCATGGTGATGCGCAAGGGCGAGCTGTTTCGCTGTGACCGCCTGGACTATGCCGAAATTGGCGACAGCATGGCTGCCTTGCAACCGCTGTTGGCACTGGGTTGGGTGCGCGAGCCCGAGGTCCTGAGCCTTGAACAGCTGTTCGCGCTGTTGCGCAAGGATGAACTCGCCGCAGGTTTCGCTGGGCTGTTAAGCCGCCCGCGGGCAGCCAAAAGCGACCTGCTTGAACAACTGCGACCGCTGTCGCTCGTCCCCAGGCCGTTGCGCGAGTGGTTTGCTCAGGCCCCGGTGAGTATCGTGCAATGGTGCCTGCAGCCTCTGTGCGATCGCATGCGGCTGCTGTTTTTCGGCAACCTGTATCAAGACTGGTCGGAGTTTGTGCTGGCCGACCTGGGCGTGCTGCGTTTCGAGCAGGTCGCGTTCAGCCCTGACTCACGCGCTCTGCAGCAGCGCAGCGAGGTCGATCAGGCAATGGCGTTGCACCAGTGTGGCGAGCGCCTGGAGCGGGGGGAAGAACCCGCGTCGATCCTCGCATCACTGGCCGGCCTGAGCTTCGACAACCCGTGGCTGGCGCGGCGCCATGGCCGGCTGCTGTTTGCCGTGGGTCAACAGTGCGAGCGCCTGGGCGACTGGGACCAGGCCCTGGCAGTGTATGCCCGCAGCAGCCATGCGCAAGCGCGAATCCGCCAGGTTCGCGTGTTCGAGCGCAGCGAGCGTTGGGAGCAGGCTTACGCCTGTGCACGGGAGTTGGCGGCTGCACCGGCCAATGCCCTGGAGGTACAAGCGCTGGAACGCATGTTGCCGCGGCTGGCACGCAAGCTCGGCGGGCCGGCGCAGCGCCGCCGGCGTGCAGCCCCCCTGGAGCTGATCGAACTGGAGTTGCCACGCGAGCAGGCAGGGCTGGGTGTCGAAGAGGCCGTGCGGCAACACCTGGCGCAAGCGGGAGGGCAGGCGCATTACGTGGAAAACACGCTGTTCAACAGCCTGTTCGGCTTGTTGTGCTGGGAGGCGATCTTCGCTCCGATACCGGGGGCCTTCTTCAACCCGTTCCAGGCGGCGCCCCAGGACCTGCATGACAGCGACTTCCAGCACCGGCGTGCGGAACAGTTCCTGGCCTGCCTCGGGCGCCTGGACGATGGCTCCCATCGCCAGGCCATTCTCGACTGCTACGCGGCCAAGCAAGGGCTGCAATCGCCGTTCGTGTTCTGGCCCATGCTCAACGAAGCGCTGCTTGATGCGGCATTGGCGTGTCTGCCCGCCGCGCACTTGAAACAGTGTTTCCTGCGCCTGTTGCAGGATATTCGCAACAACCGCACCGGCATGCCTGACCTGATCCAGTTCTGGCCGGAGCAGCAGCGCTATCGGATGGTCGAGGTCAAGGGCCCGGGTGATCGCCTGCAGGACAATCAGCTGCGCTGGCTGGAGTTCTGCGCCGAACATGGTTTGCCGGTTGCGGTCTGCCATGTGCGTTGGAGCGAGGCACCATGAGTTACCGCGTGGCAGTGCGGGCGTTGTGCGAGTTCAGCGCCAAGGTCGGTGACCTGGACATGCGCTTTACCCCGTCCCCCACGGCCCAGGAAGGTATCGAAGGGCATCGCCGGGTGGTCGCCCGGCGCGCAGCCGGCTATGAAGCGGAAATTGCCCTTGAGGGCGAGTACCAGGGCCTGGTGGTGCGCGGGCGTGCCGATGGCTACGACCCGGCCGCCAATCGCCTGGAAGAAATCAAGACCTACCGTGGCGACCTGGCCCGCCAGCCGGCCAATCACCGGCAGCTGCACTGGGCCCAGGCCAAGGTCTATGCCTGGCTGCTGTGCCAGGCCCGACAGTTGCCGGCCATCGAGGTGGCGCTGGTCTACCTGGATGTCGACAACGACAGCCAGACGCTGATCAGCGAGTCCTGTCGCGCCGATGAGTTGCAGGGCTTCTTCGACACCCAGTGCCAACGGTTTCTCGGCTGGGCCCAAGCTCAAGAGCAGCGACTTGCCGAGCGCGACCAGGGTTTGCTGGGGTTGGGCTTTCCTTACCCGCAGTTTCGCCAGGGCCAGCGGCAACTGGCCGAAACCGTGTACAAGGCGGTCAGCACTGGCCGCTGCCTGATGGCGCAGGCCAGTACCGGCATCGGCAAGACCCTCGGCACCGTGTTCCCGCTACTAAAGGCGATGGTCCCGCAGAAGCTGGACAAGGTGTTCTTCCTCACTGCAAAGACCCCCGGGCGGGCGCTGGCGCTTGACGCCCTGCGCCAGATCAGCGCGGGTTCGCCGCAGCCGGCCTTGCGCTCCCTCGAACTGATCGCCCGGGACAAGGCCTGCGAATACCCGGACAAAGCCTGCCATGGCGAGTCCTGCCCGTTGGCCCAAGGCTTCTACGACCGCCTCCCGGCCGCACGCGCGGCGGCGGCCTTGCGGCCCATGCTCGACCGCGCCGGCTTGCGCGAAGTGGCATTGGCGCATCAGGTGTGCCCGTACTACCTCGGCCAGGAAATGGCCCGTTGGGTGGACGTACTGGTGGCCGACTACAACTACTATTTCGATGCCCACGCGTTGCTGTTCAGCCTGGCCCAGCTCAACCAGTGGCGGGTTGCGGTGCTGGTGGACGAGGCGCACAACCTGGTGGAGCGCGGCCGCAGCATGTACAGCGCCAGCCTTGACCAGGGCCAGTTGCTCGCCTTGCGCCAAAGCAAGCCGCAAGGGCTCGGCAGTGCCCTGGACCGGCTGAACCGGCAGTGGAACGCGCTGTACAAGGAGCAGCGCGCGCCTTACCAGGCCAGCGACCAGTTGCCGGAGGCTTTCCTGCGTGCCCTGCAGCAATGCATCGGGTTGATCCAGGAGCGCATGAATGAAAAGCCTGCCGAGGTCGATGCCCAGGTGCTGCAGTTTTTCTACCAGGCGCTGCAGTTCAGCCGGGTGGCGGAACTGTTCGGCGAGGATTTCCTGTTCGACGTCAGCTTGCGCGAGGGCTCGCGCAAACGGCGCCTGGCCAGCCTGTGCCTGCGTAACGTCACCCCGGCCCGGTTGCTTGCGCCGCGCATGCAGGCCGCGCGCAGTGTAGCGCTGTTTTCCGCCACCTTGAGCCCGAGGCCGTTCTACGCCGACCTGCTCGGCATGCCGGCGGACACCGCCTGGCTGGATGTGGCGGCGCCGTTCCGTGCCGAGCAGCTCGAGGTGCGCATCGCCAGCCAGGTCTCGACTCGCTATCGCGAACGCCAGGCCTCACTGGCGCCGATCACCGAGTTGATTGCCGACCAGTATCAGCGCCAGCCCGGCAACTACCTGGCGTTCTTCAGCAGTTTCGAATACCTGCAGCAGGTAGCCCAACTGGTCGCCGAGCGCTATCCGGGCATCCCGCTCTGGGCGCAGGCGCCGGGCATGGATGAAGGCGCACGCCAGGGCTTTCTCGATCGCTTCGTCGCGCACGGGCAGGGTGTAGGCTTTGCCGTGCTCGGCGGCGCGTTCGGCGAGGGTGTCGACTTGCCTGGCACGCGCCTGATCGGGGCCTTCGTCGCCACCCTTGGCCTGCCCCAGGTCAACCCGGTCAACGAACAGTTCAGGCAACGGCTGCAGCGGCAGTTTGGCGCCGGTTTCGACTACGCCTACCTGTACCCCGGTGTGCGCAAGGTCATCCAGGCCGCCGGCCGAGTCATACGCGGCGACCAGGACCGCGGTGTGCTGGTGCTGATCGACGAACGTTTCGCCGAGTCTCGGGTGCAGCAGATGTTTCCCGCATGGTGGCAGGTAGCCGTTAAATAATCCCGGGCGGCCCCATCGCACGGCATTGCAACTCCCAGTACACTGCGTGTTCCAACACCAACATCCGTTGAACTCGAGGTTTTTGCATGACGCTCAGTCCTTTGGCAGGCAAGCCGGCTCCGGCCAGCGTGCTGGTCGATATTCCCCGCCTGCTCACCGCCTACTACACCGGCCGCCCCGACGCCGCCGTGGCGGCCCAGCGCGTGGCCTTCGGCACTTCGGGGCACCGGGGCAGCTCGTTCGACCTGAGTTTCAACGAGCACCACGTGCTGGCGATCACCCAGGCCATCTGCCTGTACCGCCAGGAAAAAGGCATCGACGGCCCGCTGTTCATCGGCGCCGACACCCACGCGTTGTCCGCGCCGGCCGCAGCCAGTGCACTGGAAGTGCTGGCCGCCAATGGCGTGCAGGTGATGCTGTCCAAGGATGACGAATACACCCCGACACCCGCGGTGTCCCATGCCATCCTCTGCTACAACCGGGGCCGCAGCCAGGGCCTGGCCGATGGCATCGTCATCACCCCTTCGCACAACCCGCCACAGAGTGGCGGCTTCAAGTACAACCCGCCCAACGGCGGCCCGGCCGACAGTGACGTGACCAAGTGGATCGAGGCCAAGGCCAACGAACTGCTGGCTGCGAACCTTGCTGGGGTCAAGCGCATGGCCCATGCCCAGGCGCTGCAGGCTGCCACCACCCAGCGCCACGACTACGTGGCCAACTACGTGGCCGACCTGGAAAACGTCATCGATTTCGACATCATTCGTTGCGCCAACCTGCGCCTGGGCGTCGATCCGCTGGGTGGGGCAGGGGTGCGCTACTGGTCGGCGATCGCCGAGCGCTACCAGCTGAACCTGGAAGTGGTGAACACCGAAGTCGACCCGACCTTCCGCTTCATGAGCGTGGACTGGGACGGGCAGATCCGCATGGACCCGTCCTCGCCTTACGCCATGCAGGGCCTGATTGGTCTGCGTGATCGCTTCGACGTGGCCTTCGCCTGTGACCCGGACCATGACCGCCACGGCATCGTCACAGCCGATGGCCTGCTGCAGCCGAACAACTACCTGGCCGTAGCCATCGACTACCTGTATCGCAACCGCCCGCAATGGCGCAGCGACGCTGCGGTGGGCAAGACCGTGGTGTCCAGCGGCCTGATCGACCGCGTCACCGAGCGCCTGGGCCGTGAACTGTATGAAGTGCCGGTGGGCTTCAAGTTCTTCGCCCAGGGCCTGTTCGACGGCTCGCTCGGCTTTGGTGGTGAGGAGAGTGCCGGTGCCTCGTTCCTGCGCAAGGACGGCACGGTCTGGGCAACGGACAAGGATGGCCTGATCCCGGCCCTGCTGGCGGCCGAGATGACCGCCCGCACCGGCCGTAACCCGAGCCAGGCCTACAACGACTTGACCGCGGCGCTGGGCAAGCCATACGCCACCCGCGTCGAGGCCAAGGCCGATGCCCGGCAGAAGGCCGCCCTGAGCAAACTGGCACCGGAGCAGGTGAAGTCGACCGAACTGGCGGGAGAGCCGATCGTGCAGATCCTCAGCCAGGCGCCGGGCAATGGCCAGGCGATTGGTGGCCTGAAGGTGATGACCGCCAATGGCTGGTTTGCTGCGCGGCCTTCGGGCACGGAAGACATCTACAAGATCTACGCCGAGAGCTTTGTCGACGAGGCGCACCTCAAGCGCCTGGTGGGAGAGGCGCAGGTGCTGGTTGATGCGGCGATTGCCTGATTGACTTGAGTGGGGCCGCAGCGCGGCCCCGCACACTCAAGCAACATCGACCAGGACGATCTCGCTGTCCTCGATCGCGGTCACTCGCAACACCTCTTCCTGCTCGATCGCCACGCCATCCCGGCCCTTGGCACGCAGGCCATTGACCTCCACCAGCCCCTTGGCCGGCACCAGGTAACCCCGGCGCCCGGCATCGAAGCGGTATTCGGCGGTTTCGCCAGCCCGCAGTGTCGCAGCCACCAGCCGTGCGTCGGTACGGATCTGCAGGCTGTCTTCATCACCGGCTCGGCCGCTGGCGAGGGTCACGAAGCCTTCGCCGCGCTCACCTTTAGGGAACGGGCGGGTCCCCCACGACGGTGCATCGCCAACCTTCTCCGGCACGATCCAGATCTGGAAGATGCGGGTGTCGACCTCTTCGAGGTTGTACTCGCTGTGCACGATGCCGCTACCCGCGCTCATCACCTGCACGTCGCCCGCTTCGGTACGGCCTTTGTTGCCGAGGCTGTCCTGGTGGGTAATGGCGCCTTCACGCACATAGGTGATGATTTCCATGTCGCGGTGCGGGTGCGGTGGGAACCCGCTGCCGGCGGCGATCAGGTCATCGTTCCACACCCGCAGGTTGCCCCAGTGCATGCGCGCCGGGTCGTAGTATTCGGCGAACGAGAAGTGGTGGTGAGCGTCGAGCCAGCCGTGGTTGGCGTGGCCGAGGCCTTCGAACGGTCGCAGTTGCAGCATGGTCGTGCTCCTTGAGTCAGTGGAATGAAACCATGATGCGCCAAAAAAACATCGAAAATAAGCGTAAATATCGGCTGATAATCATCATGTAAATCGATTGATAATGGCGATGTGGACTATACGATTCATCGCCTAATTCACTGATCTGCAAGCATTCGCTGGCGATTTTCAGCAGATGCGGCGAACATGGCCTGCTGATCTGATTTTCAACGGAGTGACCGTGGCCCACGAGCAACCCCAGGCCCCCGCCGAACTGACCCCGCCCGCCCAATTACCCTGGCTGCGCCGCCTGGCGGCCCGCCTGCTGGGCCGCGGCTTGACCCGCCTGCAGGCACAACATCGCGACTCCTGGTTCCTGGGCCACGCCACCGGCCAGCGCAGCGGCCATGCCGATGGCCTGCGCGAAGGGTTCGAGCGCGGGCGAGCGGAAGGCTTTGAGGCCGGGCGCCAGGTGCTGGTGATCCGCGACGCCCGCCCGGATACCGCCGCCGTGCCTGGGCAGGACGACAATCTGTTCGACGATTGGCGTCTGCCTTTGAGCGCCGAGCTGAAAAAGCGCTTCAAGGCCGACGTTGCCCAGCGCCTGCCCGCCGAGGCCCAACCCAGTGCTGCACAGTGGAAGCTGATCTTCAGCGACACACCGTCCACCTGTGTGGTGGCCGGCGCCGGGGCAGGCAAGTCGACCTCGCTGGTGCTGCGCATCCTGCTGTTGCGTCACTACCTGGGTTACGAGCTGGACGCGATGACCGTGGTAACCTTCACCCGCGAGTCGCGCAAGGACTTCATCAAACGCCTGGTGCAGGTGTTCGCCCTGTGGCAGCTCGACCTGCAACCGGCCAAGGCGCGCGAGCTGGTGCGCACCTTCCATTCACGGATCCTGCCACTGGTGCGCAGCTTGCCGGGCTTCGGCCAGGTGCGCGCGTTCGAGACCCTGGGTAACGAGATGCCGGCCGGCCGCGAAGCAGAGGCCGACAGCAACCCGTTCGACCTGCGCCTGAACGATGCCCAGCGGCAACAGCTCAACCAGTGCTACAGCCAGTTGCTCGGCGCCAGCCCGCGCTTCGCCGAAATCATCGCCACCTTGCGCCGCGAGGCCCTCCAACTCAAGCCGCTGGACCCGGACCACCCGGACGTGCAGAAGCGCGTGCAGGTTACCCAGCTGGCCGCCCAGCGTGACGAAGAACTGTGCGACGTGATCGAAGACCTGTGGTTCGCTGCGGGCGCCTGGCCGATCAAGGGGATCGAGCCGTGCCGCGAAACAGTCGAGATCCGCGGCTGCCGCTTCCATGTGCACGGCCGCCTGGAAGGCCTCGATGCCTGGGTGGTGCTGGGTTTCGACCCCGCGGAAAGTGCCCAGTACCAACGCCCCGGCGCCAAGCTGGCGGTGCGTGCCGAGTGGGCGGTCAAGCGCACCTTGCTGCAGGCGTTCTGCGACAAGCCGCTGATCTGGCTGGACAACTACGCCATGGCCCGGCGCCTGGCCGCTTCGCTGGCCGGTGATGCCGTGGCCGGGCCGGGATTCGAGTACAAGGTCAAGGGTGAGCTGGCGCCCGCGCCGCTGCTCGACGCCTTTGTCGGTGCCGCCAACTTCATCGAGAACCTTGGCCTTGAGGTCAACCCGGCCGTGGCGGCCATGAGCTTCCCGCCCGGCGATACCGACGCGCTGTTCTTCGAGGCGTTGGCGCTTTACTGGAAAGCCCTGGAAGCGCACTTGCTCGACCAGTCGCCACCGGTGATGAGCTACAACCGCATGTTCGCCCTGTTCGGCGAGAACAACCCGGAGAACCTGCAGTTGCTGCCCGACCCGCTGCTGCGGCCACTGGCGCACCTGATGATCGACGAGTTCCAGGACGTCTCGCCGCAGATCGTCAGCTGGCTGCGCGCCTGCCTCGCGGAAATCCGCCGCCGCGGCCCGGCCATGCACACCGGGCGCAATGCCCAGCATGCCTCGCTGATGTGCGTGGGGGATGACTGGCAGTCGATCTATGGCTGGCGCGGCAGTTCACCGAAGTACTTCATGGAGTTCACCAAGGCTTTCCCGTCGCCGGCCAATACGCGGGTGATGCTGGTCGACAACTACCGCTGCCAGCAGCAAGTGATCGATGCCGCCGAACACCTGGTCAAAGGCACCCCGGCGATTGCCGGCAAGAAGGCGCGCGCCAGTGGGCCGGCCGCTGAGCTGCCGGTGGCCCCGGTGCGGGTCTTCGAGCGTGATGAGGCGGCGCTGGGTGAGACGCTGATCGAGCATTACCAGCGCGGCGAGTCGGTGATGATGCTGTACCGCAAGGGCAGCGACAAAGCTCTGATGAACGAGCACCTGCAAAGTGTCCTGCACGCCGAAGCCCAGTTGCCTGCCGAGCAACGGCGCCTGCGCCAGTTGACCTACCACAGCGCCAAGGGCCTGCAGGCCGATGCCGTGTTCATGCTCGGCGATTGCCAGTACCTGAGCAGCTCGCCCTACAAGAACCAGGTGTACCGCCAGGCGGGCCTGGGCAAGGCCGGCGATGCCCAGCCGTTCGACACGGCGCAGAAGGAGGAGGTGCAGCGCCTGGCCTACGTGGCGGTGACCCGTGCGGTCAGGCACTGCTATTGGCATGTCGAAGCGGCCAACGCAGAGGCAGCGGGCGTGCCGCGTGCGTCGAGCCAGGTGGACGGGCGCCAGGCCTTCTTCGAAGACCTGCGCGGTCAATGATCAGTCGTCGAGGGTTTCCGCTTGCCGGGTAAGGCTCAGCAGCAGCCCGGCCTCGACTTGTTGCTGCTCGTGCGTCAAGGCGCCCATGGCCTTGTCGAAAGCGGCCTGCTCGAGTGGCACTCGGCGTAACAGGCCGCTTTCGTCCAAGGGCGAAGCCGGCATGTACGCGCTCAGCGTGCGCGTGATGGCGCTGTCCAGCCGGGTGACCGGCTCATAATCCGCGTCCAGGCAATAGAACAGGTAGTCGATGCCGGGCCGCCAGAAGTCGGTGATGGCTTCAAACTGGCTGGCATATCGGGTTTTCAGGAAGTCGACCCAGACGGGTTGCCCGGCCATCCATTGTTGACGTGCAGCGGCGTCGGCATCGAGTTCGAGCACGGCTGTGCCTACGTTGTCGATTATCGTCTGGTTGATCCTCGCAGCACCTCGATAAAGCATGCCCCTGCTGGGCTCGGGAAAGTCGAGGCGTTCGGCCAGGGACTGGCGCAGGGCCAGGCGGACTTCAATGTCGTCGACCAGGCCGGTTTCCAGGTCCACATCGGGAAAGGCCGCAGGGGAGTCCAGCACATCGTAGGCTGGCAGCTCGTCGTCCATGACATCGTCCAGCAGCGCCTGCTTGCGTTGATTGCGCTTGAGGCTGATGCGGTCAGCCAGTTCGTTGACCTTTTCCCGGCGATACAGCTGGCGGTACAAGTCGGCAAGCGGCTTGACGCTGCCCTGTGCCTGGCCCGCTGCCCGGTTGGCCAGCAATTCGACCTCCAAGGCGCTGAAGGCCTCGGCGCCGGCATCACCACAGGTGGGCGGGTAGAGTTGCGCCACTTCCGTCAGGCGGTCTCGCAGCGCGGTGTCTTCGCTGGCTTGCTCGAGCAGCGACCATACCCGCATGCGCAGGCCTTCCGGATCGCTTTGCGCTTCTTTCGAATAGGTCAGGCGTTCGATCACGTCTTGCAGGGCACCGTTTTCGTTCTGGTCGAACAGGTCGGCCCAGAGCTGATCCTGGCGGCTGCTCGCCGAGTCTCGCCAGAACTCCTGCCACTGCGGCCTCTCGGGTGTGTGCTCGAAGGTGTTGACACCGCTGGCGCGCAGACGCCTGAGCGATTCGGCCTCGATATTGTTGTAGTTGAACAGCCAGTTGCGTTCAGGCAGGCGGGCGGCGACATCGCGTGCAAACGGGCTGCGCAGTATGTTGGGCAGGTCCTGGACATGATGGATACGGTTGAACGACAGGTTCAGATAGCGCAGCTGATACTGGGGTTGGCTCATCAACGTGGTGAGGCCGTTGGGCCATGCCTGCAACTGGCAGTTGTTCAAGTCCAGATGGCGGAGCCGAGCCATGAAACGGACGTCGGGGGCGACTTGCAAGGGGTTGAAGTCCAGCTCCAGCCGTTGCGGATGGACAAGGTCCTGGAACCGTGCCGCGAGGTCTTCATCGAGTGTGATGCGGTTGCTGCCCAGCCTCAGGTCATCCAGGGGCATGTTGCACAGGAAGGCCAGAGTGTCCTGGTCGAGGGTCAGCCGGTTACGCCGCAGGTTCAACTGGCGCAGGTCGGGCATCGCGGTCAGCACCCGCTGTGCAGTGGGCGAGAGGACTTCCAGGGTATTGCTGGTCAGGTCGAGCGCGCGCAACTTGGGCACCGCCGCAAGCGCCTGATACAGCGCCTCTGCAGGGAGGTCCGGGTTGTCGGTCACTTCCAGCATTCGCAGGTTGGGGAAGCATGACAGGAACTGCTGATCCAGATGTTGCAGGTCCAGGCCGGTCAGTCTCAGTTCCCGGACATGAGGAAGGCGGGCGTTGATTGCGGGTAGCTGGGGTAAGCGCATGCGTTCCAGCACGAGCACGTGCTGGTGGCTGCCTCCTTCCCGACGCCAGGCCCATATGAGTTGCTCGGTACACTGTTGTCGATCGAAACGATTGTCCAGGCCTTGCGCATCCCTGACCCATTTGCGCAAGTCATGATCGAGATCGCGCAGTTCTGCGCGCAAGCGTTCGATCGCAGAGCCGAGGTCGCCGCTCTCGGCCAGTTCGGCCTGCAAGGCGGCAATCTGTCGACCGTCCAGGCCAGGGAAGAGTGAGCGCAGCCGCCGCGCTGCAACGCTGGCATCGAGGTGGGTGGCGCCGCGACCACTGAGCGGGTAACCGATTCGACCATGGGCCAGGCGCATCGGCGAGCGCACACCGGGCTTGATCGGTTGCTGGCCAAGCAGCCTGGCACAGCCAGGGCGGTCGGCAAGCGCGAGGTCCAGCAATTGGGCTTCGCTCGCTTGCGGGTGTGCAGTTTGCAGGGCTTGGCGCAGCAGCGCGCTGTCCGCATTGGCCAGGCTGGGCCGGTACAGACCCAGCAAGGCACGGTCAAGGCGGGCACGTGCTTGCAGGTAGCGCGCTTCTTCGGCCACACGCAGGGGCACGCGGCCACTGGCCATGTGTCGCCGTTCGCTGTTGCCGGCATGGCCAATGACTTCCTTCAGCGCGTTGGCGGGCAAGCCGGGGAACTGGCGGCCAAGTGTCTGCTCCTCGGCGCTGGGCAGCGTTTGCCGGCTTTTGTACAGGCTGTCGAACAGGCCACTGCGGCGGTCTGCCAAACGGCTCGCCAGCTGCTCTTCCAGGGCGCGTTCACGTTGTTGCGGCGCAATGCCGGGCAGCAACTGTTGCCTGGCTTGCTCATCCATCTGCTTCAGCACGACCTCGCTCAGGTTGCCTGCGTCAAGGTCGTCTCGGCCGATCTCGATCAACAAGGAATCGAGGGCGTCGCCAGCGCCGAAGTAGAGCGCATCCCCCCATTTTTCAGGCCCCGTGAACACTTTCAACCGGTACCTCACCGGCCAGCCCGGCATGCGGGTCAGTTCTGGCAGCGCAAAATTCTTGTAGGCTGCCAGTGGCAGGCCATGGCGCACCCGGGTGATGATGTTCTGGGCCTCGTTGTCCAGGCGCAGGCGCAGCAAGGCGTCGACCAGCAGCGCAGGCGGGCGGGTACCGTTGACCTGGCCATGGCGCAGGCTATCTGCGGTTTCGCCGACAATGCGCAAGGCCGCAGCTTGCTCAGAGGGGTTAAGGCCCTCGCTGAACCGGCCAAGCCCTTGCAGCAGTTGTTTGTCGCCCCATGCGAGCGGGTCGTCATGATCCAGCTGCCAGCGTTCGTCCCCCAGGTAGCGCAACGCCGGGCTATAGGCGTCGGGGGTTTGCGGATGGCGGATACGCCATATTCCGTCCGCGTCTTCGGATACCTCGTACAACTGCCCCTCCAGCAGCACATGGTATTTGTCACCGATGGCGTAGAGCCCCTGGTCGTTGGAAGCTGCGTCCGCGGGCAGTACCTCTTCGCTGGCATAAGGGCGCATATCGGGCTGCCAAAGGCGTTGGCGGCCTCCCTTCCACACGCTTTCCAGCGCATCGACAAACCCCGATGCCTTGAACAGCTTTGCACCAGCCGCGAAGCCGCCGATCGGGGCGGCATTGATGGCCAGCGATTCGAGCTGCTGCAACGCTTCATGGGTATCGCCGTTTTCCCAGGCTTCGAAGCCGGTGAACACCGAATCCATGATGTCGTAGGCAAACACGCCGAGCATGACGACATCCAGCCCAGGGACGAAAAACGCGGCCACATTGAGCAGGTTCATACCGGCTTCATACCAACGCGCCAGCCGCTCCTGGCGTGCCTTGGCATCGACATCGGCGGTGGGGACTGCAAGCGTTCGGGCATCGGCCTTGAGGCGCCGTGTGTGGTTGCGGTACAGCGTCGGCCAGATCGGCAATGCCAGCTGGGCAGTGTCGAGCTTCACCCTGGGGTTGCCAATCGGCTTGCGACCGGAGGGGGTGTGTTCGAACAGGGCGTTTTCCAGATGGTCGGTGAGTTCGGCTTGCCTGGCCTGGTCGGCGAACCCGATCACATGGCGTCGAAACGTGGTCTGCAGCAAGCGTTGGCGTAGATGCGCGCCGGCCTTCTGTAACGAGGGGAACTCCCTGATGGGATGCTCGCTGTCGTTGGCCACGTAGAGGATGCAAGGATTGACCTGATCGGTGCGATCCGGGCCGAACAGCAGGACGCCATGCAACGGGACACCGAACAGGCTCAAGCGCGAGCAGTAAAGCGTGTGTGCGGCATAGCGCGGTGTCGGGTGGTTATCGCAGAGCTGGGACAGTGCATCGCGCCCCTGCAGCGTCAGAAGGCCTTTGAGGTAGGCGATCATTACCTCGGTTTTCAGTGCCTGGCGGGTGGCTTCGATCCACGACTGCTCAATGGCTGCTTGCCGGGGCCCCTCGTAAATGGCTTGCAGGTGGTCTTGATAGCGCTGGCCCAGGTTCAACGCTCGGCATTGCTCGACGAACGCCTTTGGCTCGAGGCCAGGCAGTGTTGCGTCGGTGTTCCCGCCTTGGGTCAGGGTGTCATAGGGGCCCACTTCCTCAGGCCCGGTAAAATTGTGCAGGGCGGCTTCCAGCAGGGAACGCCGTTGTGCCGGCCCGTCGGGTACGGTGATGAGCGGCTCGGGCTGCCCCAGTGAGATCTCCAGACCAGGCGGGTTTACTTGCTTGCTGAATACCTTGTACGGCTGGTGGATGTATCGCGCCTGGTCAACCTCGACATCCAGGCCCAGTTGCAGGCTCAGCAACGGTTTGCAGAACTCATGGATCTGCTTGAAGCCCTTGAGCGTACCGTGCAAGGCCTTGAGCCGCGTATCGCGGTCGGCAATCAGTTGCCGCACAAGCGCCTGGTCGCCTTGACTGGCTGCAGCGTACCAACTGTAAGGCGCGCCATTTTCATCCAGGTAGTCCTTGCGCACGGCCTGGACGAGGCGGCGGGTATGCTCAGGATGCATCGTTCTCGCCCAGAGCGGCAGGCTGCGGTCAATCTGGGCTTGATGGTAGGGCGTGGGTGGGGTTGGCATGATGGTACTCCTGTGGAAAGAAGCGCCATTCGGCAGCCTGCCCGGCCTCAGCAGGTGGTAGTTAGTTGCATGCAGCGGTCGGTCCTGTGCATGCAGGGGTCGGCGAGGGGCCAGCATGGGCAGGCGGACTGAGGGATGGTGGCGTACGGCATGTTTTCAGGGAGAACTCCAATGCATTCGCTGTGCAGTCCCAAGGATCATTTGCTGGATCTCGATGGCATTGAAATTGCGGTCCGCACCTGGGGGGCCGAAGAGGGTATCCCGGTGCTGGCCTTGCATGGCTGGCTGGACAATGCGGCCTCGTTCGAGCGCCTGGGGCCGTTGCTCGAAGGTTGCTTCGTGGTGGCCCCCGACCTGGTCGGCCATGGCCGCTCCGATCACCGCCGCCACGACAGTGGCTATTACCTCTGGGAGCATGCCGAGGACATGCTGGCGGTGACCGACAGCCTGGGCCTGTCCCGGTTTCACGTGCTTGCCCATGGCATGGGCACCGGCATCGCCTCGCTGCTGGCGGCCATGACCAGTGGCATCTCCAGCATGATCTTCCTCGATGGCATCGGCGCGCCGTTCACCGTGGCCGAGGATGATCGTGTACAGCACCTGGCCCGCGCGTATCGGCTGAAGAAGATGGTACAGCGCAGCCAGTTGCAAGGGTTTGGCGAGCCCCCTGGCAGCCGGTTCGACAGCCTGGAAACAGCGCTCGAACAGCGGCGCAAACGCCTGGACGGCGAGCTGAGCGAAGATGCCGCGCGCCTGCTGGCCCTGCGCGACCTGCTGCAATTGCCCGACGGATACTGTTGGCGCCACGACCCACGGCTGGTGCTGCCCGAGCCGATGCCGCTGACCGAGCGCGAGGCGTGTGACCTGTTGCGGGAAATCCGCTGCCCGTTGTACCTGATGTTCGGCAGGCAGGGCGCATTCAGCGGCCACGGTTTCGAACAGCGCCAGGCGGCGTTGCCGGGCCATGCCAAGGTGTCCTGGCACCCCGGTGGGCACCATTTCCATCTCGAGGGGCCGGACCGGGCGCTGGTCGACCAGGTTCTACGCATCCTCGCGCGCCATGAAGGGGGCTTGCTACAGCGCCTGGTGAACGAATAGCGGGCCATGGGATGCTGGCGGCGCAAGTGCAGCGGTTTCTGGGGTGAGGGTATCCGGCGATGCTGGCAAGTGGATATTGCTGCAAAGCCGATTATGCTTCAGTTACCTTGCTGCGATCCGAGGCGGCTGACCTCGTCGTGCTTCGCGCAACCATTGTAGCCCTTGGGCCTGGGTGCGACGGTCAAATGGAAGTGAGGTACTCCGGCCTGCGATAACGACAAGACGGAGGCAACCCATGGCGGTTCTCGACAGCGCTTCCACGGGCAGTAGCGCGCCCCAACGGGGCATCACCAAGGAGGAGCGCAAGGTTATCTTCGCCTCCTCGCTGGGCACCGTGTTCGAATGGTACGACTTCTACCTGTACGGCTCGCTGGCAGCGATCATCGCCAAGCACTTCTTTGCCGGCGTCAATGAAACCACCTCGTTCATCTTTGCCTTGCTGGCCTTTGCCGCGGGCTTTGCCGTGCGGCCGTTTGGCGCCATCGTGTTCGGCCGCCTGGGCGACATGATCGGGCGCAAGTACACCTTTCTCATCACCATCGTCATCATGGGCCTGTCAACCGCAGTGGTGGGGCTGCTGCCCAGCTATGCGGCGATTGGCGTGGCGGCTCCGGTCATCCTGATCACCTTGCGCCTGCTTCAGGGGTTGGCGCTGGGTGGCGAGTATGGCGGTGCGGCCACCTATGTGGCCGAGCACGCGCCCAAAGGCCGGCGTGGCTTCTTCACCGCGTGGATCCAGACCACCGCCACGCTGGGTTTGTTCCTGTCGTTGCTGGTGATCCTGGCCTGCCGCACCGTCATGGGTACCGAAGTGTTCGAGGCCTGGGGCTGGCGAGTGCCGTTCCTGCTGTCGATCGTGCTGCTGGCGATTTCGGTGTATATCCGCATGCAGCTCAACGAATCGCCGGTGTTCATGAAGATGAAGGCCGAGGGCAAGGCGTCCAAGGCGCCGCTGACCGAGTCGTTCGCCCGCTGGGACAACCTCAGGGTGGTGATCATGTCGCTGTTGGGCGGCACGGCCGGGCAGGCGGTGGTGTGGTACACCGGGCAGTTCTATGCGCTGTTCTTCCTGCTGCAGATGCTCAAGATCGATCCGCAGACCGCCAACCTGCTGATCGCCGGGTCCTTGCTGATCGGCACGCCGTTCTTCATTTTCTTCGGCAGCCTGTCGGACCGCATCGGCCGCAAGAAGATCGTCATGGCCGGCTGCATCATCGCTGCGCTGACCTACTTCCCGATCTTCAAGGCGCTGACCGAGTACGGCAACCCGGACGTGTTCGTCGCCCAGGAGCAGAACCCGGTGGTGGTGGTCGCCGACCCTGGCCAGTGCGCGTTCCAGTTCGACCCGGTGGGCAAGGCCAGATTCACCAGCTCGTGTGACATTGCCAAGAGCCTCCTGGCCAAGCGCGCGATCCCCTACACCAACCAGGCAGCCGAACCTGGCAGCGTGGCGCAGGTTCGTATCGGTGAGCGGGTGATCCCTAGCTTCGATGGCAGCACCCTGGCGGCTGCCGACTTGAAGACCCAGGGCGATGCCTTCACCGCGACCATGGCCGGGGCCTTGAAGGAGGCGGGTTATCCGGAAAAGGCCGACCCGGCGAAGATCCATTACCCGATGGTGCTGTTGCTGCTGACCCTGCTGGTGATCTACGTGACCATGGTCTACGGGCCGATCGCCGCCTGGCTGGTTGAATTGTTCCCGGCGCGCATCCGCTACACCTCGATGTCGCTGCCGTACCACATCGGTAACGGATGGTTCGGGGGGTTCCTGCCGACAGTGGCGTTCGCCATGGTGGCGGCGACCGGGGACATCTACTACGGGCTGTGGTACCCCATCGTGATTGCGGTGATGACGGCGGTGTTGGGGATCTTGTTCCTGCCGGAGACCAAGGACCGCGATATCTCATAGGCAGGTCCGGCCTCTTCGCGGCTGAAGCCGCTCCCACAGGTGCAGTGCGGCGCCTGTGGGGGCGGTACAGGTACCCATCAGTCGAAATAGCCACGCAGGGTGAAGGCATACCCGGTATCCACCGCCTTGGCCTCACCCCGGCTCCAGCGTTTGGTCAACACGAACTCAAAAGCCGGTTCGTACAACCCGTCCCTGATCAGCGCCCCCGCCAGCACCTCGACGTCATACCAGCCGTTTTCCAGTTCGATCATCGGCCGCCCCGGCACCTGATAGCGGGCCAGCAGGTCACCCAGCGTCTTCGGGGTGAAGTGCTGCAGGATGCGCCAGGTGTACAGCATCAGCGCGCGGTTCTCCACATGCAGCACATAGCCATTGCGCCGGTGCTTGAGACGGCTGCCGGGTTCGAGCAGGGCGGGTGGATGGCCATCGAGGGTGAACAGGATGTGATAGGGCAGGTTGTCGACGCCTGCCAGGGGTATCACCACGCCTTCGGCCACGGCTTTGTCGCCACTGTCGTTGCTGGTGAATTCACGGGCCAGGTCGTCGGACAGGTGATTTTCTTCTTTGAAACGATCGAGCAGCTGGATATCGCCCAGCAGGAAATAGTCGACCAGGTCGTTGAGCACTTCGCTGAATTCGTGGCGCATCTGTTTTCCTTGTTGTGGCGCACGGGACACAGCTGCAATGTAGCCAATGGCAGCATTGGCTGCCATGGGCGCCGCTCAGTGTTTCTGAGCGATCTGGATCAGGTTGCCGCAGGTATCGTCGAACACCGCGACAGTGACCGGGCCCAGGTTGGTGGGCGCCTGGATGAACGTCACGCCGGCCTTGCACAACCGGGTGTACTCGGCCTGGATGTCGCGCACGCCGAAAGAGGTGGCCGCAATGCCGTCCTGTTTCAGCGCTTGCTTGTAGGCCTTGGCGGCAGGATGCGCATCGGGCTCCAGCAGTAGCTCGACACCATTCGGGTCGTTGGGTGAAGTCAGCGTCAGCCAGCGATGCTGGCCCATGGGGATGTCGTGCTTGGGCTCGAAGCCCAGTACGTAGTGGTAGAAAGCCAGGGCCTTGGCCTGGTCGTCGACGAGGATGCTGGTGACAACGATCTTCATAGGCGTACACCGTACCTGCGGGTCGTTACCT
>Ga0153918_1000394_pt1 | contig 22145 bp, 17 predicted proteins | sample TSFL002MetaG_FD_104687 | JGI IMG/M metagenome (GOLD analysis project Ga0153918, IMG submission 104687) | Attine ant fungus gardens microbial communities from Florida, USA - TSFL002 MetaG | ecosystem: Host-associated > Fungi > Mycelium > Unclassified | place: USA: Florida, Paynes Creek Historic... | reverse complement strand
GTTGACGCTAAAGGCGCAACCGTAGAACTGGCTGACGGCGTTGAAGGTTACCTGCGCGCTTCCGAAGCTTCACGTGACCGCGTTGAAGATGCAACTCTGGTTCTGAGCGTTGGCGACGACGTTGAAGCTAAGTTCACCGGTGTTGACCGTAAGAACCGCGCTATCAGCCTGTCTGTACGTGCTAAAGACGAAGCTGACGAGAAAGATGCAATCGCAACTGTTAACAAACAGGAAGATGCAAACTTCTCTAACAACGCAATGGCTGAAGCTTTCAAAGCAGCTAAAGGCGAGTAATATCAAGTTCTCTGCATCATTTTGAGCTGTAACGCAATTACAGCGAGAAGGATGAGGAGCAGACTTGACAGATTGCAGGATTCGTCCTGTAATCAATAACAAAGGGCGGCTACGGCCGCCCTTGTTTAATGAGCTGTTCAGCTAATTGGTTTGAAGGAACCGGAGGAATCATGACCAAGTCAGAATTGATTGAGAGACTTGCCAGTCAGCAACCGCATGTCCCGGCGAAGGCTGTGGAAGATGCTGTTAAAGAGATGCTGGAGCATATGGCCACCACTCTTGCCCAGGGCGAGCGCATTGAAATCCGCGGTTTCGGAAGTTTTTCTCTGCACTACCGTGCTCCACGTACCGGGCGTAACCCGAAGACTGGCGATAAAGTAGAGCTGGAAGGTAAATACGTTCCACACTTTAAGCCGGGTAAAGAACTGCGCGATCGCGCCAATATTTATGGCAACTGAGTTTAGCCGTCAGGGTTAAACTGGGTTAAAAAGAAAGCACCTTAGGGTGCTTTTTTTGTTTGTATTTTTTCTCTTCTGAAGACGCCCCGCAATTCTGTTGTTGTTTTTCTGCAAACTGAAAAAATCATTACAGCCCCCGCTGTAGTTCTCTCTTTCTCCGCCTGACTCTCCCCCTTATCAGCCACATACTCCTGCAAAACAGGGAGGTTGTGATGGGGATACCGACGATCGGTGCGTGCGTTATTCTGGCAGTAATACCGTTGCTCTGGTTGCCCGTGTTGCCGGGTATACATGGGGTGTGGGTGATGATCGCAGCAGGGATTTTGTTCTCATTACACCGGTTAATGGCATTGCGCTTTACAGGCCTGTGGATGCTCTTTTTTTCCTGGACAGTATTGTCGGCAATGGAGCACGTCTGGCCGATGCAGCATTTAACCCGCGGAGCACAACAGGCTGAGGTGGTGATTACTGAAACGGATGGCGCAACGACCCATAAAGGAACGATTGTTTCCCTGAATGGAAAGCGCTGGTGGCCCGCAACGGGCGTGGTGTTATACGGCAATGACTTACCGCAGGCAGCCTGTGCAGGGCAACGCTGGGCAATGACGCTGCGCCTCAGAGCCGTACATGGTGAGTTAAATGATGGCGGCTTTGATTCACAGCGAAACGCATTTGCCCGACATCAAACGCTGACCGGCAGATTTACAGCGGCAGAAATTGTCGAGGGTTCCTGTAGCTTACGTTCACGCTATCTAGCTTCTTTGCGAAATACGCTGTCGCCTTATCGCTGGGGGCCGGTGATCCTGGGCCTGGGAATGGGGGAGCGTCTGGCGGTGTCCCGGGAAATCAATAACCTGATGCGCGAGACAGGCACGATTCATCTGATGGCCATATCCGGGCTACACATTGCGCTTGCCGCATCGGTTATTTGGCTACTGGCCCGGGGGGGACAGTTTTTTTTACCTAGCCACGTCATTAACTGGCGGATGCCTTTACTGGCGGGGCTGTTTTTTGCCGCCTTCTATGCGTGGCTGACAGGCCTGCAACCGCCCGCATTACGGACGGTTATCTCACTTGCGACCTTTGCTGTATTACGACTCAGCGGGCGGCGATGGTCAGCCTGGCAGGTCTGGCTGTGCTGTGTGGCCACTATTCTGGTTGTTGACCCGATGGCTGTGCTTTCGCAGAGCCTCGTATTGTCCGCTTTTGCCGTAGCTGCGCTGATATTCTGGTATCAATGGTTACCGCTGCCGTCCTGGCGACTGAACCGCTGGCTAAAGCCATTTGTGGAGCTGCTGTATCTACAGGTGGGCATGTTGCTGCTGCTGTTGCCATTGCAGGTACTGATTTTCCAGGGAGTGAGTCTCTCTTCGTTAGTGGCTAATCTGTTTGCCGTCCCTCTCGTGACGTTTATCTCCGTTCCGCTGATCCTGCTTGGCATGTTGCTGCATTTGCTGCCGTTAACTGTACTGGAAGCGGCTATCTGGTTTATGGCGGATAAATCCCTGGCGCTGCTGTTCTGGTTATTGATGTATTTACCCGATGGCTGGCAGGACATCGATGAACGCTGGCAATATTTAACACTGCTTCCCTGGTTCGCCGTTATTGGCTGGCGCTTGCAACTCTGGAAAACAGCGCCGGCGGTGTGCCTTGCTGGCACTGTTTTACTGACATTCCCGCTCTGGAGAACGGTGAAAAATGATAGCTGGACGCTGCATATGCTCGATGTGGGGCAGGGGCTGGCTATGGTTGTTGAGCGTGACGGCAGGGCGATTCTGTACGATACCGGGCTTGCCTGGCCGGGTGGCGACAGTGCCCAGCAGGTTATTATTCCCTGGCTACGCTGGCATCACCTGGTCCCCGAGGGGGTTATCCTGAGTCATGAGCATCTTGATCATGCCGGAGGACTGCCCTCATTACAGAAAGCCTGGCCGGCCATATGGATAAGAAGCCCGCTGCGCTGGGCAGGCCATCTTCCGTGTTTTCGTGGGCAACAATGGCGATGGCGAGGGTTAACCTTCACCGTTCACTGGCCGCCTGAAGCGTTGTCTGAAACGGGGAATAATCGCTCATGCGTGGTAAAAATCGATGATGGCGAGCAGAGCATTCTGTTGACGGGGGATATTGAGGCTAAGGCTGAGCAGGCGATGGTAAGCCATCACTGGCGTTATCTTACGTCTACACTCATTCAGGTGCCTCATCATGGAAGTAACACCTCTTCTTCACTGCCACTGGTGCAGCGCACGGAAGGGAAGGTCGCACTGGCCTCTGCAGCACGCTATAACGCATGGCGATTTCCGTCGACCAAAGTGGTCCGACGTTACAGAAAAGAGGGCTATTTTTGGCTGGATACACCTCAATCTGGACAAATCTCTGTGACTTTTTCGCAACATGGCTGGCAAATCCGCCGCTTACGTGATCAATATTTACAGCGTTGGTATCATCAGTGGTTTGGCGAGCCAGTAGATAACGGGTAGAATATGCGGCTATTTCAACAAGTGCTGGTTTTTTGAATGCATAACGACAAAGATCTCTCCACGTGGCAAACGTTCCGCCGACTCTGGCCGATGATTGCACCTTTTAAAACAGGCTTGATCGTGGCGGGTGTAGCGTTAATCCTCAACGCAGCCAGCGATACTTTTATGCTATCGCTTCTCAAACCGTTACTGGATGACGGTTTTGGTAAAACGGATCGCTCAGTGCTGCTATGGATGCCTCTGGTGGTTATCGGACTGATGATCTTACGCGGTATCACCAGCTATATTTCCAGCTACTGCATTTCATGGGTGTCGGGAAAAGTGGTTATGACCATGCGTCGTCGACTGTTCAGTCATATGATGGGGATGCCAGTCTCTTTCTTTGACAAGCAGTCTACCGGGACGTTGTTGTCACGTATCACTTACGACTCAGAGCAAGTTGCGTCCTCCTCCTCCAGCGCACTGATAACCGTTGTGCGTGAAGGTGCGTCGATCATCGGCCTGTTTATCATGATGTTCTATTACAGCTGGCAGCTGTCGATCATCCTCATTGTTCTGGCACCGATTGTCTCTATTGCGATCCGCATGGTTTCTAAGCGTTTCCGTAATATCAGTAAGAACATGCAGAACACCATGGGGCAGGTGACGACCAGCGCGGAGCAGATGCTGAAAGGGCATAAAGAAGTGTTAATTTTCGGCGGTCAGGAAGTCGAAACAAAACGCTTTGATAAGGTCAGCAACAAGATGCGTCTCCAGGGGATGAAAATGGTGTCGGCCTCCTCAATTTCCGACCCGGTCATTCAGCTGATTGCGTCTCTGGCGCTGGCGTTTGTTCTGTATGCTGCAAGCTTCCCAAGCGTGATGGAAACCCTGACTGCCGGTACCATCACCGTGGTCTTCTCCTCGATGATTGCGCTGATGCGTCCGCTGAAATCTCTGACCAACGTGAACGCGCAGTTCCAGCGCGGTATGGCGGCTTGTCAGACACTGTTCAGCATCCTGGATTCCGAACAGGAAAAAGACGAAGGCAAACGCGTTATTGAGCGCGCCCAGGGGAACGTTGAATTCCGTAACGTCACCTTCACCTACCCGGGCCGCGAAACCCCTGCGCTGCGCAACATCAGCCTGAATATTCCGGCGGGTAAAACCGTTGCGCTGGTGGGACGTTCTGGTTCAGGTAAGTCTACTATTGCCAGCCTGATCACGCGTTTCTACGACATTAACGAAGGTGAGATCCTGTTAGACGGCCACGACCTCAGGGAATACACACTGCAATCACTGCGTAATCAGGTTGCGCTGGTGTCCCAGAACGTCCATCTGTTTAACGATACGGTTGCCAACAACATCGCTTATGCACGTACTGAAGAGTACAGCCGCGAGCAGATTGAAAACGCTGCACGCATGGCCTACGCGATGGACTTTATCAACAAGATGGATAACGGACTTGATACGGTCATCGGTGAGAACGGTGTCCTGCTCTCGGGTGGCCAGCGTCAGCGTATCGCCATTGCGCGTGCGCTGCTGCGCGATAGCCCAATCCTGATCCTCGATGAAGCGACCTCAGCACTGGATACGGAATCTGAGCGAGCCATTCAGTCTGCGCTGGATGAACTGCAAAAGAACCGCACGTCACTGGTGATTGCGCACCGTCTGTCGACTATCGAGCAGGCGGATGAAATCGTTGTTGTTGAAGATGGCCTGATTGTCGAACGTGGCAGCCATGCCGATCTGCTGGCACATCGTGGCGTTTACGCCCAGCTTCACAAGATGCAGTTTGGCGAATGATCGCACGCATCTGGTCAGGTGAATCCCCACTGTGGCTGTTGTTTCTGCCGCTCTCCTGGCTTTACGGCCTGGTGAGCGGTGTCATCAGCCTGCTTTATCGTCTGGGGATAAAACGTGCCTGGCGTGCGCCGGTTCCTGTTGTGGTGGTCGGTAACCTGACTGCCGGTGGAAATGGCAAAACGCCGGTCGTTATCTGGCTGGTGGAACAGCTTAAAGCGCGCGGTATTCGCGTTGGGGTGGTATCGCGCGGTTACGGTGGTAAAGCGGCTAAGTATCCGTTGTTACTGACATCCGACACGCTGACGAGTGAAGCAGGTGATGAGCCTGTTTTAATCTACCAACGAACAGGTACGCCTGTTGCGGTGTCGCCTGTACGTAGCGAAGCGGTTCAGGCTCTCCTCGCTGAACATGACGTACAAATCATCATCACTGACGACGGTCTGCAACATTACGCGCTGGCGCGTGACAAAGAGATTGTGGTCATTGATGGCGTTCGTCGATTTGGCAATGGCTGGTGGTTACCCGCCGGGCCGATGCGCGAACGTGCTTCCCGACTCAAGTCAGTTGATGCGGTCATTGTGAATGGTGGCGTGGCGCAGCAGGGTGAAATTCCTATGCATCTCCATCCTGGTCTGGCCGTGAATTTGCTGACCGGGGAACGCAAGGCTGTTGCGCAACTTCCCGCTCTGGTCGCGATGGCGGGGATTGGGCATCCACCTCGTTTCTTCGCTACTCTGGAGCAATGCGGGGCAAAGCTTGAGAAGCGTGTTCCACTGGCCGACCATCAGGCATTGGTGCCGGAACAGGTTGCAGCATTTGCCGTTCCCGGGCAGACGCTTATCATGACAGAAAAAGACGCAGTGAAATGCCGCGCCTTTGCAAAAGAGAACTGGTGGTATCTACCGGTTGACGCTGAACTCAGCGGTGAGCAACCGGAACAATTGCTAAAGGACCTGATTGCGTTGATACATTAATCGCAAACGCGGTTCTGGTGGCGCTTTGACTGACAGGAAAACGCATGTCTTTACCGCAACTCTCACTCTCAGCCGCACGTAATCTACACCTTGCCGCGCAGGGGCTGCTGAAAAAGCCCCGTCGCCGCGCACAACCTTCCGATATCCTTTCCACCGTGCAGCGCATGTCGCTGCTGCAAATTGACACCATTAACATCGTGGCCCGTAGCCCCTATCTGGTGCTGTTTAGCCGTTTGGGCGCGTATCAGCCTCAGTGGCTGGACAACGCGCTCAGCCAGGGCGAGTTAATGGAATACTGGGCGCATGAAGCCTGTTTCCTGCCGCGCAGCGATTTTTCGCTGGTACGCCACCGGATGCTCTCCCCGGATAAAATGGGCTGGAAATACCGTCAGGAGTGGATGCGGGAGCACGCCGCGGAAATCGAACAACTGATTACCCATATTCAGGAAAACGGCCCGGTTCGTTCGGTTGATTTTGAGCATCCACGAAAAGGCGCGAGCGGCTGGTGGGAGTGGAAACCGCACAAGCGCCATCTTGAAGGGCTGTTTACCTCAGGAAAGGTGATGGTGATAGAACGTCGCAATTTTCAGCGAGTGTATGACCTCACGCACCGCGTAATGCCGCACTGGGATGACCAGCGTGACCTGCTCTCGCAGGGGGATGCCGAAGCCATCATGCTGGCAAACAGCGCCCGAAGTCTGGGGATCTTTCGCCCGCAGTGGCTGGCGGATTACTACCGGCTTCGCCAGCCAGCGCTAAAACCGCTGCTGGACATGTGGCAACAGGCGCAGCGTGTTATTCCGGTTGAAGTCGAAACGCTCGGTGAGATGTGGCTGGACGCTGATTTGCTGCCCCTGTTGCCGCAGGCGCAGGAGGGTAAACTCCAGGCGACGCACAGCGCGGTGCTTTCACCTTTTGATCCGGTGGTCTGGGACAGAAAACGTGCCGAGCAGCTGTTTAACTTCAGCTACCGGCTGGAGTGCTACACCCCGGCGCCAAAACGTCAGTACGGCTATTTTGTTTTACCGCTGCTGCATAAAGGGCAACTGGTCGGGCGTATGGATGCCAAGATGCACCGCAAAACGGGCGTACTCGAGGTTATCGCTCTCTATCTTGAAGAGGGGATAAAAGTGACCGCGACGCTGGATAAAGGGTTAGCCACCGCAATGACGGATTTTGCCGTCTGGCAGGGTGCCCGGGAAATCACGCTGGGGCGTTTAGCTGACGGGCTGTTTACATCCTGTCGAAGTGGCTGGGAAACAGGCACTCCCTGAAAAGGGATTGTGATAAGCTTTAGGGATTACCCATACGGAGGAACTATGGATCACCGTTTACTTGAAATTATTGCCTGCCCGGTGTGCAACGGCAAACTGTACTACAGCCAGGATAAACAAGAACTGATTTGCAAACTGGACAGCCTGGCTTTCCCTCTGCGTGACGGTATTCCGGTTTTGCTGGAAAACGAATCCCGTTCACTGGTGGCAGAAGAGAGCAAACCATGAGTTTTGTTGTCATTATTCCTGCGCGCTATGCTTCAACACGCCTGCCAGGTAAACCGCTGGTGGATATCAACGGCAAGCCAATGATTGTGCATGTCCTCGATCGCGCCCGCGAATCGGGTGCCGATCGCGTCATCGTGGCAACCGATCACCCTGATGTCGCCCGTGCGGTAGAAGCAGCGGGTGGCGAAGTGTGCATGACCCGTGTTGATCACCAGTCTGGTACCGAGCGTCTGGCTGAAGTGGTCGAAAAATGCGGTTTCAGTGACGATACCGTCATTGTAAACGTGCAGGGCGATGAGCCGATGATCCCGGCGGTGATTATCCGCCAGGTTGCGGAAAACCTGGCCCAGCGTAAGGTAGGAATGGCTACGCTTGCGGTACCTATTCACCACGCGGAAGAAGCGTTCAACCCGAATGCGGTGAAAGTGGTGATGGATGCAGAAGGCTATGCGCTCTATTTCTCCCGTGCGACGATCCCGTGGGATCGCGATCGCTTTGCCGCGTCGAAAGAGGCGATTGGCGATACGTTCTTACGCCACCTGGGGATTTACGGCTACCGCGCAGGTTTTATCCGCCGCTATGTCACCTGGGCGCCAAGCCCGCTGGAACATATCGAAATGCTCGAACAGCTTCGCGTGCTGTGGTACGGCGAGAAGATCCACGTTGCCGTCGCTCAGGAAGTCCCTGGCACAGGGGTTGATACGCCAGAAGATCTCGAACGCGTTCGCGCAGAGCTGCGTTAATCTCTCAGCATCCCCTCGCCAGGGGGGATGTTTCACCGCCTGGGCTTTTCTCCTTTTTCTTTCCCATAATTGATCTCATTCGGGTGACAACCGTCGCCAGCACGCTCATTATAAAAGCAGTAGTCTTAATGGGGGTAATCTCATATGGAACAGCTGCGTGCCGAACTTAGCCATCTGCTTGGCGAGAAATTAAGCCGGGTGGAGTGCGTGAATGAGAAGGCAGACACCGCATTATGGTCGTTGTATGACAGTCAGGGAAACCCAATGCCGCTGATGGCCAGAAGTTTTACCTCGCCGGGTGTCGCCAGACAGCTGGCCTGGAAAATGTCGATGCTGGCAAGGGAAGGAACGGTGCGGATGCCAACGGTATACGGCGTGATGACGCACGAAGAACACCCCGGCCCGGATGTGCTTTTGATTGAACGGTTACGTGGGGTGTCCGTTGAAGCTCCAGCGCGTACGCCGGAACGCTGGGAGCAACTGAAAGATCAGATAGTTGAAGCTCTGCTGGCATGGCATCGGCAGGATAGCCGCGGCCTGGTGGGCGCCGTCGATAGCACACAGGAAAATTTGTGGCCTCTCTGGTATCGCCAGCGGGTTGAAGTGTTATGGGGAACGCTAAACCAGTTCAGCAATACGGGCCTGACTATGCAGGATAAACGTATTCTGTTTCGCACCCGCGAATGCTTACCCGCGTTGTTTGAAGGGTTTAACGACAACTGCGTGCTGATCCATGGCAATTTTACCCTACGCAGTATGTTAAAAGATTCCCGCAGCGATCAGCTGTTGGCGATGGTCGGGCCGGGTGTCATGCTCTGGGCGCCCCGTGAGTTCGAGCTGTTCAGGCTAAATGATAGCGCCTTCGCGGAAGGGTTGCTGTGGCATTACCTGCAACGCGCGCCAGTTGCTGAGGCATTTATCTGGCGACGCTGGCTCTATCTGTTATGGGATGAGGTGGCGCAACTGGTTAATACCGGGCGATTTAATCGCGCCAACTTCGATCTCGCGACAAAATCACTCCTGCCCTGGCTCGCCTGACGAGCCTTTCAGCCACTGCCAGATGCGCCCGAGCGTCTCGTAGCCCACGCGATCGCTGTGCATCAACCATACCGGGGACGGGATCGCCCGTTCCCACGGGTTAAGAGGCGCAGAGATAGCCATCTGGTTGGCGGGGGCCGGCAGCGGGTGTAACCCTTGTTTCTCGAAGAAAATCATCGCCCTGGGCAGGTGCGATGCAGACGTCACCAGTAAGAACGGCGCATCGCCAATGGCCTGCTTCACCGCAGCAGCTTCTTCTTCCGTGTCTTTTGGGCTGTCCAGCGTGATGATAGATGAACGTGGTACACCCAGAGATTCAGCCACTCTGGCGCCAGCTTCTGCCGTGCTGACCGGATTCGTTTTTGCCGCCGCCCCCGTGAAAATCATCTTTGCTCCCGGATTTGCCAGCCACAGGCGGATGCCTTCGTTTAGCCGGGGAAGACTGTTATTGATCAGGTTCGAGCTTGGCGCCCACTGTGGATCCCAGGTGTAACCGCCACCCAGCACCACGATATATCCGATTTTCTGATTTCCCTGCCAGGTCGGGTACTTATTTTCAATCGGGCGCAATAAGCTATCCGCGACAGGTTGCAGGCTTAATAGCAGCAACGCCAGCCAGCCGAGCGTAATGATCGATTTGCCACTTTTCTGAAAGCGGCTAAACCACACCAGCGCCAGGCCCAGGGCGATAAGCATCAGCAGCAGCGGAAGGGGAAGCATCATGCCTCCAATGGTTTTTTTCAGGGTAAAAAGCATCCTTTTTGGTTCCTTTTTTGACCATACAGCAGGCGATTACCTGTGATCTTACACCAGAGAGGTTCATTCTCCGCCCGGGTATGACAAAATAGCGGTTTTGCTGTTAGCGAGTGGAACTCTCCCAATGCGGGATCGCAATTTTGATGACATCGCGGAAAAGTTTTCGCGCAACATTTATGGCACCACAAAAGGTCAGCTGCGGCAGACGATCCTCTGGCAGGATCTGGACAAGCTACTTGCTGATTTCGGTGACCGCAAGTTGCGCGTGCTGGACGCCGGTGGCGGGGAAGGTCAGACTGCCATTCTGATGGCGCAGCGGGGTCATCACGTTACGCTTTGCGATTTGTCCGCTGAGATGGTTGCACGCGCGCAACGTGCGGCAGAAGAGAAAGGTGTGAGCGACAACATGCATTTTATACATTGCGCCGCTCAGGACATCCCGCAGCATTTGGAAACTCAGGTTGATCTGATATTGTTTCATGCTGTGCTCGAATGGGTGGCCGAACCGCAAGCGGTCTTAAAAACGCTGTGGTCGATGCTGTGCCCCGGCGGTGCGTTATCGCTGATGTTCTACAATGCAAATGGCCTGCTGATGCGTAACGTCCTGGTGGGCAATTTTGGCTACGTGCAGCAGGGTATGTATAAAAAGAAACGACGCACGCTTTCACCGGATTTCCCGCGCGAACCGCAGCAGGTTTACGGCTGGCTGGAGGAGATCGGCTGGGAGATCACCGGTAAAACAGGCGTGAGGGTGTTTCATGATTATCTGCGTGATAAACAAAAACAGCATGACTGTTTAGACGCCTTAACAGAAATAGAAACGCGGTATTGCCGCCAGGAGCCTTACCTGAGCCTTGGCCGCTACATTCACGTCACCGCGCGTAAGCCGCAGAGCAAGGATAATCTATGAGTGAATTTTCCCAGACAGTCCCCGAACTGGTTGCCTGGGCCAGGAAAAATGATTTCTCCATCACGCTGCCGGTAGACCGTCTCTCTTTCCTGCTGGCGGTTGCTACGCTGAACGGCGAGCGTCTGGATGGCGAAATGAGCGAGGGTGAACTGGTGGATGCGTTCCGCCATGTCAGTGATGCGTTTGAGCAAACCAGCGAAACCATTAGCGTGCGTGCCAACAACGCGATCAACGATATGGTGCGTCAACGTCTGCTGAACCGCTTTACCAGCGAGCAGGCGGAAGGAAACGCCATTTATCGTTTAACGCCACTGGGCATCGGCATTACCGATTACTACATCCGCCAGCGCGAATTCTCGACGCTGCGCCTTTCTATGCAGCTCTCCATTGTGGCAGGCGAGCTTAAGCGTGCGGCTGATGCGGCAGATGAAAACGGTGATGAGTTCCACTGGCACCGTAACGTTTATGCACCGCTGAAATACTCGGTCGCGGAGATTTTCGACAGTATCGACCTGACCCAGCGTCTGATGGACGAACAGCAGCAGCAGGTGAAAGACGATATTGCCCAGCTGCTGAATAAAGACTGGCGAGCGGCGATTTCCAGCTGTGAACTTTTGCTGTCAGAAACGTCCGGTACGCTGCGTGAATTGCAGGATACGCTGGAAGCAGCAGGCGATAAGCTTCAGGCCAACCTGCTGCGTATTCAGGATGCGACGCTGGCGCACGACGATCTGCATTTTGTCGATCGTCTGGTCTTTGATCTGCAAAGTAAGCTCGACCGTATTATCAGCTGGGGTCAGCAGTCTATCGACTTGTGGATTGGCTACGATCGTCACGTGCATAAATTTATCCGTACCGCGATCGATATGGACAAAAACCGCGTCTTTGCCCAGCGTCTGCGCCAGTCGGTGCAAACCTATTTCGATGCGCCATGGGCATTGACCTACGCCAACGCTGACCGTCTGCTCGATATGCGTGACGAAGAGATGGCGCTGCGCGATGAAGAGGTGACAGGGGAACTGCCACCGGATCTCGAATACGAAGAATTCAACGAAATTCGCGAACAACTTGCAGCGATGATCGAAGAACAGCTCGCGGTCTACAAAACCAGACAAGTGCCGCTGGATCTCGGGCTCGTGGTGCGCGACTATCTGGCGCAATATCCACGGGCACGCCATTTCGATATTGCACGTATTGTTGTCGATCAGGCGGTTCGCCTGGGCGTAGCACAAGCAGATTTCACCGGCCTGCCGCCGAAATGGCAGCCGATTAACGATTACGGAGCCAAGGTACAGGCGCATGTCATTGACAAATATTGAACAAGTGATGCCAGTTAAGCTGGCACAGGCGCTGGCGAATCCGTTGTTTCCGGCGCTGGACAGCCAGCTGCGTGCCGGTCGTCATATTGGCCTTGACGAGCTGGATAATCACGCCTTTTTGATGGATTTCCAGGAGTACCTGGAAGAATTTTACGCGCGTTATAACGTTGAGCTTATCCGTGCGCCGGAAGGTTTTTTCTACCTGCGTCCGCGTTCCACCACGCTTATCCCTCGCTCAGTGCTTTCAGAGCTGGATATGATGGTTGGTAAAATTCTTTGCTATCTCTATCTCAGCCCGGAACGTCTGGCAAATGAAGGGATCTTCACCCAGCAGGAGCTTTACGACGAGCTGCTGTCGTTGGCAGATGAAAGCAAACTGCTCAAGCTGGTGAATAACCGCTCTACGGGGTCGGATCTCGATCGTCAGAAATTACAGGAAAAAGTGCGTTCTTCCCTGAACCGCTTGCGTCGTCTGGGTATGGTCTGGTTTATGGGCCACGACAGCAGCAAATTCCGCATTACGGAATCTGTTTTCCGCTTCGGCGCCGACGTGCGTGCGGGCGATGATGCGCGTGAAGCCCAGCTGCGTATGATCCGTGATGGTGAAGCGATGCCGGTGGAAAACCAATTGCAGCTCAATGAAGAGCATGAAGAGAATCAGCCGGATAGCGGGGAGGAAGAGTAATGATTGAACGCGGTAAATTTCGCTCACTAACGCTGATTAACTGGAACGGCTTCTTTGCCCGAACCTTCGATCTGGATGAGCTGGTTACGACGCTCTCCGGCGGTAATGGTGCGGGTAAATCCACGACCATGGCGGCGTTTGTCACAGCGCTGATCCCGGATTTAACGCTGCTGCACTTCCGTAATACCACCGAAGCGGGGGCAACAAGCGGCTCCCGTGACAAAGGTCTGCACGGTAAGCTGAAAGCCGGTGTCTGTTATTCCGTGCTGGACGTGATTAACTCCCGACACCAGCGTGTTGTCGTGGGTGTGCGTTTACAGCAGGTTGCCGGGCGCGACCGTAAAGTGGATATCAAGCCTTTTGCGATTCAGGGCCTGCCAACGTCTGTACAGCCGACTGCGCTGCTGACGGAAACACTGAACGAACGTCAGGCGCGCGTGCTGACGCTGCAAGAGCTAAAAGATAAGCTCGAAACTATCGAAGGCGTGCAGTTCAAGCAGTTCAACTCAATTACCGATTACCACTCGCTGATGTTCGACCTGGGCGTAGTGGCTCGTCGTCTGCGCACTGCGTCTGACCGTAGTAAATACTACCGTCTGATTGAAGCCTCGCTGTACGGCGGTATTTCCAGCGCTATTACCCGCTCCCTGCGCGACTACCTGTTGCCGGAAAACAGCGGCGTGCGTAAAGCTTTCCAGGATATGGAAGCGGCGCTGCGTGAAAACCGCATGACGCTGGAAGCCATTCGCGTGACTCAGTCCGATCGCGACCTGTTTAAACATCTGATCAGCGAAGCCACTAACTACGTGGCTGCAGATTACATGCGTCATGCCAATGAGCGCCGCGTGCATCTTGACCAGGCACTTGAATATCGTCGCGAACTGTTCACTTCCCGTAAACAGCTGGTGGCCGAGCAGTACAAACACGTCGAAATGGCGCGCGAGCTGGGCGAGCACAACGGTGCGGAAGGGGATCTGGAAGCCGATTATCAGGCCGCCAGCGATCACCTGAACCTGGTACAGACCGCACTGCGTCAGCAGGAAAAAATCGAGCGCTACGAAGCGGATCTCGATGAGCTGCAAATTCGTCTCGAAGAGCAAAATGAAGTGGTGGCCGAAGCCGCCGACATGCAGGAAGAGAACGAAGCCCGCGCCGAAGCTGCCGAACTGGAAGTGGATGAGCTGAAAAGCCAGCTTGCTGATTACCAGCAGGCGCTTGACGTTCAGCAGACGCGTGCCATTCAGTACAACCAGGCATTACAGGCATTACAGCGTGCGAAAGAGCTGTGTCACCTGCCGGACTTAACGCCGGAAAGCGCCGATGAATGGCTGGACACCTTCCAGGCGAAAGAGCAGGAAGCGACCGAAAAACTATTGTCGCTCGATCAGAAAATGAGCGTGGCTCAGACGGCGCATAGCCAGTTTGAACAGGCGTATCAACTGGTTGTGGCCATTAACGGCCCGCTGGCGCGTAACGAAGCCTGGGACGTTGCCCGTGAATTGCTGCGCGATGGCGTGAACCAGCGCCATCTGGCCGAGCAAGTTCAGCCGCTGCGGATGCGTCTGAACGAGCTGGAACAGCGTTTGCGCGAACAGCAGGAAGCCGAGCGTCTGCTCGCAGATTTCTGCAAGCGTCAGGGCAAAAATTACGATATTGACGATCTCGAGGCGCTGCATCAGGAACTGGAAGGGCGCATTGCTGCACTTTCTGACACCGTCTCCAGCGCCAGCGAACAGCGTATGACGCTGCGCCAGGAGATGGAACAACTTCAGTCCCGTTCTCAGACGCTGTTGCAGCGTGCGCCAGTCTGGCTTGCCGCGCAAAGCAGCCTGAGCCAGCTCAGCGAGCAGTGCGGTGAAGAGTTTGAGTCCAGCCAGCAAGTCACGGAATATCTGCAACAGCTGCTGGAGAGCGAGCGCGAGGCCATTGTTGAGCGTGATGAAGTCGGCGCTCGTAAGCGTGACGTCGACGACGAAATCGAACGTTTAAGTCAGCCGGGTGGTGCGGAAGACGCACGCCTGAACACGCTGGCGGAACGTTTTGGCGGCGTGCTGCTGTCCGAGATTTACGATGACGTGGGTCTGGATGATGCGCCGTACTTCTCTGCGCTGTATGGCCCGTCCCGTAACGCGATTGTCGTCCCGGATCTGTCGCTGATTGCCGATCAGCTTGCCGGTCTGGAAGATTGCCCGGAAGACCTCTATCTGATCGAAGGGGATCCGCAGTCGTTCGATGACAGCGTGTTCAGCGTGGATGAGCTGGAAAAAGCGGTAGTGGTAAAAATCGCTGACCGTCAGTGGCGTTATTCCCGCTTCCCTGAACTGCCATTGTTTGGCCGCGCAGCGCGTGAAAACCGCATCGAAAGTCTGCACGCCGAGCGTGAAACGCTCTCTGAGCGTTTTGCGACCCTGTCGTTTGACGTACAGAAAACCCAGCGTCTGCACCAGGCGTTCAGCCGCTTTATCGGTAGCCATCTGGCCGTTGCTTTTGAGGCGGATCCGGAAGCCGAAATTCGCAAGCTCAGCACGCGTCGTGGTGAGCTGGAGCGCGCCATTGCCAATCATGAAAGTGATAACCAGCAGAGCCGTGCGCAATTTGAGCAGGCGAAAGAGGGCGTTGCCGCGCTAAACCGCATTCTGCCGCGCCTGAACCTGCTGGCAGACGACACCCTTGCTGACCGTGTGGATGAAATTCAGGAACGCCTGGACGAAGCACAGGAAGCTGCACGCTTTGTGCAGCAGCATGGCAACCAGCTGGCGAAACTGGAGCCGGTCGTTTCGGTATTGCAGAGCGATCCTGAACAGTTTGAACAGTTAAAAGAAGATTACGCCTGGTCTCAGCAGGTACAACGCGAAGCACGTCAGCAGGCATTTGCGCTGACCGAGGTCGTTCAGCGTCGTGCTCACTTTGGCTACTCTGATTCAGCAGAAATGCTGAGCGGCAACAGCGATCTTAACGAGAAGCTGCGCCAGCGTCTTGAGCAGGCCGAAGCAGAGCGTACCCGTGCCCGTGAAGCGATGCGTAGCCACGCCGCACAGCTTAGCCAGTACAGCCAGGTCATGGCCTCGCTGAAAAGCTCGTTCGACACCAAGAAAGAGCTGTTAAACGACCTGCATAAAGAGCTCCAGGATATTGGCGTGCGTGCCGACAGCGGCGCCGAAGAGCGTGCGCGTATTCGTCGTGACGAGCTGCATAGCCAGCTCAGCAACAACCGCGCGCGTCGTAATCAACTGGAAAAAGCACTGACCTTCTGCGAAGCGGAGATGGATAACCTGACCCGTCGTCTGCGCAAGCTGGAGCGTGATTACTTTGAGATGCGTGAGCAGGTGGTGACCGCGAAGGCGGGCTGGTGCGCGGTGATGCGCATGGTGAAAGACAATAACGTTGAACGTCGTCTGCACCGTCGCGAGCTGGCCTACCTGTCTGCGGACGAACTGCGCTCTATGTCGGATAAGGCATTGGGTGCCCTGCGTCTGGCGGTGGCGGATAACGAACACCTGCGCGATGTGCTGCGTATGTCGGAAGATCCAAAACGTCCTGAGCGTAAAATTCAGTTCTTCGTGGCCGTTTACCAGCACCTGCGCGAGCGCATCCGTCAGGATATCATCCGTACCGACGATCCGGTCGAAGCCATCGAACAGATGGAAATCGAACTGGGCCGTCTGACGGAAGAGCTGACCTCACGTGAGCAGAAGCTGGCGATCAGCTCCCGCAGCGTGGCAAACATTATTCGTAAGACTATCCAGCGCGAGCAGAACCGTATTCGTCAGCTGAACCAGGGGCTGCAAAGCGTATCCTTTGGCCAGGTGAACAGCGTGCGCCTGAACGTGAACGTGCGTGAAGCCCACTCCACGCTGCTGGATGTGTTGTCTGAACAGCATGAGCAGCATCAGGACCTGTTCAACAGCAACCGCCTGACCTTCTCGGAAGCGCTGGCGAAGCTGTATCAGCGCCTGAATCCGCAGATCGATATGGGCCAACGTACGCCGCAAACCATTGGTGAAGAGCTGCTGGATTACCGTAACTACCTGGAAATGGAAGTTGAGGTTAACCGTGGTTCAGACGGCTGGCTGCGTGCGGAATCTGGCGCGCTCTCTACCGGTGAAGCTATCGGTACGGGTATGTCGATTCTGGTGATGGTTGTTCAGAGCTGGGAAGATGAAGCGCGTCGTCTGCGCGGCAAAGATATCTCTCCATGCCGTCTGCTGTTCCTTGATGAAGCGGCACGTCTTGATGCCCGCTCCATTGCCACGCTGTTTGAGCTCTGCGATCGTCTTGATATGCAGCTCATCATCGCAGCGCCTGAGAACATCAGCCCGGAAAAAGGCACAACCTATAAGCTGGTGCGTAAAGTGTTCCAGAATAGCGAACACGTACACGTGGTCGGGTTGCGCGGTTTCGCACCGCAGCCGCCGGAGTCGATGCCAGGAACGGCCGACGCGTCTTAACGCGTTTTGTTACAAAGGGCGGCGCAGAAGCGCCGCTTTTTTTATTCACTTAACTTGTGCTTACGGCTGCGTTATCTTTAAACTTCTTTACATAAGGTAAGGCAACACTATTTATGCCTTCCTATACTGAAGAAAAGCCCCAATGTGATGGGCATGTCGTAAGAAAACAGGGGGCAAGGGATGTTGCTAAAGAAAAGTCGTGGTCGTCAACTGTCTGCACTGAGTTTGTGCCTGGCAGTGATGTTTGCTCCACTGTTAACTGCACAGGCTGATGAGCCTGAAATTGTGCCGACTGACAGCTCTGCAACGACAGGCGCGCAGCCAACATCGTTGTCTCAGCCGCTGGAGCAATCTCCGGCGACGGCTATCATGGCCGGTATTAAGCCACTGCCGGAAGGCATAAACATTGAATCACTCCAGCAACAGCTTCTGACGGGGCTGCCTTCGGGTTACAAACCTGCGTATCTTAATCAACTAACGCTGCTCTACGCTGCGCGCGATATGAAGCCTATGTGGGATAATCGCGATGCGGTCCGTGCTTTCCAGCAACAGCTGGCAGAGGTGGCTATCGCCGGTTTTCAGCCGCAATTTACCGCCTGGGTTGAACTGCTGACTGACCCGTCCGTGACCGGCCAGGCGCGTGATATCGTGCTGTCAGATGCCATGATGGGCTACCTTCAGTTTGTCGCCGGAATTCCGGTCAATGGCAATCGCTGGCTCTACAGCGACAAGCCTTACAAGCTGGCAACCCCTGCGATATCGGTGATTAACCAGTGGCAATTGTCGCTGGACAACGGCAATTTGCCGGGCTTTATTGCAAGCCTTGCACCTGCGCACCCGCAGTATGCCCCTATGCATCAGTCGTTGCTTACGCTGGTGTCTGACACCCGTCCGTGGCCGCAGTTACGTGGCGCGGGCTCATTGCGTCCGGGGCAGTGGAGCAGTGATGTGCCTGCTTTGCGCGAAATTCTCCGGCGTTCCGGTATCCTGGATGGCGGGCCAAAAATTGCCTTACCTGGGGACGACCCGCAAAGCGCAGTGGTAAGCCCGTCAGCACCTGCGAAAGTGAAAAACGTGCAGGTCATCAGTGATAAACCGGCTGCCTACGACCGCGAGCTGGTGGCTGCTGTTAAGCAATTCCAGACTGCACAAGGGCTGGGTGCCGACGGAGTTATTGGTCAATCAACGCGCGACTGGCTGAACGTCACCCCAGCGCAGCGAGCAGGTGTACTGGCGCTGAATATCCAGCGTCTGCGCCTGCTGCCAGGCACGTTATCGACCGGCATTATGGTGAATATTCCGGCGTACTCGCTGGTGTATTACCAGAACGGCAGTGAAGTTCTGGCCTCCCGCGTGATTGTAGGTCGCCCGGACCGTAAAACGCCGATGATGAGTAGCGCCCTGAATAACGTCGTGGTTAACCCGCCGTGGAATGTCCCGCCAACGCTTGCCCGCAAGGATATTCTGCCGAAAGTGTGGAATGATCCGGGCTATCTGGAACGTCATGGCTATACCGTAATGCGCGGCTGGAACAGCAAAGAGGCGATTGACCCTTACATGGTTGACTGGTCAACCATTACGGCGTCTAACCTGCCGTTCCGTTTCCAGCAGGCACCTGGCGCGCATAACTCGCTCGGGCGTTACAAATTCAACATGCCGAGTTCTGAAGCGATTTATCTGCACGATACGCCAAACCACAACCTGTTCCAGAAAGATACCCGTGCGCTGAGCTCTGGTTGTGTTCGCGTCAATAAAGCTTCCGAGCTTGCGAATATGCTGTTGCAGGATGCGGGCTGGAACGATACGCGGATATCAGATGCGCTGAAACAAGGGGATACGCGCTACGTTAATATCCGACACAATATTCCGGTTAATCTTTACTATCTGACCGCGTTTGTTGGCGAAGATGGGCGTACCCAGTATCGTACAGATATTTACAATTACGATCTCACCGCGCGATCGGGCGCACAAATTTTGCCAAAAGCTGAACAATTAATCAGGTAAATGAAGTAGTTCGGGAAAATCGATTGTCGTAAGTTATGGTGGATGCGTGGCAATATGGCTGTAGGCCGCGTGTTTACTGGGGTTGGGCGCCTTGACGTAGGTTGTTTTGCCAGTTAAGGTGCCCTTCGTGCGCTAAGCATATATACGATAAACATTGACCTGTAGACCTGATTATCATGGACAAATTTGACGCTAATCGCCGCAAACTGCTGGCGTTAGGTGGTGTTGCGCTTGGCGCAGCGGCCATCTTGCCTACGCCAGCATTTGCCACCCTCTCGACACCTCGTCCGCGTATTTTAACGCTCAACAATCTGCATACTGGTGAGTCGCTTAAAGCGGAATTTTTCGATGGCAGAGGCTATATTCAGGATGAATTAGCAAAACTAAACCATTTTTTCCGTGATTTCCGCGCGAATAAAATAAAAGCCATCGATCCTGGATTATTTGATCAGCTTTTCCGCCTCCAGGGCCTGCTCGGAACCAGCAAGCCAGTGCAACTCGTTTCCGGTTATCGCTCTCTTGATACCAATAATGAACTGCGCGCCCATAGCCGTGGGGTAGCTAAAAAAAGCTATCACACTAAAGGACAGGCGATGGATTTTCATATTGAAGGCGTTTCGTTAGCCAATATTCGCAAAGCTGCGTTATCTATGCGTGCAGGTGGTGTAGGATATTACCCCAGCAGCAACTTTGTACATATTGATACCGGGCCCGTTCGGCACTGGTAATAACGAAATACAGGAGCAGTATGAACTATCGTATTATTCCGGTTACCGCGTTCTCCCAGAACTGTTCATTAATCTGGTGTGAGCAAACCAAACTGGCCGCGCTTGTCGATCCCGGTGGTGACGCCGAGAAAATCAAGCAAGAAGTCGCAGCGTCGGGTGTGACGCTGATGCAGATTTTGCTGACCCATGGTCATCTTGATCATGTGGGGGCTGCGGCGGAGCTGGCACAACACTACGGTGTGCCGGTGATTGGCCCGGAAAAAGAAGATGAGTTCTGGCTGCAAGGGTTACCTGCCCAAAGCCGCATGTTTGGCCTTGATGAGTGTCAACCTCTGACACCCGATCGTTGGCTGAACGAAGGAGAGAGCGTTACCGTTGGGAATGTGACTTTACAGGTGTTGCATTGTCCTGGGCATACGCCAGGCCATATCGTCTTCTTTGATGATAAATCGCGTTTGCTGATTTCCGGTGATGTGATTTTCAAAGGTGGCGTAGGACGCAGCGACTTCCCGCGCGGCGACCACGGTCAGCTGATTCAGGCGATTAAACAGAAATTATTGCCGCTGGGTGATGATGTGACGTTTATCCCTGGACATGGCCCGATGTCGACACTGGGTTATGAGCGTATACACAACCCGTTCCTCCAGGATGAAATGCCTGTCTGGTAAACCAGATTAAATAAAAAAAGCCTGCATGATGCAGGCTTTTTTATTTGTCGGGTGAGTGAAAACACCCGACAGGATTTTTACAGCACAGCGACAATCGCTTCGCACAGCGGCGCCATGTTGTCTGGCGTCATTCCGGCAACGTTAACACGACCTGAAGCCACCGCGTAAACGCCAAACTCTTCACGCAGACGCAGAACCTGCTCTTTGGTCAGGCCGCTGAAAGAGAACATGCCGTTCTGTTTGATAATAAAGCTGAAGTCGCGGTCAGCGCCTTTCTCAGCCAGGGTGTTAACAAACAGCAAACGCATACGCTGGATGCGCTGACGCATATCGTTCAGCTCTTGTTCCCAGATTGCACGCAGGGCATCGTTGCTCAGGATGGTGGCAACCACAGATGCGCCGTGTGCTGGTGGGTTAGAGTAGTTCGCGCGGATCACGGACTTCATCTGGCTGAATGCGCGATCAACAGTTTGCTCATCAGCAGCCACCAGCGTACATGCACCGACACGCTCGTTGTACAGGCCGAAGTTCTTGGAGTAGGAGCTTGCAACAATCAGTTCCTGATGCACAGCAGCGAAGGCGCGCAGGCCTTCAGCATCTTCTTCCAGACCACGGGCAAAGCCCTGGTATGCGAAGTCGAACAGCGGCAGCCAGCCTTTTTCAACGGACAGTTTAGCCAGTTGTTCCCACTGTTCCAGCGTAGGATCAATACCCGTTGGGTTATGGCAGCAGCCGTGGAACAGTACCACGTCGCCTGCCTGTGCTTCGCTCAGGCTAGCCAACAGGCCGTCGAAGTCGAGAGAGTGGTTTGCCGCGTCGTAGTAGGCGTATTCACGCACTTCCAGACCCGCAGAGTTAAACACGCTTTTGTGGTTCGGCCAGCTTGGATTGCTGACCCACACGCGTTTAACGGAGGTATTTTTTGCCAGGAAATCCGCCGCAACACGCAGCGCGCCAGTACCGCCAGGGGTCTGTGCAGTGCGGGCACGCTTATCGGTCACGATCGCGTTGCCTTTTCCGAACAGCAGTTCCTGAGTGCAACGACCAAATTCAGGGATACCATCAATACCGAGGTAGTTTTTGGTGGTTTCGTTTTCCAGCAGATACTGTTCAGCTTTTTTAACGCTGGTCAGTACCGGAGTCTTGCCGGTTTCATCTTTATATACACCAATACCCAGGTTGATTTTGCCAGGGCGGTCGTCGGCACGAAACAGATCGGCCAGGCCCAGAATTGGGTCGGCAGGAGCGGCGGTAATGTTCTCAAACATGACGAAGTTCCATTGTGATTACAGAAGTGAAATCCGCTATCAGGTTAACGGTAGATTTACAAAATGCCAACCGTTTGCGACGAAAAGC
>Ga0153918_1000393_pt1 | contig 22180 bp, 26 predicted proteins | sample TSFL002MetaG_FD_104687 | JGI IMG/M metagenome (GOLD analysis project Ga0153918, IMG submission 104687) | Attine ant fungus gardens microbial communities from Florida, USA - TSFL002 MetaG | ecosystem: Host-associated > Fungi > Mycelium > Unclassified | place: USA: Florida, Paynes Creek Historic... | reverse complement strand
TATTACACCTTTAGACAAAATATTCATTTTCTCTTATTTAGACTTAAATCTATGTCGAAAATTATTGTTTGACATATCTTATACTAACTCCACTAAAAGAGGTGATAACATGTCAAATGGTTACAATAGCTCCTTCGTGTTAGTTGTGGTGTTGTTCATCCTGTTAATCATTGTGGGTGCTTCATTCCTTTATTAGTCTTGAAATATTTTAATCTACTATTAAGGAGGTAACTATATGGGAAACACAAATGGTTATGGTAGCACCTTCGCATTAATCGTAGTGCTATTCATTCTATTAATCATTGTTGGTGCTGCATTCCTTTATTAGTCTTTAGGCACTTTAATCCAAAGCGGCCTTTTGATTTCACCTCCCTGTACGAAGACGCCATAAGAAGTTTTTATGGCGTTTTGCAATGTTATTAACAACACTCTTAAATTGCCAAAATAGGAGAGACAATAAAAAAAGAGGCCACTTTAAAACCTCTCTTTTTAATTAATTGTTTTCGGAAATCCCTAACAACAAGGTTTTCCGCAATACTTATGATGCTCAGTGACAGGATCGTAACTTGAGTAACTATGCGGAAAGTAATGAACATGCTCATAATGTTGATGATTCACGCTAGTTGTATGCTGCGGATGAATGTGAGGAACAATTGTATTTGAGAACGTATGATGTTCACAACACTTAGTCGGATGCACAATTGGAGGTAAAATTTTGAAATGATGCATATTTTCTTCTCCCTTCATTATTTTTTATCTGTTATAAACTATGTTCAGAAGCATCTACTAGTACTATTACAACCACCTATTTACCGCTCCATAAGGATTTATCAAACAAAATCATGCACATAACAACAAAAGCTGTATAGATTACTTATTAGAGCAACTCTCCACATAAATACCCCATCGCTCTGCCCTACGTTTCTCCAACTCTTTATGATCAACGTGGGGTTTTATTATGAAAAGCGCTCCTCAATATGAATAGAACCTATTAGTGAATTCGCTCTAAAAGCCTCGTTTGATAGAGCACATTCAACCCTTATCATCATCAAACATGAGGCTTTATTTTGTTTTTGTCGGGAATATTAATTTTTACGCAATACTGCTGGTGTTTTATCACCCGAATTAACTGTATAAAACCTCCCAGTTGAGTTGATCCTCGCTTATCGCTGGGGGGTTTTCTCATTCCATGAATGTAGTGGTGACGCAGGAATAATCCGCCGCGCCGATCCTGCCTCCCATTTTACACTACAGATTTTTTCAGATTCAACAAGCGCTCAAAGTGGCAATCTTGGCATAAATGGCTGATGAACTCATCTTTCATTTTGCGTACAGTTTCCCTTGAAATGCCAAGATGAAGACCTATTGCACGATAACTCATCCCCTCCATCATGCAATCATAAATAACTTTGTGCTGCTCCCCTTTGATCTTTTCTGCCCCCAACTCAACCGCATAGACTCGTTCTTCATAATACTTAAGACGTTTGAAAAGACGTTCCTCTCTCATTCCATTTGCCGCAATTCTGCCTGACTCTTCCCGGGACTTCCTTTTGGCATAGCTGATTCTAATCCATATTGTGCAACACTCCAATTCTTCATGGGAATTACTGAACCATAGAGTACCTTTTGCAAACGACGAACCTCTTTCACCATCCAGTGATTAGAGTTTCAATTTCTTTTTGATTCTTGATTGTATCCCCCTTTTTCAAATAAAAAACGAACACCAAACAAACAGCGTAAATGCTGTAAGTTCAGTGTCCGCAGGTTTTCCGTCTTGGACAATATTACCTCCTCATCGCCCATGCTGTGCCCCCTTTTCGGGGTACAGGCATTCGGGCAGATTTCTTTATTTCAACTAAGTTCACAAAACATTAACAAAAAATAACTTGGATATTTCTGGATATCATGAGATAATACAGTTGTATTAAAAAAACAAAGGGAGTGTTTAAAATGAAATTGAAAAAAGTGTTAACTGGTTCAGCTTTATCACTTGCTTTACTTGTTTCAGCAGCTCCTGCATTTGCAACCACTTCTTCGACCACAAACACAACTACCGAGGCAAACGCACTAAAAACTTGTATAGTAGAACAATTCGGTCCTTATAATTCAAGAAATGAAATACCTAACGTCTATGATGACGGCGTTTATAAGTGGTATCTGAAAGGTGTTACCTCTTGGAGTGGGATATGGTATGGAAATTATGAACGTTGTTACTAATATATGTTACTAATATATAGGGGGAGATAGCTCCCCCTTTTTTTATTCCAGCCTTCTTTTAAATTATGCCACTTCTCGAATTCTTGCAATGCCTTTATCCCCCATCCCGGCAGGACTGCAATCGCAAATAATAAAACCGCAGCGATAGCACCAAGGAGCCAATCGTTTGTCCTATCACACTTTGCAATAATTGTTTCATCACCGATCTTTTTTCTCTACCTTCGGCACGAGTATCGCTATGTAATCCGGATGCACTTTCAAATATTCCGCCTCCTGCTCAACTGTCATCTTTCGTGGATGTCACTAAATTTCCTATAATTTATCCATACCGTTCCTCCCCCCGCAGTGGAAAGCCACTGCTATTTGATTTTGTAACCTATCTCATGATCAACTCGCGCAAAACTGCCCTTTACAGTTTGAATCACTGTTTTCCCGTGCTCCGGAGCATCTTAGACATGGGCTGTACCTTGATTTCCATATAAAACAATGATTTGAACTCTCCCTGGGTCAATCTTCTGCTGAATAGTTAAGTCTTTTTTGATGTTTATTTCTCTTGGATTGTACACTCAAAGGTCCCCCCTGTGTTTTGATAGAAGTACCAGTTCCCTATCGAGAACACTGAGGCTAAGCGCTTCGTTGTGTTTTATTTTTAGGCAGAAACCTCTTTTATCATGATTTCAACCCTCGGCTCTTCGCTATAAAACTTACTGACTTTCAAATCCACCACCTGATTATCATCTTTGTATATCAACTGATTCAAAGCACTTTCACACCCTTTACATAGTTATCAACATCAGGCTTTGTAGTAGGCCGCAAAAGACCATTTTCAGCTTTCTCTTTCTTTTTTTTTGAGTTTGAAACTGACTTAGGCATTGGTCTGTACACTTTGAAACAGGACCAGTAATAATTGTTTCTGGTCGATGCTGAGACGCAACCAAAGCTACATACTGCTTAAAATACTTTGATTTCGCTGGATCTCGCATATGCACCTTCCCATTTCGTATTGATCCACGCGGCTGTCCTTGCGCGACTGGCTCACCATAAACAGTGAACTTAATGCAATCCAACTGTTCTTTACCTCCCGTCAAGCTGTTCCCATAACTCAATTTCTTTTTCTATTCTCGGTGCAGAAAGTAAAATTGCCAGCAGAGACACGACTGCTTTAAGCACTCAGCATCCGCTCCATTTGCTTTATTTTTTCCTCAAGTAAACGGATTGTTGGTGTAAGATCTTTACCTTCATTTCGATTTGAAGGGCCGAATATATAAAGTCCGCCAGCTGCTTTTACATTCATTTTCTCCTTCATTCCCAATCACCTAACCTATGGTTTAATTGCATTCGATCGCCTTTAATAATCACTATGTAATCACGACACATCTGGTGAATCCGTGAACCAAGAGCCTCGTCTATATCCAAAATATCATCGACTGTTAACTCCGAAGAAATCAGCAAAGGCTTATGATTCAAGTATCGATAATTAATGACCGACTGGATTTGTTCAACCTGCCAATCGGTTGCCCTTGGCTGACTGTTTATTGGTTTGAATAAGTCATCAATGAATAGGACTTCGACCTTTCTCATGACATCGAGTTTTACAACTAAGTTGTCAAGTTATGCCAGCAATACTTATGATAATCTTCTGGAATCATGGTACTTGCAAGGAAAGAAAAAAAGGGCTCTTAAATCCGTTTAAATCTAAACACAAAAGAACCGCAACTGGCGGTTCTTTTAGTATATATTCCTATTTGACTTCATTATTATTGGACAGTACCATAATCAAAATCAATATCTTTCTTGTCTAAATCCCCCTCAAAATTTTTAGCATAAGTCATTGTTAAATGTACGCTTTTATCTATCCACCAAGTTCCATCATCAGTATTAGTATCCCAAGTAACATCTATATCTCTTCCCAAATTCTCAAAAAACACCAAATTACCAACAGCTACTGTTTTTCCGTTGATTTTGTAATATATTAGAACAATTTTCTTATCAAATATACCTGTCCCGTGCTTTACGATTGTTAAACTATAAGGCTTATTAGGACATTGCTCTTCAAGTATAACTTCAGGATTTAAAAATAAAACATAACAAATGAATAGAATTGGTACAATCGTTAACCTTTTTAATACTTTTTTATTGATATTTAACCTCTTCAACATAGTCCTCCCTTTTTAACAATCCATTTCATTTGGGATACACCCCCATCATTGAAGGTATTTCCCATGAAAAATGATTTTGAAGCTCATAGGAACCCTTACATGACAGGGTTTTTGTTGTTTTTTCATTGTTTATCAAGATCTAAATCAAAAAAAGCTATAAAAAATAAGGAGTGATACATATTATACATGACTAATATGTATCACTCCTTTAGTTTTTGTTCAATAATCGCCCCCGATAGTGGGATAAGAAAAAGCAAAAGAACTTGCTATTTCTCAAATACATCCACCAAATGTTCAATGTTAGTTTGTTTTTCATACATACTAATAATAAAAGTAAAACCTTATTAAAACTTTACAAGACAAACTGAATCGACTATAGTCTAATTAGACTAAAATATTGATGTAAAGAAGTGAAAAATTAGATGATAAAGTCTTTTTTGATGTTAGGGCAGTCGAATATGGCGGGCCGTGGATTTTTGAATGAAGTAGACCCGATCTATAATGAAAAAATAAAAATGTTGCGCAATGGACAGTGGCAGATGATGACAGAGCCGATTAATTACGACCGTCCGGTTTCCGGCGTTGGCCTGGCGGCATCTTTTGCAGATGCTTGGTCGAAAGCTCATCCTGATGAAGAAATTGGCTTGATCCCTTGTGCCGAAGGTGGCAGTTCATTGAATGACTGGCATCCGGAAGGCATCCTTTTTCAGCATGCTTTGTCCGAAGCCCGCTTCGCCCTCCGGTCCAGTCAAATTTGTGGAATCCTTTGGCACCAAGGTGAGAGTGACAGTTATCGTTCGCTACATGAAACTTATTATGAGAAATTAACTCTTATCATTGAGATGCTAAGAAACGAGTTGGAACTTGATGAGGTACCGTTGATTATTGGAGGGCTTGGTGACTTTCTTGGAAAGACCGGTTTTGGACAGCACGCGACTGAATTTCGACAGGTTAATGAACAATTGCTGCGTTTTGCTAATGAAAAACAGAATTGTTATTTTGTTACTGCAGCAGGTTTGACTGCGAATCCTGATGGCATTCATTTAGACGCAGCTTCACAACGCAAATTCGGTTACCGCTATTTCGAGGCTTTTTCGAAAAAGCACCATATCCTGAAACCCATTTCGGGAGAGGAGCAATCGCTGAAAGTGAATGGTGACTATTCTAAAACAGAACAGATTTACCTTCATAGTATGGATTTGGCTTCGGGTAAAATCACGTACGCGGAATTTGAGGCGCGGATGGCGAAGGTGATGAAACCATGATTCCCTTACTTATCCTTGGCTTGCTAATCCAAAACCCCGGAGCTCACGGCTATGAACTTTTGGCCTTAATGGAAAAACGTCATTACAAATACATTGTTAACTTCACGAAAGGTTCATTTTATTACAATCTGCAGCAGCTTGAAGAAAAGTGTTTTATTGAACAGATTGAGCAGAAACCCTCAACCAGCGGGCGTGAAATCCGTAACTACAAAGTCACAGATTCGGGAAGGGCAGAATTCGAAAAATTAATGATCAAATACGGCGCCAAATCGGAATATGTGAACCTGCAATTTTATGGGGCGTTACTCTTTGCAGATGAATTCGACAAAAATAAATTACTGGAGCTGATCCAATCACAAATCGATCAGACTAAAACTCGAATCGAGCTCCTTGATGAATACCTGTCCATCACTCAAGAAATTCCCGGCACAATCGATTACTTTCGCCGTATGAACGAAAATTCCCGTTCACATCACTTGGTTAATTTAGAGTGGTTTGAAAAATTGAAAGCAGAAATAGAATCGACTATTGCAGAAAAAAAAATGCAAAGTTAAATATAAGAATATTAGTTACCTACATATAAAACCTGTGTCGTAGATATTTAGTAACATCTTTGATACAGGTTTTATACTCCTTCTTTAATTAAACCACAATAGGGTTGTCAACACTTGCCCTCAACAAGAGCAAGTGAATCAGCTCCGTGTTCTTCTTTTTCAATCGCTAGCCGTTAGTTTAATTAGAATTCAAATAATCCAAGACGCGGTGAACTCTTTCGCTGACTGGGCAATCGCCTTCAATTTTTAACACTGGACAAGATAAATCTGCCATCCAATGTTCATGCAAAGCTCTACTTCTAACTTCCATTCCAGCAGTATCATATAAAGAAGCCCACTCTAAAAATGCTTTTGATTGTTCATATTTACTGCCACCGGCTAACACTTCATTTCCATAACGCTGAAATTCCCTATGCCTTAATCTCTCAAGCCGTATATCTTGTGGAATCCATAAGAAGACGACAAGGTCAAAATAACTTTTTAGATTATCGCCCCAGCCACACACTGCACCAGAAAGAATCCATTTCTCATTTATTGTTAAGTCTTTTTCAAGCAACTTTCGTCTTTCAGGAATTTCTCTTTTTTTAGTGAATTTATCTAACCAATAGTAATCATCGGTATCAAGATGCGTATGAGGCAAATGCTTTGATAATGCAGCACCCAATGTTGACGTTCCGACCCCAGAGGCTCCCAATATGTGAATATTTTTTTTCATACTTCCCCCTCCTTATTAAGCAACCAAACTCCCTGTTGCATAAGGTACTTACTATTATTTTGACATAAATCCCTAAAGACCTTTACTTTTCTAGAGAAATCCAGATGCGTGTTAAAATCATCATACTTACGAAAACAGTCATTATTAAACGGATTCATATTCCATCTCCTTAGACGCATTTTTCTATGAAAAAAGTCTTAATTTCCATATAATATTTAAACGAATCCAATTTTTAGATTGTCGTCTTTAAGGAGGTTTTTCATCTTGAGGTATACAAACAGTCATTTAGAGGATTGGATTGAAAACTTATACAGAAAGATTGATATTACAGAGCCTGAACAAATTAATTTTGAACGGATTGCCGAGGCTTTAGATATTATGCTGTCGTTTAAACCTGTTACAAGCTTCGCACTTAAACACAGCGGAATTTATAATATATGCTTGGACAGCCGTAAAAGCCGAACTGAACAATGGTATGATTTTGCTCATGAATTTTGCCATATATATAGACATGAAGGCGATAAAAAAACAATGCCTGCAACTTGGACTGATTATTTAGAGTGGCAGTCCAATTATTTTACATATCACTTTTGCATTCCAACTTTCATGTTGCGTAATATTAATCTTTCGTACATACAATCACATGCAATTGAAAATGTAGCTTGGTTATTTAAGGTATCCCCTTCATTTGCTAAGAAACGTTTGAGCATTTATTACAGGAAACTGACTCAACATTTATTTAATCAAACAGTTACGGGAAATCTGTGCACCCCCCCTTTGTAATGAATAATGAAATCCTCATGCATTTGCGCGCATTGAAAAAAACAAAAAAAGACGTCTCCCTTCACGATCCGATCGGGCAGGATAAGGAAGGGAATGAAATAAGCCTGATTGACGTTTTGAAATCAGAAAACGAAGACGTGATAGATACGATCCAGCTCAATATGGAGCTGGAAAAAGTGAAACAATACATTGACATTTTAGATGACCGTGAGAAAGAAGTGATTGTCGGGCGGTTTGGACTTGATTTGAAGAAGGAAAAAACGCAGCGAGAGATTGCCAAAGAACTCGGTATCTCACGCAGCTATGTATCGCGGATTGAAAAACGGGCGCTGATGAAGATGTTTCATGAGTTTTATCGGGCAGAGAAGGAAAAGCGGAAGAAGGCGAAGGGGAAATAATGCAGAAGAAGCCGGATCTCATATTCCGGCTTTCTCTATTTCATTAAAGTTTTTTTAAAAAGAAAATAGAGAAAAAATATATAAAAGAGTGATGAAAATCAGTTTTGTCATCACTGATAAACTCTTCGAGAAAAGCGTCTGGATCATAGCAGATGGCTTCTCTCTTATGGGGCGTTACTTCCCTCCATCAAGCGATTCTAAGCCGGACGTTCTAAAAGCTCTCCTGAGAAAATCCTTAGATCGGTATACTTCAGTACATTCCTAGTCACTGCTTTCTTTATAGAGGCCTCATCTATGCTGTCGATACCCTTACATATATGACTATCACAATGAGAGGACTTTTAATGAATATGAAGAATCAGTTAAAAAACATTGGTTAGAAGCAGTTCATTTTAAAGAACTACTCATTTTATTTCTTCTTCAATTAAATCACTGGCGTTTAAGTACAATTCTTCACAATCTCTTCTGTTGACTCCAATCCCTAAGTAGTGCTCCTCCAGTACGGTGACACATATAGAGGGACGAGAAAATCTCATTTAAACTGCCCATCCGATGGCGGGCAGTTTAATTATTACCTCTCCTGTTCCTTTATCACCCTCTCAATCCCATATAAAATCAGTTTCAAGCCAAACTCAAATGCTCTGTCAGTCCCCATCAACTCAAACAGCCCGTTCGTAAACATCCTCCGGAATAATCCCGCATCTGTCTCGCTCATGGAATCAAGAAGGCGTATCATCTCCTCCCCCGGATGCTCTTCTTGGTCCTTCAGGATAGCAGTGACATTGCGCTCATGCTGATAATCGTCTAAAACGAAGTAGAAGACATAGTTTACAAGCGTAGTAACCACTTGCATTTTCTGCTCTTGCTTAAGTGGTGTTGATTCCACGCAGAGTAACATTCGGTTCGTGAATCGGATGATGTCCGGTTCATGGGGCAGCGTCATCATCATGAGCTGCGTAGAGCAAGGATATCGGCTGAGCACGTTCCGTACCGTTATCGCAAGCCCCATCAGCTGCTCCTTCCAGTCTCCCTCGGAGTGGAACTCCTCCAGAATCATTTTCGATACTTGGTTAGCCAGACGCTGGTAAAGCTTCTGTTTGCTCTTGAAATACCAGTACAGAGAGGGAGCCTGAATCCCTAGCCTGTTGGCCAATCGTCTCATGCTGAATGTTTCGATGCCTCCCTCCCCAAGAAGTTCCCACGAGGTTTCTAAAATCTTTTCCTCTGAAATCTGAGGCTGCTGCTTTTTCATATTATCCGTCCTTTTATCTAACAGTGTAAGTTTCTCTTTACAGGTTTATAAAATGATGATACCATCTAACACTGTAAGACTCAAACTAACAGTGTTAGATTAAATATAAACAAGAAAGAAGTGAAATATAATGGATACAGAAAACCTCTATTATTTTGAAAAAGCACCGATCGCAAAAGCTGTTGCTCACTTCGCTATACCGATGATGCTAGGTACATCAATGAGTGTCATATATTCCATTCTAAATGCCTTTTTCCTTGGTACACTCCACAATACCGCCATATTAACCGCACTCGCATTAACCTTGCCGTTATTTGCAATCATTATGGCGCTAGGCAACTTGATTGGCATGGGCAGCGGTACATTCATCTCCCGTTTGCTCGGGGAGAAAAAATATGATGATGTAAAGCATGTATCCTCATTTGCCTTTTACAGCAGTTTAGTTCTTGGTCTTATTGTGATGGCAGTGGGTCTCCCTTTAATCGATCCAATTGTTCATGGCCTGGGGGCAACATCTGACTCCTTCGGCTTCACGAAGGAATATGTCATGGTTATGCTTATTGGTTCACCTTTCGTCGTATTATTTTTCACGCTGGAGAATATCGTGCGCTCAGAGGGTTCAGCAATCACGTCGATGACCGGTATGATTCTCAGTGTTGTTGTAAATATTATGCTTGATGCGTTAGTCATCTTCGTATGCCATTGGGGTGTAATCGGAGTTGCGTCTGCTACCGTCATTTCCAACTTGGCTGCGAGTTCATTCTATGCCTTCCACATGGGATATAAGAGCCAGTTCTTAACTGTCTCCGTAAAGTGGTTCAAGGTTGGCCTGGATATTCTGAGCAATGTATTAAAAATCGGCATTCCGGTCTTTATTATGAGTATTTTTTTGGGGGCAATGTCTCTTATCTTTAATCATTTTCTTGTCGAATATGGGGACAAAGCCGTTGCTGCATACGGAATTTCATCCCGCTTATTTCAATTTCCTGAATTTATTTTGATGGGACTATGTGAAGGGGTCGTACCGTTAATTGCATTCTCTTTTACAGCGGATAAATTACGCATGAAAAATACCATTGGATTTACATTAAAAGCGATTGTGACGCTAGCATTAATGTTTGGCGTTATCGTCTATTTAATTTCCGACCATCTAATAGGTTTATTTACAAATGACCCGCAATTAATTAAAATAGGCAGCTACATTCTACATGTTACGTTTTTATCCATATTTATTACAGGGATGTCCTCATTATTTACTGGTATCTTCCAAGCTACCGCGCAAGGAACGGCCGCTTTTGTTATGTCATTTATACAAGGAATTACTCTGATTCCTGTATTGTTCATCGCCAATCAGGTGAACGGCTTTCATGGGGTGGTTTGGTCACTTGTCATTGCAGATACAGTCGCATTCCTTGTAGGTGCCATCATGCTTTATGCTTTGAGGAACAAATTGCAGCCTGAATTGAATAGTTAAGTGCTAGTAAACATATGACATTTAAATCCGTATTGTAAACTAATCAAATATGTAAAAAAAGATAGTTTAGCCCTCATAATCGGCTAAACTATCCCCTTCTCAAATCCTCCCACTTTATTATTAATGTAGTTTAGAAGAATTGAACCCGCACGAGTTATTCCGCTCACTATCATTGATTATGAAGCTTATATATTAAAAAATGGTGAGCTCAAAACAGTAAACGTCGGGCTTTTTTACTCTCTTCCTTTTAAATACACGATTAGAATCATCAAAAACAATAATGATATTTACACAAATTGCGATTTACGCAAAAGTCACCACTCCTCTTTTCATGGACAGAAAAAGAGGAGCAAACCTATGTCTGCGTCTTAACGTTTTTCTTTGCACAACGTCTAGTATCTTCTTTGGAAACCATAACGTCCATTTCTTCTATGATGAGATGAATTTTTCTGTAAGAAATTCAGCTAGTCTTACTAAACCACATGAAGAAATTGTTTACTCATTATGTCCTTTGTCATTTCAGTTATTCAACTATTGGTGTAAGTGAACTACCAGCCCATACCTCTCCCTTATTAAGGGTCCAGCTGTCATTATAAAAATTAGACCCACCTTTATTAACCGAAGGGCTGTGAACCTCATCCCAAGTTAGAAAGTACACGGTTTTCGGATATTTTTGTTTGACTGTATTAAGAAACACAGCATAATCCAAATTACCATCTTGTTTTTGTGTGCCGATTTCTGTGAACGCAAATGGCTTATTAAGAGCTGTTAACTCATCATATCCTTGAATTGTAAAATCATCTGAGAAATACGCATCTAATCCAACAATATCAACATATGAAGATCCAGGATAAAAGTCAGTCTTAAAGTCTCGATTGGCGTCCGGTGAGTAAACCCATATCAGGTTGTCCAAACCTCTTGTATCAGTCATATAATGATAGATTTTTTGATACAGTTGTTTATAAAGTGAGAAGCGCTGGCTGTCTTTTTTGTTATATTCGGTTAGTCCCCACCAAAACCATTCTCCATTCATTTCATGAAGAGGTCTGAATAGAACAGGTACACCTTCATTTTTTAACTGATCAAGGCCATCTGCAACTTTGCTCAGAACAGCCTCTAATCGCTTACCCTCTGTTGTTGATGAGTCTAAGATTTTTTCATACTCACTGTTTGAAATATGGGAAGCATTTTTCCCAAAAGTACTGGATGCAGGATTAGCTAGATGTAAGCTAATCTGTGGTATTCCACCACTTTTCCAATATGAGATTAAGTCACTGTTGCAACTATAGTCGATCGTCTCAGTAATATCAGAAATATAGGGCTTCTCCAACCATCCACTGGAATAGTCACAACCATAAATTGCGGGTAACTGGCCTGTAGCATTCTTAATTCGGTTGGCTTCTTTCATGGAAAACGAAGCATTTGTGAATCCGCCGAATGCACCTGACAGTATGCGATTTTCAGATCGGTTTGGTAGATGAGCTAGCCAATTCATCAACTCTTTCGTTGTCGCCTGAGCATTAGGATTCACAGGGTTGACTGTATGAGCAAGAGCCGACTGTGAAAAAGATGAAACGATTATGAAAGATAGTAATATAAAAACACCAATTTTTTTATACATATATATTCTCCGTCTTCTACTTTTTATTATTTTAATCATTTATTCTGTTAAAGATTTATAAAGCACAGAATCTATTAAGTCATTTACGCTTTTTCATCCCCTTTCATATTTAAAATAAGAGAGACCTTCCTTAGAGATATTTGCATTTACCCATTGTAAATCTCCATTTTTTGGGCATTAATTATATTAAACCGAAAAATATCTTCTTTCATCAGACGTTTCACCTGTTTTTTACTGTATGCCTCACAGACTATAAAGCAAACTTTTCCTTTTGCATTTAAACCTTATTACCTATTTCATTAAGTCGAATTATTTTCGATATTAAGTGGTGGATGATTTTCACTCTCTTTTTTTATCCTTTTAAATTATTTTAAAAAATAATCAAAAAACAAATCATTTTGATCCCTATTCATAGCAACCAACGTTACTTTTGGTACAAAGTCCTTTATAAACAGAAAGAGGAGCAAACGTATGGTTTACTCCTCTAACTTAGTTTCTTTCTTCTTGGTTTTTCATAATCTGATGTTTTCCTTAACAGCAGTTCCAACCCGTCACTTTCTCCGCAGCATATAATCAAGATTCTAATACCAATCCAAAAGTTATTTTGATCTACTGAGAATTTTAATTTGCGGTGCCCTATTGCCTTTTTCTCTCTGACTCATAGTCAATTTTAAACCATTCAATAAAAAACCCTCAATTGATGTTTCATATTCATTTGATTTTCAAAAACTTCAGCAGTATCAACCTGTTAATCTTTCATTTTACCCGATGACTCATATCAAAGGAGCTCTAACCAAATTTTAATAGCTGTCGCACTTATTAATAGCGCTAAAATCCATTGCAGGAATTTTGTATTTACTTTTTGCCCAACTGATGCGCCAATAGGAGAAGCTATTAAACTAGTAATCATAAGAACCAGAGCTGGTACAAAAAGAACCTGGCCCGTGATTACTTTTCCAACTGTTGCGCCAATGGATGAAAGAAATGTAATCGCAAGAGATGAAGCGACTGTGACTCTAACAGGAATATTTAAAATCGATAACATAATGGGGACTAGGATAAAGGCGCCGCCAGCTCCTAAAATACCTGATACGCCACCAATGATAAACGCTAAGGAAGAAGCCAACCATTTATTAAATATCACTTCCTTATCTTCGCTATGTTCTTGTCCTTTCTGTCCTTTTTTAGGTATAAACATTAAAATAACTGCTATAATAGCCAGAATTCCGTATATAAAGTTAATTCCTTTTTCAGATATATAATGAGAAAAGTAACTCCCCAATACACTCCCTAAAAGGATGCTGCTTCCCATGTAAATAATTAATGTTTTATTTATAAGACCACTCTTACGATAAGCCCAAACACCGCCGAGTGTCGCAAAAAAAACTTGAATAGCCCCTATCCCTGAAACTTCATGGGCAGTTAATGACATCACTCCCACTAAAGAAGGAATGTACAATAGCATTGGATAATTAATAACTGCTCCGCCAATACCAATCATTCCGGAAATAAAGGCACCAATAAACCCTATAATGAAAAGAGTTGTGATAAAGGCAATATCCATTTTATTTGCCTCCTTTCATAGGAAAAGGGTATCTTTCTATTCGATACCCTTTCACATTCATTAGCCTTTTTGAATCCAAAATTTCAATACATCGCCCTCGTCCGTTTGCTCTAAAAGGTCATGTCCGCCTGATTTAGACCAGGCTGCAAGATCATTTTTAGCTCCCTTATCTGTTGCATGCACTTCTAATATTTGACCTGATTCCAGTTCATTCATCGCTTTTTTTGTCCTGACGATTGGCATTGGGCATGCCAGGCCTTTTGCGTCTAATACTTTATCTGATTTCATGTTCATCTCTCCTCTTTTTAATAGAAACTTGTGTTACCGTATTGCACAGCGGTTTGGACCAATCTCCATTTCACGCTGTTTTTCTTCATCTGGGCTGATTTTCCCCATGTTTGTTTCTCGAATCTCTTGGTATGCATTTGGTTGCGGAGGCAAATGATCTGTTACTAGGTGTCTAAATTCTGTTTCATCCGCAATGTTCAAACCATGGTTCTCGCTAAATAATGTACTTAGTTTTTTACCAACACTTCCATCCTCATTTAGCTCGTCAATGATCATAAAGTGTGCCGGTAATACAATTAAATCCTTTGATAACGCTTTGTAACGGCTATAAAGCGTTTTTCTTAAATCTCCTACCCAATCTTCTGCCATACCGGCTAAGTCTGGTCTGCCAATTGAATCAATAAACAAAATATCACCTGAAAGAAGATACAGATCATCGACAATGAAAGAAGTGGACCCAATCGTGTGCCCCGGAGAATAAATCGGTTGAATTTTAATCGTTGTATTTCCAATGATCATGTCGTTTCCTTCTTCCAACGGCTGATAATCGAATACCACTTCTTCAGCATCTTTAGGCGGTAACCAGTAGGTTGCTTTTGTTTTTTCAGCAATGACTCTGCCGCCTGAAATATGGTCCGCGTGAAGATGTGTATCAAATACGTGAGTAATCGTTGCACCCTTCTCCTTCGCAAAATCCATAAAGAAATCTACCATACGTGTCGCATCAATAATTGCTGCTTCACCATTGGAAATGACCATGTATGACAGGCAGCCTTTACCGATTCGAACAAACTGATACATCTCACCGTCATCTTTTAAATCTCCGACTTTTACCGGCTCTAAATGTTCGCTCCATGCTTTCATTCCACCCTTAAGATAGGATACAGAATGACCTGCTTCAGATAGCATTTCGGATACCATGACGGATGAACCTTCTTTTGCACAAACGACCAGCACTTCTTTATCAGAAGGAATTTTCTCCAAGATATCTTCTACGCCATCTAAAAGATCGAAATACGGTACATTTAAATGGTCAAAGTCATGTCCTTCAATCTTCCAATCGTTAAAATCATTTTCATTACGCACATCCAGAATAAATAAAGATTCTTTGTTAAAGATTTTTTTTGTCACTTCTTTTGGGGTCATTGCCTTTACGGTCATGTTTCAATACCTCCTATATCGAATCTTTTAGCGGGACTAAAATGTTAAGGATAGATCAGCATCTTTAGTAAAATCTAAAAAGGTAACAGCCCCGCCTACTTCGATTCCTTCCATAAAATCATCTTTTGTTAAACCCATAACGTCCATCGTTATTTGACAACCAATTCATGCAACTCCCATTTCAATCAGCTAAGAATAGAAGGCACATACTTTATAAGCATCAAACAGACCATCATTTTCCGCAATAATCGCTACTCATCTGTTCATCATGCTTTTTATTTATTCGGTTTTACCTGTCCAATCCCGCATACCGGGGACAACATTAATAACCTTTTTAAAACCTTGTTTCTTCATGGTGCGGGCCGCCATTTCACTCCTTCTTCCCGAATGGCAGATAATATAAATTTCATCATTTTTGTTTAATTCGTCAGAGCGCTTTTCCACTTCACCAAGAGGGATATGCACAACTCCAGGGATATGAGCTTTTTCATATTCCTCTATCTCTCGAACATCTAAAATGTTAAGAGACTCGTCACTATCTACTTTCTGTTTGAAAGCTTCTAATGAAATCTCAGGAATTGAAGATGCATTTTCTGATGAATGCTCTCCTCCTTTTCGAAGAAAATGACGAAGTATTTCTCCCTCTGCTTCAGTACCTAGATATTCATGGCCTGTACTTTTTGCCCATGCTTCCAGATCTGCTGTAGAACCTTTATCTGTCGCATGAATTTCCAATACTTCACCAGCTTTTAAATCCTTCATTCTCTTCTTCGTTTTTACGATAGGCATTGGACACGCCAAACCTTTAGCGTCTAGTACAATATTTGCTTTCATCATTTTTTCCTCCTTTTCTCATATAGGGGTGGGGGTATATAAATATACAAAAAGTTTCTCCCTAGAAGTTAATACCATGTATTCATGCCCCTTTTATATTTGTGATCTTTTTAAATCCTTGTTTCTTCAATATTTTTACTTCCCTTTAAACTTCTCCTTCCGCTTAGCAATGAGTAAATGAGTAACATTAGATAAATAAGTTGACACTGCCTTCCTCAGCATCTGCCAAATAAGCTGCTACACCAGCATAGTCAATATCATCTAATAGTTCTTTTTCCTGTAAACCAAGAAGATCCATTGTCATCGTACAAGCTACGAGCTTTACCCCCTGTTCTTGAGCCATCTCAATCAACTGAGGTAAAGTAAGTACATTATGCTTTTTCATCACATTTTTAATCATTTTAGGCCCCATACCTGCAAAGTTCATTTTAGATAAACCCATCTTATCAGCACCACGAGGCATCATCTTTCCAAACAGTTTTTCAAGAAATCCTTTTTTCACTGGAATCAGCTCTTCTTTACGTAAAGCGTTTAATCCCCAAAAAGTATGGAAGATCGTCACTTCATGATCGTAGGCAGCTGCACCATTTGCAATAATATAGGCTGCCATTGCTTTATCATAATCCCCGCTAAATAAAACAATTGTTGTACGTTTTGTTTGTTCTGTCATGTTGATTCTCCTAACTAATTACCCCTATAGGTATATTAAAGTCAAAAAATTTTTTTTCGAAAGATCTGCTTTTATTCAACTCTTTAAATACCGCAGGGGGTATAATATAACGCATATAAAAATTCGTCAACCTTAGGTTGATGAATTTTTATCGGCTCTTTACCAATAAGTCGACTGCTTCTTTTACTAAATTTTGTGTGTCTTCGCCTTTTTCTAAACTTTCACGAACACAATGTTCAAGGTTTGTGCTCACAATTAAACCCATCGCTCGATCGATCGCATTACGGGAAGCTGCTAATTGGGTCACAACCTCTCTACAATCTTTTCCTTGTTCCATCATAGTCAATACACCTTTAATTTGTCCTTCAATCCGTCGTAAGCGGTTTTTAATCTTTTGATCATACTCCATATATCAATGAAATCCTTTCTTTCATTTATTTTTACATTTACATGTTGCCAGTTCATAACTGTTTACATGGATACCTTTGCGCTTTAGAAAACGCACTCCTAAATTTAATTCCACCCGGTCACGAGCTATTATGTGTATTTTATCACGTGGAATCTCTAAATAAAAACGTTTTAGATACGCATATGGGATGTTTAAAATAATATTATCCGAAAAATTGGGTACATCGTTATAATGGCGAATATCTAATATTGTGATGTCCATAGCCTTTAATTTATCTTTATGGATACAAGAGATTCCGGTTATAGGATAATAACGTCTATACGTTGCAATGATAATCACAAAAATAAGCAGGAATGCAATAACTAAATAATTGATACTACTTACACCACCTTATTAACTCTTTGTTATTCACAAAACAATAATATACCCCCATAGGTATATAGTCAAGTGTGAAAGTTACTTTCTTTGAGCTGATAGATTCATTTCGATATCCGCGGATTGAAAAAATACTTACATTCGATAATGCCAATTCTGCTAAAAGGAACTCGAATAAAGCAATAAGCCGATTTCATTTTAAATCGGCTTTATTTATCAATTACTTAAAATTAGCACAAGACACGCTGCTTGGATATTAAATGGGGTTTCATTAGCATGGTACTGGTTCCCCATGTTTCATGCTGAATGTGACTTTAATTATTCTAGAATTCTGCAGAATATCTGTGCTAATCTTCCGCAGCCACTGCATCTGCTTTGGTTTCATGAACTGTACCAAATGGATGGTTAGGAGGAGCATAAATGGAGTAAAGTTTTAATGGCGTATTTCCTGTATTAATTACGTTGTGCCAAGTGCCGGCAGGGACAACAATGGCAGAATCATCATATACATTTCTTTGAAAGTTCAAATGATCTTTACTCTTTCCCATTTTGACGATCCCACGCCCCTGCTCAATCCGTAAGAACTGGTCAACGTTAGGATGGATTTCCAAACCAATGTCTTCTCCAATACCAAGACTCATCAAAGTCACTTGAAAATGCTTTCCTGTCCATAAAGCAGTACGGAACGTATTGTTTTGTTTTGTGGCTCTATTGATATTTACAACAAATGGTTTTGGTCCATAATCCTTCAAAAGAAGGTTTCTATCTTCATATGAAGAGCGCAAATCGGCACCTCTGTGTACGTTCTCCATCTCATTTGGAATAGTCCAATAAACAGATCTTCCGTCATTATACATCGGCACAGTCACATAATAATAACATTGAGGCGAAAAAGGGTTATAGTACATTTTTTGATCCCCGCAATTATAAATTTTTGTGATAGTATCCTATGCATTTATTAAGGGAGTGTGCTAAATCAAGAAAACTCATATTAAACACAAAAATGAATGTTCGATCACCGTTTGATTCATGGATGAATAATTTATCACCGACCTTGTAATCGTTTTCTGGATGTTGAATTTCACTAGCCTTTGTTAACAAGACATCGAATGACATTTTTATATGATGGATTACCAAAGGTCAACGATCCTAAATGGCTTTTGAACATTTACATAGCACAACAACAGAGTATACGGAATTCTGTTGTTTGCCCCCCCCTATCCCAGCTCTTTTAGATTTATCCCTTTGGATGCGCCTTGATGGCCAGCTTTTCAGCAGCGTAGTATTTAGCGCCTCCTGAATCGTTATAGCATATTTCAACGCCGATAGACTTGCGGTTCCCAGTGCCGTTTGTACCGTCACCTGTATGTATGTGGGCTCGTTTTTAGTAAACCAGTTTATATTCTTTTTGGGCACACAATAGAAGCAATTTTTCATATGAAAATTTCGTAATCTTACACCTCTTTAACTTGAAGGAGGATTTTTGCATATGTATTTTCATACCCGTCAACTACCATCTCATCCAGCATATATTCCTCATATGCATTTTCCCCTATTTGCATTCCATTCTTTTCAATGAACTCATTGATTCTCCGGTACGCCTCTTCAGTATTTCCGCCTATTTCATATCCAACTGCATACAGGCCTTTTGGCCGTACATGATAATTTATGTTCTCTCCCCCATTTTTTACTTTTATATAAAAGTAACTGTAATTGTAGAAGTCTTTTTCTAAGATTTGTTCCCGTGCAAAGATTCCGCCTATCGGATATCCTTCATCTAATTCATATTGCTGAACTTCATGAATGAGTTCTGAAATGGCTGCCACATATTTTCGTTCCGGTAAGTTTAATGTTTTTCGGCTTAACATGAATGTTTCTTCATTTAAATATTCAAAAGAAATTGAGGAAAAATCAGTCTCAAGTGCTTGTTCTGTAAGCGTCACTTTTGTTTGTAAGATCGTTTGCAACTGCTTAAGCTCATTTATTTTTTTATCAATCTCAATAGACTTTTCTTTTAGAACATGCAGGATCTTGTCTGGTGTTTTTCCTTTTATTAGACACTTTATTTCTTTTAATGGAACCCCAAGCTCTTTAAATAGGCTGATGACTTGAAAAATCTCAAATTGATGATAGGAATAATATCTATACCCATTTTCTTTTTTTATTTCCGGCGAGAAAAGACCAATCTCATCATAATGAAATAAGGTTTGTTTTTTTACACGGCAGAGCTTCGAAAACTCCCCTGTTGTGAAATACTTCTTAACATCTTCGCTCATAAAAACCTCCTTGACTATACGGTAACCATATACCTTATGATTTGATTGTACTTGAAAAAAGCTTCAAGCGAAAAGGATAGGTAAAAAGGGTTCAATTGAGTAAAAGGGGAATTCAGATGAAAAAATCAATAAATGAGCAAAAAACGATATTCATTATACTATTAAGCAACATCTTCGTAGCATTTCTTGGTATCGGTTTAATCATTCCAGTTATGCCTTCTTTTATGAAAATCATGCATTTATCTGGCAGCACAATGGGTTATCTTGTTGCGGCTTTTGCCATTTCTCAGTTAATTACTTCACCTTTTGCAGGTAGGTGGGTTGACCGTTTCGGGAGAAAAAAAATGATTATTCTCGGGTTGCTTATATTCAGTTTATCTGAGTTGATTTTCGGATTAGGGACCCATGTTTCAATATTTTATTTCTCGAGGATATTGGGTGGTGTAAGTGCGGCTTTTATCATGCCCGCGGTAACAGCATATGTAGCTGATATTACAACCCTAAAGGAAAGGTCAAAGGCTATGGGGTATGTTTCTGCTGCAATTAGCACAGGCTTTATTATTGGGCCTGGTGCGGGAGGATTTATTGCCGGCTTTGGCATCCGCATGCCGTTTTTCTTCGCCTCCGCCATCGCGTTAATAGCAGCTGTCACTTCTGTTTTTATACTAAAAGAGTCATTGTCGATAGAAGAACGCCATCAACTCTCATCTCATACAAAGGAATCAAATTTCATTAAAGACTTGAAGAGATCCATTCATCCTGTCTATTTCATTGCATTTATTATCGTCTTTGTAATGGCTTTTGGTTTATCAGCTTATGAAACGGTATTCAGCTTGTTTTCTGATCATAAATTTGGCTTCACACCAAAAGATATTGCAGCCATTATTACGATTAGCTCCATTGTTGCGGTAGTTATTCAAGTTTTACTTTTCGGGAAATTGGTCAACAAACTTGGAGAGAAAAGAATGATTCAGCTGTGCTTAATAACCGGTGCGATCTTGGCTTTCGTGTCTACTGTTATGTCAGGATTTTTAACTGTTTTGCTTGTAACTTGTTTTATTTTTCTGGCGTTCGATTTGCTACGTCCGGCCTTAACCGCTCATTTATCCAATATGGCCGGTAACCAGCAGGGTTTCGTAGCAGGCATGAACTCCACATACACCAGCCTGGGAAATATATTTGGACCTGCTCTAGGCGGTATACTATTTGATCTTAACATTCATTATCCTTTCCTTTTTGCAGGTTTCGTTATGATTGTCGGCCTTGGTCTTACAATGGTTTGGAAAGAAAAAAAGAATGATGCTACAGCTTTGAATTAATTCAGCCTCTATAAAGTCAAGTCATTTGGATGCAGGGAATGCCTCTGGTTAGGCACAATAAGAAAAGGTACTTAATTTGATAGGCTACATGTTGCTTGACGTGAATATAGTTTAAGCTGAGTTTTAGCAATATCAGGATACCGGGATAAGAAAAAAGGAGAATGTAGTATGAGTATAAACATAAAAGCAGTAACTGATGATAATCGTGCTGCAATTCTTGATCTACATGTCAGCCAGAATCAATTATCATATATTGAATCTACAAAAATATGTTTAGAGGATGCAAACGAATGTCACTATTATAAACCTGTCGGGCTTTACTATGAAAGAGATCTAGTCGGTTTTGCAATGTATGGATTGTTTCCCGAGTATGATGAAGATAATAAAAACGGACGAGTCTGGCTTGACCGATTTTTTATTGACGAACGCTATCAGGGAAAAGGATTAGGGAAGAAAATGCTTAAAGCCCTCATTCAGCACCTTGCTGAGCTATATAAATGCAAAAGAATTTATTTAAGTATATTTGAAAATAATATTCATGCTATACGCCTTTATCAAAGGTTTGGTTTTCAATTTAATGGTGAACTCGACTTTAATGGTGAGAAGGTAATGGTAAAAGAGCTATAGATATCCAGGCCTCCTTTTTTGCTGAGAAACGTTTGAACTTCGATAATGATTACCTACTTAAACTGCAAGATCATTGTTTAAAAAAGCCTGGATGAAAATTTCATCTCAGGCTTTAAGCATCTTATTAGTCAAAATCTCATGTGTTTTATCCAGATGTTATTCTTTTTTCCGGACAATTTCTAAATAATTAATATGCCGGCCAACTGTTTTGTGCACTTT
>Ga0153918_1000389_pt1 | contig 22263 bp, 21 predicted proteins | sample TSFL002MetaG_FD_104687 | JGI IMG/M metagenome (GOLD analysis project Ga0153918, IMG submission 104687) | Attine ant fungus gardens microbial communities from Florida, USA - TSFL002 MetaG | ecosystem: Host-associated > Fungi > Mycelium > Unclassified | place: USA: Florida, Paynes Creek Historic... | reverse complement strand
GACTTCTCGAAAATCTTCGAATTGCGCTGGTAGTTGTACAGCGAAGCTCGTGCCGCCGGCAGGCGCTCAACGCCGCTAGGCGCAAACCCGCGTTCACGGAACCAGTGCGCCGTGCGCGTGGTAAGCACGAACAAGGTATTCAAGCCCATCTGCTTCGCCCGCCCCTCGATGCGTTCGAGCAGCTCATCGCCGCGCCCACCATGGCGATATTCCGGGTTCACTGCCAGGCACGCCAACTCGCCCGCCTGCGACTCGGCAATCGGATACAGCGCCGCGCAGGCGATGATCATGCCCTCACGCTCGACCACGCTGAATTGTTCGATCTCACGCTCCAGCACCTCACGTGAACGACGCACCAGAATACCCTGCTCTTCCAGCGGGCTGATCAACTCCAGCAAGCCACCGACATCGTCAATCGTCGCCTCGCGCACCACTTCGAACTGCTCCTGCGACACCAGCGTACCGCCACCTTCGCGGGTGAACAGCTCGGTCAGCAGCGCACCATCCTCGGCATAACTGACAATATGGCTACGCGCCACGCCACCTTTGCAGGCCTCGGCGGCGGCATCCAGCAGCTCGCCCTGGTAATCACTGCCCAGGCGTGCCAGGTGCGGGGCGATCTGCTGCGGGCGCAGTTCCCGCACCAGCTTGCCGTTTTCGTCCAGTAGCCCGGGCTCTGCGCCGAACAGCAGCAGCTTGTCGGCGCCCAGTTCAATGGCTGCGCGAGTGGCGACGTCTTCGCAGGCCAGGTTGAAGATTTCACCGGTGGGCGAATAGCCCAGTGGCGACAGCAGCACGATGGAGCGCTCGTCGAGCAGGCGGCTGATGCCCTTGCGGTCGACCCGGCGCACTTCGCCAGTGTGGTGGTAGTCCACCCCTTCAAGCACACCGATCGGCCGTGCCGTGACCAGGTTGCCGGAGGCCACGCGCAGGCGTGAACCCTGCATCGGCGAGGCAGCGATGTCCATCGACAGGCGCGCCTCGATGGCCAGGCGCAGGGCGCCGACAGCGTCGATCACGCAGTCCAGGGTGGCGGCATCGGTAATGCGCATGCCCCGGTGGTAATGCGGGGTCAGGCCGCGATCCGCCAGGCGGCTTTCGATCTGCGGGCGCGAACCATGCACCAGCACCAGGCGCACACCCAGGCTGTGCAGGAGCACCAGGTCGTGGACGATATTGCCGAAATTCGGGTGTTCAACCCCATCGCCGGGAAGCATGACCACGAACGTGCAGTCGCGATGGGCATTGATGTAGGGGGAAGCATGACGCAGCCAGTTGACGTATTCGGGCATGACAGGGCCTGTGGATAAAGTGGACGGAGAACGGTGAATGACACGGCGTTCAGGATCATCGTCGGAACAGGCTTGCGGTCACGCGCGGTCTCCTCTAGGCAAGAACGAATCAACAGGGTGGACGTTTAGCTCAGGCAATAATGCCGAATCAGGTCACGCAATAGACGCACGGTAGGCTCGATTCGTGACATTTCAAGGTATTCGCCAGGCTGGTGGGCGCAGGCGATGTCGCCAGGGCCCAGTACGATGGTCTGGCAACCAAGCTGCTGAAGATAAGGCGCTTCGGTACCGAATGCTACCGCTTCGGCGCGGTGGCCAGTGAGGCGCTCGGCCACTTGTACCAGTTCGGCATCGGCGGCCTGCTCGAACGGTGGCACCTCAGGGAACAGTGGTGCGTAGTCGATACGCACCTCATGACGCTCGGCCACCGGCTGCAACTTGCCACGGATGGCAGCGCGCAGCTGTTCGGCATCCATGCCTGGCAGGGGGCGCAGGTCGAACTCCAGGGCGCACTGGCCGCAAATGCGGTTGGGGTTGTCACCGCCATGGATGCAGCCGAAGTTCATGGTTGGCGTGGGTACCGTGAACTGCGGGTTGCTGAAGGTCGCCTGCCACTGCCGGCGCAACCCCATCAACTCACCCATCACCTCATGCATGGCCTCCATCGCGCTATGGCCCAGGCTCGGGTCGGACGAATGGCCGCTGCGCCCGAGGATGTCAATGCGGTCCATGAGGATGCCCTTGTGCATGCGGATCGGCCGCAAGCCCGTGGGCTCGCCGATCACCGCGGCGCGGCCGAGCGGCTGGCCAGCGGCAGCCAGAGCGCGAGCGCCGGACATGGAGCTTTCTTCATCACAGGTGGCGAGGATCAGCAGCGGCTGCTTGAAGTCGTGTTCCAGCAGCGGGATCACCGCCTCGATGACCAAGGCGAAAAAGCCTTTCATGTCGCAGCTGCCCAGGCCCACCCAGCGGCCATCAACCTCAGTGAGCTTGAGCGGGTCGCTGGACCACAGCTGTTCATCGTAGGGCACCGTGTCACTGTGACCGGCCAGCACCAGGCCACCAGGGCCGCTACCGCGGCTAGCCAACAGGTTGAACTTGCCAGGGCTGACTTGCCGGATGTCACAACGCAAGCCCAGATCGCCCAGCCAACCGGCCAGCAGGTCGATGACCTGGCGGTTGGACTGGTCCAGGGCGGCTTGGGTGCAACTGACCGAGGGCGCGGCGATCAAGGCGGCAAACTGGTCTTTCAGCGTCGGCAACGGCATGCGCATACTCCTCGGAAGCGTTGCCCATCATAGGACTATCCGCCGTCTGGAATAAACCGTTGGCGGCCGACTCCTGTAGACTGCCCTGCAACGACGCCCCTCCTTCGAGCCTGTGATGCACAAAGAAACCGAACTCAAGCTCCGCGCCAGCCGCGATACCCTGGCCGCCCTGCGTGAACACCCCCTGCTGAAAAAGCGCAACAAGTCCGGCTGGCAGACCCGCGAGCTGCTGAATCAGTACTTCGACACCCCCGAGCGCGACCTCTCCGCCGCCCGTGTCGCCCTGCGCCTGCGCCGCGACGGCGAGGAGGTCATCCAGACCCTGAAGTGCCGCGGCCAGAGCGTCGCCGGGCTGTCCGAACGCAACGAATACGAATGGCACCTGGACAAGGTCAAGCTCGACCTGAAAAAACTCGACGCCACCTGCTGGCCCGAGCAGCTGGCCGAGCTGGACAAAAAAACCATCAAGCCGCTGTTCACCACCGACTTCACCCGCGAATACGCTGAAATCAGCTGGGGCCGCGGCAAAAGCAAGGTGGTGATCGAGGCGGCGTTGGACCAGGGCTTCGTGATTGCTGGCAAGCGCAAGGAAGAAATCTGCGAGCTGGAGCTGGAGCTGCGCGAAGGTGCCCCTGAAGCGCTGCTGGAGCTGGCCGCCGAGCTGGCCGCAAGCCTGCCACTGATGCCGTGCGACATCAGCAAGGCCGAACGCGGCTACCGCCTGCTGGAGCCGGACAGCTACGAGCTGGGCCTGCCGGCGACCGAGCTGAGCCCCGAAATGGCCGTGGACGATGCCTTCTCCGCGCTCGCCTGGCAATTGCTGGGCAGCAGCCAGCGCCTGGCCGAACAGTACCGCCACAATGGCCACTGGCGCCTGCTGCAAGACTGGGTACAGTGCCTGGCCGAACTGCGCGCACTGGTTGCCAGCCTGGGCCAGGCCGCGCCACGCGCCACCACCCGCGAACTGCGCGCCAGCCTCGATGCGCTGCTGGAAGACTGGCGCCCGCTGGTGCAGGCCGGCAATGACGACGAAGACATCCGCCGTGCGGCGCCAGAGCAGTTCATCGAAGAACTCGAAGACGTACGCTGGGGCCAGTTCTCCCTGGAAACTTCGCGTTGGCTGCTGGCCCGTGCCTGGACCGTGGAGCGCAAGGGCCGTGGCGAGCGCCAGGGCAAGGCGCAGCTGGCCAGCTGGCTGGCGCACCTGCTGGGCGAAGAAGGCCGCTCGCTGAAGCTGCCGCTGTACACCCAGCGCCCGGAAGACCTGGCCGAGCAGCTGCCGCGTATCGAACAGCTGCTGGCCTGGCTGCACCATGCCCGCCAGGTGCTCGAAGCGCCGCAAATGGACCGCCTGTACGGCGACCTGAAAAAACTGCACGAGCTGGCGGAACTGCCGATCGGCGACGAAGTACTGGAAGCGCGGATCGAGCAGGCTCGGGCCGTAGACCAAAGCCGGGGTTGGAAGCACCTGCTCAGGGTCTGATACCGCTTCGCGGATAAATCCGCTCCTACAGGCCCTGCGCAGCCTTCAGGCTCCGTGCAATTGCTGTGGGAGCGGGCGAGCCCGCGAAAGCCTCACCTCGATAGTGGCAAGCTGGTAGTGGACTTGATTTCCGACAGCGCCACGATCGAGTTCACTTCCTGAATCCCTGGCACGTTCGATAGCTTTTCGAAGAAGAAGCGCTCATAAGCCTCGATATCCGAAGTGACGATACGCAGCAAAAAGTCCACCGCCCCCATCAGCACATAGCACTCCAGCACTTCCGGAAAGCCGCGGATCGCCTCGGTGAACTCGGCGAAGTTGGAACGGCCGTGGGCGTTCAGTTTCACCTCGGCGAAGATCTGCGTATTAAGGCCGACCTTCTTGCGATCCAGCAGGGTCACCTGCCCTCGGATCACACCCTCCTCTTTCAACCGTTGAATCCTGCGCCAGCAGGGGGACTGTGACAGCCCTACGCGATCGGCGATCTGCGCACTGGACAGCGATGCGTCCTCTTGCAGAAGTTCGAGAATGCGCCGGTCATAGGCATCCAGTTCGCCTTGCATGAATTATTCTCCAAACCACACTTATTCGAATTGGACTATCGGCAGTGCCCGCAATTTGATGGAATCATAGCGAAAAAATACCGGGCGGGACGTGCAAAAATTTCTCCCATATTTGCGGAGACCAGCATGAACGCACTCGAACGCCCACTGCCCCGCAGCGATGCCTGGGCCGCCAACGCCAGCCACGCCAACGTACGCTATCGCCTGCAGGCCGAAGCCGAGCCGGACACCCTGTGCCGGGTGCTCAACCTGTTTGCCTTGCAGTTCCTCACGCCACACACGGTGCATGTCCGCGAGCAGGATGACTGGCTCGATATCGAAGTCGGTATCGGCGGGCTGAGCTGGCATCGGGCGGAGGTGATTGCACAAAAACTGCGCAACCTGGTGTGCGTCGCGGACGTGAGCCTGGAAAACCTGGCGCGCCTGGAGCTTGCGGTGATCTGACGTCCGGTGGCGCAAAATCCTGAAAACCTTTGCCGCGCCTCGCCCAGCCTGGCCCGGCTAGCCTTGCATCAGGATCCCCCGAAGGCACGGACGCCGTTATGTTCCTCCCCAACGAGCAACCTCTCGACCTCAAAAACCTGCTGGATGCCTTGCAAGCCGACCAGCATCTGAACGCCAACGATTGCTGCCAGGTTCGCGAACAGGCGTCTCGCTACAGTGCTCACCATCCGCTTGAAACCATCGCGGCCGTGGGCCTGGAAGACCGCAGTCAGCCCGGTCAATGGCTGAATCTGGACGTCCTCTGCCAGTGGTTGGCGGGAAAGGTCGGCCAGCCTTACCTGCGCATCGACCCCATGCAACTCGACCTGGCCCAGGTCAATGGCCTGATCTCACCCGCCTTCGCGCAACGCCACGGCATCCTGATCGTGGCCAACGACGCCAACGCCATCACCGTGGCCAGCGCTGAGCCCGGTCAGCAGCTGTGGCAGGCCGACCTGGCGCGCAGCCTGGGTAAGCCCATCCGCCGCGTACTGGCCAGCCCGCTGCAAATCCGCCAACTGGGCCAGTCGCTGTTTCGCCTGGCCCACTCGGTACAAGGTGCGCAGCACCAGCAAGCCGCCAGCCTGGGCGAGCTGGAACACTTGCTTGAACTCGGCAAGCGTCAGGCGGAGGCCACGGCAGACGACGCACACATCGTGCATATCGTCGACTGGCTGCTGCAGTACGCCATCGAACAACGCGCCAGCGATATCCATCTGGAGCCGCGTCGCGAACAAGGCCGCCTGCGCTACCGCATCGACGGGCTGCTGCACACGGTCTACACCTTTCCAGCCAACGTCACGCTCGCCGTGGTCAGCCGCCTGAAACACCTGGGCCGCATGGATGTTGCGGAAAAGCGCCGGCCGCAGGATGGCCGGGTGAAGAGCAGCCTGCCAGGCGGTAGCGAGGTGGAGCTGCGCCTTTCGACACTGCCTACACCCTTTGGTGAAAAGCTGGTGCTGCGCTTGTTCGACCCCGGGCAATTGCAGGAAGACTTCGACCAGTTGGGCCTGGAGGGCGAACAATTGGCCCAGTGGCAAACACTGCTGCAGCGCCGCCAGGGCATCTTGCTGGTCACCGGGCCTACCGGCTCCGGCAAAACCAGCACCCTCTACGCCAGCCTCAAGCAACTGGCTACGCCACAGGTCAATCTGTGCACCATCGAAGACCCGATCGAACGACTGGAGCCGGCGTTCAACCAGTTGCAGGGGCAGCCTGCCCTGGGCCTGGGTTTTGCCGATGGCGTGCGCGCCCTGCTGCGCCAGGACCCGGACATCATCATGATCGGTGAAATTCGCGACCGCGAGACGGCACTGGTGGCAGTTCAGGCTGCACTCACCGGGCACCTGGTGCTTTCGACCCTGCACACCAACGACACGTGTAGCGCCATTACCCGCCTGCTGGAGCTGGGCGTGGCCGACTACCTGATCCGCGCGACCCTGGGCGGGGTCATGGCCCAACGCCTGGTGCGCTTGTTGTGCCAAACGTGCCGAGGCCTCCCATCGAGTGATCCTTGCCAGGCCTGTCGGGGGACCGGCTACCGTGGCCACACAGGCTTGTTTGAATTGTTGATCCCGAGCGAGAGCCTGCGTGCACGGATAAGCGCCAGCACCGACCTGGCAGAACTGCAGCGACAGGCTCTAGCCGACGGGTTACAGGATTTACGCAGCTGCGGGGAGGCGAAAGCGGCCCGTGGGCTGACCCGTCCCGAGGAGGTATTGCGGGTCTGCTCTTGAGCAAAAAACCCTTGTATTCAAGGAACTTGCGCCCGTTTTACGGGATCAAAGCGGCCATCCCCCAACCCTCACCCTTCGAGGTGTTTCATCATGCGTGTCAAAACCGCCATTGCAGCGGCTGCCCTGCTTTCGCTGCCTGTTGGCTCTGCCATGGCCGATACCTTCTGGCGTAACGTAATGACCTCCGGCGCGACCACCGCGTCGAGCTATATCACTTCGCACGATCACAAGCTGGTACTCGCGGCGCAGGATGACGCCGGCAGCTTCGTCGCCAGCGAGGGCGCGATTCGCGGGCCGTTCCTGGAGCAGGCGCTGCAACAGGTGCGCGCTGAAAACCCAGGCCTTGAGGCCTCTGACATGGATCTGGCCAATGCCATCCTGGCCAAGAATGCGGTAGCCGAATAACCGCGCCGCCTGCTTCGCGGGCAAGCCCGCTCCCACAGGTATTGCGCATCACTTGAGAGCGGTGCGGCCCCTGGGAGCGGATTCACCCGCGAAGAGGCCTACGCCGATCCTATGCCTTACCGGTAAGCCTCCACCGGCACGCAAGCACAGAACAGATTCCTGTCCCCATACACATTGTCGACCCGGTTCACCGCTGGCCAGTACTTGTGCAAGCGCACGTGGGCACTGGGCGCAATCGCCTGCTCCAGGCTGTAAGGCCGGGTCCAGGGTGCCAATACATCGGCCAGGGTGTGTGGCGCATGCTTGAGCGGATTGTCCTCTGCCGGCCAGTTACCCTCCTGCACCTCGGCAATCTCTGCCCGAATTGACAACATCGCGTCGACAAACCGGTCCAGCTCGGCTTTCGACTCGCTTTCCGTGGGCTCAACCATCAAGGTTCCCGGCACCGGGAACGACATGGTCGGGGCATGGAAGCCATAGTCCATCAGGCGTTTGGCAACGTCCTCCTCGGTGATGCCGGTCTGCGCCTTGAGCGGCCGCAGGTCGAGGATGCATTCATGGGCCACGCGCTGATTGCGCCCGCGATACAGCACCGGGAACGCGCCACCGAGCTGGCTGGCCAGGTAGTTGGCCGAGAGGATCGCCACCTCGCTGGCATCGGCAAGCTGTGGGCCCATCATGGCGATATACATCCAGCTGATCGGCAGGATGCTCGCACTGCCCCAGGGCGCGGCGCTGACTGCTGTGTTGTTCGGGTCCAGCCCCGGCACCGGGACGACCGGATGGCTGGCGACGAACGGCTTCAGATGAGCACGAATGCCAATCGGCCCCATGCCTGGGCCACCACCGCCATGGGGGATGCAGAACGTCTTATGCAAGTTCATGTGCGAAACATCGGCGCCGATGTCCGCCGGCCGCGCCAGACCGACCTGAGCGTTGAGGTTGGCGCCATCCATGTACACCTGGCCACCGTGCTGGTGAACCACCTCGCAGATTTCGCGGATGCCCTCTTCATACACACCATGGGTCGAGGGATAGGTGATCATCAGGCACGACAGCCTGGCCCCGGCGGCATGAGCCTTGGCCTTGAGGTCTTCGAGGTCGACGTTGCCAGCATCGTCACAATCGACGATCACCACCTCCATGCCAGCCATCTGCGCCGAGGCTGGATTGGTGCCGTGGGCCGACGATGGAATCAGGCAAAGCGTGCGCTGAGGCTCATGGCGGCTGCGGTGATAACGGGTGATGGCCATGAGCCCGGCGTATTCACCTTGGGCACCGGAGTTGGGTTGCATGCAGATGGCGTCGAAGCCGGTAATCGCGCACAACCAGCTTTCCAGCTCATCGATCATCGCCTTGTAGCCCATAGCCTGCGCGGCGGGGGCAAAGGGGTGCAGCTGGGCGAAGGCAGGCCAGGTGATGGGAATCATCTCGCTGGTGGCATTGAGCTTCATGGTGCAGGAGCCGAGCGGGATCATCGACTGGTTCAGCGCCAGGTCCTTGCTTTCCAACTGCTTGAGGTAGCGCAGCATCTCGGTTTCGCTGTGATGCTGGTTGAACACCGGGTGGCTGAGGAACGGCGTGCGTCGCACCAGCGCAGCGGGGATACCTTCGGGCAGCGCCTGCTGGTCGAGCGCGGCGATTTCCAGGCCGTGATCGACGCCCAGGAAGATGTCGAGCAGCCGCAGCACGGTGGCTTCGTTGCAGGTTTCGTCCAGGCTCACACCCAGATGGCCGCGCCCCAGGATGCGCAGGTTGATGCGCGCAGCCTCGGCGCTTTCAATGATCGCCGCCTGGGCGCCACCGACATCGAGGGTCAGGGTGTCGAAAAAGTGCTGGTTGAGGCGCTTGATGCCTTTGGCCTCAAGGCCTGCGGCCAGCACAAAGGTCAACCGGTGCACCCGCTGGGCAATGCGCTGCAGGCCTTCCGGGCCGTGATACACCGCGTAGAAACCGGCGATATTGGCCAGCAGCACCTGAGCGGTGCAGATGTTGGAGTTGGCCTTTTCGCGGCGGATATGCTGCTCTCGCGTCTGCAGGGCCATGCGCAGTGCAGTGTTGCCACGCGCATCGCGGGACACGCCGATGATGCGCCCGGGCATCGCTCGCTTGTACTCGTCACGGCAGGCGAAGTAGGCCGCGTGCGGGCCACCGTAGCCCATCGGTACGCCAAAGCGCTGGGTCGAACCCAGCACCACATCGGCACCGAGCTCGCCGGGCGGTGTCAGCACCACCAGGCTGAGCAGGTCGGCAGCCACGCAGGCCAAGGCCTGCTGGCTGTGCAACTGGTCGATCAACGGGCGCAGGTCGCGCACCTCGCCGTGGGTATCCGGGTATTGCAGCAAGGCACCGAAGACCTGGTGTTTGGCGAGGTTATCCACAGCGTCGATGATCAACTGGAAACCAAACCCTTCGGCGCGGGTTTTCAGCACCGACAATGTCTGTGGATGGCAATGCTCATCGGCAAAGAACGCGTTGCTCTTGTTGCGCGCCACCCGCTTGGCCAGGGCCATGGCTTCGGCAGCTGCCGTGGCCTCGTCGAGCAATGACGCGTTAGCCAGCGCCAGGCCAGTGAGGTCGATGACCATCTGCTGGAAGTTGAGCAGCGCCTCCAGGCGGCCTTGGGCGATTTCGGGCTGATAGGGCGTGTACGCGGTGTACCAGCCGGGGTTCTCCAGCACATTGCGCAGGATGACCGTAGGCGTGACGGTGCCGTGGTAGCCCATGCCGATGAGGCTGGTCCACACTTGGTTCTGCTCGGCGAAGCCGGCGAGCCTGGCCAACGCAGCCTGTTCATCGAGGGGCGGTGGCAGGTCAAGGGCGCGGTTGAAGCGGATGCCAGGCGGCACGGTCTGCTCGATCAGCTCGCTGCGGCTGTTGAGGCCAAGGGTGCTGAGCATTGCTTGCTGCTCCGAGGCATCGGGCCCCAGATGGCGGCGCAGGAAAGGGTTGAGCTCTTGCAGTTGATGCAGGGATGGCGACTGGGACATGTCGACGCTCTCTTCCTAGCCAGGTCTCATGGAGACTTATAAGTCTAGGAAGGGATCGGCGATGGTGCGGGAAAACTTGTTTCAGCAGGCTCGGCCTCTTCGCGGCCAAAGCCGCTCCTACAGGGGAATCACAAGCCTCGAAGGCGACGCTGTACCTGTAGGAGCGGCTTCAGCCGCGAAGCAGACGATGCGGTCTTACTCGCCGATAGCGGCTTTGTAGCCAGCGGCATCCAGCAGCTTGTCCAGCTCGGCCGGGGCGCTTGGCTTGAGCTTGAAGATCCACGACTCGTAGGGCTCTTCGTTGAGCAGTTCCGGGCTGTCGGCCAGCTCTTCGTTGACCGCGATCACTTCGCCGGAAACCGGGGCATAGATGTCGGAAGCGGCCTTGACCGATTCGACCACGCCAGCAGCGTCGCCAGCAGCGAACACCTTGCCGACTTCGGCCAGCTCGACGAACACCACGTCACCCAGCGCCTGCTGGGCGTGGTCGCTGATGCCGACGGTGACAGTGCCATCGGCTTCCAGGCGCGCCCACTCATGGCTTTCGGCGAAACGCAGATCGGCGGGGATATTGCTCATGTCTTGAATTCCTCGTTTGGGTCAGCGGTTCGGCCCGCCGTTGAATGTTCAGATCAAAATCTTGCCGTGGCGCACGAAGGTCGGTTTGACCACCCGCACCGGGTACCATTTGCCGCGGATCTCGACCTCGGCGCGGTCACCGGTGGCCATGGGCACGCGCGCCAGGGCGATGGACTTGCTCAGCGTAGGCGAGAAACTACCACTGGTGATCTCTCCTTCGCCAATCCCGGCTACACGAACCACCTGGTGAGCCCGCAGAACGCCGCGCTCTTCCAGCACCAGGCCAACCAGTTTTTCCTGCACGCCACGCTCGATTTCCGCCAGCAGGCTGGTACGGCCGACAAAATTGCGCGCTGCCGGCTCCCAGGCAATGGACCAGCCGAGGTTCGAGGTCAACGGGGTGTGGCTTTCGTCGATGTCCTGGCCGTACAGGTTCATGCCGGCTTCAAGGCGCAGGGTGTCGCGCGCGCCCAAGCCGCTCGGCGCGATGCCGGCGCCGACCAGGTCGTTGAAGAAGGCGACGGCCTGATCGCCCGGCAGGATGATCTCCAGGCCGTCTTCACCGGTGTAGCCGGTACGGGCGATGAACCAGTCCCCTTCGGCAACACCTTCGAACGGGCGCAGTTCGCGGATCAGCGCGGCACGGGCAGGGCTCAGCAGCGCGGCGACTTTCTCGCGGGCATTCGGGCCCTGGATGGCGAGGATGGCCAGGTCGGGGCGAACGTCGAACGACACGCTGAAACCGGCGCTCTGCCGCTGCAACCACTCGGTGACCTTGGCCCGGGTGGCCGCGTTGGTGACCAGGCGGTAACCGCTCTGGGTACGGTAAACGATCAGATCGTCGATGACCCGGCCGTCTTCGTTGAGCAACGGGCTGTAAAGGGCCTTGCCCGTGCTGTCGAGACGGGCCACGTCGTTGGCCAGCAAACGCTGCAGCCAGGGAGTGGCATCTTCACCGGCGATGTCGATGACCGTCATGTGGGAAACATCGAAGACGCCGCAGTCGCTGCGCACCTGATGGTGCTCCTCGACCTGCGAGCCATAGTGCAGCGGCATGTCCCAGCCGCCGAAATCGACCGTCTTGGCGCCGAGCGCCAGGTGCAAGTCGTACAAAAGCGTGCGCTGTCCCATGGGTTTCTCCTTCCGGGCGTGGCGAAGCGGCGGCGGTCGATGACGTTTGATCGTCAGCTCTTCTTGTAGGACCCGCCGCGCGAATGCCGCGCATTGTAGCCGCAAGGGCGCAAGCTGGCATCCTTAGTGACTGTGACCCGGACGACGCGCTGAACGGCGGATCAGCCCGATGACCGGCAACAGCCCTACCAGCACCAACGTCAGCGCCGGCAGCGAGGCACGCGCCCATTCGCCTTCGCTGGTCATCTCGAACACCCTGACTGCCAGGGTGTCCCAGCCGAACGGGCGCATCAGCAAGGTGGCGGGCATTTCCTTGAGCACGTCGACGAACACCAGCAACGCGGCGCTCAAGACCGCTGGCACCAGCAGCGGCAGATACACCTTGAAAAACAACCGCACGCCACCGACGCCAAGGCTGCGCGAGGCTTCCGGCAAGGAGGGGCGGATACGTTCCAGGCTGCTCTCCAACGGGCCATGGGCCACGGCGATGAAGCGCACCAGGTAAGCCAGCAGCAAGGCCGCCAGACTGCCCAACAACAGCGGCTTGCCTGCACCCCCCAACCAGGTGGACAGCGGAATGACCAGCTGATTGTCCAGGTAACTGAACGCCAGCATGATAGAGACCGCCAGCACCGAGCCAGGCAAGGCATAGCCCAGGTTGGCCAGGCCAACGCCAGCGCGAATGCCGGCCGTCGGCGCCTGACGGCGGGCGAAAGCCAGCAGCAATGCCACGCAAACGGTAATCAGAGCGGCCATGCCGCCCAGGTACAGCGTGTGCAGCACCAGGCCGACATACCGCTCGTCCAGGTCATGCCGACCGCGCTGCCAGCACCACACCAGCAACTGCAGCAGTGGAATGACGAATGCGCAGGCGAACACCAGCAGGCACCAGCCGCTGGCGAGCAGCGCCTTGGCCCCGCGCAAGTGATAGAGCGCATGCCCGCGCGGGCGTTCGTTGCCGCTGCGGGTCGCGCCACGGGCGCGGCGCTCGCCGTACAGCACCACCATCACCGCGAGCAGCAGCAGACTGGCCAGCTGAGCCGCGCTGGACAGGCTGAAGAAGCCGTACCAAGTCTTGTAGATGGCCGTGGTGAAGGTATCGAAGTTGAACACCGCCACTGCACCGAAATCGGCCAGCGTCTCCATCAGCGCCAGGGCGATGCCCGCGCCGATGGCAGGTCGCGCCATTGGCAAGGCCACCCGCCAGAAGGCCTGCACGGGCGACAGGCCGAGTACCCGGGCGGCCTCCATCAACCCCTTGCCCTGGGCCAGGAACGCCGAGCGCGCCAACAGGTAGACGTAGGGGTAGAACACAAGGACCAGGACGAAAATCACCCCACCGGTGGAGCGGACCCGTGGCAGGCGCATAGGCCCGAACACCTCGCGCAAGGCGCTCTGCACAGGGCCGGCGAAGTCCAGCAGGCCGACGAAGACAAACGCCAACACATAGGCCGGGATGGCGAACGGCAGCATCAGCGCCCAGTCGAGCCAGCGCCGGCCGGGGAACTCGCAGAGGCTGGTCAGCCAGGCCAGGCTGACGCCGAGCAGGGTCACCCCGATACCAACGCCGACCACCAGGGTCGCGGTATTGCCCAGCAGGCGTCCCATCTGGGTGTCGAGCAGGTGCGACCAGATCTGCAGGTCGACCGACTGCCAGGACAGCAGCAGCACGCTCAGGGGCAGGAGCACCAAGGCGGCGGTCAAGGTGACCGGGAGGTACCAGCGGCGTTGGGCAGTATGGGGCAAGGTCGGATTCTCGATTGCGCTGGCGGCCGCTGCACGGCCGTTCGCGGGTAAACCCGCTCCCACAGGGTTTTGCGCCATCCTGAAGGGCGGTCGTGTTCCTGTGAGAGCGGCTTTATCCGCGAAGAGGCCCTGGCGGCCTGCTACTTAATTCCAGCCAGCGCGATCCATCAGGCGAATAGCTTCGGCCTGGCGCTTGCCGGCCACTTCAACGGGAATGCTGTCAGCCTTGAAGCTGCCCCAAGCCGCCACTTCGTCCGACGGTTTGACCTTCGGGTTGGCCGGGAACTCCTGGTTGATGTCGGCAAACAGCTTCTGCGCCTTCTCGCCAGTCATCCATTCCACCAGCTTCCTGGCGGCTTCCGGGTGCGGCGCATGCTTGGTCAGGCCGATGCCCGACAGGTTGACATGCACGCCGCGGTCGCCCTGGTTGGGCCAGAAGATCTTCACCGGCAGTTTCGGGTTCTGGGCGTGCAGGCGACCGTAGTAGTAGGTGTTGACCACCCCGACATCGCACTGGCCGGCCTCGATGGCCTGGATCACCGAGTTGTCGTCAGAGAACACATCGGTGGCCAGGTTGCCGACCCAGCCTTTGACGATCTGCTCGGCCTTGGCCTCGCCGTGGTTCTCGATGAGCGTGGCGGTCAGCGACTGGTTGTACACTTTCTTCGCCGTGCGCAGGCACAGGCGGCCTTCCCAGTGCTTGTCGGCAAGGGCTTCGTAGGTGGCCAGCTCAGCCGGCTTTACCCGTTCGGTGGAGTAGACGATGGTCCGTGCGCGCAGGCTCAGGCCGGTCCAGTCATGGGATGAGGCACGGTACTGCGGTGGGATGTTCTGGTCGATGATGGCCGACTTGATCGGCTGCAGGATGCCCATCTGCTCGGCCTGCCACAGGTTGCCGGCATCGACGGTGAGCAGCAGGTCGGCCACACCGTTCTCGCCCTCGGCCTTGATGCGCTGCATCAGCGGGGCTTCCTTGTCGGTGATGAACTTGACCTTGACCCCCGTCTCGGCGGTGTAGGCGTCGAATACCGGCTTGATCAGCTCGTCGATGCGCGAGGAGTACACCACCACTTCGTCCGCCGCCTGAGCGGTGCCGCCGAACAGGGTCAGGGCCAGGGCGGCCAGTAGGGGCTTGCGTGGCAACATGGAAAGCGCTCCTCGGATCGTATGAGAGGCGCAAATGGTAGTGAATCCCATTTTCCAGCTCATCATCTGAGCAGTTACCGGATGTTGCAGAGGGACGCAAAGCGCCCCCCGTGCGGTCAAGCCTTGGCCAGTTCAGGCAGGTCCCCGGTCAGCCCCAACGCCTGGCGCACGAAAAGCGCCTTGGCCTCCGGCATCTGCTCCACCAGCTTCAACCCGCTGTTACGCAACCAGCGCAACGGCAACGGATTGGCCTGGAACAACCGCTCGAAACCTTCCATCGCCGCCATCAACGCAAGGTTGTGCGGCATGCGCCGGCGCTCATAACGGCTGAGCACTTTCACATCCGCCAACCGCTCGCCGCGCTCGCTGGCATGCTCCAGCACCTCGGCCAACACCGCAGCATCGAGAAAGCCCAGGTTGACGCCTTGCCCGGCCAACGGATGAATGGTGTGTGCGGCATCGCCAATCAGCACCAGCCCTTCGTCCACGTAGCGCTTGGCGTGACGCTGGCGCAACGGCACGCAGACGCGTGGGTCGGCCTCCAGCACCTCACCCAGTCGCCCCTCGAAGGCCCGCTCCAACGCCTTGAGGAAGGCAGGCTCATCCAGAGCCATGATCTGCTCGGCCTGCTCCGGAGTCGTCGACCAGACAATCGAGCACCAATCGTGCTTGCCGTCACGCGACAGCGGCAGGAAGGCCAGCGGCCCCTCGTCGGTGAAGCGCTGCCAGGCGGTGGCCTGGTGCGGGGCGCTGCAGCGCACACTGGTGACGATCGCATGGTGCAGGTAATCCCACTCCCGCGTCTCGCAGCCAGCCAGGCGGCGCACCGCCGAGTTGGCGCCGTCGGCGGCCACCACCAGCGGCGTACGCAACTGACGGCCATCGGCCAGGGTCAGCAGCCATTCGTTACCGGAGCGGCGCAGCTGCTCCAGGCGGGCATTGGGCAACAGGCCGATGTCGCTATCGTGCAGGCGCTCCAGCAGACCGTCCTGCACCACCCGGTTCTCGACGATATGGCCAAGCACCTGGGCATGCACGCTGGCTGCCGAGAAATGTATCTGACCGGTACCGCTGCCGTCCCACACATGCATGTCGGAATACGGCGACACGCGCCGCCCGGCGATGCCGTCCCAGGCACCCAGGCGTTCGAGGATGCGCTGGCTGGCCGCCGACAGGGCACTGACCCGCGGCTCGAACGGTGCGCCGGCGTCGAACGGTTTGACCGACAGCGAGCCGCCGTCGAGCAGGAGAATTTCCAGGCCGCTGTGGCGAAGCGCCAGGGCCAGGGCGCTGCCGACCATACCGGCACCGACAATCAACAGATCTGCGCGCATTTCCATGCCTTACGCCTGCCTCGCTTGCGGCTTGAGCCGCACGTATAGGGTTTTATCGACCCGTGCCACCAGCTCGCCGGCTTCGTCACGGATATCGACCTGCACACGCGGCAGGTACTTCTTGCCGGTGGCAGTCTGCTGGCGGATGTCGTCCAGCAGCGCGTCATCGACGTGGAACTCGGCGTACACCGTGCCCTTGCCCGGTGCAATGAAATCGATGCTGGCAGCCTTGTCCCAGACAATGTATTCGCGGCCCAGCTGCTCGATCAGCAGCAACATGTAGAACGGGTCGACCATCGAATACAGGCTGCCGCCGAACTGGGTGCCGACGTAGTTGCGATTCCAGCGGGTCAGCTTCATGCGTACCTTGACGCTGCGCATGTCCGGGCTGATGTGCTGGATGTGGATGCCTGCGCCGAGGTACGGCGGGTAGACATTCAGCAGCCAGCGCAACATGCGCGCCCGGCGCGCCAGCCTGCGCGGGTTGCTCATGCCTGGCCCCGCGGATCGGGGCGGGTCCCGAGGCCCATGGCCTGGCGAGCGAACCAGCTTTTTGCCGGTGGCAGCAGGTCGAGCCCGAGCAGGCCGATATTGCGCCCGGCCGCCAGCAGTGGCTGGTTGCTGCCGAACAGGCGGGTGACCTGGTCGGAGAAGCCGATGGTCAGGGCCTGGTCGAGGCGCTGGCGCTGGTGATAGGCCTGCAGAGTGGCAAGGTCGCCCGGATGCTGTGGGCCGAGCAGCAGCGCGTCGGCCAGCGCCTGCACATCACGCAGCGACAGGTTGAAACCCTGGCCGGCAATCGGGTGCAGGCTGTGCGCGGCGTTGCCCAGCACCACCAGGTGTGGACGGACCTGCTCCTGGGCTTCGATCAGCGCCAGCGGGTAGAGATGCCTGGCACCGACCTGGCGCAGGCCGCCGAGCCGATACCCAAAGGCATCCTGCAACTCCCGCAGGAAACTGCGCTCGTCGATTTCGGCCAGACGCTTGGCATCCATCCCCTGGCGCGTCCAGACCAGCGCGCAGCGGTTTTCCGGCAGCGGCAGCAAGGCCATCGGACCTTGCTCGGTGAAACGCTCAAAGGCTTGGCCGCAGTGGGCCTCGCCGGGTGTGATGTTGGCGATCAGCGCGCTTTGCTCGTAGGGCGTACGGCGCACGTGGATACCCAACTGCTCACGCAGGCCTGAGCGGCCCCCGTCAGCCAGCACCGCCAGGTCACATTCCAGGCTGGTGTCGTCGTCCAGCAGCAGGCGGTAGCCACCCTCGATGGCTTGCATCGCCTTCACTTCGGCCGGGCAGCGCCAGCTCACCACCTCGCTGTCCAGCCCTTGCCACAGGCATTGCCCGAGCCAGGCGTTCTCCACCACGTATCCCAGGGCCGGCACGCCTTCTTCCATGGCGTCCAGGCGGGTGGCGCCGAAACGGCCACGGTCGGAAACCTGGATCTGCCGGATCGGTTCGGCGCGCGGGCTGATGGTTTGCCAAAGGCCGAGGTGCTGGTAGATCTGCCGGGTGCCGAACGACAGTGCCGAAGAGCGCGCATCGTAGCTGGGCTGGAAGCTGTCGCCGGGGGCGAACGGCTCGATCAGCAGGATTTTCCAGCCGCGCGCCTTGGCGCCTGCCTGCAGGGCCAAAGCCAAGCTTGCGCCCACCAGCCCACCGCCGATGATCGCCAGGTTGACCCGACTCATGCCGCGTCCTTGCGCGCAGTCTGCATCAGCGCCTCGATCTCGGCAACCGTGCGGGGCACACCCGAGGTCAGAATTTCACAACCTTGCTTGGTCACTACCACGTCGTCCTCGATCCTGATACCGATGCCGCGCCATTTCTTCGCGACCTCCTGGTTGTCGGCGGCTATGTAAATGCCTGGCTCGACAGTCAGTGCCATGCCGGGCTCCAGCACCCGCCACTCGCCACCGACCTTGTATTCGCCGACATCGTGCACGTCCATGCCCAGCCAGTGCCCGGCGCGGTGCATGTAGAAAGCCCGATAGGCCTCGCTGTCGATCAGCGCCTGCACCTCACCCTTGAGCAAACCGAGCTCCACCAGGCCCTCGGTGATCACCCGCACGGTCGCCTCATGGGCGTGGTTCCAGTGCTTGCCCGGGGCGATCTCGGCAAAGGCGGCAGCCTGGGCCTTGAGCACCAGCTCATAGATTGCCTTCTGCTCGGGCGAAAAACGCCCGCTGACCGGGAAGGTCCGGGTGATGTCGCTGGCATAGCAATCGATCTCGCAACCGGCATCGATCAGCACCAGGTCACCATCCTTGAGCGGCGCATCATTCTGCTGATAGTGCAGGATGCAGCCATTGCGCCCGGCGGCGACGATCGAGCCGTAGGCCGGCATCTTCGCCCCACCCTTGCGGAATTCGTAGTCCAGCTCGGCTTCCAGGCTGTACTCGTGCAACCCGGCCCGGCAGGCCTGCATGGCGCGCACATGGGCGCGCGCAGAAATCTCCGCGGCGGCACGCATCACTTTCACTTCCGCTGCCGATTTATACAGGCGCATATCGTGCAGCAGATGATCCAGCGCAACGAACTCGTTTGGCGGCTGGGCGCCGAGGCGCGCCTTGGAGCGGATCACGTTGATCCAGTCCATCAACCGGCGGTCGAACTCAGCGTTGCTGCCCATGGCGCTGTAGACCCGCTCGCGGCCTTCGATCAGGCCCGGCAGGATCTCGTCGATATCGGTGATCGGGAAGGCATCGTCAGCGCCAAAGTCACGGATTGCGCCTTCCTGGCCGGCACGCAGCCCGTCCCACTGCTCACGCTCCGGGTTGCGCTCGCGGCAAAACAGCACGTACTCGCCATGCTCGCGGCCAGGGATCAGTGCAATCACCGCCTCAGGCTCGGGGAAGCCGCTGAGGTACTGGAAATCGCTGTCCTGGCGGTACACGTGCTCGACGTCGCGGTTGCGGATGACGACTGCGGCGGCGGGCAGAATGGCGATGCTGTTGGGGACCATCTGCGCCATCAGCGCCTTGCGCCGACGGGCATACTCGGCCTTGGGTATGTGGCTCATGGGCAGAACTACCCCCGGTTGATCAGTGCAGCGAAGGTTTTGGTGCGGGTGCGGCAGGCGCGGCCAGCTCCGTGTACAGCAGCAGCGGTGCGACGCGCAGGTATTCCATGACTTCCATGTAGTCGCTTTCGCCGTCTTCGGATTCCTCGAGGGCTTCCTGGACCTGGGAAATGGCCACCAGGTCCTGCAGCACTTCCTTGGCTTCGGTAGACAGGTCCTGCCCCCCGGCGTTCAGGCCAAAGCCGGTGATGAAACCCTGGCACCACTGGCCCAGCGCTTCGGCGCGGTCGGCAAGTGCCGCATCGTCGCTCGGCAGCAGCAGGACAATGGCCATGTCTTCGCTGCCCAGCTCGCCCTTGACCATCTCCTGCAGGCCGATCAGGGCATTGCGCACGGCGTCACCGGGTTCGGTTTCCAGCAGTTGGGCGGCATCGGCCAGCCAGGCCTCGGCATCGAAGCCTGCGCCGGCACAACTGCGGCCGATCAGCAGGCCGTGCAGTTCGGCAGGAGTTACAGGGTGGCCATTGCTGGAAAGGAGCATGGCGAAGGCAACGTAAGGCGATTGAGTATTAGGCATGGTCGGCTAGGCGCCAGACGGCGCATTTGACTAGAATGAAGACCTTGTATCCTAGCACCGGCAGGCGCGCCAAGACCATCGGCACTGGCCGCCGCTGCGCCGGGAGAGGCATCCTCGCAGGGTGATTCAACGACGGAGCGAATCGAGTGCAACCCACGCAAGAGAACGACCTGCAAGCGCTGATGAGCCGATTCGAGTTGCTGATTGAACGCATCGAGCAACTAAAACGGCAAAATGCACTCCTAGTAGCTCAGGAAAAATCCTGGCGCGAAGAGCGCGCCCACCTCATCGAAAAGAACGAGATCGCCAAGCGCAAGGTCGAGTCGATGATTTTACGCCTGAAGGCCCTGGAGCAAGACTCATGAGTTCAAGCAATAGCGTCACCGTGCAGATCCTCGACAAGGAGTATTCGATCATCTGCCCGCCGGAAGAGCGCAACAACCTGGTCAGCGCCGCGCGCTACCTGGACGGCAAGATGCGCGAGATCCGCAGCAGCGGCAAGGTGATCGGTGCAGACCGCATTGCGGTCATGGCGGCGTTGAATATCACTCACGAGATGCTGCACCGCCAGGAGGATCGCGCCGATGCCCCAGTGAGTGGCACCAGCCGTGAACAGGTGCGGGACCTGCTGGAACGGGTCGATCAGGCGTTGTCCGACGATGCGGGTACCAAAAACGGCTGAGATTGGTATACTGGCGCCACTCCCTGGGGGATGCGCCAGTCGGTTATGTCCCTGAGCCGATACGCACAACCACGGGGGTTGCACGCTGGGGCCGGTGTGCATGTCCGCCCGACGGAAAGCCTTAACGCCCCCTGCAATCTCCACCTTGAACTTTCGGGTTCAAGGGCTACACCGATAGCGGTCTTATCGGGGAGCCTGATTCCTCCTGCCGAGCGCTCAGCTGGGCAATCCGACACCTGGGATAACCAGTGCCATGACCGAAACTGCGTCGCTTTCCCGCCCCCAGCTTCGTCGCCTGCTTCGCAATGCCCGCCGCGCCCTGACACCCGCACAGCAGCACCAGGCCTCACGCGGCCTGTACCGCCAATTGGCGCAACACCCGTTGTTCCGCCGCGCCCGGCATATCGCCCTGTACCTGCCCAACGACGGTGAAATCGACCCGCGCCTGCTGCTGCGCGAGGCTCAGCGCCGGGGCAAGCGCACTTACCTGCCGGTACTGCATGCCTGGCCGCGCACACGCATGGTGTTCCAGCGTTTCGAGCAGGGCGAAAAACTCAAGCGCAACCGCTTCCGTATTCCTGAGCCATTGACCGACCGTCGGCGCCAGCGCCCGGTCTGGTCGCTGGATCTGATTCTGTTGCCACTGGTCGGCTTCGATGAGGTCGGCGGGCGACTGGGCATGGGCGGGGGGTTCTACGACCGCAGCCTGGCCTACCAGGCACGTCGCAAGACCTGGAAAAAACCACTGCTGCTGGGGCTGGCGCATGAATGCCAGAAGGTCGAGCGACTGGCGCAGGCCAGCTGGGATGTACCACTGCAGGGGACGGTCAGCGACCGCGGCTGGTACCTGGCGCCGAACTGAGCGACGTCAGCGGGGGACAGGTCAGCGTTTCTGCGGGTTGGCGTCGACCGGCGCCTGATAGGCGGTATCCAGCTTGCGTTCCCAGATGCCCTGGGCATAACCGGTAGTGACCACACCAAGGCCAAAGATGAAGACCAGGATCCACAGTAGATCCGGTTTGCGTTGATTCATCGAAGAATGCCCCCCTAGGCATACGTTCAGGCTCGGCGACCTTCTAGGTGCCGCCGGAGCGTCTAGCTTTAAAATCGGCGCATTTTCCGACAACCTGAGTCGACACGCAAACGTTGACGCCAACCGGCTGTCGGTTTCGTGCAACAGGTTATTTCAAACCATTTCAGGAGCAGTATCCATGGCCTATTGGCTGATGAAATCCGAGCCCGACGAGCTCTCGATCGAAGGCCTGGGCCGCCTGGGCGAGGCGCGCTGGGATGGCGTACGCAACTACCAGGCGCGCAATTTCATGCGGGCCATGAGCGTGGGCGACGAGTTCTTTTTTTACCACTCCAGCTGCCCGCAGCCGGGCATTGCCGGTATCGCCCGGATCACCGCCGCAGCCTACCCGGACCCGACGGCGCTGGACCCGCAAAGCCACTACTTCGACGCCAAGGCCAATGCCGAGAAGAACCCGTGGAGCGCGGTGGACGTGGCCCACGTGAAGACCTTCAGGCAGGTGCTGGGGCTGGGTTTGTTGAAGCAGCAGAGTGCGCTGGCGGAGTTGCCGCTGGTGCAGAAGGGAACACGGTTGTCGGTGATGCCGGTGACTGAAGAACAGTGGGCGGCGATTGTAGCGCTGGCGCGATGAGTTCGGCTTTAGTGCTGCAGCGCGCTTGAGATCGAGCGCCGCCCGCGGGCGGGGTTCGATCTCACAGGCGCAGAATCTCTATAGCCAGGCCAATCACTGCACAATCAGGTTATTGAACAGCAGATCCTCGACAATCGGCTTGCCCTCTTCCGATTCCATCACCTG
>Ga0153918_1000388_pt1 | contig 22281 bp, 20 predicted proteins | sample TSFL002MetaG_FD_104687 | JGI IMG/M metagenome (GOLD analysis project Ga0153918, IMG submission 104687) | Attine ant fungus gardens microbial communities from Florida, USA - TSFL002 MetaG | ecosystem: Host-associated > Fungi > Mycelium > Unclassified | place: USA: Florida, Paynes Creek Historic... | reverse complement strand
GTCCACGGGTTCCAGATCACCGCCGAGCGTGAACCGTCGCTGGCCAAGGTAATCCGCCGCTGCCAGTGCGGATCGACGATGCTTAGCTGCTGCGGCGTATCCAGGTAGATCCGGTCGGTTTCTCCGGCAAAACCCAGCGTACCCTGCTGCTGGCGCTGTTCCCAGTCGGCCAGGGTTTCGATGTACTGCAGCCCATCGACCCCTTCGACCTGCGCCTGGCGCACGTCGCTCACGGCGAAGTAGCTGTGCAAGGCCTGGCTGATGGTCACGGGGCTGTTGCCCATGTTGCGGCTGTTCAGGGACACGGTGAGATCGCCACCGAGCACGATGTGCAGCTTCAGCTCGACATCATGCGGCCAGTCCGGCAGATCGCCCTGGGCCTCTGGCAGCTCGAACTCGATGTGCAGGTCATCGCCTTTTTCTTCAACGCCCAGCAATTGCCAGTCACGCGTGCGCGCCAAGCCATGGGCGGAAGCCTGCTCGCCACGGTACATGGCCTGCACGGATGCGGGGTTGCGCTGCAAGTTGCCAAACCACGGCCAGCACACCGGCACACCGGCGCGCACCGATTTGCCCTGGCGGAAAATGGCCTGGTCGCTCAGCCATAACAGCGGTGGCTCGCCAACACGCTGGTAGCTGAGGATCTGCGCGCCCTGCTGGGCGATCAGTAGTTCGGCGCGGTCGCTGCTGATGCGCCAGCAGTTGAGTTCGCCGTGTTGCTCGGATTCGACCTTGAAGGTAGCCATTGCGCTCGTCTCATTGATTGCCTGTGGGCCTTGGACCCGGTGACGTGCAATGAGTTTACCGCTCGCAAGGCTCAGCGACGAGGCACCGAGCGGGTGCGGCCACTGCCATCGATGGCGACGAATACGAACGTCGCTTCAGTGACCTTGCGCCATTCGCTGGACAGCGGGTCGTCACTCCACACTTCGACCATCATGCGGATCGAGCTGCGGCCGATTTCCAAGGTCTGGGTGTAGAACGACAATTGTGCACCAACGGCCACCGGCACCAGGAATGCCATGCGGTCGATGGACACCGTGGCTACCCGGCCGCCCGCGACGCGGCTGGCCATGGCGGTACCGGCGAGGTCCATCTGTGCGACCAGCCAGCCGCCGAAGATGTCGCCGAAGCCATTGGTTTCGCGCGGCAGTGCAGTGATCTGCAAGGCCAGGTCACCTTGCGGGATAGGATCTTCTTGTTCGAGCTCAATCATGCGATGGGGCCTCTGACCCGTGACGCTTCGTTGGTGTGGCGCAAGGCCGGGAAAACGATTCAGCTGACAACATACTACGCTGATTCCGCTTCGCTGGGCGCCCATAGGGAAACTCTGCGAAACCGTCTGACCTCAAGCCCGGCGTTTTCGCACAACTTCCCACGGTTAAAAGCACCCTTTTCCTACGAGCGGCCAGTATATATAGCCAATCGCCAGGCGACGACCGCGCATTCACGAATATCTGTATGGTTTTTGTATCGCTTTCAGCGCAGCTCGGCAATTTGCTATCTTCGCTTCTCGCCCCAACCCAGAAGCCGCGTGCCAAGCGGCCTGCGTCAGCTAAAAGAGAACAACGAGCGATGACCTCCGTGCCGAGCAGTATCGAGCAGCCCTCGCGGCCGCTGACCCGCAGTGACTACAAGACCCTTTCACTGTCCGCCTTGGGCGGAGCCCTGGAGTTCTACGACTTCATCATCTTCGTGTTCTTCGCCACGGTGGTCGGCAAGCTGTTCTTCCCGCCTGACATGCCCGAATGGCTACGCCTGATGCAGACCTTCGGTATCTTCGCCGCCGGTTACCTGGCACGGCCATTGGGTGGCATCGTCATGGCCCACTTCGGCGACCTGCTGGGGCGCAAGAAGATGTTCACCCTGAGCATTTTCATGATGGCCCTGCCGACCCTGATCATGGGCCTGCTGCCGACTTATGCACAGATCGGTCTGTGGGCGCCGGTCCTGCTATTGCTGATGCGTGTGATCCAGGGCGCGGCCATCGGTGGTGAAGTACCGGGCGCCTGGGTGTTCGTCTCCGAACACGTGCCGGCACGCAACACCGGCTACGCCTGTGGCACCCTGACCGCCGGCCTGACGGCGGGCATCCTGCTCGGCTCGCTGGTAGCGACCCTGATCAACTCCCTCTACAGCGCTGAAGAAGTGGCCGACTACGCCTGGCGGATCCCGTTCCTGCTCGGCGGTGTGTTCGGCCTGTTCTCGGTGTATCTGCGCCGCTGGCTGCACGAAACCCCGGTGTTCGCCGAGATGCAGCAGCGCAAGGCGTTGGCTGAAGAGCTGCCGCTGCGCGCGGTACTGCGTGATCATCGTGGCCCGATCATCCTGTCGATGCTGCTGACCTGGATGCTGTCTGCCGGCATCGTGGTGGTGATCCTGATGACCCCGGCGTTGCTGCAGAGCATCTACCACGTCAGCCCCACCGATTCGCTCAAGGCCAACAGCCTGGCGATCGTGCTGCTCAGCTTCGGCTGCATTGGTGCCGGCAGCCTGGCCGACCGCTTCGGTGCGGGCCGGGTGTTCGTGATCGGCAGCCTGCTGCTGCTGGCCAGCTCCTGGACCTTCTACCACAGCCTGCCGACCCATCCTGAGCTGCTGTTCCCGCTGTATGCGGTGACCGGCCTGTGCGTGGGCGTGATCGGTGCGGTGCCGTACGTGATGGTCAAGGCGTTCCCGCCGGTGGTGCGCTTCAGTGGGCTGTCGTTCTCCTACAACGTTGCCTACGCCATCTTCGGTGGCCTGACGCCGATGGTGGTAACGGCGCTGCTCAAGGTCAGCCCGATGGCACCTGCCTATTACGTTGCCGGCCTGTGCGCCGTCGGTCTGGCGGTGGGCCTGTACCTGCTCGCCAACAAGCGCTGATCTGCACCAAAGCTACTGGCCTCTTCGCGGCTAAAGCCGCTCCCACAGGTATGGTGCAGGCCTTGAGGGCCTGCGCAAATGTCTGTAGGAGCGGCTTTAGCCGCGAAGGGGCCAGACCTGTTTTCAGTGATGGCCTTTCATCCATTTGTCACAATTGAGTCATATCGTATTCATGCGGCCTGCAGATACTGGGCCCCGTTCCATCCAACACCCCAATATTCCTGCTAGGAGCAAGGCATGAAACTGAAGCGTTTGATGGCGGCCCTCACCTTTGCCGCCGCTGGCGTTGCGACCGCCAACGCGGTAGCCGCTGTCGACCCTGCGATCCCGACCTACACCAAGACCACCGGTGTTTCGGGCAACCTCTCCAGCGTCGGTTCCGATACCCTCGCGAACCTGATGACTCTGTGGGCCGAGGCCTACAAGAAGGAATATCCGAACGTAAACATCCAGATTCAGGCTGCCGGTTCCTCCACCGCGCCACCCGCGCTGACCGAAGGTACTGCCAACCTCGGCCCGATGAGCCGCAAGATGAAGGACGTCGAGCTGCAAGCCTTCGAGCAGAAGTACGGCTACAAGCCGACCGCCATCCCGGTCGCCGTCGACGCTCTGGCCGTGTTCGTGCACAAGGACAACCCGATCAAGGGCCTGACCATGGAGCAGGTCGATGCGATCTTCTCGTCCACCCGCCTGTGTGGCGCCAAAGCCGAAGTAAAGACCTGGGGCGACCTGGGCGTGACCGGCGACCTGGCCAACAAGCCGGTGCAGCTGTTCGGCCGCAACTCGGTATCGGGTACCTATGGCTACTTCAAGGAAGAGGCCCTGTGCAAAGGCGACTTCAAGCCTAACGTCAACGAGCAGCCTGGCTCGGCTTCGGTCGTACAGGCGATCAGCTCCTCGCTGAACGGCATCGGTTACTCGGGCATTGGCTACAAGACTGCCAGCGTCAAGACCGTGCCACTGGCCAAGAAAGGCAGCACCGAGTTTATTGAAGACAACGAAACCAACGCCCTGAACGGCAAGTACCCGCTGTCGCGCTTCCTCTACGTCTACGTCAACAAGGCGCCGAACAAGCCTCTGGCCCCGCTGGAAGCCGAGTTCGTCAAGCTGGTCCTGTCGCAAGCTGGCCAGCAGGTCGTGGTGAAGGATGGTTACATCCCGCTGCCGGCCAAAGTGGTCGACAAGACCTTGGCTGACCTGGGCCTGTCCCACTCGGACAACGTTGCCAAGAAGTAACTGACTGAGGATGAGGCCGGTGCTGATGCCCGGCCTCTTCCACGACTTTCCAGTCCGGTGCCAGGGTTCCTGTGCAGCGGGCTTTTTTGCGTCATCTCACTGTCATGTTTTTGTCATACGGGACCGCTAGGGTGTGCGCATGAATGATCTGGCCAATTCCACAATGACCCCAAACTCCCCGCCCGTGCGGATTGACTTCAATACGCCCGAGTTGCAACGCAAGCGCCGCATGCGCGCCCTCAAGGATCGCCTGACCCGTTGGTATGTGCTGGTCGGCGGGCTTGCCGTGCTGGCAGCCATCACGCTGATCTTCTTCTATCTGGCTTATGTGGTGCTGCCATTGTTCCAGGGCGCCGAGCTGACCAGCAAAAAGGCCCTGGAGCCTGCCTGGCTGCAGCAGGACGCCGGCAAGCCACTGATGATTGCCCTTGAAGAGCAGAACCTGGTCGGCATGCGCGTTTCGGACAAGGGTCAGGCCATTTTCTTCGAGACCAAGAGCGGTAAACAGTTAAGCCGCGTCGACCTGCCCTTGCCGGCAGGTACCCAGGTCACTTCCATCAGTGCTGACCAGCCGGGCAGCCCGCTGGTGGTGCTCGGTCTGTCCAATGGCCAGGCACTGGTGTTCCACCACACCTACAAGGTCACCTACCCGGACAACAAGAAAACCATCACTCCAGGCGTCGATTACCCGTACGGCCAGGCGCCGTTCGTGCTCGACGAGCAGGGCCGCGCGCTGGAACACGTGAGTGTCAACGTCAACGGCGACACCCTGCTGCTGGCTGGCTCTACGGGTGCGCACCTGCAGGTGGTCGAGCTGTCGCGCAGCGAAAACATGCTGACCGGCGAGACCAGCACCGAGCAGCGCCGTATCGAATTGCCGCAGATGACCGAAGTGGTGAAGAACATCTTCATCGACCCCCGTCAGCAGTGGTTGTACGTGATCAACGGTCGCGCCACCGCCGATGTCTTCAGCCTGCGCGACAAGAGCCTCAATGGCCGCTACAAGCTGGCCGAAAGCGCCGACACCGAAATCACCGCCACCGCCCAGCTGGTGGGGGGTATCTCGCTGATCATCGGCGATTCCAAGGGCGGCCTGGCCCAGTGGTTCATGGCCCGCGACCCGGATGGCGAGCAGCGTTTCAAGCAGATCCGTACCTTCAAGATGGGTAAGGCGCCGATCGTACAGATCGATGCCGAAGAGCGTCGCAAGGGCTTCATCGCCCTGGACAGCGACGGCAAGCTTGGCGTGTTCCACAGCACCGCGCATCGCACCCTGCTGGTCGAACAGGCCGCCGAGGGCCCTGGCGTCCTGGCCCTGTCGCCGCGTGCCAACCGCATCATCATCGAAGAAGGTGGCAAGCTGCTGCCGCTGAGCCTGCGCAACCCGCACCCGGAAATCTCCTTCAGCGCGTTGTGGGGCAAGGTCTGGTACGAGAACTACGACGAGCCCAAGTACGTCTGGCAGTCAACCGCCTCGAACACCGACTTCGAACCCAAGCTGAGCCTCTCGCCGCTGACCTTCGGTACGCTCAAGGCCGCGTTCTACGCGATGATCCTGGCGGCCCCGCTGGCGATTGCTGCCGCGATCTACACCGCCTACTTCATGGCCCCGGGCATGCGGCGCAAGGTCAAGCCGGTGATCGAGCTGATGGAAGCGATGCCGACAGTGATCCTCGGCTTCTTCGCCGGCCTGTTCCTCGCACCTTACCTGGAAGGCCACCTGCCCGGCGTATTCAGCCTGTTCCTGATCATGCCGCTCGGCATTCTGCTGACCGGCTTCACCTGGAGCCGCCTACCGGAGTCGATCCGCCTGCGCGTCCCGGATGGTTGGGAAGCGGCAATCCTGATTCCGGTGATCCTGGCGATCGGCTGGTTTGCCCTGGCGGTCAGTCCGTATCTCGAAAGCTGGTTCTTCGGTGGTGACATGCGCCTGTGGATCGAGCACTCGCTTGGCCTGCGCTACGACCAGCGCAACGCCTTGGTGGTCGGTATCGCCATGGGCTTCGCGGTCATCCCGAACATCTACTCGATCGCCGAAGACGCCGTGTTCAGCGTGCCGCGCAGCCTGACCCTGGGTTCCCTGGCCCTGGGTGCGACGCCGTGGCAGACCCTGACCCGCGTGGTCATCCTCACCGCCAGCCCGGGCATCTTCTCGGCGTTGATGATCGGCATGGGGCGTGCGGTGGGCGAGACCATGATCGTGCTGATGGCCACCGGCAACACGCCGGTGATGGAACTGAACCTGTTCGAAGGCATGCGCACGCTGGCCGCCAACGTGGCAGTGGAAATGCCTGAATCGGAAGTCGGCGGCAGCCACTATCGCGTGCTGTTCCTCGCTGCCCTCGTGCTGCTGATGTTCACCTTCATCATGAACACCTTGGCCGAGCTGATTCGCCAGCGTCTGCGCAAGAAATACTCGTCGCTTTGATAGAAAGGTAGCGATCCGTGAAAAAGGATTCCCTCAAAGGCTGGTTCAAGAGCGGCGCCCCAGGCGTCTGGATCAGCGGTGGCGCGGTGGCCATGGCGGTGATCATGACCGTTGGCCTGCTGGCGGTAATTGCCGTGCGCGGCCTGGGCCACTTCTGGCCAGCCGACTTGATCCAGGCCACCTACCAGGTGCCGGGCCAGGCCGACCACGTTGTCATCGGCGAAGTGGTGCAGAAGGAAGAAGTCCCGCGTGCCCGCCTCAAGGGCGCCGGCTTGCCGGTGCCGGACGACGGCCCTGAGTTCATGACCCGCGAGCTGGTCAAGGTGGGTAACCGCGACCTCAATGGCAGCGACTTCACCTGGGTGGTCGGCGAGTGGCTGGTGGACGAGCAGCGCCCGGCCGACCTGATCGCCCTTGAGCGCCGCGAGTGGGGCAACTTCTACGGCTACCTGGTCAGCGTCAAGGAAGACGGCCGCGTGGTTGCCCAAGGCCCGGCGGCCTGGAACGAGCTGCAAGCCCGTCTGAAGCGTGCCAACCAGCTCAACAGCGAACTGCAGACCCTCGAGAAGAAAGACATCGGGGCCATCAACCATGGCCTCGAGCGCTTGCGCCTGCACGGTCGCAAACTGGAGCTGGACGGCAAGCTCGACGCCACCGCCCAGGCCGACATCGACGCCGAACGCGCCGAGCTGAACAGCCGCTACAAGGCCGTCGAGGAGCGCCTGCTGGGCCTGCACCAGGCCTTCGCCCGTGACAGCCTGGTGGCCCGCGACGGCAACGGCCGCGAAGTGGAAATCAATCTGAGCAAGGTGGTGCACGCCATCCAGCCGAATGCCATGTCCGGCTTCAGCAAGATGGGTACCTATTTCGCCAAGGTCTGGGAATTCCTCAGCGACGACCCGCGTGAAGCCAACACCGAGGGCGGCATCTTCCCGGCCATCTTCGGCACCGTGATGATGACCCTGATCATGGCGGTAATCGTCACGCCGTTCGGCGTGCTGGCCGCGGTCTACCTGCGCGAATACGCCAGGCAAGGCCCGGTGACCCGCCTCATCCGCATCGCAGTGAACAACCTGGCTGGCGTGCCGGCGATCGTCTACGGCGTGTTTGGCCTGGGCTTCTTCGTCTATGTACTGGGCGGCTCGATCGACCGCCTGTTCTTCCCCGAAGCGCTGCCCGCGCCGACCCTGGGTACACCGGGCTTGCTGTGGGCTTCGCTGACCCTGGCGCTGCTGGCCGTGCCGGTGGTGATCGTGGCCACCGAGGAAGGCCTGGCGCGGATTCCACGGACCGTGCGCGAAGGCTCCCTGGCCCTGGGTGCGACCAAGGCCGAAACCCTGTGGAAGATCGTCCTGCCGATGGCCAGCCCGGCGATGATGACCGGCATGATCCTCGCCGTGGCCCGTGCCGCCGGTGAAGTGGCGCCGCTGATGCTGGTGGGTGTGGTGAAGCTGGCGCCATCGCTGCCGCTGGACGGCAACTACCCGTACCTGCACCTGGACCAGAAGATCATGCACCTGGGCTTCCACATCTACGACGTCGGTTTCCAGAGCCCTAACGTCGAAGCTGCGCGACCGCTGGTATACGCCACCGCGCTGCTGCTGGTGCTGGTGATCGCCACCCTCAACTTGTCGGCGGTGTGGATCCGTAACCACCTGCGCGAGAAGTACAAGGCGCTCGACAGCTGAGCCTGAATTGCAAGCGTGCCGCCTGCCAATCGACGGCCCTTTGAAACGTATTGATAGCGTATGGAGTTGACCATGCAGCATGATTCCCATACCCACGGCATCGACATGTCTGCCCTGGGTCGCGACAAGCAGGGCCTGCGCCTGGCTGAAGAAACCGTGGCCATCGAAGTGCCGGGCCTGAGCCTGTTCTACGGCGACAAACAAGCCCTGTTCGACGTGCAGATGAACATCCCCAAGCAACGCGTGACCGCCTTCATTGGCCCGTCCGGCTGCGGCAAGTCGACCCTGCTGCGCACCTTCAATCGCATGAACGACCTGGTCGACGGCTGCCGCGTGGAAGGTGCCATCAACCTTTACGGCAACAACATCTACCGCAAGGGCGAAGACGTGGCCGAGCTGCGTCGCCGGGTCGGCATGGTGTTCCAGAAGCCCAACCCGTTCCCCAAGACCATTTACGAGAACGTGGTGTATGGCCTGCGTATCCAGGGCATCAACAAGAAACGCGTGCTGGATGAAGCCGTGGAATGGGCACTGAAGGGCGCCGCCTTGTGGGACGAGGTCAAAGACCGCCTGCACGAGTCCGCCCTGGGCCTGTCCGGCGGCCAGCAGCAGCGTCTGGTGATCGCCCGCACCATCGCCGTGGAGCCTGAGGTGCTGCTGCTCGACGAACCGTGCTCGGCGCTGGACCCGATCTCGACGCTGAAGGTCGAAGAGCTGATCTACGAACTGAAATCCAAGTACACCATCGTCATCGTGACCCACAACATGCAACAGGCGGCCCGTGTTTCGGACTACACCGCCTTCATGTACATGGGCAAACTGGTTGAATTCGGCGATACCGACACCCTGTTCACCAACCCGGCGAAAAAGCAGACCGAAGACTACATCACCGGTCGTTACGGCTAAGCGCCGCTCGTCGCTCGTGATGAGCACCAGGCCCCTGTAGGAGCGGGTTTACCCGCGAACGCAGGCGGCTCGGTGTCTGGCACCGGCTTCGCCGGTGTTCGCGGGTAAACCCGCTCCTACAGGGCCGCGCTACCAAAGGAAAATACGATGATCAACAAAGAAAGCCTGACGCACCATATTTCCCAGCAGTTCAACGCCGAACTCGAAGAGGTGCGCAGCCACTTGCTGGCCATGGGTGGCCTGGTCGAGAAGCAGGTGAACGATGCCGTCACCGCGCTGATCGAGGCCGATTCGGGCCTGGCCCAGCAGGTGCGTGAAGTCGATGAACAGATCAACCAGATGGAGCGCAACATCGACGAGGAATGCCTGCGCATCCTCGCCCGCCGCCAGCCGGCGGCCTCCGACCTGCGCCTGATCATCAGCATCTCCAAGTCGGTGATCGATCTGGAGCGCATTGGTGACGAATCGACCAAGATCGCTCGCCGCGCCATCCAGCTGTGCGAAGAAGGCGAGTCGCCGCGCGGCTACGTCGAGGTGCGCCACATCGGCGACCAGGTGCGCAACATGGTGCGCGATGCCCTCGATGCCTTCGCCCGCTTCGATGCCGACCTGGCATTGTCGGTGGCCCAGTACGACAAGACCATCGACCGCGAGTACAAGACTGCCCTGCGTGAACTGGTCACCTACATGATGGAAGACCCGCGCTCGATCTCGCGGGTGCTCAGCGTGATCTGGGTGTTGCGTTCGCTGGAGCGGATCGGCGACCACGCGCGAAACATTTCGGAGCTGGTGATCTACCTGGTGCGCGGCACCGATGTCCGTCACATGGGCCTCAAGCGCATGAAGGCTGAAGTCGAAGGCACTGTGGGGGATGCGGCCGAAAGCGCTAATGTTCCGGGCAAACCTGACGATAAATAAGATTGCTCCCGAGCATCGACGCCCGGCCTGTGCCGGGCGTTTGCGTGTGTGGCAGAGCAATCAGCAGGCACCCGCGAACGATGCGAAGAAGTCCCGGCGTGACCCTAGAGTTGGCAAGTGGCCACCATTGCGCGGTAGGCTAGTCGGGTTCAAGAGGAGTATCGATGAGTAAAGTCAATGTGCTGGTCGTGGATGACGCGCCGTTCATTCGTGACCTGGTCAGGAAGTGCCTGCGCAATGCTTTCCCGGGCATGGTCATCGAAGACGCGGTCAACGGTCGCAAAGCCATGGCCATGCTGGCCAAGGAGCCGTTCGACCTGGTGCTGTGCGACTGGGAGATGCCGGAGATGTCTGGCCTGGAGTTGCTGACCTGGTGCCGTCAGCAGCCTGAGATGAAGGACCTGCAGTTCATCATGGTGACCAGCCGTGGTGACAAGGAGAACGTGATCCAGGCCATCCAGGCTGGCGTCTCCGACTTCGTCGGCAAGCCGTTCACCAACGAGCAGCTGCTGACCAAGGTGAAGAAAGCCCTGAGCAAGATCGGCAAGCTGGAGAGCCTGATGGCTGGTGCACCGGCACGGGTGAATTCGGCCTTCGCCAACGACTCGTTGAGCGCACTGACCGGTGGCAAGCCTGAAGCGGCCAAGGTGGCGGCACCTGCTGCTGCCGCCGCGGCCAAGCCTTTGCTCAATGCGCCGAAGCCTCAGACGGCTGCGGCTGCGGCGGCCCAGGTCGGGCGGGGGCAGGGTCAGCTGCGCCTGGCCAGCGGTACCCAGCCCTGCGTGATCAAGGCGCTGAGCCTCAAGGAAGCGTTGTTGGTCGTGCGCCGCAGTGTAACGCTGCCACAGGTGCTGGAGGGCGCAGTGCTCGACCTGGAGCAGGGAGAGAACGCCGAAGTGGCGCGCCTGAACGGCTACCTGCACGCCATCGCGGCGCTGGAGCCCAAGCCAGAAAGTGACTGGCTGCAGCTGACCTTCAAGTTCGTCGACCAGGATGCGCAGAAACTCGACTACCTGTCGCGCCTGATTGCCCGCGGGACCCAGCAGAAGCACTTCACCCCCGGCGCCTGATCAAGGCCATACACAAAACCTTGTGGGAGCGGGCTTGCCCGCTCCCACAAGGTCAGCATCAACCTGCCGGGTTCTTCCGACCAGCTGCAATACCGCTCGCAGATCCCGCTGCTAGTCTTCGACAGACCATACCTGTCAAAAAGCCACCATCATGCCAGCCGCCGCCCGCTTGCTGCTTTTCTGTGCCTTGCTTTCGGCCTCGGCGTCGAGCATGGGCATGACGATCTACAAGACCGTCGACAACACCGGCGTGGTCTCGTACTCCGATCGTTACAGCCCGGGGGCGAAAGCCTTCGAGCTAAGCGAGCCGATCCTCGATCACATCGATGGCAAGGTGCGCCTGCAGGCCGAAACCTTCCCCGGCGGTGTGCGCTTCATGGTGCGCAACGACCTGTACGTGCCGATGCAGGTGGAGCTGCGGATCGACAAGCTGAGCAACGCCTTCGGTGGCGATCAGCCACGCAACATACGCGCCGTGGTGGGGCCACGTTCGAGCAAAGTGCTGAGCTCAGTGCTGGCGGCACCCGGCGGCAAATTGCTATACGCCACAAGCTTCCAGTACGCCATGGGCGACCCTGGCCAGCGCTCTCTCGCTTACCGCTACCCGTTTCCCTGGAAGGGCGGGCCATTTCGCCTGACCCAGGGGCCCAATGGCCGTTTCAGTCACTTCGGCCCCAGGAGCCGCTATGCAATGGACATCGCCATGCCGGAGGGCACGCCGATCATTGCGGCCCGCGGCGGTATGGTGGTGAAGGTCGAGAATGGCCAGAGTGGCCGCGGCAGCAACCCGGCAGGCAATTTCGTGCGGATTCTGCACCCCGACGGCACCATGGGCGTTTACCTGCACCTGATGCAGGGTTCGGTGGTGGTTCGCGAAGGGCAGCAGGTGGTCGTGGGGCAGGCCCTGGCGAAGTCGGGCAATACCGGTAACAGCACCGGGCCCCACCTGCATTTCGTGGTACAGCGCAATGTGGGGCTGGCGCTGGAGTCGATACCCTTCCAGTTCGACCGGCCGCTGGGCGGGTTGCCAGACTTCACTGCCGGCAACCCCTAGGGTCAGTCGAGCTTGAGCACCTTGGCCAGGACGATCTTCGGCCCCTTCATCTTCTTGATGATGATGCGCAGGCCTTCGACTTCCAGCACTTCCTCTTCCTCAGGCACGCGCTTGAGGGTCTCGTAGACCAGGCCGGCGAGGGTCTCTGCCTCGATGTGGTCGAGGTCGACACCGAGCAGGCGCTCGACCTTGAACAGCGGCGTATCGCCACGTACCAGCAGCTTGCCGGGCTGGTAGGCGAGGATGCCGCGTTCGGTCTTGCGGTGTTCGTCCTGGATGTCACCTACCAGCACTTCCAGCACGTCTTCCATGGTCAGGTAGCCGATCACCTTGCCGTCGGCTTCCTCCACCAGCACGAAGTGCGCGCCGCCTTTGCGGAACTGCTCGAGCAACTGCGCCAGTGGCATATGCCGCGATACCCGCTCCAGCGGGCGAGCCAGATCGTCCAGGTCGATGGTTTCGGGCAGGTGCTCGAGTTCGGCCAGCTCCAGCAGCAGGTCCTTGATGTGCAGCAGCCCGGTAAACTCTTCGCGCTCGGCGTCATACAACGGGTAGCGGCTGAACTTGTGCCGGCGGACCAGGGCGAGGATTTCCTTGAGCGGGGCATGGGCGTCGATGCTGACCATGTCCTCACGAGAGTTGGCCCAGTCCACGACTTCCAGCTCGCCCATTTCCACGGCCGAGGCGAGTACGCGCATGCCTTGGTCGCTCGGGTCCTGACCGCGGCTGGAGTGCAGGATCAGCTTGAGTTCTTCGCGGCTGTAGTGGTGTTCGTGGTGCGGGCCGGGCTCACCCTGGCCGGCGATGCGCAGGATGGTGTTGGCGCTGGCGTTGAGCAGGTAGATGGCCGGGTACATGGTCCAGTAGAACAGGTACAGCGGCACGGCGGTCCACAGCGACAACAGCTCGGGCTTGCGGATCGCCCACGACTTGGGCGCCAGTTCGCCGACCACGATGTGCAGGTACGAAATGACGAAGAAGGCGACAAAGAACGACACCGCCTTGACCACTTCAGCGCTGTCCACGCCCAGGTAAGCCAGCAGCGGTTCGAGCAGGTGGGCGAACGCCGGTTCACCGACCCAGCCCAGGCCCAGCGAGGCGAGGGTGATGCCCAGCTGGCAGGCCGACAGGTAGGCGTCGAGCTGGTTGTGTACCTTGCGCAGGATGCTGCCGCGCCAGCCATGCAGTTCGGCAATGGACTCGACGCGGGTGGCGCGCAGCTTGACCATGGCGAACTCGGCGGCAACGAAGAAGCCGTTGAGCAGCACCAGCAGGAAGGCAAAGATGATCATGCCGAAATCGGCGAATAACGAGGCGAGGCTGATACCAGGGGAAGGGTCCATGATGGGGTTTTTACGGGGTCCGTCTTCGAGAAAGAGAAAAAAAGTGCCAGCTCTTGCTGGCACAGGGGATCCAATGTAGCGGCTGGGGCAGCAAAAGCAAAGGGCTGCAAAGCAGCGCCCGGTTCCTCAGGCTTTGCCGTTGGCCAATTGTGCCGGCCCGAAATGACAGGTGAAGGTACTGCCATGCCCCGGCACGCTGCTGATTTCCAGCTTGCCGCGATGGCGCATCAGCACATGCTTGACGATCGCCAGCCCCAGGCCAGTGCCGCCAGTATTCGACGCACGGCTGGAGTCGACCCGATAGAAGCGTTCGGTCAGCCGCGGCAGGTGCTTGGCGTCGATACCCACCCCGGAATCCTGCACCGACAGGTGCGCGCCGTGCTCGTCAGCCCACCAGCGGATGCGGATGGTGCCTTCATCCTGGGTGTACTTCACGGCGTTGAACACCAGGTTGGAGAAGGCGCTGCGCAGTTCCGACTCGCTGCCCTTCAGGCGCAGGCCTGGCGCGGCTTCCAGGGTGATTTTCTGGTTACGTGGCCCGGACAGCGCCTGGGCATCCTGCTTGATCGCAGTAAGCAGGGCATCGACCGCCACCGGCTGGTTATCCGACGGGTAGTCGGTGGCTTCCAGCTTGGCCAGCAACAGCAGGTCGTTGAGCAGGGTCTGCATGCGCGAGCCTTGCTGGTTCATCTGCTGCAGCGCCCGGGCCCAGCGCGGGTTGACGTCCTCGACGTTGTCCAGCAGGGTTTCCAGGTAGCCGGTGATCACCGTCAGCGGCGTGCGCAGCTCGTGGGAGACGTTGGCAACGAAGTCCTTGCGCATCTGCTCCAGCTGATGAATGCGGGTGACATCGCGCACCAGCATCAGGTGCTCATTGTTGCCGTAGCGGGTGATGTGCAGCTGTACGCGCAGGCGGTCGTTGATCGGCGAGGGGATTTCCAGCGGTTCGACGTAGTTCTGCGCCTCGAAGTACTCCTTGAAGCGCGGGTGGCGTACCAGGTTGGTGACCGGCTGGCCGCCGTCCTGTGGGGTCTTGAAGCCCAGCAACGTCTCTGCGGCACGGTTCCACCACTCCAGGTTGCCATCGCTGTCGAGCATGATCACCGCGTCGCGCAGTGCCGCAGTGGACTCCTGCACCCGGTCGATCACCGCCTGCAGGCGCCCGCGCACACGCTGGTCGCGGCGTTGCAGATGGTAGATGCTGTCGAACACCTCACCCCACAGGCCGTAGCCGTCGGGCGGTGCTTCGTCGGGCTGGTGGTTGCGCAGCCAGTCATGCAGGCGCAACAACTGCTTGAGTGTCCAGCCCAGATAGAGCGCCAGGCCGATGGCCAGGCTCCAGCCGTAATAGCCGCTGACCAGGCCGCCGATCAGGCAGACAGTGATCAGCAGCAACAGGTGGCGAATCAGGGTCGCGTGCCAGTTCTGGTTCAATTGACGGTCCTTGTACAACGACGTGCAGCTTGGCGCTTGTCGGCTCGATCAGCTCTTGGTCGAGAAGCGGTAGCCAGTGCCCCGGACGGTTTGTACCAGATTTTCGTAGGCCTCACCCAGTGCCTTGCGCAGGCGACGGATGTGCACGTCGACGGTGCGCTCCTCGACATACACATTGCCGCCCCACACTTGGTCGAGCAGCTGGCCACGGGTATAGGCGCGTTCCTGGTGAGTCATGAAGAACTGCAGCAGGCGGTATTCGGTAGGGCCCATCTCGGCCGGCTTGCCGTCGATGGTCACGCGGTGGCTGATCGGGTCGAGCAGCAGGCCGCCGACTTCGATCGGCGCTTCACTGTCGCTTGGGCCGGTGCGGCGCAGTACCGCCTTGAGCCGGGCTACCAGCTCACGCGGCGAGAACGGCTTGGTGATGTAGTCGTCGGCGCCGACTTCCAGGCCCTGGATCTTGTTGTCCTCTTCGCCCTTGGCGGTGAGCATGATGATCGGGATGTCGCCGGTCAGTTCGTCGCGCTTGAGGCGGCGTGCCAGCTCGATGCCGGAGGTGCCGGGCAGCATCCAGTCGAGCAGGATCAGGTCCGGTTTGCGGTCGACGATGATCGCGTGGGCTTGCTGGGAGTTCTCGGCTTCCAGGCAGTCATAGCCGGCCATTTCCAAGGCGACGGCGATCATCTCGCGAATCGGTGCTTCGTCGTCGACGATCAGAATGTTTCTGCCAACCATGCTCAAAACCTCTCCCGGGAATCGTGTCTTGGCCCGCATTAGATAACGGAATTATTGCAGCTGTGTGACAGGGTGTTGGCCGTTCTGGCGACATTCCATGACTGGGCTAGGCTTCACAGGGCCGCCGTAGCGGCAAACAACACGCATTTCACGCCCGAATCTATGGTGAATCCAATGACACGACATACGCTGAGCTGGATGGCCTTGTTCGCTGCATTTGCGCTGCCTGGAGTGGCTTCAGCCCACCATGCCATGGAGAAAGACGGCATGTGGGTCGATCATAAAGGCATGACCTTGTACACCTTCGACAAGGATGCCGGTGGCAAATCGATGTGCAACGGTGATTGTGCGAAGAACTGGCCACCCTTGATGGTCGAGAAAGGCGAGAAGGCCGAAGGCAAGTGGACGCAGATCAAGCGTGACGACGGCAAGATGCAGTGGGCCTATGACGGCAAGCCGCTGTACACCTTCGTCAAGGACAAGAAAGCCGGTGACATGACCGGTGACGGCATGAAAGACGTCTGGCACGTCGCCAAGCCTTAAAGGCTGACACTTGGCCCTGTGGGAGCGGGTTCACCCCAGAATGCTGCGGTGGAGCCACCCTTGCATTCGCGGGTAAACCCGCTCCTACAGTGACGCTGAACCTCAGCGCATTGCGTAATCCAGCACCACCCCGATGAACACCAGCAACCCCGCCCAGTGATTGTGCAGAAACGCCTTGAAGCACGATTCGCGGTCCAGCCTGCGTGTCGACCAGTATTCCCAGGCAAAGCACGCCGCCGCTCCCAGCAGCCCCAGGTGGAACCAGCCACCCAGCTCGAAGCGGCTGCCCGCCAGCAGCAGGCAGCCCAGCGACAGCAGCTGCAAGGTCAGGATGATTGCCCGGTCCGCCTCGCCGAACAGGATCGCGGTCGATTTCACCCCGATCTTCAGGTCGTCATCGCGATCGACCATGGCGTAGTAGGTGTCGTAACCCACTGTCCACAACAGGTTGGCGATGTACAGCAGCCAGGCACTGGCGGGCAACTCGCCACCGGCCGCGGTAAAGGCCATGGGAATGCCCCAGGAATACGCGGCACCCAGCACCACCTGCGGGTAATAGGTGTAGCGCTTCATGAATGGGTAGCAGAACGCCAGCGCCACTGCGCCGAACGATAGCCAAACGGTCCGGCTGTTGGTGCACAGCACCAGCAGGAAGCTCACACCGACGAGGATGGCGAACAATGCCAGCGCCTCGCGCGACGTGACCCGGCCGCTGGCCAGCGGGCGGTCGGCGGTGCGTTTGACATGGCCATCGACCTTGCGGTCGGCGAAGTCGTTGATGCAGCAACCTGCGGCGCGCATCAGCACCACGCCGAGGCCGAAGATCAGCACGTTGGCCAGGGTCGGCGAGCCTTGCCCGGCGATCCATACCGCTGACAGGGTCGGCCACAGCAGCAGATAGATACCGATCGGTCGATCCATGCGGCTGAGCTGGACAAAGTCCCAGGCCCGCGGGTGCAGGCGGTTGAGCGACTTGAGCAGATGCAGGTACATCAGCAGTTCTCCTCCTTGGCCGCTTGCCACAGTGCAGGCAGGAAAACCTCGGCCACCAGCAGGTCGAGGCCGTTGCGGGCGAAGCGTGAGCGGCGCCCCCAGAGCCCAGCCTGCGCTGCATCGGCTGGCAGCCAGCCTTGTGGATAACGGCACACCTCGATCGGGTGGCGGATGAATGCCTGGTCGCAGAACAGCAATTCGCCCAGCGAACGGCTACCCAGGGTTTCCAGGTCCAGCCCGCCGCGTTCCAGGGCGCTGCGGCTGGCCACGCTGCGGGCAAACACCCAAGGTTCGCCATGCCCGCGCAGGAACACTTCGCGCACCCAGCCTTCGGCACCTGGCGCAAGGTTCAGGGCCGCGCATTCGTCATCGCGCAGCGGTTGCCAGCCTTCGAACAGGGGGGTGACGCTGAAGTGGCCCTGGGACAGCTGGGTGAGGCGGCGAGTCAGGGAGCCTTCGTCGAACAGCCAGTCCAGGGTTGGCTGGTCGATTTCGGTGGCCAGCTGTAAATACGGCAGCCACGCGATAGCGGCTGCTTGCGAGGATTCGTACGACACGTCGGTATGCTTGATTACAGCCAGAGAGGCGGCGAGCTTAGCATGATTGCCCTGAGTGCTTGCATAATGCCTGGCTACAACAAAGCCTGATCGACACCGAGGAAATGACCTGATGAAAAAGTGGCAGTGTATTGTCTGTGGCCTGATCTATGACGAAGCCGAAGGCTGGCCGGATGACGGCATCCCGCCTGGTACCCGCTGGGAAGACGTACCGGCAGACTGGCTGTGCCCTGACTGCGGTGTGGGCAAGAGCGACTTCGAAATGATCGCCATCGGCTAAAAAGGAAGGCTGCGCATGACGTCCCCCGTGGTAATTATCGGTACCGGCCTGGCCGGCTATAACCTGGCACGTGAATTTCGCAAGCTCGATGGTGACACGCCGCTGCTGCTGATTACCGCCGATGATGGCCGGTCCTACTCCAAGCCCATGCTCTCCACGGGCTTTGCCAAGCACAAGGACGCCGATGGCCTGTGCATGGCTGAACCTGGCACCATGGCCGAGCAGCTCAAGGCCGAGATCCGCACCCATACTCGCATCAGCGGTATCGACCCGGGCCACAAGCGGCTGTGGGTCGGGGAAGAAGCGATCGAGTATCGCGACCTGGTGTTGGCCTGGGGGGCGCAGACCGTGCAGGTGCCAGTCGAAGGTAATGGTGCCGGGCGGATTTTCCCGATCAACGACCTTGAAGACTATGCGCGCTTCCGTGCTGCGGCGGCGGGCAAGCAGCGAGTGCTGATTCTCGGCGCCGGCCTGATCGGGTGCGAGTTTGCCAACGACATGTGCTTGGGCGGCTTCGAGGTCGATGTGGTGGCGCCTTGCGAACAGGTGATGCCGACCTTGTTGCACCCGGCTGCCGCCGCTGCCGTGCAAGCCGGCCTGCAAGGGCTGGGCGTACGCTTCCACCTCGGCCCGGTGCTGACCCGCCTGCAGCAGGCAGGAGAGGGGCTTGAGGCGCACCTGTCCGATGGACAAGTGATCATCTGCGACCTGGTGGTCTCGGCCATCGGCCTGCGCCCGCGTACCGATCTTGCCGCTGCCGCCGGCTTGCAGACCAACCGCGGCGTGGTAGTGGACCGTCAGCTGCGCACTTCGCACAGCAACATCTTCGCCCTTGGCGACTGTGCCGAAGTCGACGGCATCAACCTGCTGTATGTGATGCCGTTGATGGCCTGCGCTCGTGCCCTGGCGCAGACCCTGGCCGGTAACCCGACCCAGGTCAGCTACGGGCCGATGCCGATTACCGTGAAGACCCCGGCTTGCCCATTGGTGGTATCACCGCCGCCGGCGGGCCGTGAAGGCAATTGGCAGGTCGAAGGGCAGGGTAGCGATCTGAAATTGCTCTGCCGTGCCGCCGACGGCCAGTTGCTCGGCTATGCCCTGACGGGGAGCGCCGTCATGGAAAAACTTGCGCTGAATCGGCAGCTGCCCGCTCTCATGGCGTAAATAGCTGGCGTTCTGTCGGATTTATCCTGTTGTTGCCAGCACAATGGCCGCCCAGATACTGGCGCGGCCTCGGTGGGCGTGCCATTCTCAGTTCCGTCTGCCGCAGATTAGAGCCTGCGGTGCCTTGAACGCTGCTTCATGGCAGCACGGCATAACAACAAGAAATCCCGTCAAAGAGGCTTCACTATGCGTAAACCAGAACTCGCCGCTGTCATTGCCGAAAAGGCCGATCTGACCAAGGAAAAAGCCAACCAGGTGCTGAACGCCATTCTCGACAGCATCACCGGTGCCCTGGACAAGGACACGGTTACCCTGGTCGGTTTCGGTACCTTCGAAAAACGTCATCGTGGTGCCCGCACTGGCAAGAACCCGCAAACCGGCCAACCGGTGAAGATCAAGGCCAGCAACACCGTTGCCTTCAAGCCTGGCAAGAACCTGCGCGACAGCGTCAACACCCCCGCCAAGCCAGCCAAGAAAAAGTGATCGACTGCTGACATGCAGAGTCATCAAGCGGGCGCCTCAGGGCGCCCGTTATGCATTCTGGAGGCTAAGTGTCGCGAACTTGCGTAATCAGTCGAGGAAAAGGATAAACTGCGCGCTTCAGTCATTTTTTATTCGAGGCGCGTTGATGAAGTTTCGCTTTCTTCTCTGGGCCATGGGGCTGCTGATGGCCAGGGCCAGCCGCAACAACCCGGCGTTTCAGCAGCAACTCAAGGACAAGGACCTGGTGTTCCAGATCCAGACGCTGGACGGCAAGGTAGCGCGGCACTTCATCGTCAGCGGTGAGCGCATCAGCAGCAAGGGTGGCAGCCATCCGCAGCCGGCCTTCGCCATCGCCTTCAAGGACGCCGCCTACGGCTTTGCCACGATGCAGGCGGGCAACAAGCAGCTGGCGTTCATGCAGGGCATCCAGGACAAGAACATCCAGATCAAGGGCAATCCGGCGCTGGTGATGTGGTTCCAAGGGCTGATGAAGTACCTGAAACCGAAGAAGAAAGGCTGAAGGAAGACGGAGTCAGATCCTGTGGGAGCGGGTTTACCCGCGAATGCGTCTGCAGATTCAGCCTGGCATTCGCGGGTAAACCCGCTTCCACAGCGATCTCCGATAGCCTCAGTGCGGGGCGTTGAGCTGCGACGCCAGGTCGCGCAACAAAGCCTCGGCTTCGAGCACCTTGTTCACCACATCCTCCGCCTTGTCCCGGGTAATCCCCACGCGCTCCAGCAGTTCCTCGGGAATCTGCTCTTGAGGCCCCGAGCCGATGCCCCGCGAACGCAGCAGTCGGGTCGCCAGGCATACCAGGTTCGGGTAGGCCGAAAACTCGCCGTCATACGTCGGATCATGCTGGAAACGCAGCGCGGTCGACAGCTCTTCGGGCATGTCCCACAGCTTCATCAGCCAAGCGCCGATCTGCTCGCGGCTGATGCCCAGCAGGTGTTGTTCCACGTAGGTGTGGCACAGGTGCGGGTTGACCTCGAGGTGGCGGCAGATCAGCGAGAAATGCGGCGGGAACACGTGCGCCAGCAGCAGGTAGCCGAAGTTGTGCAGCAGCCCCGCCAGGTAGGTCAGGCCAGCCTCCGGACGCTCGGCACGTGGCATGGCGCGGGTCAGGCCTTCGATGATGGCCGCGGTGTAGATCGACTGCTGCCAGTACGGCGTGGCCTGCTGCGGATGGTCCTTGGGCAGGCTCAGGGTTTTGCCCAGCGCCAGGCCTAGTGCCAGGTTGATTACCAGGTCAAAGCCCAGGACGCGGACGATGGCGTCTTCCACCGAACGGATCTTGCCGGGTGAGGCGTAGTAGGGCGAAGCGGCCCAGCTGACCACCTGGGCGGCCAGCGCCGGGTCGGTTTCGACCACGCCGGTGATATCATCGATGCTGGCATTGGGGTCGACCCGCAGCTTGATGATCTTTTGCGCCGTATCGGCCAGTGGCGGGATCTCGATGGTTTCTTCCAGGCGCTTCTGGATGCGCCGGGCCGTGAAGGCCTGGACCGCCAGGGTGATTTCCCTGGAATCGTCATCCGGGCGATCGAGGTTGGGGCGGATGTCGCGCACGGGCTGGCCGAAACTGCCGGCGCTGGCCTTGGCGAGCATGCGCTTGAAGTCATTACGGTGAATCTTGAGCAGCAGGCCGGCTTCGCCGGACTGGATGAACAGGTGTTCGGCGTCGAGCAGTTTGCCTTCGTACAGGCAAGGCGAGCTGGTCAGGGCCGGAATGGCCGGCAGGGCCTTGAGCTTGTGCTTGTCGAGCATCTGCCTGAGGCGTGGCAACGGCACGGCCTTGAGCTTGCGACCGGTCAGCTCTTCGAGGCGGTTGAGGTCCAGGAGCTTGCTCTGCGGGAACAGCACCAGCAGGGCGCCAATCTCGTCATCGAGCAGGATCGCCTGCACCCGAGACGCGGCCGGCAGCGCTGGATGTTCCGCCACCTCTTCAAAGGCAACGTGCAGTTTTTCGAGCAACAGCCGGATTACAGACGGTGCGTGCGGGGTTGCAGTGTCCAGGGCAACTTCAGTCATGGTCTGTATCCATTCGTTCTCTTAAACGCGAAGTATAACCAGCCTGTTGGCAAAGCTGGATCCATTCTGGGACGGGCGTCACACCTGCCCATATTGTTGACCGTGGCGCAGCCAGCGGTCGAGCAGCGGGCTGACATGGTCGGGCCAGCGCGCCAGCAACGCCTGGGCCGCGTCACGCACCGCTGGCAGCAAGTCGGCGTCGCGCATGAGGTCGGCGACCTTGAACTGCAGCAGGCCGGTTTGCCGTGTGCCGAGCATTTCGCCGGGCCCGCGCAATTCCAGATCTTTCTCGGCAATGATGAAGCCATCATTGGTTTCCCGCATGATCCCCAGGCGTTCGCGGCCAATCTGCGACAGCGGCGGGTGATACAGCAGGACGCAGTGGCTCACCGCGCTGCCCCGGCCAACCCGGCCACGCAGCTGGTGCAACTGGGCCAGGCCCAGGCGCTCGGGGTTTTCGATGATCATCAGGCTGGCGTTGGGCACGTCTACGCCGACCTCGATCACCGTGGTGGCGACCAGCAGTTGCAGGTTGCCTTGCTTGAACTC
>Ga0153918_1000386_pt1 | contig 22503 bp, 22 predicted proteins | sample TSFL002MetaG_FD_104687 | JGI IMG/M metagenome (GOLD analysis project Ga0153918, IMG submission 104687) | Attine ant fungus gardens microbial communities from Florida, USA - TSFL002 MetaG | ecosystem: Host-associated > Fungi > Mycelium > Unclassified | place: USA: Florida, Paynes Creek Historic... | reverse complement strand
GGAAAATGATGTTGCCTGCGCCAACGAACAGCGCAAATGTCATAAAGCCCAGCGCGATGATGTCACGCGATTTTAAGTGATGGGTCATAAAACCTTACTGCCTGTGGATGTGGTGTTGAAAACGTTGAGATTTTCGCCATCCCTGACGGGACAATACAGCGGAAAATTTGCTCAATTTCAGCGGGATATTCTCCCGTCCTGGCGTGGAGAAGAATAGTTTTTCGATTTACCACGCAAATACAGTCAGTCCGACAGTATCTGGGGGGCAATTTAAACGCTTATAACGTTTAAAGGCAAGGTGGGATCGCAAAACCAGAACAATATGCCAGCATGAAAAAACAGACCAGCACAATACGCTATTTATAAGAAAAACCCATGGCTAATCATGCGAACAAAAAAGCATCAGACGTATAAAATTCATTCGGGTTTCACTTGACCGCAAAGCAAACGGGCCAGCAATCGCTGGCCCGTGGAAAGGAAAAATGACACGCCTGTTGTCAGGCGATCTTTTTGGCAATTAATCGTTCCGGGATAACGAAACTGAAACGGGTTCCCTTTCCCAGCGTGCTCTGAATATCGAGACGGCTTTCATGATGATTGAGCGCATGTTTCACAATCGCTAACCCCAGACCGCTTCCACCAGTCTGTCGCGAGCGCGCTTTATCCACACGGTAGAAACGCTCGGTCAGACGAGGGATATGCTCCGGCGAAATGCCCGGCCCGTTGTCCTCAACGCTAAACTCTGCCCCTGTCGGGGTATGTTGCCAGCGCACCACAATATGCGTCCCTTCCGGCGTGTGATTCACGGCGTTGTAGACCAGGTTAGAAATGGCGCTACGCAGTTCATCTTCGCTGCCCAACACTTTCAGGCCATTATCAACCTCAAAGGTCAGTTGATGTTTTTTATGGCTTAAGGTCTGCGCTTCACGCTCAACGACGCGCAGCATCATCGGCACATCGATGGTGTCATTCAACGCAAGCGTCGGGGCGGCCTCTATTTTCGATAAGGTCAGAAGCTGTTTCACCAACCCTTCCATCCGGTGCGTTTGCTCACGCATGGTATGCAGCGCTTTCTCACGTGGCGCGCCTTCCAGCGTTTGCTCCTGCATCATCTCCAGATATCCCTGGAGCACCGTTAACGGCGTGCGCAATTCATGGCTGACGTTGGCAAAGAAATTACGTCGCGCCCCTTCCAGCTGATGCATTTGCGTCACATCGCGCGCCACCATCAACCACTGCTGATCGCTGTAAGGCATCACGCGGATCTCAAGGTGACGACCATTGTTCAGTTTCAGATTATGCGGGCGGGTAAAGTCACGTTTTTTCAGATACAACGTGAATTCAGGGTAACGCAGAAGGTTAAGGATATTCTGGCCATTATCGTCCGGCCAGCGCAGCCCAAGCAGCTGTTGCGCCAGGCCGTTACACCAGAAGATTGTCCCTTCTTCGGTGGTCAGAATGACCGCATCCGGCAGTGACTCCGCGCCACTGCGAAAACGTTTGATCAGGCTGCCCAGCTCACGACGGCGCTTTTTGTTACGCATCTGCATCTGATGCAGGCCGTAGAGCAACGGCTCCCAGCTTCCGCTTCCCGGCGGAGGCGTCATACTGCGGTCAACCCACAACCACCAGGAAAGGCGCAGTAAGTTCCAGAAATGCCAGATCAGCAGCCCGGTGACCGCGGCCAGTAAAAACCACGGCAAGTGTCCAACAAGCGCCCCCAGAATGAGGGCCGGGATACAACAAAGAATGAGTTCAAAAACGAGCCTTTTCCATGACAGACGTTCCAGCACGCGTCACACTCCTGTCATTGTTCAGAAACGGGTCGAAAAACGATAACCCGTGCCGCGGACCGTCTGCACCATACGATCGTGGCCGCTCAGTTCCAGCGCTTTACGCAAGCGGCGAATATGGACATCAACCGTCCGGTCTTCGACATAGACGTTAGTCCCCCAGACGTTATTCAGCAACTGCTCGCGGCTGTAGACGCGCTCTGGGTGGGTCATAAAGAAATGCAACAGCTTGAATTCGGTTGGCCCCATATCGAGTGGGTTTTCGCCGGTCATTACGCGGTGTGACGTTGGATCAAGACTTAAGCCCTGCATCTCAATCACCTCTTCCACCGCCATCGGCGAAATACGGCGCATCACCGCTTTAATACGGGCAACCAGCTCTTTAGGTGAGAACGGTTTAGTGATGTAATCGTCAGCGCCCGTTTCCAGACCGCGCACGCGATCTTCTTCTTCACCGCGCGCCGTGAGCATAACAACCGGAATATCGCGGGTCATTGCTTCACGTTTAATGTGTTTGATGAACTGCAATCCCGAGCCGCCAGGCAGCATCCAGTCCAGCAAAATCAAATCAGGCCAGGGTTCGTTAAGTTGATTCACCGCGCTGTCATAATCTTCAGCTTCTACCGGCTGAAAGCCATTTTGTTCGAGCACGAAGCACACCATTTCACGGATCGGAGCTTCATCTTCTACGACCAGAATACGTCTCGCCATACTTTGCCCTGTCTTATCTTATTTAAGTTACAAGTTTGTAATGCGGCGTCATTATGCGTCAGATTTATGACAGATTTATGAAAAACATTACCACTATAAATGGCAAACTGTTGTTTTATTACAGCGGTTATTTTCCGTTCTCTGAAAGTTTATAATCCTATCTTCTTTTTTTTGCCACGGAACCGTTATGCGCATACTTCACACCTCGGACTGGCATCTGGGTCAAAATTTTTACAGCAAAAGCCGCGCCGCAGAACATGAAGCCTTCCTGAACTGGCTGCTGGAAACGGCCCAGACGCATCAGGTTGATGCCATCATCGTTGCCGGTGATATTTTTGATACCGGGCAACCGCCAAGCTATGCGCGCGAACTGTATAACCGTTTTGTCGTTAACCTACAGCAAACCGGCTGTCATCTGGTGATTGTTGCAGGTAACCACGACTCTGTGGCAACGCTGAATGAATCCCGCGACATCCTCGCGTTCCTCAATACGACGGTTGTTGCCAGTGCCGGGCACGCTCCGCAGATCCTGAAAAAGCGCGACGGAACGCCGGGAGCAGTGCTCTGCCCGGTGCCGTTTTTACGTCCACGAGATATCGTTCAGAGTCAGGCCGGGCTTTCCGGCGGTGAGAAGCAGCAGCACCTGTTGCAGAGCATCACCGACTACTACCACCAGCAGTATGAAGAAGCCTGCGTCCTTCGCGGTGAACAGGCGATTCCCGTGATTGCCACCGGGCATCTGACCACCGTCGGGGCGAGCAAAAGTGACGCGGTACGTGACATTTATATCGGCACGCTTGATGCTTTCCCGGCACAAAACTTCCCGCCTGCGGATTACATCGCACTGGGGCATATTCACCGCGCGCAGATGATTGGCGGCAGCGAACATATTCGCTATTGCGGCTCCCCGATTTCCCTGAGTTTTGACGAGACAGGCAAAGCCAAATCCGTGCATCTGGTGACGTTTACCGCTGGCAAACTCAGCGCCGTCGATACGCTGGACGTCCCGGTCACCCAGCCGCTCGCGGTGCTCAAAGGCGACCTGACGGCCATTACCGCCCAGCTTGAGCAGTGGCGCGGCGTCGCACAAGAACCGCCAGTCTGGCTGGATATCGAAATCACCACCGATGAATATCTGCATGATATGCAGCGTAAAATTCAGGCCTTAACGGAAGATTTGCCCGTCGAGGTGCTGCTGGTGCGCCGCAGCCGTGAACAGCGCGAGAAAATCCTGTTGAGCGCTCAGCGCGAAACACTCAGCGAACTGAAGGTCGAAGAGGTTTTTGAACGCCGATTGGCCCAGGAAGAGATGGACGAGGCAAAACGCGCCCGGCTGAACGAGCTGTTCGCCCATACGCTGCACGCACTGAATGACGAGGAAGAGAACGCATGAAAATCCTGAGCCTGCGTCTGAAAAACCTCAATTCACTCAAGGGTGAGTGGAAAATCGACTTTACCGCTGAGCCTTTCGCCAGCAACGGTTTATTTGCCATTACCGGCGCTACCGGAGCAGGTAAAACCACGCTGCTGGATGCCATTTGCCTTGCGCTGTACCACGAAACGCCACGCCTGCAAAAAGTTTCTCAGGCACAAAATGACCTGATGACGCGCGATACCGCCGAGTGTCTGGCGGAAGTGGAGTTTGAAGTCAAAGGCACGGCTTACCGAGCTTTCTGGAGCCAGAACCGGGCGCGTAACCAGCCAGACGGCAACTTACAGGCCCCGCGCGTGGAGCTGGCGCGCTGTGAAGACGGTAAAATCCTTGCCGATAAAGTAACGGACAAGCTTGAACAAACCTCTGCGTTGACCGGCCTGGATTACGATCGTTTTACCCGCTCGATGCTGCTCTCTCAGGGGCAATTTGCTGCCTTTCTTAATGCGAAACCCGGCGATCGCGCCGAGCTGCTGGAAGAACTCACCGGCACCGAGATCTACGGCCAGATTTCAGCACGAGTATATGAACAACACAAAGCGGCCCGCAGCGCCCTGGAGATGTGCGAGGCCCAGGCCGCTGGCGTGGTGCTGTTGAGTGAAGAGCAGCAACAACAGTTGCAGCAAAGTTTGCAGGTACTTACTGACGAAGAGAAAACCCTGCTGGCACAACAGCAGAGTCAACAGCAAACCTTTCAGTGGCTTACGCGTCACGACGAACTGCTGCGCGAGCAACAACGCGCCACGGCTTTGCAGCAGCAGGCGCAGCAGGCACTGGCTGATGCCGGGCCAGATCTGGCAAAACTTCAGCTGGCGCAGCCTGCCGCCGCGCTGCGTCCGCTCTGGGAGAGCCAGCGCGAGCAGACCGCTCGCCTCGCGCAAACACAGCAGCAAATTGTTGAAGTAAATACTCGCTTACAGGCAAGAAACGCACAGCGGGCGCGGATCCGCAACGGCGCACTGCGTACTCGCGAACAACAGCAAGCCGACCTGACGATGCTGGCCCAGTGGCTTGCCGGACATGAACGTTTCCGCCAGTGGGGCCAGGAAATTGCCGGATGGCGCGCCCATTTCACCCAACTGAACCGCGATAAAAATCAGGTTGTTGCACTCACCGCCCGTCTTGCGGAACTGCGTCAAAAACTGGCCGGTTTGCCTGTAAGCAGCCTGATGCTGACGGCAGAAGAGGTTGCGGTGGCGATGGAGCAGCAAGGCCGGTCGCGCACCGCGCGCCAGCGCCTGACGACGCTCCACGCACGCTATCAGCCACTGCAAAAACGCCTGGCGCAGTATGGCGAAAGCGTGCAAAAAGCCCAGGCTGACCAGGCGAAACTCAACGACACCCTCGCGCTGCGCAGGCAGCAATACAAGGAGAAAAACCAGCACTATCTGGATGTCGAACAGCTTTGCAGACAAGAAGAGAAAATCAAAAGTCTGGAAGCCGAACGCGCCCAGTTGCAGGCCGGGCACCCTTGCCCGCTGTGCGGTTCAACAACGCACCCGGCGGTGACGGAATATCAGGCGCTGGAGCTCAGTGCCAGCCAGCGTCGCCGCGACGAGCTGGCAAAAGAGGTCGCGGCGCTGAAAGAGGAAGGTTTGCTGGTTCTGGGGCAGGTTAATGCCCTGACCCAGCAGATCCAGCGCGAATCAGCTGAGGCGCTAACCTTATCTCAGGAAGAGCAATCACTTACTAACGAATGGCAAGAAGTGTGCAGCTCGCTGAATATTCATCTGAATATTCAGGATGATATCACCCCATGGATGAACGAGCAGGAACACTACGAGCACCAACTTTATCAGCTGAGCCAGCGCCTGACGCTGCAAAACCAGCTCAACGAGCAGGAAGAGCAGCAGCGGCAGTACCAGCAACAGTGGGCTGCAACCCGCCAGACGCTGGAAAATATGCTGAGTGCGCTGTCGCTGACCGCACCTGAAGAGGGTGCTGAAGCTGCCTGGCTGGCAGAGCGCGAAAGCGAATTGTCGGTATGGCAGGAAAATCAAACCCGACACAGCGCCATACAGGAGCGTATTAACGCCCTGACGCCACTGCTCGATACGCTGCCAGAGACAGATACCGCAGAGGCCGAAGCCATTATCCCGGATAACTGGCGCGAGATTCACAATGAGTGTGTCTCGCTGCAAAGCCAGCTTGCGACGCTCCAGCAGCAGGAAGGGCTGGAAAGTGAGCGTATGCAGCAGTCGCAGGCTCAGTTTGCAGCCGCACTGGCAACAAGTACCTTTGCCGATCAGGAAGCGTTCCTGGCCGCGCTGCTGGATAACGACACGCTTCTTCGCCTTGAACAACTGAAACAGACGCTGGAAAACCAGAATCAGCAGGCAACAGCACTCTTTGGGCAAGCGAACCAGCAGCTGCAAGGTCACCTGCAACTGCGCCCGGAGGGGGCAGAGTCCGATATACAAATCTTGCAGGCGCAACTGCAACAGCTGGCGCAGAGGCTGCGCGAGAATACCACCCACCAGGGTGAGATCCGCCAGCAGCTTAAGCAGGACAGCGATAACCGTCTGCATCAGCAGGCATTGATGCAACAAATCGATGAGGCCGCACGTCTTGCAGAAGACTGGGGTTATCTCAACGCGCTGGTTGGCTCCAGCACCGGCGACAAGTTCCGTAAATTTGCCCAGGGGCTGACGCTGGATAATCTGGTCTGGCTTGCCAACCAGCAGCTTAACCGCCTGCATGGCCGCTATTTGCTCCAGCGTAAGGCGAGCGACGCGCTGGAACTGGAAGTGGTTGATACCTGGCAGGCTGACGCGGTGCGTGACACCCGCACCCTTTCAGGTGGCGAGAGTTTCCTGGTCAGCCTTGCGCTGGCGCTGGCGCTTTCTGACCTGGTCAGTCATAAAACGCGTATTGACTCTCTGTTCCTGGATGAAGGGTTTGGCACGCTGGATAGTGAAACGCTGGATACGGCGCTGGATGCGCTCGATGCGCTGAACGCGACCGGAAAAACCATCGGTGTGATTAGCCACGTTGAGGCGATGAAAGAGCGAATTCCGGTGCAGATTAAGGTGAAAAAGATTAACGGGCTTGGGTATAGCAAGCTGGATAAGGAATTTGCGGTGGGGTGATGGTGGGGTAGTTCAGTGCGGTCTGGTGCCCTCACCCCGGCCCTCTCCCACGGGGTTGAGGGATCCCCACAAAAAATACGAGCACGGACGGCTCCCTCTCCTCTTTGGGGAGAGGGCTGGGGTGAGGGGGAACATACGGCTGTGGTGGTCATTCCGTTCACTTTATGTTCCTTGCTACTCTGTCACTACAATACCCGTGAACGTGCCAGGGTAGCTCACCGCCGCTACCCTGGCGACCCGGGCTCCCGGCAAGAAAATCGCCGCTTCGCGGTACCCTCAGCTTATTCCTTCCGGCTTTCGGGTCGGGCGCGATGCAGCGTCCATGCAAGTCGCGCCCTCTCGGCGCATCCATGCGCCTCGCCCCGGCCTACAGGAAACGCTTCGGCGATGTTCAGCCGGACCATGGAGTCGCTAGTAGTCTTTTATTTCAATGGCGTAATGCCATCGCTGAATAAAGACAAACATTACTGGTGAACCCTCAACCCACGGGGAGAGGGTGCAAACACTAAAAACAGCAACGTACGTTGCTGTTTTGCTTTTACTGCGGCCACAACCATGCGGCGCCGCGCACACCGCTGGAATCCCCGTGCACCGCTTTGCGGATCGGGGTTTCACACTCGCCGCCGAACACCCACTGTTTCACCAGGACAGGAACTGTGGCATACAGACGATCAACATTGCTCATTCCTCCCCCCAGGACAATCACATCGGGGTCGAGAATATTCACAACATGCGCCAGTGATTTCGCCAGTCGCATTTCGTAGCGGCTCAGGGCCAGTTCCGCCACAGGATCGTGCTCCTCAACCAGGCGCATGATCTCGTTGCCCTTCAGCGGCTGCCCACTGAGGCGATGATAGTCCTTCGCAAAACCGGTGCCGGAGATAAACGTCTCAATGCACCCTTGTTTGCCGCAGTAGCAAGGCACTTCAGCGCGATATTTCAGCTCGTCTTCGTCCATCCAGGGCAGAGGATTATGCCCCCATTCGCCTGCCGTGCCGTTACCGCCAATGTGGGAACGGCCATTAAAAGCTACGCCTGCGCCACATCCTGTTCCGATTATCACCGCGAACACCGTTTGCGCACCTGCGGCCGCCCCATCGATGGCCTCCGAAACCGCCAGGCAGTTGGCATCATTCGCCAGACGCACTTCGCGGTTAAGGCGCGCGCTCAAATCTTTATCAAAAGGCTGGCCGTTGAGCCAGGTGGAGTTAGCGTTTTTCACCACGCCGGTGTACGGCGAAATCGAGCCGGGAATGCCCATTCCCACGGTACCGGTTTGCCCTGTCGCCTGCTCTGCCATGTCGACCAGATGCGCGATCGTCTCGATCGTCTGGTGATAGTCATCACGTGGCGTAGGCAGACGGTGGCGAAACAATTGCTCCCCCTGCTCGCTCAGCGCAATGACTTCGGTTTTGGTGCCGCCCAAATCAATCCCAATACGCACAAGACACTCCTCATTATTTTGATTATCAACAGAGTAGAAGCCGGTTACCCGATTAGCAATGCAAGCACTGCGACAATTCGTTATCATGCCCGCTGATTTAACGACAAGGCCGTGGAAATTATCATGCTGTGGTTCAAAAATTTGATGGTTTACCGTCTTAGCCGCGACGTTTCGCTGCGTGCTGAAGAGATGGAAAAACAGTTAGCCGCTTACACCTTCACCCCTTGCGGTAGCCAGGATATGGCAAAAACCGGTTGGGTTCCTCCGATGGGTTCACAAAGTGATGCGCTGACCCACGCCAGCAGCACGGGTCAAATCATTGTCTGCGCGCGTAAAGAAGAGAAGATCCTGCCCTCACCGGTGGTGAAGCAGGCGCTCGAAGCGAAGATCTTCAAGCTGGAAGCCGAACAGGGCCGCAAGCTGAAAAAAACCGAAAAAGATTCACTCAAGGACGAAGTGCTGCACTCTCTGCTGCCGCGCGCATTTAGCCGTTTTAGCCAGACGATGATGTGGATCGATACCGTAAACGGGCTGATCATGGTTGACTGCGCCAGCGCCAAAAAAGCGGAAGATACGCTGGCCCTGCTGCGTAAGAGTCTGGGCTCCCTGCCGGTGGTTCCTCTGGCGATGGAAAACCCGATCGAGCTGACGCTGACCGAATGGGTGCGTAGCGGCGCGGCGCCACAGGGATTCCAGTTGCTTGATGAAGCAGAATTAAAAGCGATCCTCGAAGATGGCGGCGTGATCCGTGCGAAAAAACAGGATCTTGTATGCGATGAAATCGCGGTCCACATCGAAGCAGGCAAGCTGGTGACCAAGCTGGCGCTCGACTGGCAGCAGCGCATTCAGTTTGTCATGTGCGATGACGGCTCCGTGAAGCGTCTGAAATTCTGCGATGAACTGCGCGATCAGAACGAAGATATCGACCGGGAGGATTACGCTCAGCGTTTTGACGCCGACTTTATCCTGATGACCGGTGAGCTGGCAGCGTTAATTCAGAGTCTGGTGGAAGGCCTCGGCGGAGAAGCGCAGAGGTAATCTCTCCTCACCCTAACCCTCTCCCCAAAGGGGAGAGGGAAAAAAATCATTTCAGGTAGCGACACAGATAAGAGGTAGGCTCAGCAACCTGCAAATGGAATTCGCTGTGGCCAGGGACGTTGAATACTTGTCCTGCGGCAAACACTTTCCACTCGGTTTCACCTGGCAGTAATACATTCAGCGCGCCGCTGACCACTGTCATCTCTTCGGCTTCAGCCGTGCCAAAGGTATATTCCCCTTCAGCCATTACACCAACACTGGCGCGGCCAGTGCTGCTGCTGGTAAAACCAATGGATTTCACTTTACCGGAAAAGTATTCGTTACTTTGAAGCATGAACTGGCCCTTATATTTATCGATAAAAATCCACTATAGGGGCCATGCTCATAGCCTGTCACGCAAAATCATTACGCCAGCAGCTCTGATGCCAGACGCGCCATCAGTACGTTAGATAACAGCACCGGTACATCAAGGGCTTTTTGCAGAAGATCCCGGTGATGCTGATGAAAACCGAGACAGTCCAGGATCAGGACATCCGCCCCTTTATCAAGCAACGCCTTCCCGGACGCGATCAGTTTTGCCTCGCTATCCGTAATGGGGTTTGCCAGAGCATACAACGGCGTTCGCTCAAGCGCGCTCCATTTCGCCTCCTGGTTTTCCAGCAGCTCCTCAATGGGGACAATGACCCCCACCTGATGACCGTCAACAATCGAGGCCACCAGCGGCGGAATAATCCGCATGGGTTCCAGCAATATGGCATTACGCGCGACAAGCCCCTTAATCGGAGCCGTACTCATCAGTAAAATAACGTCATAACCCTGATTATCGAGCACTTCGATGACACCCTGAAGCGAGCGCTCGATTTTCTGACGTGACACATTCGCCAGTTTACCGTCACTTAATAACGTCGGCAGGAGATCCTCTCCCTCTTCAACAGCGTAGTCTTCCATGACCTCTTCCCGACTCATCTTACCCAACAGACTAAGATGGGTGATTTGTTGTTCAGAGACATGCTCAGTTAAGAGCGGTAATACTTCGCTTACAGGCACCACACCAATGGTGAGGATCGCCAACGTCGCCTTCATTTTGTTCGCCTTCCATTACTACCACAGCTGCCACACAGGTACAGACTCACTTCGCTGCACAGTTCGTTTTTTCAACAAAACAGCACCAAGCGTAGCAGCAGATCCTTACGCTGAAATGTAAAGATCTACTGGCCATTCTGAATCCGTCTGTAATAACTTAACTTTAACCTCTGCTTAACATTTCCGATGAGTGAAAAGTGTGATTCGGGCACGGTAATGTGCAGTTTGAGATTTTATTCAGGATTTTTCGGGATCTTCGTAGCGCTGCTTTGCATCCAGCGCTTCTTGCTCCGTTTCGTGTTCACTGATTAACGAATCTGCATTGGGGTAATCGGCACGCAGTTGAAACCAGGTCACGGTATGCCCCGGATGACCTTTTTCAACGGTAACAACGCGTGCGAGACGAGGATAAGGAGGTCGGTTTGGCATAGTTCATCCGTAAGTCAGGGGAGTGAACTATAAGTATAGTCGCCCGCTAACTGGCGCACGCCAGACGCAGCGCTGTCACGATTGAATTGACAACCTGTTCAGGGGATAAAGAGGCATCGACAACATGATGCGCCGTCTCGCGGTATAACGCGTCGCGTTCTGCCAGCACTTCGCTCACCTCTTCGCTTATCGGTTTGCCGGTCAGCGTAGGACGCTGACCCTCTTCCGGAAACGCCTCCAGGCGCCCAACCAGAGTAGAAACGGGCGCGCAAAGATAAATCACAATCCCTTTTTCGCGCATAAACTGACGATTATATTCCGCCAGAATAATGCCGCCTCCCGTTGCAATCACCGTTGAAGGCGCCGTCACCGCTTCAAGCGTTGCAGTTTCGCGAGCACGAAAACTGGCCCAGCCTTCCTGCTCGACAATCTCCGCAATGCTTTGTCCGGCATGAGCCTGTAGCCAGTGATCGGTATCGACAAACTGACTGTGGCACACGCGCGACAGTTCAAGACCAACGGTGGATTTCCCACAGCCACGGGGGCCAACTAAAAAGATGGGTTGGGTCATAAAACGGTGTTCCCCTTGATGCCGGATGGCTGAAGACTGTAAAGAAATGATTGCAGAAGATGTTGCGTTAACTTTACTGCAAAGCGGTACGTGATGACAACCCTGTGGATGCCACACTGTACCACAAATTGACAATGGTTATCATTACGCGGTGCGGCGCTTCACTTCCAGCAGCCATTTATCCAACTCTGCGGCAAACTGCTGCCGGTCGCGCTGGGACAAACTGTCCGGCCCGCCGGTCTGCACGCCACTGGCTCGAAGGGTATCCATAAAATCGCGCATCGTCAGCTTTTCCCGAATGGTTGCCGGCGAGTAGCGTTCACCACGCGGATTGAGCGCCGCCGCGCCTTTCTCCAGCACTTCAGCGGCCAGCGGGATATCCGCGGTGATCACCAGGTCGCCCGGGCTGCACAGACGCACAATCTCATTATCTGCCACATCAAACCCGGCAGGCACACGCATGGCGCGAATGAACCGGGATGGCGGCACGCGAATATTCTGGTTTGCCACCAGCGTTAACGACATCTGCACGCGATCGGCAGCACGGAATAAGATCTCTTTGATCACGTTCGGACAGGCGTCCGCATCAACCCAAATCGCCATATTGTCTCCTCATAATGACATTGCCGACTATTGTCCCCTGCTTTTCGTTGTTAAGCTATAACGCAACGCTATCGATCATAAACAACAACGCATAAGAACGGAGAGGCATGATGGAGAAGAAAATCGGTTTTATCGGCTGCGGCAACATGGGCAAAGCGATCCTTGGCGGTCTGATCGCCAGCGGTCAGGTGTTGCCAGGGCAGATCTGGGTCTATACCCCATCACCGGATAAAGTCGCCGCCCTGCGTGATGAGTACGGCATCAATGCCGCTGAAAGCGCGCAGGAAGTCGCCCAGGTAGCTGATATCGTCTTTGGCGCCGTTAAGCCGAACATCATGATCAAAGTCCTGAGCGAGATCACCTCCAGCCTGAATAAAGATACCCTGGTGGTGTCGATTGCCGCGGGCGTCACTCTGGACCAGCTGGCCCGTGCCCTGGGCCACGACCGTAAAATTGTACGCGCCATGCCAAATACCCCATCGCTGGTTAACGCCGGTATGACATCCGTCACCCCGAACGCCCTGGTCACCACGGAAGATACCGCTGATGTGCTGAATATTTTCCGCTGCTTCGGTGAAGCAGAAGTGATTGCCGAGTCGATGATCCACCCGGTTGTGGGCGTAAGTGGTTCTGCGCCTGCGTACGTCTTTATGTTTATCGAAGCAATGGCAGATGCAGCCGTGCTGGGCGGAATGCCGCGGGCACAGGCTTACAAATTTGCCGCTCAGGCCGTGATGGGCTCAGCCAAAATGGTACTCGAAACAGGGAAACATCCGGGTGAGCTGAAAGATATGGTGTGCTCACCTGGCGGCACAACGATTGAAGCGGTGCGTGTGCTAGAAGAGCGCGGGTTCCGTGCTGCCGTCATCGAAGCGATGGCAAAATGCATGGAAAAATCAGAGAAACTCAGTAAGTCCTGATCCAGCTTGCCGGGCGTCAGGCCGCCACTTCGGTGCGCCCGCGTCCGGCATTTTTCGCTTTATACAAGGCGACGTCCGCCGCTTTCAGCCATTCACGATAGTGCCCAAACTGCGGCCCCCATGGCGCGACCCCGACGCTGATTCGCAACCGCGCGGCAGGCGCGCCGCGTAATGATAATTTGGTCAAACGCTCATGCACCCGGGACATGGCCGCAATGGCGCTCTCAGACGTCGTACCCGACATGATCACCGCGAACTCATCGCCGCCAAAACGGCCGATGTAATCACCTGCACGCAGCGTCAGTTGCAGCTGACGTGTGATAGCGATAATCGCCTCGTCCCCCACATCATGCCCCCAGGTGTCATTAACGCTCTTAAAGTGATCGATATCGATGAGCAAGATTGTCGCGGTGCGCTGGCTTCGACGACAATGTTCAAATTCGTTACGCAGCAGCGTTTCCCAGTGGCGACGGTTAAACACGCCGGTCATGCCATCACGGGTACTCATCAACTCCAGTCGCCTCTTATGTTCGGCGAGTCGGATTGCCGTGCGATGGCTAACCCAGGCAAAAAGCATGGGGTAAAGCACCAAAATGGGGAGCGTCAGCCACCATTCCAGTGGCTGAGGGGCAAAGGTGATCACAAGACCGGTGACTTCCAGCGTGGCCAGCGCCGTCAACACGGTCATTGCCACCCCCGCAAGGAACAAGCGGCAGCCGCCAGAGCCCATCATGTTCATGCCGATCATCATGACCAACGCCGCCGTGGGCAGTGCGTTCACGCCCATCAGGCCAATCCATACCCCTGCGATAATGGCATCGACCTTCAGGTTATATATTTCACGGTTAAACGGGTCGGAGGCACGGCAGGCCAGTTGCCAGGCAAGATGCGGCCAGACAAAGGCCCAGCCAATCAGCAGTAGCCACCAGCCGCCAGAAAGAGAATGCGTTACCAGAACACCTGAGATGGGGAAAAACATCGCCCCCAGCCCAACCATGCGCGCCAGTCTTACCCGCCGGGCAAACTGGATGCCGGAGCTGTGAGGGTCATCCTGAGAAAGGTTTTGGTGCCACTCTTCCCGAATGTTTTCGTTATTGTAAAAATTTTCGTCATTCATCATTTTTGGGAATATTCTGAAACATTTTCCCAAATTATAGAGAGGGGTATTCCGGGGAAAGTATGAATTTTCGGGTGAGCCGTAACGGCAACTCACCCGTAAGAACTAGGCTTTTTTCTTCAGACAGCCGCTCATGAATTTATTACGATCGTCGCCCTTAAGCGATTGCTCGGTTGCCTGGACGTTGCACTCGCGCATTCTCTGCTGTTGTGGCGTCAGACTTTTTTCCTGTGGCTTTGATGCACCATTTTTGAGGCAATCACTCATATACGTCTTACGCGCATCACCTTTGAGAGTCTGCGCCGTCGCCTGTTGGTTACAGGTCGTCATGCGCTGCTGTTGAGGAGTTAAGGTTTTTTCTGCCGCGTTCGCCGAAGCCATCAGGAACACACCAGAGAGCAGGGTAACCAGAAATGTTATTTTCATTGCACCATCCTTTTGTGGACATTCACAGTAAGTCTGGTTCGTGGTGGGAAAAAAACCACCCGGCAGAGGTGTTTTCTGCCGGGTGTGTCTGTTATTTCAGACCGAGTGCTGCTTTCATGGTGTAGAACAGATCGGTTTGATCCGTCAGCCCGACCACGTTTGCCGCATGTGGCCCGTACGCGGCAATACGCAGCTGCGTGCCGGTATGTTCCATCGACTCTTCTTCAGAGTTGCCGTAGCTCATCACCATCACCGCGCCATCTTTGGTGTTCAGCGCCTGAGTCAGACCAGGTGCTTTGGTTTCTGGCGGAATAATCTGGCTGGCGTGCGCATGGTCAGCAGTCACGACCACCAGGGTATTGCCGTCTTTTTTCGCAAATTCCAGCGCCTTCTGTACCGCTTCGTCCAGATCAACCGTTTCGCCAATCTGACCACACGGATTCGCCGCATGATCTTGCTTATCGATTGATGCACCTTCTACCTGCAAGAAGAAGCCTTTTTCACTTTTGCTCAGCAGGGAAATGGCTTTATCCGTCATGGCCGCAAGCGTCGGGATGCTGTCGTCGCGTTTAGGATTCGGCGTACAGGTCACTGCAGGTTTATCGATGTTGCCGTGGTAAGAGGCTTTCGGGCCTTCCCAGCGTACCGGCATGTTGCCATCCGAGAACAGACCCAGCAGCGGTTTATCCTGATTTGCCTGAGTGATAGCCGCCAGAGAGGCCGCATCGCTTACCAACTGGTAGCCACGCGCTTGCGCCTGTTCACGCAGCGTTTTGCCCTGCCAGTCGCCAGCGGTTGCCGTTTCAGCGAAGGTTTTTGCCCCGCCACCCAGCGTCACATCCGCACGGGCGTTCAGCAGCTGTTCGGTAATCGAACCTTTTCCGCCTTTTTCCAGCGCGTTGGTCGGGCATTTTTCGCTGGTCACAGACGGGCCGTAGCATTTACGCGAGGTAACATGCGACACCAGCGCTGCCGGGGTAGCATCCTGGAGTTCAGCCGTTGAGACGTTACCGGTTGCCAGCCCCGCCGCTTTTGCCATTTCCAGAATGGTTTGATGATCTTTTTCGTGGATATCCACACCCAGCGCACCGTTATAGGTTTTCACGCCGGTTGACCATGCCGTCGCCGAGGCAGCAGAGTCCGTAACGTAATCCGGTTTACCGGTTTTTTTATTCAGTGCGTAATGGGTGTATTGCCCGGTCAAGGGTAAGGCATCAATACCCTTGAAGAAGCCACCCGCACCTTCGGCATAATTTCGCGCAGCGGTAATTTCAGAATCACCCATACCGTCGCCAATCAGCAGAATTATATTTTTGGCCGGCTTCTCATTCAGTGAAGCACGAATAGCCGCGGTCTGGTCTTCTGACAGACGACGAGCGCCACCAGGCTGGGTGATATCGCCCTGAGCGGCGCGATTATCCAGTACGCTGGTACTCGTGGTTTCAGCATGAATAACAGGGGTAAATAACAGGGGTATTAATGCAATGAAAAGTGCGCTCTGTTTCAATTTATTTTCTCCATGTACAAATACATAAAAAATAAAACAGAGCGACTATAGGCATCCTGCATGACATTTCTATGACACGCCGTCAGGTTTGATGACGGTTTAACTGCGTGGATGCCTTAATAGCTTCTTTACGTATTGCTGAAGCAATTGCGCATCCTGTACCGGAACCAGTGAGTCAGGCCGGGCGTTCTCCAGCGCCACTTCAACGCTGTTAATCAGGGCCTGCTGATCGTTTTGCGCCATCTGTCTTAACAGCGCAGTGACTACAATTTCCAGCGCTTCAACCTGAGCGACCAGTTCTTTGGACTCTTCTTCCTTTTGTGCAAGCTTGACCAGCAACTCAGCAATGAGATTTTTCATTGTGCTATTTCCTTATGTCATTTTTTCTGAACTTATCATTCCGGACCAATAATGCAAAGCGGTGTTGAGTATTATCTTATGCAAAATTGATTTTATAGCCAAAATAAATGACATAACTTATCAGCGAAACGTTTTTCTATTATTAAAACCCATCAAGACGAAGCGGGAATATCACACAAAAGCAGGTCGCATTTCGTTATATAAAAATGCGACTGCCATAAGAATATATAATGTATATCGCGGCGTATTAGCGCGACGATTTTGCCTGCGCTATTTGCTGACGACGACGAAGCGCAAAAGCCAGCTGGATGATATTCACCAGGATAACCACGGCCGTAGCGGCAAATACCCAACGGAACCCCGCCATTGCCGAAACAGATGCCCCCATCAGCGGGCCTGCGACATTCCCCAAATACATAAACGACTGGTTATATCCAAAGATACGTCCTGTAACCTGATCGCTGGAATATTTCACCAGCAGCGTTTGTACCGCAGGCAACATGGCGCCATCGGCAAAGCCCAGCAGGAAGCGTAACACCCCGAGCTGGAGCGGCGACGTGACAAATGACATGGCAAAAAACAGCACAACGGCAAAAATCAGCGTGCCCATTAATATGCGCGCCGTACCAATCCGGTCCCCCAGTTTCCCCAGCCGCGGTGCAGAAATAAGCGCCGAGACGCCCGGCACCGCGGCAATCATCCCGCTGAGAAACGCAATGTTGTTGCTGTCTGGCTCCATCGATTTGATAAACAGCGCAAGGATCGGGCCGACCGAACCGTTACAAAGCTGAATGACCATCGTGGTGACGAAGAGGCTAATCATCAGGCCTGGGTAGGGTAACGTGGCAAACACGGCTTTCCCGCTCAGGCGTTCCGACTTGCTGACAACCGGTCGCCCACCCTCTTTGATCAAAAACAGGGTGACCAGGAAGCTTATTACCAGCAGGGCTGCCGTAATAAAGAACACCGCCCGCAATCCCACGTTATCGGCCAGGAAGCCGCCCATCAGCGGGCCGCCAATCACACCGCTTATCTGGGCAGTTGAAAGTGTGCTCAGCGCCCAACCGCTACGCTCACGTGGCACCTGAGATGCCACCAGCGCCATGGCATTGGGAATATACCCGGATGTCAGCCCCATTAAGGCTCGCAGCACAAACAGCTGCCAGACGTTTGTGGCAAAAGCCTGGAGCAGTATTGCCACCGCCATCCCAAGCGATGCGCGCAGCAGCATCAGCTTGCGCCCTTTGCGGTCTGCCAGGCTGCCCCACATGGGCGAGACAATGGCAGAAACCAGAAACGTGACGCTGAACACCAGACCCGACCACATCGAAAGCGCTTCATGGGAGGAAACACCCAGTTGTGAAACGTACAGGGGTAAGAACGGTAAAATCTGGCTAATGGCAAGTCCGGTAAAAAAACAGCCGAACCAGACCGATATAAGGTTAACTTTCCAGGATTCCATAACAGACGCAATCTTCATTTTTAGGCGAATTCGCCTACAGATTAGCAAGTTACGTGCATTCACGTAGCGCCAGAGATGCGGACAAGGATGACTTTGGTGTTTTATCTTCCCAGTCATCATATTTGTGAAATATGTCACAAATTATCCGTTAGCAGGTGGTGATTTATGCTTTAAAAACCACACCCAAACATTATGGCAGAAGGCCGGGAAACCCGCAGGGCATCGTGGTATGTTATAGGCTTTTCGTCAGACTGGAAGAGAGTGAAATGGCTAAGCAGCGGGTGGGTATTGTCTTTGGGGGAAAATCAGCAGAACACGAGGTGTCATTGCAATCGGCAAAAAATATTGTTGATGCGATTGATAAAAACCGCTTCGAGGTTTTACTGCTGGGCATTGATAAACAGGGCCAGTGGCATATAAATGATGCCAGCCAATATCTGTTAAATGCTGACGATCCAGCACATATCGCGCTTAATCCATCAGAAATCAGCGTTGCCACTGTACCAGGCAACGTGCAGGGGCAGTTTATCGACGCAGGCAATGCGCAGGCACTGACGCAAATCGACGTCATTTTCCCGATTGTTCACGGTACTCTGGGTGAAGATGGCTCCTTGCAGGGGATGCTGCGTATGGCAAACCTGCCGTTTGTCGGCTCTGATGTGCTGGGCTCCGCCGCCTGCATGGACAAAGACGTCACGAAACGCCTGCTGCGCGATGCCGGGCTGAATATTGCGCCATTTGTCACCCTCACCCGCGCCAACCGCGACAAACACAGCTTCGCCAGCATCAGCGCTCAGCTTGGCCTGCCGCTGTTCGTTAAGCCTGCCAATCAGGGTTCCTCGGTTGGGGTCAGCAAAGTGAACAGCGAAGCACAGTTCGATGAAGCCGTTCGCCTGGCTTTCGGGTTCGATCATAAAGTGGTGGTTGAGCAGGGCATCAAAGGTCGTGAAATTGAATGTGCGGTACTGGGCAACGATTTCCCGCAGGCGAGTACCTGTGGCGAAGTGGTGTTAAACAGCGATTTCTACTCTTACGACACCAAGTACATCGATGACAAAGGCGCGCAGGTCGTGGTGCCAGCGGATATCGATCCGGCCATCAACGACAAGATCCGCGCGATCGCCGTTGAAGCGTATCAGGCGCTGGGCTGTGCGGGTATGGCGCGTGTTGACGTGTTTCTGACACCGGAAAATGAGGTAGTGATTAACGAGATCAACACGCTGCCGGGCTTTACCAACATCAGCATGTATCCAAAACTGTGGCAGGCGAGCGGCATCAGCTACCCAGAGTTAATCACCCGTCTGATCGAGTTGGCGCTGGAGCGTCACGCTGCCGACAGCGCCCTCAAAAGCTCAGTAACCGGTTAATCGGCCTTCTTTACCGTATCCGTTGTATCCGCTGTCGCCTCTTCAGGTCGACGGCGGATTATTAATCCCGCCAGCCAGAAACTGATTACCCACGTCACCATGCCAACGGCATAGGTTTGCCAGCCCTTAGCGTCAAATCCCAGCAGCCCCACAACGCCATTGAGAATAAAAATAAGGCCGATAGCAAAGGCGTAATAATGCCAGTCACGGCGTAGTTTGGAAGTGAGCTTCATGGGGACTCCGGCAGAAAAAAAGACATCCTCTCACAGTTTCGCGGCCAGGTCTGTGGCGTGATGCGGGAATTCTTAAACGCGCCACAATTTCACTTAAGTCACAAAACTGTGATGCGATGCAGAAATCGGCAATCCAGGAGAATTCCTTAGGGCAAATTACCACGATTCTGATATTGACAAATGCTATGACCTGTCAAACTCCACCTGTACGACGCGTTTCTGAGCAGAGTGATATTACGGGAGGTCTTTATGGCTGATTTTACATTGTCGAAACCGATTTTTGGCGGCAAACAACCAAAAACCTCGACGGCTGGCAATATCGCCTATGCCCTGTTTGTGCTTTTCTGCTTCTGGGCAGGCTCACAGCTTCTTAACATGCTGGTCCATGCACCAGGCGTCTATGAACACCTGATGCAGGTTCAGGATACGGGCCGCCCTCAGGTGGAAATAGGTTTCGGGGTCAGCACGATCTTTGGGTTAATTCCTTTTCTCACCGGCTGTATGATCCTGGGCGTAGTCGCCCTTGTGCTGCGCTGGCGTCGCCACCATCGTTAAAGCGCCATACAGTGAGCCCGACGCTCATCCACGCGTTTTGCAAACCAGGCGGTTGTGAGATTACGCGTAATCTTCGGGCTCTCAAGCTGGATACCGGGCAGAATGGCTTTCGGTAGCGCCTTGCCACTCTTCTGCTCTGCAAGCTTAAATACCTGCTGATACAGTTCCGTTTTCTCAAACGCCAGACTATCCCCTTTCTCCAGTTGACGGCGGATCTCGCTGTTGCTCATCCCCAATTTTGCAGACAATTTACGCACAGCCAGCTCAGTGGTGCCCGCTTCGCTGCTGCCATAAGCAATGAGATCGCCATCCAGCGCCAGTTTCACTCCGCTGGCGCGGCTCACGGCGCTCTGGAACGCGGCATTACGGCTGGCATACCAGCCTGCGTTAAAGTCAGCAAAGCGGTACAGCGGCTCGCTGTAGTTGGCCGGATAGTTCAGCAGATGATAAGTGCCAAACCAGAGTCCACCCCGCAGGGAGAACACTTCCTGGCGCACCGTACCGTCGATTTTCCACGGATAGCCGTCGGTGTGTTTTTCTGCAAACGCGATACTGACCTGCATTGGCCCGCCGGTATGGACCGGGTTAAGCGAGCCAAACAGCTTCTGCCCCATCGGCACCATGCTGATAAAATCATCAAAAATGGCGCTCAGCTGTTTCTCGGTTTTCACCGTGTCCAGCCGTTCGCTGTAGGTTTTGCCATTTGGTGAGGTGATTTTGAGTGCGGTATGCACCAGGAATACCGGGATATGCATCGACTCAGCACGGCGGTCGATCTCTTTCCAGGCAATCTTGTTCAGCCCTGGCACCGCCGGGTCGGACTGGTACATCGACTCCTGCTGAGCGACAGCCAGCACCGAGCAGATATTCTCCTCGGTGGGGGCAATTTTCTGGCTTTCAAAGGTTTTGGCTAATGCATCCGCCCACGCATTGCGATCCTTCACGCTGGCGGGCATTTTTTGCCGCACAACGCTTGCCACATCCAGTGGTTTTTCACCCTCTTTAAGCGGGGCGGCCCCTTTTTCGGCGCAGCCCGCCAGAACGAAGGCGGCCAGCAAGGATAACGGTAACGCGCGTGGTACGGCAAATGGCATAGCAACTCCCTGTATTAGCTAAATGTATTGGTCACTTCCTGAAGATCACGATCGTCAAGCTCACGCTCGAAGCTGCGCAAACGCTTGTAGATAGACATCAGCTCAACCAGCGTGGTCCAGGAGCTGATCAGATACTGGAACGAACCACGAACCTGACCAAAGACGTTGGTGATTTGCGTCATCAGACCGAGCGTAATCGTACCCGCAACAATAGACGGGAACAGCAGGAACAAACCGAAAACGTTATCGACCTGCAAATAGAGAATACGGGCAATGTTGAAATACATGTAATGGAAATAGAGGCGGAAATAGTTACGGCGCACCGCGCCAAACAGCTCGCGCACGGTCGGCGGTGAGGCGCGGTTCACGTCGTCTTCACCATAAACCAGCTCTTTACGATAGGCCGCTTCCACACGCTGGTTTTTAAACTCAAGCCCTGGCAGCTTGATCCCGACCACCGCCAGCATCCCAGTACCCATCAGCGACCAGACAATCGCAGCGATCACCAGGCCGTACGGCAGATGCCCGACAATCGGCAGATCGGGAACATGTGCCGAAAGGGTGACCAGCACCGGCAGGAAGGCAATCAGCGTCATAATGGCATTGATAAAACTCACGCCCATATCTTCAAGCGTGGAGGCAAAACGCATGGTGTCTTCCTGCACACGCTGTGCAGCACCTTCGATATGACGCAGATGTTGCCAGTGCGCCATATAGTGTTCGTTCATCGCGGTACGCCAGCGGAAAACGTAGTGGCTGACAAAGAAGTTGTTCATCACCCCAATCACCACCGCAATCAGCGCAATGCCGAGGAAGATCCCGACCTCATGGTAGAACTGGTTAATCGTCACCTTATGCGGCGCGCTCAGCGCGGTCTGGATCAGATCGTAGAATGGCGCGTACCAGGCGTTAACCGCCACGCCCACTTCCACCAGGAACCAGGTGACGAAGATGATGAGCGAGGTTCCCAGAATCGACCAGTTTTGCCAGCGATGCGGAGAGTAGACAAACCAGAACAGCGCAAACAGGCCAACGCACACGGCGTAGTAGGCGTAAAACAGCAGATAGCTCAGCGACCAGAAGCGTGCCGCGCTAATGGGTACCTCGCCCGTTGCACCCACGATGCGCGTTAACCACGCGCCGCCACCCGCCTGCCAGAAAATGACAGCGATCAGTGCCCAAATAAATGCCGACAGGAAAAAAGGCCCCGGCTTTGGGAAAAAAGACTTAAACATAATGCTTCCTTCTTGTTGTTATGGCTGTTGCTGT
>Ga0153918_1000385_pt1 | contig 22516 bp, 17 predicted proteins | sample TSFL002MetaG_FD_104687 | JGI IMG/M metagenome (GOLD analysis project Ga0153918, IMG submission 104687) | Attine ant fungus gardens microbial communities from Florida, USA - TSFL002 MetaG | ecosystem: Host-associated > Fungi > Mycelium > Unclassified | place: USA: Florida, Paynes Creek Historic... | reverse complement strand
TACGGCCGCTGGTTGCTGCCTTCCTTGGCTGCCAGTTGCCATTCCAGGGTCTGGTCTGGCGCAAGAACGTGGCTGACACTGAGGTTGAAGCGGTTCAGGCGGCGGCTGTCGCGGTAATCCTGGCCGAACTGGTTCTCGTCGAAGCCATCGTCCTGCTGGCCGGACACCGACAGGCGCAGGTCACCGCCCTCCCAGCCGAAACCATGGCTGAGGTAATAGTCGTTGATGCCATCCTGACCGCGGGTCAGTTTCATCCGCGTGCCGTGGCTGTCGGCCGGGTTGCGGGTGAGGATGTTGACCACCGCCATCAATGCGTTGGCGCCGTAGCTGACGGTGTTGGGGCCGCGGAACACCTCGATGCGCTCGATGTCTTCGATGGCGACCGGGATGTCGCTCCAGTCCACCGTGGCCAGGCCGGCCCGGTACACCGAGCGGCCGTCGATCAGTACCTGCATGCGTCGCGCATCGTTGACGTTGCTGCCGTGGTAGTTGACCGTCGGTTGGTTGCCGGCGCCGTAGCCGATCATCATGCCCGGTACCAGGCGCAGCAGTTCGGGGATGTCACGGGCACCGCTGGCGCGGATCAGCTCGTTGTCGAGCACGGTCATGCTGCCCGGTACCGCAGCGGGGGATTGTTTCAGCCGCGTGGCGGTCAGAACCTGCGGCAGGTCGGTGTTGTCGATGAACAAGTCATCGGCCATGGCCGAGCCGCCGAGCAAGGCAGTCAGCAACAGCAGGCGAGGGTAAGGGGGCGGGCCGGGGAACACAGGACTGCCTTGTCTCAGGATTGAAACAGGCATGTTAACTGACCGACAAGGTTTTGCCAGTGATCCAGATTGGATTTGCCTCTCATTGCGAAGGGGCAAACAAGGCGGACAGCGGTGACCTCACCGGAGGTACTGGCCAGAAACAGACGGTAGGAGCGTATTTATCCGCGATGCGCCGCGCGGGCGGCGCTCGATCTCACAGGCGCCAGACATCCCCTGCCGAACCCAAAAGAACCCACCACTGGCTCTGCAGCAAGCGACCCGTATAATGTTCTGGTCGCCACTTAACTTAATGGCTTTAACGGATTGATTATGACTGAACAGCAACCTGTTGCAGTTCTGGGAGGCGGCAGCTTCGGCACCGCCGTGGCGAACCTGTTGGCCGAAAATGGCGTGCCGGTGCGCCAATGGATGCGCGACCCCGAGCAGGCCGAGGCGATGCGGGTCAACCGCGAGAACCCGCGTTACCTCAAGGGTATCCGTCTGCAGGAAGGTGTCGAACCGGTCAACGACCTGCTGGCCACCTTGCAAGCCAGCGACCTGATCTTCGTCGCGCTGCCGTCGAGTGCCCTGCGCAGTGTGCTGGCGCCCCATGCCGAGCTGCTGCGCGGCAAATACCTGGTCAGCCTGACCAAAGGCATCGAGGCGCAGAGCTTCAAGCTGATGAGCCAGATCCTCGAAGAAATCGCCCCCGAGGCCCGCATCGGCGTGCTTTCCGGCCCCAACCTGGCCCGCGAGATCGCCGAACACGCCCTGACCGCAACCGTGGTCGCCAGTGAAGACGAACAGTTGTGCCAGCAGGTGCAGGCCGTGCTGCATGGGCGCACCTTCCGGGTCTACGCCAGCAGTGATCGCTTCGGTGTCGAGCTGGGTGGCGCGCTGAAGAACGTCTACGCGATCATCGCTGGCATGGCCGTGGCCTTGGGGATGGGCGAAAACACCAAGAGCATGCTCATCACCCGCGCCCTGGCCGAGATGACCCGCTTCGCCGTCAGCCAGGGCGCCAACCCCATGACTTTCCTTGGCCTGGCCGGTGTCGGTGATCTGATCGTCACCTGCTCCTCGCCCAAGAGCCGCAACTACCAGGTCGGTCACGCCCTGGGCCAGGGTCTGAGCCTGGAGCAGGCCGTCAGCCGCCTTGGCGAGGTGGCCGAAGGGGTCAATACGCTCAAGGTGCTCAAGGCCAAGGCCCAGGAGGTGCAGGTCTACATGCCGCTGGTGGCCGGCCTGCACGCCATCCTCTTCGAAGGGCGCACGCTGAACCAGGTGATCGAGCACCTGATGCGCGCCGAACCAAAGACCGACGTCGATTTCATTTCCATCAGTGGTTTCAATTAAGCCAAGGAGCAGCACATGAACGATACCCCCGAGCGCGCCCAGCGCGAGTCGATCATCCTGCGGGTGCTGTGGATGCTGGTGTTCCTGGTGGTGTGGCAACTGGCCGAGCTGCTGCTCGGCGGCCTGGTACTGGTGCAGCTGATCTACCGCCTGGTCTATGGCGCACCGAGCGCCAGCCTGATGAACTTCGGTGACAGCCTCAGCCAGTACCTGGCGCAGATCGGCCGTTTCGGGACCTTCCACACTGACCAGAAGCCTTGGCCGTTCGCCGATTGGCCGGCTGCGCGTGCCCCGGAAGGCGAGGCGCCCCACGTCGTGGCCCCGGCACCGCACCCGGTGCGTGACGAGGAACTCAAGCTGTGAAGCTGTGGTTGCTGCGCCACGGTGAGGCCGAGCCACGCGCCAATACCGATGCCGAGCGGCGCCTGACCGGCCATGGCCGCGAGCAGGTGCTGCACAGTGCAGCCCGGCTGCTTGGCCAGCCGTTGCAGGCGATCATTGCCAGCCCATATGTCAGGGCACAACAGACAGCGGCCCTGGTGCATGACACCCTGGGCTTCGCTGAAGCCGTGCGCACCGTGCCGTGGCTGACACCTGACAGCGAGGTGCGGCTGGTGATCGGCGAGCTCGAGCGCCTGGGCCTGGAACATGTGTTGCTGGTCAGCCACCAGCCATTGGTAGGTTCGCTGGTCGGCATGCTCGAGCATGGCCACCTGCAGCAGCCGGCGCCCATGAGCACTGCCAGCCTGGCGGAACTGGAAGGCGACTGGCCGCTGGCAGGGCTGATGACATTGCGCGCGCTCAATTCCCCTGAGTGAGCGAAAGCAACTGGCATTTTTGCCAGTTGCCAGCCATGTGCGGCCGACGGATGCTTGGCGCCAGGTTGTTCAGCAGGTGACAGGGCAGGGAGCGTTGGATGAGTGGTTTGATGCACGAGCTTCTGCGCTCTCTGGATCTGCAACCCACGATTGAAGCCGTACAGCGTGACAAACCACTCGATTTCGCCCGGCACGCCGTGTTGCGCGAGGCCGCCGACGCCAAGCTCCGGCACCTGCGGGGCAAAATCCGTAGCCAGGCAGTGCCCCCTGCTCAAGACAAACTGGTACTCGAACAGGACCTGCTTGAGCTGCAACAGTCGTGCATGCGCATGTCCCAGCTGCTGCAAACCAGCTGCCTGGCCTTGCGCCGGCTGCAACTGGATGTCCATGACCAACGCCTGGCCCGTGAGGCGTTGGAAAGCCAGATCGCCTACATGCAAGCCTGTCTGCGCCGCTCGCTGGCGAGTTTCGACGAGTCGGCATGACCTGATTGCCCTCGGCGATGACATTTACAGACGTTGCCGAGAACCGGTGCGATGCCGACAATGGGCCATCATCCCGTCCGGACCAGGCGCCATGTCGCAGCAGATCTTCTTCGCCCATGCCAACGGTTTTCCCTCGGCCACCTACGGCAAGCTGTTCGCCGCCCTGGCGCCGGATTATCAGGTCAGTCACCTGGCCCAGCATGCCCATGACCCGCGATTCCCGGTCAACGACAACTGGCAGAACCTGGTCGACGAACTGCTGCACCACCTGGCGCAGCAGGCGGCGCCGGTGTGGGGTGTCGGCCATTCGCTGGGGGGTGTGCTGCACCTGCACGCCGCCTTGCGCCGGCCTGAGCTGTACCGCGGCGTGGTGATGCTCGACTCGCCGGTATTGACCCGTGCTGACCAGTGGCTGCTGCGCACCGCCAAGCGCTTTGGCTTCATCGACCGCATCACCCCCGCTGGCCGGACCCTCGGGCGGCGTGAAGCCTTCGCCGACCGTGACAGCGCACGTGACTACTTCGCCAGCAAATCGCTGTTCCGCCACTTCGACCCGGATTGCCTGGAGGCCTACCTCGAGCATGGCCTGCAGCCGGCCGAGCAGGGCTTGCGCCTGCGCTTCGACCCGGCCACCGAGATCAGCATCTACCGCAGCATCCCGCACGCCAGCCCGGCGCCTGCGCGCCAGTTGCAGGTACCCTTGGCGATGGTGCGTGGCGAACGCAGCAATGTGATCCGCCGGCACCATGCACTGGCGGTGCGCGGCATGGCTCGGGGCGAATACCACAGTGTGCCGGGCGGGCATATGTTCCCGCTGGAACGGCCGACCGACACGGCAAGCCTGATCAAGGGCCTGTTCGACCGCTGGAGCCAGGCATGAGCGCGCAGGTCGAGGAAATCCGCCTGAGCCTGGGCCATATCGAGCTGGCTGCGCACCTGTTCGGCCCGGCCGATGGCCTGCCGGTGATCGCTCTGCACGGCTGGCTGGACAACGCCAACAGCTTCTCCCGCCTGGCCCCGCAGTTGAAGGGGCTGCGCATCGTTGCCCTCGACCTGGCCGGGCACGGTTATTCCGAGCACCGCCCGTTGGGCGCGGGTTACGCCTTGGCCGATTACGCCCACGATGTGCTGCGGGTGGCCGAACAGCTGGGCTGGCAACGGTTTGCCCTGCTCGGGCATTCGTTGGGGGCGATCATTTCGGTGCAGCTGGCCGGTGCCTTGCCCGACCGGGTCAGCCACCTGGCCTTGATCGACGGTGTCATTCCTCCGACCGGCGCCGAGCAGGATGCCGCCGAGCGCCTGGGCATGGCCCTGCAGGCCCAGCTGCGCCTGGATGGCAAGCGCAAGTCGGTTTACCCGACCCTGGAGGAGGGCGTGCACGCGCGCATGAAGGGCATGGTTGCGGTCAGCCGCGAAGCTGCCGAACGGCTGGCCCAGCGCGGCCTGATGCCGGTGCCCGGCGGTTACAGCTGGCGCAGCGACAGCCGCCTGACCCTGCCATCGCCCGTGCGCCTGAGCCAGGCCCAGGCCATGGCCTACGTGCGGCGGGTGAGCTGCCCAACGAGCCTGGTGGTGGCGGCCGACGGCATGCTGGTGCGTCACAGCGAACTGCTGGAGCAGCTACCCTTTGAGCAGACGGTGCTGCCCGGCGGGCATCACCTGCACTTGAACGACGAACAGGGCGCGGCCCTTGTCGCAGACTGTTTCAATCGCTTCTTTGGCTTTACTTGACTTGCACCGGACAAGTGTCGAGGCTTGGCGGGTTGAACAGGGAGACAACCATGCAACTGCCAGACATCCTGGAGCTTCAACCCGGCGCGCTGCGCCCCCTGGTTCGCCGATGAGCGCGCCCGTTTCCATCCGTGCCGCCGTTGCCGCCTGCCTTGCGCTGGCCAGCCCCTTGCTATGGGCCGGCAGCCTGCCTGTACCCGTGGACGCCAAGGTGGTCGACCAGCGCCCGGCCGTGGAGCAGGAGCGCGTCTACCCCATGGGCCCGCTGCGCAAGATCAGTGGCCGCCTGCGCGTCGAAGACAAGATCGAAAGCCGTGGCCAGGTCAGCTCGGTCACCTATGAACTGCCGGTCGAGCGTAGCGCCCGCGAAGCCTTTACCAGCGCCCGTGAAGCGCTGCAGCACGATGGCGGTTATCCGTTGTTCTGGTGCCAGGGCCGCGATTGCGGCGAAGGCAGCCTGTGGGCCAACGATGTCTTCGCCAATGCCCGGCTGAACGGCGGCGACGAGCAGCAGGCGTTCATCCTGCTGCGCCGCTCGGCCGAAGAGGCCGACACCCTGGTGGCGCTGTACAGCGTCACCCGTGGCAACCGCCGTGCCTACCTGCATGTGGAAGAATTCGTCGCCAGCAGCCCGCTGGGCGAGATACTGCCCACAGCCGCCACGGTGCTGCGTGAAATGCGCGACACCGGCAAGCTTGACTACCCAGACCTGGCTGCGCCACAGGCAAGCTGGGTGACCTTGCTGGCGCGCAGCCTGAACCTCGACAGCACCTTGCGGGCAAGCCTGAGTGGCACCCAGGCCGAGGCGTGGCGCGAGCAACTGGTCAAGGCCGGCGTGCGTGATGGCCGGCTCGAACTCGGCAGCGCAGCCACCGACGGCCTGCACCTGGAACTGATCCGTTGAGTGAGCGCCACCATGGCCAACAATGACCGCCTGCTGATCCAGATTCTGCTGCTGACGCTGCTGGGTGCTGCCCTGTGGGTCATGGCGCCGTTCATATCCGCGTTGCTGTGGGGTGCCATCCTGGCCTTCGCCAGCTGGCCACTGATGCGCTTGTTGACGCGTGTGCTGGGCGGGCGTGAAACCCTGGCCGCAAGCCTGCTGACCACGGCCTGGATCCTGATCGTGGCCTTGCCGCTGGTGTGGCTGGGCTTCAACCTGGCCGACCACATCCGCGACGCCACCGCTTTTGTGCGTGACGTGCAGGTCGATGGCCTGCCCGATGCACCTGACTGGCTCGGCGGTATTCCCTTCGTCGGCGAACGCCTGGTCAACGGGTGGCAATCGCTCGATCAACAGGGCGCGGCCTGGCTGGCGTCAGTCAAGCCGTATCTGGGGCAGGTCGGCAACTGGTTGCTGGCTCGCAGTGCGCAGATCGGCAGCGGTGTGCTGGAGCTGACCCTGAGCCTCGTATTCGTGTTCTTCTTCTACCGCGACGGGCCACGCCTGTCGGCCTTCGTGCTGCGGCTGCTGAGCCGGCTGGTGGGCGAGCGGGCCGATTACTACCTGGAACTGGTGGCAGGTACCGTGCAACGGGTGGTCAACGGTGTGATCGGCACGGCGGCGGCCCAAGCCCTGCTGGCACTGATCGGCTTCCTGATCGCCGGGGTACCCGGGGCGATCGTGCTGGGCCTGGTAACCTTCATGCTCAGCCTGATCCCGATGGGGCCACCACTGGCGTGGATCCCGGCGACCGGCTGGCTGGTGTGGAAGGGCGAGTACGGCATGGCCGTGTTCCTGGGGATCTGGGGCACGTTCGTGATCAGCGGCGTGGACAACGTGCTCAAACCGTACCTCATCAGCCGCGGCGGCAACCTGCCGCTGGTGATCGTGTTGCTGGGTGTATTCGGCGGCCTGCTGGCATTCGGTTTCATCGGCCTGTTCATCGGGCCGACCTTGCTGGCGGTCGGTTACAGCCTGCTGCTGGACTGGAGCCGTAACTCGGCGCAAGCCCCGCAATAACCTGTACTGGCCTCTTCGCGGGTCAACCCGCCCCCCACAACGCTTACGCGATCCCTGTGGGTTTACCCGCGTAGAGGCCCGTGCAGGCACTCAATAATTTTCATCTTTACGCATTCTTTATTCCCATTCCCACCCCCCGATCTCGCCCCTTTACACCCCTCCCTCGGACAATTCCCTCAAAGCGGCCCAGGCCGCACCACGGGGGAGTCCCACTCATGTACATGCTCGACGGGTTGTCACTGCTGTTGGCAGTGGCCTTGGCGGTTTACCTGCTGGTAGCGCTGCTGCGCGCCGATCGCAGCTAGGGAGCGGCCATGCACAGTTACGATTACCTTTTGCTGCTGGCCTTCTTCGCCATCGTGCTGCTGCCGGCACCCTGGCTGGGACGCTTCTACTACAAGGTCATGGAAGGCCAGCGCACCTGGCTGACCCCCGTGCTTGGGCCGGTGGAACGTGGCTGTTACCGCCTGGCCGGCGTGGGCGCTGACCAGGAGCAGAACTGGAAGCAGTACACCCTGGCTCTGCTGGCCTTCAACCTGGCCGGCTTCCTGCTGCTGTTCAGCGTGCTGCTGCTGCAGGGCTACCTGCCACTCAACCCGCAGCACCTGCCCGGCCAGGAGTGGTCGCTGGCCTTCAACACGGCGGTGAGCTTCGTCACCAACACCAACTGGCAGGCCTACAGCGGTGAGGCTTCGGTCAGCTACCTGAGCCAGATGCTCGGCCTGACCGTGCAGAACTTCGTCAGTGCCGCCACTGGCCTGGCCGTGCTGGTTGCGCTGTGCCGTGGCATCGCCCGGCGCTCCACCACCCACCTGGGCAACTTCTGGGTCGACATGACCCGCGCCACCCTCTACGGCCTGCTGCCGCTGTGCCTGCTGCTGGCGCTGCTGTTGGTGTGGCAGGGCGTGCCGCAGACCTTCGCCGACTATGCCCACGCCGTGACCCTGCAAGGCGCTGACCAGACCATCCCATTGGGCCCGGCCGCCAGCCAGATTGCCATCAAGCAACTGGGTACCAACGGTGGTGGCTTCTTCGGCGTCAACTCGGCACATCCATTCGAAAACCCGACGGCCTGGAGCAACCTGTTCGAGGTGGCCTCGATCATCCTGATCCCGGTGGCGCTGGTGTTCACCTTCGGCCACTACGTCAAGGACCTGCGCCAGAGCCGCGCCATCATCGCCTGCATGCTTGGCCTGTTCCTGCTTGGCGGCGCCACGGCGCTGTGGTCGGAATACCAGCCGAACCCGGCGCTGGAGAGTGCCCAGGTGCAGCAGAGCGCGCCCATGGAGGGCAAGGAAAGCCGTTTCGGCACCACCGGCTCGGTGTTGTGGACGGTGACCACCACGGCGGCCTCCAATGGCTCGGTCAACGCCATGCACGACAGCCTCAACCCGCTGACCGGCATGGTCGCGATGGTCAACATGATGGTCGGTGAAGTGATCTTCGGTGGTGTCGGCGCCGGGCTCTACGGCATGCTGCTGTTCGTGCTGATCGCTGTGTTCCTGGCCGGGTTGATGATCGGCCGAACGCCCGAATACCTGGGCAAGAAACTGCAGGCGCGGGAAGTGCAGCTGCTGGTGGCTACCTTGCTGGTGATGCCGGTCGGCGTGCTGGTGCTCGCGGCCATCGCCGCCAGCCTGCCAGGGCCTGCCAGTGCGGTCAGCAACCCAGGCGCCCATGGCTTCAGCCAGCTGCTTTACGCCTATACCTCGGCCACTGCCAACAACGGCTCGGCGTTCGCCGGGTTCGGCGCCAACACGGTGTTCCACAACGTGATGATCGGCCTGGCCATGCTGATCGGCCGCTTCGGCTACATCCTGCCGATCCTGGCCCTGGCCGGCAGCCTGGCGGCGAAGAAGAGCGCACCGCAGGGCAGCAACAGTTTCCCCACCCACGGCCCGCTGTTCGCCTGCCTGTTGCTGGTGACCATCCTGCTGGTCGGTGGCCTGACCTTCCTGCCGACCCTGGCCCTCGGGCCGATCGCCGAACAACTGAGCCTGGGTTTCTGAGGAATCATCCATGAACATGCCCATTCCTGAAGTGAAAGCCTCACACAGCGCCAAGGACCAGACCCGTTTCGCGGCCCTGTGGCGCCCGGCGCTGGTACAGGCCTTCGTCAAACTCGACCCGCGCCAGCTGAAGCGGGCACCGGTGATGCTGGTGGTCGCCCTGACGGCCCTCCTCACCACCGCATTGTGTTTCGCGCCTGGCAATGGTGTCAGCAGCGGCGTTGCCGCGCAGATTGCCCTGTGGCTGTGGTTCACCGTGCTGTTCGCCAACTTCGCCGAAGCCCTTGCCGAAGGCCGTGGCAAGGCCCGGGCCGACAGCCTGAAGGCGGGTAGCCAGGGGCTGACGGCACAGCGCCGCAAGCGCGATGGCAGTTTCGAAAGCGTCGCCGCCACGGCGCTGCGCAAGGACGATGTGGTGCGGGTGGTGGCTGGCGAGATGATCCCTGGCGACGGCGAGGTGCTCGAAGGCATCGCGGCGGTCAACGAAGCGGCCATCACCGGCGAATCCGCACCGGTCATCCGCGAATCCGGCGGCGACCGCTCGGCCGTGACCGGCAACACCCGGCTGGTCTCGGACTGGTTGCTGATCCGCATCACCAGCAACCCTGGCGAGTCGACCCTGGACCGCATGATTGCCCTGGTCGAAGGCGCCAAACGGCAGAAGACCCCCAACGAAATCGCCCTCGACATCCTGCTGATCGGCCTGACCCTGATCTTCCTGATCGTGGTGGTGACCCTGCAGCCGTTCGCCCACTTTGCTGGAGGCAGCCTGCCGCTGATCTTCCTCGCTGCGCTGCTGGTGACGCTGATCCCCACCACCATCGGCGGCCTGCTCTCGGCCATCGGCATCGCCGGCATGGACCGCCTGGTGCGCCTGAATGTGATCGCCCGCTCCGGCCGCGCGGTCGAGGCGGCCGGCGACGTGCACACGTTGATGCTCGACAAGACCGGCACCATTACCTTCGGCAACCGCCGCTGCAGCGCCCTGCACGCGGCCCCGGGGGTGACCGCCAAGGAGCTGGGGGAGGGGGCCTTGCTTGCTTCACTGGCCGACGACACGGCTGAAGGCAAGTCGATCGTCGAGTACCTGCGCCAGTTGCACGACTTCGTCGAACCGTCAGCCGGGCAGTACCAGGCCATCGCCTTCAGCGCCGAGACCCGCCTGTCGGGCATCGACTTCCAGCAGCGCCGCTACCGCAAGGGTGCCGTCGATGCCGTGTTGGCCTTCGTCGGCATGCAGCGCCTGGACTTGCCTGCCGCGCTGGCCCGTGAAGTGGAGCGCATCGCCCAGAGCGGTGGCACCCCGCTGCTGGTGTGCCTGGACAAACGCCTGCTTGGCGTGATCCACCTCAAGGACGTGGTCAAGCCGGGCATCCGCGAACGTTTCGCCGAGCTGCGCAAGCTGGGCATCCGCACCGTGATGGTGACCGGTGACAACCCGCTGACCGCCGCCGCCATCGCGGCCGAGGCCGGGGTGGACGATGTGCTCGCCGAAGCCACGCCGGAGAAGAAACTGGCCCGTATCCGCCAGGAGCAGAACGATGGCCGCCTGGTGGCGATGTGCGGCGACGGCGCCAACGACGCCCCGGCGCTGGCCCAGGCCGATGTCGGCATGGCCATGAACGATGGCACCCAGGCCGCGCGCGAGGCGGCCAACATGGTCGACCTGGACAGCGACCCGACCAAGCTGCTGGACGTGGTGCAGGTGGGCAAGGAGCTGCTGGTGACCCGTGGTGCGCTGACCACCTTCTCCATCGCCAACGACGTGGCCAAGTACTTCGCCATCCTGCCGGCGCTGTTCGCCGCCATCTATCCGCAGCTTGGCGTGCTCAACCTGATGCACCTGGCCAGCCCGCAGAGCGCGATCCTCTCGGCGATCGTGTTCAACGCGCTGATCATCATCGTGCTGATCCCGCTGGCCCTGCGCGGTGTCCGCGTGCAGGCGGCGAGCGCGGCGCACTTGTTGCGGCGCAACCTGCTGATCTACGGCCTGGGCGGCATCCTCGTGCCGTTTGCCGGGATCAAGCTGATCGACCTGCTGCTCACTGCCCTGCACCTGGTCTGAGGAGGCCATCATGAATCGTTATGTACGCCCGGCGCTGAGCCTGATCCTGCTGATGACCGTGGTCACCGGCGCGCTTTACCCGCTGGCGGTGACCGGGGTTGCCCAACTGGCGTTCCCCGAGCAGGCCAATGGCAGCCTGGTGCGCGATGAGCGCGGGCAGGTGCGGGGTTCGGCCCTGATCGCCCAGGATTTCCAAGGTGATGGCTGGTTCCATTCACGGCCTTCAGCCGGTGCCTTTGCCACCGTGGCCAGCAGCGCGAGCAACCTGGCACCGAGCAACCCGGCGCTGGCCGAAAGGGTCAAGGGCGATGCGGCGGTGCTGTACCAGGCGCAGCTGGGGCCGGTGCCGCAGGCGTTGCTGACCACCTCGGGCAGCGGCCTGGACCCGCACTTGCCACCGGAAGGGGTGGCCTACCAGATTCCTCGGGTAGCGGCAGCGCGGCAGGTGCCGGTAGAGCGCTTGCAAGCCTTGCTGGAAGAGGCCACCCTCCACCCATTGATCGGGCCACCGGTGGTCAATGTGCTGGCCTTGAACCAGGCCCTGGAACATCTTTGACCGGGGGCCGCTCTGCGGCCCTTTGCTGGCAAGCCCGCGAAGGCCTGTAGAGCAGGCCCAGAGAATACGCAAAAGCGCAAATTCTGAAGGACGAAACATGAGTGACTCCACCCGCGCAGACGCGCTGTTGGCCACCCTCCCGCGCAGCGGTCGCGGCCGGCTCAAGGTCTTCCTCGGCGCCGCCCCCGGCGTGGGCAAGACCTTCGCCATGCTCCAGGCCGCCCACGCCCAGCAACGCCAGGGCGTGCAAGTGTTGGCCGGGGTGGTCGAAACCCACGGCCGCGCCGAAACCGAAGCGCTGCTCGGCGGCTTGCTCCAGCAACCCCTGCTGCGCAGCGAATACCGTGGCGTCACCCTCGAGGAAATGGACCTCGACGGCCTGCTCAAGGCTGCCCCGACCCTGGCCCTGGTCGACGAACTGGCCCACACCAACGCCCCCGGCAGCCGCCACGCCAAGCGCTGGCAGGACGTGCAGGAACTGCTTGCCGCCGGTATCGACGTGTACACCACGGTCAATGTCCAGCACCTGGAAAGCCTCAATGATAAAGTCCGCGGCATTACCGGCGTACAGGTGCGCGAAACCCTGCCTGACTGGGTGTTGCAGGAAGCCTTCGAACTGGTGCTGATCGACCTGCCGCCACGCGAACTGCTCGAACGCCTGCGCGAAGGCAAGGTGTACGTGCCGGAGCAGGCACGTGCCGCCATCGACGCCTATTTCTCGCAAACCAACCTCACCGCCCTGCGCGAGCTGGCCATGCAGACCGCCGCCGCCCAGGTCGATGCCGACCTGGCCCACGGTTACCGCCTGCGCGGCGAAGCGGCCCCTGCCTTGCGCGGGCGCCTGCTGGTGGGCGTGGATGGCGATGAGCAGGCCGAGCGCCTGGTGCGCCACGCCAGCCGCGTTGCCCAGCGCCGCCACCTGCCATGGAGCCTGGTGCACGTCGACAACGGCCGGCTGCGTGACGAAGCCGCCCGCCAGCGCCTGCAGGCGGCCCAGCAGCTGGCCGAGCGGCTGGGCGGCGAGGTGGTGCTGCTGCGTGCCGGCGAAGTGGCGCGGACCTTGATCCAGCACGCCGCCGAGCGCCGTGCCAGCTTGGTGCTGGTCGGGCAATCCCGTGACCGGCTGCGGCGGCGCCTGTTCGGCGCCGGTGTCGCCACCCGGCTGCTGCGTGAAAGCCATGGCCTGGAAATCAACGTGCTCGACCGCGACAGCCAGGCACGGCCGGCACGTGCGGCGGTCAGCCGGGTGTGGGTGTGGCGCCATTACCTGCTGGCGCTGGTGGCCACCGCGCTGGCAGCGGGCCTCGCCTGGGGCGTGTCGAGCGTGCTGGCGCTGCCCAACATCTCGCTGGTGTTCCTCGCCGCCGTGCTGCTGGTGGCCGTGCGCAGCAGCCTGGGCCCGGCGCTGGCCTGTGCGGCGCTGTCGTTCCTGACCTATGACTTCCTATTCATCCCGCCGAATTTCTCGTTCGCCATCCAGCGGGAAGAGGACGTGCTGACGCTGGTGTTCTTCCTGCTCATGGCAGCCCTCACTGGCAACCTCGCGGCCCGCCAGCGCAGCCAGTTGCAGGCCCTGCGCGAAACCCAGGCGCAGACCAACCAGCTGCTCGACCTGTCGCGTCGGCTGACCGTGGCCACCGACCGCCAGGCGGTGTTCAACGCTGCCGGTCGCCACCTCAATGGCTGGAAAGACGTGCAGGTCTGCCTGCTGGAGCGCGACAGCGAAGGCCTGCTGCAGGTGGCGAGTGGCGAAGCCCAGGCGTTGAGCGATAACGAGCGCGCCGCCGCCGAGTGGGCCTGGCAGCATGGCCAGGCAGCAGGCCACGGCAGCGATACCTTGCCCAATGGCCGCTGGTGGTGGTGGCCGTTGGCGGTTGACGACCGGCCGCTGGCCCTGCTCGGTGTACGCCCGCGCTCCGGCGAGCCACTGAGTGCCCAGCGCCGGCGCCTGTTGATGGCCCTCGGCCAACCCCTGGCCCAGGCCCTGGCCCGTGCCCGGCTGGCCGAGCAGCTCGAAGCCGCCCGCCTGCACGGCGAAACCGAGCAGTTGCGCAGCGCCTTGCTGGCCTCGGTGTCGCACGACCTGCGCACCCCGCTGACCGCCATGCGTGGCAGCATCGACAGCCTGCTGGCGCTGGGCGAGGCGATCCCCGTCGAAGACCGCCGCGAGCTGCTCGAAGGCACGCGTAACGAAGCGGAACGCCTGGACCGCTACATCCAGAACCTGCTGGACATGACCCGCCTCGGCCACGGCGGCCTCAAGCTGGCCCGTGACTGGGTTGCCCCGGCTGACATTGTCGGCAGCGCCCTCAACCGCCTGCGCGCGGTACTGGCGCCCTTGCAGGTACACACCGAGGTGCCCGCCGAGCTGCCACTGCTGTTCGTGCATGCGGCGTTGATCGAGCAGGCGCTGATCAACGTGCTGGAAAACGCCGCACGCTTCTCGCCCGCACAAGGTCGCCTGGACCTGCAGGTCTCGGTACACGGTGAGCAGCTGCACTTTGCCGTCAGCGACCAAGGCCCCGGCATCCCGCTGGCCGAACGCGAAAAGATCTTCGACATGTTCTACACCGCTGCCCGCGGCGATCGCGGCGGGCAGGGCACCGGCCTGGGGCTGGCGATCTGCCAGGGCATGATCGGTGCTCACGGCGGGCAGATCCTGGTCGGTGAAGGCATCGATGGCCACGGCACCTGCATCACTCTATGCTTGCCGCTGCCCCAGCAACCAGAAGCCGAAAGCGAAACCCCATGAGCCAGTCCGCCACCCTGTTGGTCATTGACGATGAGCCACAGATCCGCAAGTTCCTGCGCATCAGCCTCAGTTCCCAAGGCTACAAGGTGATCGAAGCCGCCACCGGCAGCGAAGGCCTGGCCCAGGCCGCGCTGGCCAAGCCCGACCTGGTGGTGCTCGACCTGGGCCTGCCCGACATGGACGGCCAGCAGGTGCTGCGCGAGTTGCGCGAGTGGAGCGCGGTGCCGGTGCTGGTGCTGTCGGTGCGGGCCAGTGAAGTGCAGAAGGTCGACGCGCTGGATGGCGGCGCCAATGACTACGTGACCAAGCCGTTCGGCATCCAGGAGTTCCTGGCCCGCGTGCGCGCGTTGCTGCGCCAGGTGCCGCAGTCGGGCGGCAGCGAAGTGACGGCGAGCTTCGGGCCGCTGGTGGTGGATTTCGCCTTCCGCAAAGTGACCCTGGCAGGTGTGGAGATCGCATTGACGCGCAAGGAGTACGCGTTGCTGGCGCAACTGGCCGGGCATCCGGGCCGGGTGATTACCCAGCAGCAGTTGCTCAAGGACATCTGGGGGCCGACCCATGTCGATGACACCCACTACCTGCGGATCGTGGTGGGGCATCTGCGGCAGAAGCTTGGCGATGACCCGACGGCACCGCGGTTCATCATCACCGAGGCCGGGGTGGGCTATCGCCTGGTTGCCCCTCAGCCCTGATGCGCTCCCGGTGGGAGCGGGCCGTTTCAGGCCCTGGGGGGTTCTTTGTCGAACAGCTGGCGCACGACTTCCAGATAGCGCCTTGCACCCAAGCCCAGCGGCCGAGGCTTCAGCCAGATGATGTCCACCCACAGCCGCAAGCGGCTGGCCATGTTGTCAAAGCGCACCTCGGCCAGCGCACCCGAGGCAATCAACGGCTCCACCAGTGGCTGCGGCAGGTAGGCCCAACCCAGGCCAGACTGCACCAGGTCGAGCGTTGCCAGGTAGCTGTCGGTCAACCAGATCCGCCGCGACAGCACCATGCGCGGGTCTGAACCGGTGGCCTTGCCAGAGGCCACGATGATCTGCCGCTGTTCGGCAAACGCTTCCTCAGGCAGCGGCGTGCCACTGTTGCTGCCAGCCGGATGACGCGGAGATGCGACGGCCACCAGCAACTGGCTGCCCGCTTCGAGAAAGGACTCGCGCTCATCGATCCCCGGGCGTTCGAACACCAGCGCCAGTTGCACGCTGCCTTCATGCAGCAGGCGCACCGCCTCGGTCTGGGTCGCCGAGCGCACTTCGATCTCCAGGCTGGGAAATTCCTTCGCCAGGGTTTCCAGCGGCTGGCTCCAGCGGCCGGTCTGCAGCTCCGGGGCCATGGCGATGCTCAGGCGCTTTTCCAGCCCTTGGTGCAACTGCAGGGCCTGGGCGTCGAGCAGGTTGAGCTGGCAGATCACCTGCCGCGCCTGAGGCTCCAGGGCCAGGGCGGCGCTGGTCGGCAAGGCCTTGCGGGTGGCGCGGTCGAACAGGGCCAGGTCCAGTTCGGCCTCCAGTTGCGCGATGGCCATGCTCACGGCCGACGGCACACGCCCCAGCTTGCGGGCCGCGGCAGAGAACGAACCCGCTTCCAGCACCGCGAGGAAAATTGCCAGGGAGTCGCTGCTGAAGGCCATGTTGCTTGAAACCTGCTGTCGGGGAGTGTTGTGAGAAAGAGTAATGGATTAGGTTCAGGGAATGTATCTGGGCTGCTAGAGGTTGGCCTGGAGATGTTCAGCACCCCAGCCCTTACAACCCTTCCCCCAGCACCCGGTCGATGCTGTCGACAAAGTAGTCGACACTGGCCCGGGTGGTGCACATCGGCGGCTTGATCTTGAGGATGTTCAGGTAGTCGCCAGTGGGCTGCATGAAGATCCCCAACTCACGCAAGCGGTCGCACAGCAGCATGGTTTCCTCGGTGGCCGGCTCCAGGGTCGCGCGGTCGCGCACCAGCTCCAGCCCCAGGTAGAAGCCCGAGCCATGCGCCGCGCCAGCCAGCGGGTGTTTGTCGACCAGTGCCTGCAGGCGCGCCTTGAAATAGCGCCCGGTGTCGCGGGCGTTGTCCCACAGGCCTTCCTCCTGCATCACGTCCAGCACCGCCATGCCGATGCGGCAGCTGACCGGGCTGCCACCGGCCGAGGAGAAGAAGTATCCCTCGGCCTCCAGGGCCTCGGCGATCTCGCGGCGGGTGATCACCACCCCCAGCGGCTGGCCGTTGCCCATGCCCTTGGCCATGGTGATGATGTCGGGCACCACGCCCTGTTCCTCGAAGCCCCAGAAGTACTCGCCCAGACGGCCATAACCGACCTGCACCTCGTCGGCGATGCACACGCCGCCGCGGGCACGGACCTTGGCATACGCCTCGCGCAGGTAACCGGCCGGCAGCGAAATACCCCCGGCGTTGCCGTACACCGGCTCGCAGATGATGCCGGCCAGCTGGCGCCCACGGGCATCGAGGTCGGCCAGCTTGGTGTCGACGTCGCGCAGGTAGTCGGCGGCCGTGTCGGCACCGCGGAAGCGGCCGCGGAATGTGTTCGGCGCCTCCACCGGGTGCACCCAGTCCGGGCGGGTTTCCAGGGCCTGTGGGTTGTCGGCGATGGAGGTGGAAATGGCATCGGTGGCCACCGACCAGCCGTGGTAGGCCTCCAGCACGCTGAGCAGGTCGCGGCCACCGCTGTAGGCCCAGGCCAGGCGGATCGCCAGGTCGTTGGCCTCGGTGCCGCTGTTGACCATGAACACCCGGTCGAAGCCTTCGGGCGCGAGGGCGAGCAGGCGCTCGGAGAACTCGGTGATGGCGGCGTAATGGAAGCGTGAGTTGGTGTTGAGCAGCGACCACTGGCGCGCCGACTCGGCGACCATGCGCGGGTGGCCGTGGCCCAGCACGGCGACGTTGTTGAGCATGTCCAGGTATGACCGGCCCTGCAGGTCGATCAGGTAGTTGCGCCAGCCGCGTTCGATCTGCGGCGGCTGTGCGTAGTAGTGCTTCTGCGACCGGGCGAAGCTGGCGTCGCGACGGGCCAGCAGGGCCTGCGGGTCAGGCAACGGTTCGGCATCGCAGTCAAAGCCCAGCAGCGCGGCAGGCGACGGGCACAGGGCCAGCCAGGCGGCAGCCTGGGACGGTGTGGCGAAGAGTGGCGGCTGGATGCGGGTGTCCAGGCACAGCTGGACACTGAGATAGCCGCAGCTGCTGCCCAGGGGTTGCCCTTTTGCCAACGCCTGGCCATCGGCCGGGGCATCTTCCAGGCCTTGCAACCACAAGGCCCAGTGGGGCGTGCGCAGGCAGCCGCGGCCGTCGCCGTGGCCGTGCCAGATGCCCGCGTCGGGCGCCTGGACCGCACTGCCATTGGGCACATGCAGCTCTACGCCCAGCGCGCAGGTGGCCGGTTCTTCGGGGCGATCGATATGGGTCTGTGACAGCCGGTACTGGCCATGCAGGCTGCAGGCCGGCGCCGGTTGTGCGCTCAGCAGGTGCTGGTCGAAGCCCGGCTGTTCCCAGTTGCCGGCTTCGCAATGCGCGCTGAGCACGCCCAGGTCGACCCGGCCGACCGGCTGCCCGGCCAGCTCGGGGAGCAGCGGCGCACAGCCAGTCAGCTCGGCTGCGTCGGCTGGCAGGCCGGCCGCCTGGAGAATGGCCGCCTCCATCAAGGCGAACGGCACGGCCGTAGCGGTATCGAAGATTTCCCATTCATGGGCGACGTTGTCGCGGGTGTACTGGTTGTCCGGGTCCACGGCCAATTGCTGCGCGCTGCTCAGCACCAGCACCGCCGCACGGTTCAGCACCAGCGGCCACAGGGCGCGCAGCTCGGCCTCGGTCAGCGGGTTGAGAGCCTGGTAGGCGCTGACTGCCGGCAGGATGCGCAGTGGGTCACCTTCGGCATGGTGCAGCAGCGCGGCACAGGTCACCGAGAGGTCGGCGATGCGCCAGGTGCGCGACAGGTCGCCAAAGTCGATCACGCCCTGCAGTTGCCATTGGCGCTGGTCGTCGCGGGCCCACACGGTGTTGTCGTCGGTAATGTCCAGGTGCACGGCCTGGGTCGGCAGCCGCTTCACCAAGGGGGCCAGGCGCTCGCTGGCCAGGCACGTGGCCTGCTCGATGCGGGCGCGTTGCCCGGCGTCCTGCAGCACCGGCAGCAGGTGCGCGATCAACGCCTGGGCATGTTGCGGGTCCCATTGCAGGGTGCGCTCGAGGCCTGGGTGGTCGAAATCGACCAGGGCCTTGTCGAGCCGTGCGCACAGCCTGCCCAGCTCAGCCATCAGGCGTGGCGGCAGGTGCTTGAGGCGGGTCACGGGTTGGCCATCGATGTAGTCGAGCAGGCGCACCCGCAGAGGTTGCCCGTCGATGTCCACTGCCAGCAAGGTTTCGCCACTTTGCGCAGCTTGCACGGCGGGCACTGGCAGGCCCTGCTCGCGCAGGTAGGCCAGGGCGGCGTGCTGCGCCTGCAGTTCGACCTCGGCGTAGCTGCCATGGCAGGCCTTGAGCACGAAGCGCCCTTGCGCGGCGTCCACGCGCAAGTTCAGGTCCTGCTGGCTGCCCAGCGCCGTCAAGTCGCCATCCAGGCCGTAATGCGTCTCCAACAGTGCATGCGCCTGGGCTTCGCTGAGCGCAGGGCTGGGCAGGGCGGAGCGCTGGATCAGCGTGTCGAGGGCAGGGGAGGCGGGTTTTTGTTGTGGGCTGGACATGAGCTCTACCGTTGTTGCCGGGGTTGACGGGAGAGAATCTATGCCCGATCTGGTTGATGATGAAAGACAATCGTGATCAGAATTTCTGATGAGCGATGGCACTCAGCCATGTCGATAGGGTTGATGTTTGAATTTGGGAAGCATTACCATTTGCTCTTGTCTTCTCAATCCCATGCCATCAGGACTTACACCATGTCGTCCCGTTTTCCGTCACGCCCAACATTGTTGGCGATTTGCTGTTCCTTGACCCTGATGGCGCAAGCTGCCGAGCCGATCCAGCTGGAAGCGACGGATGTCAATGCCGAATCCTTGAAAGCCCAACCCGGCGCGTTGCCCGCGGCGTTCGCTGGCGGCCAGGTCGCCCGCGGTGGCCAGATGGGTGTGTTGGGCAACCAGGACTACATGGATGTGCCGTTCACCATGACCAGCTACACCTCCCAGCTGATCGAAGACCAGCAGGCCGAGGACATCGGCGACGTATTGGCCAACGATCCGTCGGTGCGCGAGTCGTTCGGCTTCGGCAACCAGTCCAAGGTCTTCATCATCCGCGGCCTGCCGCTGGCGGGGGACGATATTTCCTTCAACGGCCTGTACGGCATCCTGCCCCGCCAGATCATGTCCACTGACGGCGTCGAGCGGGTCGAAGTGTTCAAGGGGCCCAATGCCTTTCTCAACGGCGTGAGCCCGACCGGCACCGGCCTGGGCGGCAACGTCAACCTGCAGCCCAAGCGTGCGGGCGATGAGCCGACGCGCCGCTACACCCAGGACATCAGCGCTGATGGTCGTATCGGCGAGCACCTGGACATCGGCCAGCGCTTTGGTGAAGACAACCGCTTCGGCGCCCGGCTGAACCTCAGCCAGCGCGAAGGTGAAACCGCCATCGACGACCAGGACCAGCGCACCAAGCTGTTCACCGCAGGCCTGGATTACCGCGGTGACAACTTCCGCGTAGCGACCGACATCGGATACCAGAAGCAGCGCATCAACCACTTGCGCAACTCGGTGCGTCTGGGCGGTACCACGACCAAGGCCCCGACCGCGCCAGATGCCGATCACAACTACGGCCAGAGCTGGAGCTACAGCGAATCGGAGGACACCTTCGGCATGGTCCGTGGCGAATGGGACCTGAACGACAGCTGGACCGCCTACCTTGCCGGCGGAGCCCGCCACAGCCGCGAGCACGGCACCTATGGCACCCCGGTGCTGGTCGGCAACAGTGGCGCAGCCACCATGACCCCCTCCGATATCGTTCATGTGGAGGACAACACCAGCTTCAGCACTGGCCTGAATGGTCGCGTGCAGACCGGCCCGATCAGCCACCAGATCGCCGTGGGTGCCAACACGATGTGGACCCAGGCCGCGAACGCCTACACCTTCTACTCGCCGATCAGCACCAACATCTACGACACGGTGCAGCGGCCAAAACCCACCAACGTCACCAGCTGGGGCGGTGACATGGGCGACCCGGGCGTGACCGGCAAGACGCGTGCGCGCAGCATTGCGATTTCCGACACGGTTGGCCTGTTCGACGACCGCTTGCTGCTGACCTACGGCTTGCGTCGCCAGCAACTGCGCGTGGAAAACTACTTCTATGACGGCACCTCCAAGCTCCCGAGCGGGGATGGCAGCCGTAACGGCGACCCGTACGACAAGTCGACCACCACACCGGTGTACGGCATCGTGTTCAAGGCCACCGACAGCATCTCGCTGTACGCCAACCGCATCGAGGGCCTGGCCCAGGGCGCGACAGCGCCGAGCAATGTATCGAACGCCAACGAGATGTTCCCGCCTGGACGCACCAAACAGCTCGAGGCCGGCATCAAGTTCGACCGCCTGACCTATGGCGCGAACTTGGCCGTGTTCCGTATCGAGAAACCGTCGGACGGCTATACCTTGAACAACGTCTTCATCCGCGATGGCGAGCAGGTGAACAAGGGCCTGGAACTGAGCCTGTTCGGCGAGCCCGTCGAAGGCCTGCGCCTGATGGCCGGTGGCACGCGCATGACTTCGGAGCAGAAGAACACCGCCAACGGCACCAACGACGGCAACCACGCCATCGGCGTGCCGACCTTCCAGCTCAATGCCAGCGTCGACTGGGATGTGCCGGGCGTGCCGGGGCTGGCGCTCAATGCACGGATGCTGCGCACCGGTGGCCAGTTCGTCGATGCGGCGAACAATGTCAGCCTGCCGACCTGGAACCGCTTCGATGCCGGCGCACGCTACAAGCTGAAAGTGGCGGAGAAGGACCTGACCCTGCGGGTAAACGTCGAGAACCTGACTGACAAGAACTACTGGGCTTCGGCCAACGGCGGCTACCTGACCCAGGGTGATCCGCGCCTGGTGAAGTTCTCCGGTACCATCGATTTCTGACAGCAGGGCTGAGAGGTGCATGCCTTGGTTTTTGCAGGAAGGCTGAAATCGAGCGCCGCCCGCGCGGCGCATCGCGGATAAATCCGCTCCTACATCTGTTTCGGGCCAGTCACTCCTGTGAAGCCAACAGGGACCGCCTTGTTGGCATGTCGATGCATTTCGGTGGGCGCTGATGCCGCTTCATCGGTCTTCAGCCATGCGCCAAGGCGTATCCTGTTGGCGGCACAGGACGGATTGGCCCGAAACAGACGTAGGAGCGGATTTATCCGCGATGCGCCGCGCGGGCGGCGCTCGATCTGACAGGCGCTGCAAATCTCTAGGCAGGCACCTGCAGGCCCCGCCCCCGCAATCACGCCCCCAAAAACGCCGCCTCCAACAATTGTTTCGTATAAACATGTTGCGGCGCGTGGAAGATCTCCCGCGCTTCCCCTTGCTCCACCACATGCCCATGCTTGATCACCATCAACTGGTGGCTCAGCGCTTTCACCACTGCAAGGTCATGGCTGATGAACAGGTACGTCAGGTTGTACTTGGCCTGCAGATTGCGCAGCAACTCCACCACCTGCCGCTGCACCGTGCGGTCGAGCGCCGAGGTCGGTTCATCCAGCAGGATCAGCGCCGGCTTCAACACCAGCGCCCGGGCAATGGCGATGCGCTGGCGCTGGCCACCGGAAAACTCATGCGGGTAGCGATGGCGGGTGCGCGGGTCCAGCCCCACTTCCTCCAGCGCCGCAATGATCGCTGCCTCCTGTTCCGCCGGCGTGCCGATCTTGTGTATCCGCAACCCCTCGCCAACGATATCCGCCACGCACATGCGCGGGCTCAGGCTGCCGAAGGGGTCCTGAAACACCACCTGCATTTCCCGCCGCAGGGGCCGCACTTGCTTCTGGTTCATCCCTTCGAGCTGTTGCCCATGAAAGCGGATCCCGCCCTGGCTGGAGATCAACCGCAGGATCGCCAGGCCCAGCGTCGACTTGCCCGACCCGGACTCGCCG
>Ga0153918_1000382_pt1 | contig 22544 bp, 20 predicted proteins | sample TSFL002MetaG_FD_104687 | JGI IMG/M metagenome (GOLD analysis project Ga0153918, IMG submission 104687) | Attine ant fungus gardens microbial communities from Florida, USA - TSFL002 MetaG | ecosystem: Host-associated > Fungi > Mycelium > Unclassified | place: USA: Florida, Paynes Creek Historic... | reverse complement strand
TTCAGCGCCTGGAGCATGCCCATCACCTCCTCGCCATGCTGGGTGTCGAGGTTGCCCGTCGGCTCGTCGGCAAGGATGAGGTCGGGGCGGCCGACCACCGCGCGGGCGACCGCCTTCGCCCTGCTGACGGCGACGTCCGCGGCGATCGTCTCGGCATCGCTCGCCTCGATCGCCTCCCCCGCCGGAGCCGGAACGGGAGCGAACGCCGCAGCTCCGATCTGGGCGGCCTGGCACGCTCCCCTCTGGTCGACGCTCGCGGCGGCCTGCCTCGCGTGGGCGGCCTGGACGGCCCGCCCGGTGCTGGGGCGCGGGCTCGGCCGAGCCGTGGTGCCGACGCTCGGCGCGCTCGCGGTGCTGAGCGCGCTCCCGCACCTCGTCATGACGGCGCTGCAGGCTCCCGGCAGCGCACCCGTCGAGGCGTCGACGCTCCCCATCGCGATCGGCGCGCTGATCGCGGGGCTCGCCTACGCGCGCGACCGCGAGGATCGCTCGAGCTGGGCGACGCTCGCTCCGGGCATCCTGCTCGCGCTCGTGCCGTCGTACGCCGTCGAGTTCTCGGATGCCGCCGTGTGGCGGCTCGTGCTCCTCGGCGCACTGTCCGTGCTCGCGCTCGTGTGGGGCGCGGTCGGCAGGCTGCAGGCGCCCTTCGCGATCGGCGCCGGCATGACGGCGCTGCACGCCCTCGCCACCTTCTGGCCGCTCATCGCGCGCGCCTACCAGGCGGTGCCGTGGTGGCTGTGGCTCGGCGTCGCCGGCATCCTGCTCATCTTCATCGCCGCGACCTACGAGGCGAGGCTGCGCGACGCCCGCCGCGCGGTGCGCACCTTCCGGGCCCTGCGCTGACGGGCGGGCGCGCCTCGCCGGGCGCGCCCGCGGTGGATGCGCCGCGCTCACGCGAACCGCCCCGTCGTCCGAGGACGACGGGGCGGTTCCAACAGGAGGATCCCTCCGGCGGCTTCCCGCAACGCGCTGAGCCCGCGCGGGAGCCGTTCGGCAGGGCGGCCTAGTGCTGGCAGCCGGGGCACCAGTAGAGCTTGCGCGCCTGCATCTCCTCGAGCGCGATGGGCGTGCCGCACACGCGGCACGGGAGCCCGGCGCGGCCGTAGACCCAATGGCGGTCCTCGCGGTTGCGCAGCGCGTCGAGCTTGCGCTGACCGCGCAGGCCATCGATCGTCATCATCTGGCCGACCTCGACGCCGATCTTCAGCAGCTTCGTCCAGTCCTTCCACAGCGCCGAGGCCTCATCGCGGGTCAGCGACGATCCGGGGCGGTGCGGGTCGAGCCCGGCGCGGTAGAGGATCTCGGCCCGGTAGACGTTGCCGATGCCGGCGACGACCGACTGGTCCATGAGCAGGATGCCGATGGGCGTGCGCCGCTTCGCGATCGCCTCGACGAAGCGCGCCTCGGCGGAACCGCCGCGATCGACCAGCGGATCCGGCCCGAGCTTCTTCAGCTGCGCCTCGACGCCCTCGGGCGTCATGATCTCGCAGGCGGTCGGCCCGCGCAGGTCCGCGCACGTCTCATCGGTGAGCAGCCGCAGCCGCACGGCGCCCACGGGCTCCGGCGGCCACGCCTCGAGCGTCGACTCGGCCTCGCTCTCCGCCATGCGCAGGCGGGTGCGACGAGGCGCGCCGATGCTGGACAGCGAGGTCTCGCCCCGGGAGTCCTCGACGCGCAGCTGCGGGAACTTGCGCGAGTACTCGCCCGTCTGGCCGAGGCTCGTCGAGACGTCGCCCGAGAAGTCCCAGGCGCCGTAGATGCCCAGGTGCACGCGCAGCCACACGTCGCCCTCGAACGAGGAGAACATCTGCTTGCCGACCGCGAACGTCTCGGTCATCTGACGTCCGTCGATCTCGGCTGCGCCCTCCGCGAAACGGCCCTGCGGCGAGGACGCGGCGATCTCGCGACCGACGAAGTTGGCCGTGAACTGCCGCGCGATGCGATGGACGGAATGCCCCTCCGGCATCCGGCGCCCTACGCCTCGGCCGCGTCGAGCACGACGGGGGCCTCCCCCTCGCGCGCGATGACGTGCTTGCCGGCGATCGCGCCCGTGCGCTCGTACTCCGCGAGCTGCGAGATGCGGCGCACGTGGCGCTCGTCGCCCGGGAACGGCTCGGCGATGAACGCGTCGATGAACGACACGGCCTCGTCGACGGAGTGCTGGCGGGCGCCGATCGAGATGACGTTCGCGTTGTTGTGCTCGCGGGCGAGCTGCGCGGTCGACAGGTTCCAGACGAGCGCTGCGCGCACGCCCTCGACCTTGTTGGCCGCCATCTGCTCGCCGTTGCCGGAGCCGCCGAAGACGACGCCGAGCGCGGGGACGCCCGCGGCCCAGTCGTTCGCGACGGCCTGCGCCGCATTGATGCAGAACGAGGGGTAGTCGTCGAGGGCGTCGTACTCGACGGGACCGTGGTCGACGACCTCGTGGCCCTGCTCGCGCAGGTGCGACTGGAGGTGCTGCGAGAACTCGAGTCCCGCGTGGTCGGTGGCGACGTGGATGCGCATCAGAACCGCGGCCCCCGCGTGCGCGAGCGCTTGAGCTCGAAGAACCCCTCGTAGGATGCCGCGGCGACGACGCCGTCGAACAGGCGCAGCGCCTCCTCGCCCTTGGGCGCGGGCGAGATGACCGGGCCGAAGAAGGCGACGCCGTCGATGGCGATGACGGGCGTGCCGACGTCCTGGCCGACGCGGCCGATGCCCTCGGCGTGGCTCGCGCGGTACTGCTCCTCGAACTCGCCGTTCAGGCCGCGCTCGACGAGCTCCTCGGGGATGCCGGCCTCGGCGGCCGCCTCGCGGATGAGCGCGTCGTCGATGTCGCGTCCGCCCGGGTGCACGCGCGTGCCGATGGCGTCGTAGAGCGCCTTGACGCTCGCGTTGTCGAGCTCGGCCGCGACGGCCGCGACGACGAGACCCGCGCGGAACGAGCGCTTGTGCGCCGCCGCGTGCTCGTCGTTCTCGCGCCCCTCGTTGAGGATCGCGAGGCTCATGATGTTCCACTCGACGTCGAAGTCGCGCTGCGCGGCGACGTCGTCGATCCATCGGGATGCCATCCACGCCCACGGGCAGGCGGGGTCGAACCAGAATTCGACGCGCTCGGGCGTCGGTGCGACAGTGCTCTCGGCCATTGGTCCAGGCTATCGCGCGCGGGCCCGTCGGCGCGCCGCGACGACCTGCGCATCGTCGCCCGCCCGATGCCGGTGCGCGCGTCGCCGCCCCGGGCTCGCCCCGGTCGCCCAACACGGGCCCCTGGCGCGAGCCGCGGCGAATAGTGGCTCAGCTCCCGCGCACGACCCGGGTTGGGCGAACAGCGCGGGCGCCGGTGTCGGCGCGAGCGCCCGCGCCCCGGCACCGCGCCGGCTCACCCGGCCGCGAGGGCCGGCTCGGCCTCGCGCCGGGCCAGGGGCGAGAGCCGGCCGTCGTCCATGACGTGCACCTCGTCGAAGGCGTCCAGATGCCTCTGCTCGTGGGTCACGACGACGGTCGCCAGCCCGCGCTCTCGGGTGACGCGGCCGAGGAGCTCGATGACGGCGTCGCCGCGCTCCCGGTCGAGCGCGCTCGTCGGCTCGTCGACGAGCAGCACCGAGGGCTCGTGCACGAGCGCGCGGGCGATGTTGACGCGCTGCCGCTGCCCGCCCGAGAGGGCGCCCATGCGGCGGTCTTCGAGCCCATCGAGTCCGACGTCGGCGAGGAGCCCGCGGATGCGGTCGGCGAGGTCGTGCCGCCGGACGCCGCGCAGCGCGGGGGCGCCGAGGCGCGCGACGACCTCGAGCTGCTCCCCCGCCGTGAGGCTCGAGATGAGGTTGGGCGCCTGGAAGACGATGCCGATGGCCGATCGGCGCAGCTCGGCGGCGGTGCGCTCCCGGCGCCGCGAGCGCTCGGGGTCGAGGCGCGTGCCGGCGATGCGCACGGTCCCGGCATCCGGTACGACGAGCGTCGAGGCGACGGCGAGGAGGGTCGACTTGCCCGAGCCGGAGGCACCGGTCACGCCGGTGAAGGCGCCGGGCGCCACGTGGAGCGAGACGTCGTCGAGCACGGTGCGGCGGGCGTCCCCGTCGGCGTAGGCGAGGGTGATGCGGTCGAGGTCGATCATGGCGATTCCTGCGATTCGGGTTCGGGCTGCGGCTGGTGGCCGGAACGGACCCTTGAGGCCAAGGCCCGAGGGCCTGTTCCGGGCACCAGCCGGGGGTGAGGAGGGGTGGAAGGAGGAGGAAGAGCGGCGGGGAGGAAGCGGCGGGTCAGGCGGTCGCGGCGAGCGCCTCGAGCGGATCGGCCTTCGTCACGACGCGCAGCGCGACGAGCGATCCGACCAGCCCGGTGACGACCATCGCGAGGGCCGGAGCCGCGATGGTGACGGGGCTGAGCAGGAACGGCAGGGCGCCGCTCACGAGCAGGCCGAAGCCGAGTGCGAGGAGCGCGCCCGTGCCCGCCCCGGCGAGGAGCACGAGCAGCGCCTGCCCGAAGGCGTCCCGACGCAGCCATCCCGCGCTCGCGCCGAGCGCCTTGAGGACGGCGAAGTCGCGCTGCCGCTGCATCGACCAGACGAGGAAGAAGACGCCGACGACGAGCGCGCCGATGAGGAAGAGCAGGCCGATCATGAGGCCGAGCGAGCCGATCTCCGACTTGAACGACTCGAGGCTCAGCAGCGAGACCGGGGTCCAGGCCGAGACGGTGCCGAGTCGGGCGTCGATCACAGCCCAGTCGGGCGCGGAGGAGCCTGAGCCGGCACCCGCCCCGGCACCCGCCGGGCGCACGAGGAGCGCGGTCGGGCCCGCCGGCGCCTGGTGGAGGGCGTGGGCGACGGATGCGGCATCCGCGTCGGTGAGCCAGGCGACCGGCTGGTGAGCGTGCGAGTCGTCGGGGCCGACGGCGGCGACGACGAGGTCGACCCCCGCGATGCGCACCGCGGCGCCCGAGCCCACCCCGAGCGCCTTCGCGAGCGAGGCGGAGAGCACGACCTGACCGTCGTGCTCGGGCGATCGATCGGCGAGCGACCCGGCGGGCGCGCCGAGGAGCATGGCGCCCTCGCGGTCGGACGCTCCGGCGGCCCCGGCCGCGGGCGCTCCGCCGGGGAGCGAGACGGGCTCGACGACGGCGCGCGAGATCGTGAGCGGCACGACCTGGATGCCGGTCGTCTCGCGCCAGCCGTCGACCTGCGCGGCAGTGAGCTGCGAGCGCTCGAAGCTCGTGCGCCCCGTCGCATCGGGGGCGAGCACCACGCGGTCGGCGCCCGTGCCGAGCACCGCCGAGACGTTCTGCGCGGCGAGTCCGCCGGCGAGTCCGCTGAGGAACCCCGTGAGCAGGGTCATCAGGGCGACGACGGCGACGATGAGGCCGAATCGGCCCTTGGCGCGGGTGAGCTCTCGTCTCGCGACGAACATGCGGTCCTGCTTCCTGGTTGCTGCGGTGCGCGTGCTGCGCGGTGATGCCGCGTCGAGCGCGGCCGGATGCGGCGCGGGGCGTCGATCCGATGCCTCAACGCTCCTCCGATCCGGCCTGCCGCGACACGGCCGCCCGGTCGGTTCGGGCTCGTCCGTGCGGGAGGGTCGGCGTCTCGTCCATTCGGACGATGGGCGGCCAGGGCGACCGGCCTACGATCGGGGGATGCCCGCCGCCGAACCGCTCCTCCCCGTCGAGCCGGCGGACCGCGACGGGCCCGCGGGTCACGACGGGCACGACGGGCTCGACGAACCCCTCCAACGCCGCGCGCACGGCGGCCGCCGCGCCCTCGCGCAGGCCACCCTGGTCGGCGCCTTCCTGGTGTGCGGCGCGCTCGTCGTCTTCCCGCTCGTGCACGAGCTCGTCGAACCGACCGGCCGTGCGGGCACGATCGCCGGCTTCGCGATCGGCGAGCTCGCCCTCCTCGCCCTCGGCGTGTGGTGGGTGCACCGGGCGCCCGAGCCCTACCGGTCGCCGGCAGAGCGGCTGCGGGTGCTCGACGTCATCTGGCTCGTGCTCGTCTGCCTCGTCTGGTCGGGCCTGATCGCGTCGACCCCCGACGCCTCGTACACGGTGCTCGCGCTCTACTTCCTCGTGCTGTGGCTGCTGCCGCCGGGGCTGGGCCTGCTGGGGACCGCCGCGCTCGGCATCCTCACCGCCACGGGCCTCGTCGTGCACCACGGCTGGTCGAGCGGCTCGGTCGTCGGCCCGCTCGCGGGCGCCGGCCTCGCGATGGCCGTCATGGTCGGCTACCGCGCGCTCGTCGCCGACGTGCGCGAGCGCGAGCGACTGGTCGCGGCGCTGCGACGGACCCACGAGCGGCTCGTGGCGAGCGAGCGCGACGCCGCGCGCCTCGCCGAGCGGGCCCGGCTCGGCCGGGAGCTGCACGACACGGTCGCGCAGAGCCTGTCCAGCATCCAGCTCCTGCTGCACGCGGCCGAGCGCGAGGCGCGCGACGGCGACGACCCGACCGCCCGCATCGACCAGGCGCGCATCGCCGCGGCCGACGCGCTCGCGCAGACCCGGGCCGTCATCCGGGATCTGACCCCGGCGCCGCTCGCGGGCGCACCGCTCGTGTCGGCGCTGCGCGGCGTCGCCCGGCAGGCGTCGACACCGGGTTCGCTCGACGTGGGGGTGACCATCGAGGGCGAGCCGGTGACGCTGCCCATGACGGTCGAGGCGACCGTGCTGCGCATCGCGCAGGAGGCGCTCGCGAACATCGCGCGGCACGCCGATGCGCGCAACGCGTGGATCGCGCTCCGCTTCGAGCCCGACGCGGTGACCCTCGACGTCGGCGACGACGGCGTGGGATTCGACGCCGAGGCGACCGTGGCGGATGCCGCGGACGCCTCGGCGGCGCACTTCGGCCTCGCGGGCATGCGCGCGCGAGCGGCCGAGCTCGGCGGGCACGCGGTGGTCGTCTCCCAGCCGGGCGAGGGCGCGCTGGTGAGCGTGCGCCTGCCGCGGGCCGGCGCGAGCGGTGGGACGCACGAGGACGCGGCCGAGCACGAGCCCGGCGGCGAGGAACGGATCGCCGATGACGGCGAAGGGAGGACCCCGTGAACGCGAACGGAACCGGGCGCTTCGGCGCGAGCGGTCGGGGCGCCACGAACGGCCCGGAGGCCGGCCGCGACACCGCGGACGTCATCCGCGTGGTGATCGCCGACGACCACCCCATCGTCCGGCAGGGTCTGCGGGCCGTCTTCGACGCCGAGCCCGGGTTCGCGGTCGTCGGCGAGGCCGAGAGCGCCGAGCGGGCCGTGGACCTCGCGGCCGACGCCGACGTCGTGACCATGGACCTGCGCTTCCCGGGCCGCTGGCAGGGCGTCGACGCGACGCGGGCGATCCGCGCGCTGCCCGAGCCGCCGGCGGTGCTCGTCCTCACCAACTACGACGACGACGTCGACATCCTCGGCGCGATCGAGGCCGGCGCCTCGGGCTATCTGCTGAAGGACGCGCCGCCGGCCGAGCTCGCCGCGGCCGTGCGCGCCGCCCGCGCCGGACGCTCGGTCCTCGCGCCGGCCGTGCAGGAGAAGCTGCTCGAGCGCATGCGCCGCCCCGAGGTGCAGCTCACCCCGCGCGAGCTCGAGGTGCTCGAGCTCGTCGCGCAGGGGCTCAGCAACCAGGACATCTGCCGCACGCTCTTCCTCTCGAACCCGACCGTCAAGAGCCATCTCGCGCACCTCTACGGGAAGCTGCAGGTGTCGAGCCGCACGGCCGCGGTGGCGAAGGCGCGCGAGCTCGGCATCCTCAGGTGATCCCGGTCCCGAAGCCGACCATGCCGGCAGAAGGGCCGGGCAGCCCGGCGCGGGCGCGTTCCCGCCGCCGACGCGCCGGATTTACGCATCCGTAACCGATTCCGCGCCGCCGCCGAGCCGCGCCCGCCGAGGGCCGCCGTTCACGTGCCGTCGCACAACGGATGGGCCGGATGTGCGACGGATGCCCAACACCGGGCAGCACACCACCCTGTGAGAAGCCTCCGCCGAACATATGATTCCCCTCCCAGTTCCGACGAGCCCGTCGGAACCTGACAGGATCGGACTCCGGAATCATGTCCAACCCCCACGAGTCTCCCGAGCGCCCCGCGGGCGGCCCCTTCGAACCGGGCAAGCCCGTCTCCCCCCAGACCTCCGCCGGCAACGTCGCCGGCGGGCACGTCCCGAAGGGCGGCAAACTCAAGTCGCGCCACGTCACGATGATCACCCTCGGCGGCATCATCGGCGCGAGCCTCTTCGTCGGCTCCGGCAACGTCATCCGCTCGGTCGGCCCCGCCGCCGTGCTCTCCTACCTCATCGGCGGCCTGCTCGTCTTCTTCGCCATGCGCATGCTCGGCGAGATGGCGGCGGCCCGCCCCACCACGGGCTCCTTCATGGAGTACGCGCGCCGTTCCCTCGGCGACTGGGCCGGCTACTTCGTCGGCTGGCTCTACTGGTACTTCTGGGTCGGCGTCATCGCCTACGAGGCCGTGGTCGGCGGCTCGATCCTCACCGGCTGGATGCCGGCCGTGCCGCAATGGGCCTTCTCGGTCATCCTCATGCTGATCTTCACGGCCACCAACCTCATCTCGCTGCGCTCGTTCGGCGAGGTCGAGTTCTGGCTGGCGAGCGTCAAGGTCGCCGCGATCGTCGTCTTCCTGGGCATCGGCGTGCTGTTCGTCTTCGGCCTGTGGCCGGGGGCGACGTTCTCGATCCCGAACCTGTGGGAGCACGGCGGGTTCGCGCCCAACGGCGCGTGGGCGATCGTCTCGGGCGTCGCGGTCGTGATCTTCTCCTACTTCGGCACGGAGATCGCCGTCATGGCGGCGTCCGAGTCGGAGAACCCGGTCAAGGGCGTCCGGCAGGCGACGAGCACCATCATCTGGCGGATCCTGATCTTCTTCGTCGGCGCCGTGTTCCTCATGGTCATGATCGTCCCGTGGGACGAGCTGCCGAGCCCCAAGGAGATCGGCCCCTTCGCCTACATCTTCGGCCTCTTCGGGCTGCCGGGGGCGCAGGTCTTCATGAGCGCGATCATCCTCACGGCCGTCTGCTCGGTGCTCAACTCGGGCCTCTACTCGGCCGCGCGCATGTTCTCGGCGCTGGCCGACGAGGGCCTCGCGCCGAAGCTCATCGCCAAGCGCTCGAAGTCGGGCGTGCCCACGTTCGCCGTGATCGCCTCGACGATCGGCGCCTACGCCGCCGTCATCGCCAACTTCGTCGCACCGGAATCGGGCATCTTCGACTTCATCATGAACTCGGCGGGCCTCGTGGCGCTCTTCGTCTACGTCTTCATCGCGCTCACCCAGATGCGGATGCGGGCGCAGATGACCCCGGCCGAGCGAGAGGCGCTGCAGCTCAAGATGTGGCTCCACCCGTGGCTCGCGATCCTGGTCATCGTCGGCGTCGTCGGCGTCGTCGCGGTCATGCTCATGTCGGGCGAGAGCGGGCAGGTGCAGGTGTGGACGAGCCTCATCGCCGTGGCCGCGCTGGCCGTGTTCTGGCCGCTGGTGAACCGGGGGCTCAAGCGCCGCGCCGAGACCGAGCGCGACGCCGAGGCGCACGGCGCCCCGCACGTCGACCACACGCTCGTCGGCGTGCACGACCCCGGCGTCGACGAGCGCGAGCACGGCATCCACCAGTAGCGCGCTCCGCCGCACCGCACGGATCGGACGGTCTCCATGGCTCAGGGCAGTCCTGAGCCGAGGAGACCGTCCGATCTGCGAGTGCCGGCTCAAGACGCGAGCGCACGGGCACGACGGCCGGCGGCCACGAGCAGCCGGATGCCGACGACGGCGAGCGGGAATGCGGCGATGAGCTCGGCGCCGCCGGCCATCCCGATGCCGTACACGCCGAGCATGAGCGCGCCGAAGACGCCCACGACGGCGACGAGCCCGCTCCCGACGAGACCCGAGCGGCGCAGGTCGAGGGCCGTCGCGAGCAGCCAGGCGAGCAGCGCCAGGCCGATCGCCCCGGCCAGACCGTTCAGCACGTAGGTGAGCGCGATGCCGAGCATGATCCGGATGCCGGCGTCGTGCTGCGCGCTCAGGAGGTCGGCCATGCCCACGGCGCCCGCGGAATACTCCACCGAGCCGATGCCTCCCTCGACGAGGAACAGGCCCGCGGCCGCGAAGGCGGCTCCGAGACGCACGAGGCCGGAACCGGAGTCGCGCCCGGCCCTCGTGCGCCGCCCCGACCGAGGCGCATCAGCGGCCGGCGGCCGGGGCTCCGCGCGGTCGACGGGATCCTGGGCGACGCCCCCGAGCGCGAGCGTCGCCGCCACGATCGCGATCGCGAAGACGATGCCCTGGATCGCGTACACGGGTCCCAGCCACGGGAACCGCACCCACGTCAGCGGGTCGCGCCAGAGCGGCGACGTGCCCTCGGCGAGAGCGGGATCGATGGCGCCCCACGGAATCGCGAACACCGTGACGGGCGTGAGCGCGATCGCGAACGTGGCGACGAGGCTCCAGGCGCCGGCGGCGCGGAGCGCGCTCGGGGCACGGGCGGCTCCCCGAGCCGGCGAGCCCGCGACGACGGACGCCGCCGCATTCGCGCTGGCGCCGGGCGCGGCGCCCGCTTCGGTCCCGGCGCCGCCGCGCGGGGTGGATTCGACGGTCATGACGGACTCCTTCGCTCGATTCACCGGATCGCCCCGCTCGGAGGTCGCGCTCCGACGCACGGCCGCGTCGCCGCCTCGCGGAGCGACGGCGGCACCGGACCTCGGCGCCGTTCCGGTGCGGGACGCGCTCCCATGCTCCGCCGCGCTCGCGCCGCGGGGATCGTGGCGAGCGCCCGTTCCGACCGGGTACCAGCACGGATGCACGCGGTCGGCGCCGTCCATAGACTGACGCCATGGCCGCCACCGTCGGGGCCGCTCGCGCCCTGGAACGTCCGCGGGCCGAGCGTCCGCGCCGCGCCGCCGCGATCGTCGCAGCGCTCCTCTCCGCGCTCGCGCTCGCCTCGCTCGGCTGGGCCTGGCTCACGTTCTCGCGCATCGGCGGGCCGGGCGAGGGCTACGAGCCCTTCTTCACCCTCATCGCCGCGGCGACGGCGGCGGCCGGGTTCGCGATCTCGTGGCGGGTTCCGGGCAACCCCGTCGGGCCGCTCGTCGCGGCCTTCGGGCTCTCGGAGGCGCTGCTCGTGGCGCGCGACGCCTGGTACTGGGGCGCGGCGCTGGCGCCGAGCTCCCTCCCTCGCCCGTCCGCGCTCGTCCTGGCGCTCGGCGGAGGGTTCGGGGGCGTCTCCTTCGTGCTCCTGGCGTTCATCGTCGTGCTGTTCCCGTCCGGGCGCCTGCCGTCGCGGCGCTGGGCGGCGCTGCTGTGGGCGGTCGTGCTCGCCTGGGTGCTCTTCGAGGCGACCCAGCCGCTGTACGCCGGGCCCGGTTTCGCGCCGTACGAGCACGAACCGCCCTTCGTCGACGATCCCGGCCCGCTCGGCACCGCGCTCGTGGTCTCCGCGACCACGCTCTTCTTCTCGCTGCTGCTGGCGACGATCGTCGCCGGGCTGCTGCGGGTGCGCCGGGCAGCCGGCATCCTGAAGACGCAGTTGAAATGGGTGCTGCTCGGCGGCTGCCTCTTCCTCTTCTACCCGTTCGTGTGCGGCGCCGAGGTGCTGCTCACGGGCGGGCCGACGTGGCCGAGTCTCGCGCTCGTGCTGCTCGCGATGGCCTCGCTGCCGCTCGGCATCGCCGTCGGCATGCTGCGCTACGACCTGTTCGACGTCGATCGCGCGCTCGCCGCGACGGTCGTCTGGGCGATCGTGACGACGGCGCTCGCGCTCGGCTTCGGCGCCGTGATGGCCGTGGGCGGAGTGCTCGTGGGCTCGGCCTCGCCCTGGCTCGCGGCCGTGGCGACGGCGACGTGCGCGCTCGCGCTGGCGCCCGCGCACCGGCTCGTGAACCGCTGGGTCGGCGCACGGCTGTATCCGGCGCGACGCGCCGGTCTGCTGTCGATCCACGACCTCGAGCGCCGGGTGACCGTGGGCGAGGCCGACCCCGGAGGGCTCGCCCCAGCGCTCCGGGCGGCGCTCCGGGATCCCGCCGTGCGCGTCGGCTACGTCGTCCCTGAGACGGGCGAGCTGGTCGACGCCCAGGGTCGTCCACTCGCGATGACGCGGCGACTCGACCCCGCCGGACCGGTCTCCGCGGCGGGTTCCGGGACGTCGGCGGACGCCGGGCGCGACGAGCCGGCCGACGCCGGGGACCCGATCGAGGGCTCGACGCCGATCGAGGCGGCCGGCGAGCGCATCGGCCTGCTCGTCGCCCCGTCGATCGGCGGCGGCCTGCGCCGCGAGCTCGCGGGCGCGTCGGTTCCGCTCGTCACCGCCGTGCGGCTGAGGCTGCACCTCGCGCGCAGCCTCGCGGAGACGAGGGCGTCGCGGGCGCGCCTCGTCGCGGCCGAGGATGCCGCCCGGCGGCGCTTCGAGCGCGACCTGCACGACGGCGCCCAGCAGCGGCTCGTGTCCCTCGGCGTGACCCTGCGGCTCGCGCAGCGCCACCTGCCCGACGTCGACGTCGCGGATCTGCTCGACGACGCGGTCGCCGAGCTCGGCACGGCCACCGCCGAACTGCGCAGGCTCGCGCACGGCCTGCGGCCGAGCGTGCTCGACGACGGGCTCGCCGCCGCGCTCGCCTCGCTGGGCCGCGCGACGCCCGTCCCCGTCGAGCTCGCCCTGGAGGACGTCCCGGTCGCCGATCCCGTCGCGACGACCGCGTACTACGTCGTCGCGGAGTCCCTCGCCAACGCCGTGAAGCACGCCGACGCGGGTCGCATCGCCGTGCGGCTCGACCGTGCGGGCTCCGGCATCCGCGTCGCCGTCAGCGACGACGGGCGAGGAGGCGCGGATGCCGCCGGCACGGGCCTCAGCGGCCTGCGCGACCGGGTGGGCGCGGTGGGCGGGCGCCTGCTGCTGTCGAGCCGCGCGGGGCACGGCACGACCGTCGAGGCGGTGCTGCCGTGCGCATCGTGATCGGCGAGGACTCGGCCCTCTTCCGCGAGGGCCTCGCCCGGCTGCTCGAGGACGCCGGGCACGAGGTCGTCGCCCGCTGCCCCGACGCCGTCGCGCTCGTCGAGGCGGTGCTGGCGCAGCGCCCGGACCTCGTCGTCACGGACATCCGGATGCCGCCGGGCGACGCCGACGACGGGGCTCGCGCCGCGCGCGACATCCGCGATGCCCGACCCGAGCTCGGCATCGTGCTGCTCTCCCAGCACGTCGAGTCGACGCACTCGGTCGCGCTGGCCGCGCAGGGCCGCTTCGGCTACCTGCTGAAGGACCGCGTGCTCGACGTGGACGACTTCCTGGATGCCCTGGACCGGGTCGCCGCCGGCGGCACGGCGCTCGACCCGGAGGTCGTGGCCCGGCTGCTCGCGCCGCAGACGCGCGCCGACCCGCTCGTCGCGCTCACGCCCCGCGAGCGCGACGTGCTCGCCCTCATGGCGGAGGGGCGCACGAACGCCGGCATCGCACGGCGGCTGTGGCTGAGCGAGCGCACCGTCGAGACGCACGTGACGGGGGTCATGGCCAAGCTCGGTCTGAACGGCGCGACCGCCGAGCATCGCGACGACCACCGGCGCGTGCTCGCCGTGCTCGCCTACCTCGACGCCACCCGCTGAGCTCGAGCGCCCGGTGCGCACCGCCCTTGCTCATGCTCCTCCGCATGCCTCGGTGTCGAGGTCCAGACGGCGCAGTTCGACCTCCGCGGTCCATGTCACCAGATCGTCGAGCTCGTCCGACGGTCCGAGACTCCGAAGCAGCTCAGCATCCCGATCAGCGGCACAGCGCACGCTCCCGGGCGGCGGTCACCCGGCGACCACGGGGACGAAGCCCTCAAGTCCGGCGAAGTCGTTCGGGTTCCTGGTGATGACGGCCGCGCCGTTCGCCGCGGCCGTCGCCGCGATCATGAGATCGACCACTCGACCCCGGACGTCACGGCCGCCGGCGAGCACGAGTTCGCACACGGTCTCGTAGGCATCGGCAGCGGCGTCGTCGAAGGGGAGGCCGGGCCCGAGCAGCGCCCGCAGCCTTGTGATCCGGGTTTCACGGCGGGCGCGCTCGACGGGATCGGCGGCCTTTCGGATGCCGGAGCGGAGTTCCGCCCAGGTCAACGAGGCGACCCCGACCTCGTAGCCGGGATGGACGAGCGCCTCGGCGACGAGCAGGTTCGTGTCGAGGATCGCCTTCACGCCGAGGGCTCCCACGGATCGACGGGAGTCTCAGCCGCTCGGGCGGCGGCGACGTCGCGAGCCCAGGCGTCATCCGCGCCCAGCTCCCGAAGCAGCGCGTCGACCTCGCCGCTGGGGATCCACCGATGCGGTCGAAGCGCCACGACCTCGGCGATGGGCTCGCCGTGATCGGTGATCGTGTAGGTCGCGCCCGCCTTGACCTCTCGGAGCATGCGGGTCGGGTTCTGGCGAAGCTCGCCGACGCTGATGGTGCTGGACATGACAGTTCCCTTCTCTAGATGATTACCTAGACCCCCGTGATCGTTGTCGACCGAAGAGACGGGAAGCGCCTCCCGGATCGGACTGCTTCGGCCGCTCAGTACCGTCCCGAGCAACCTGAACCGGCCGATTCGTCCCGTCGGCGGATGCGGGGAGCGCCATCGGGCCCGGCTTCGACGCGGCGACGGGGCCGCGGCGATAGGCTCCCCCTCGTCGCAACCCAGCCGCCCGGCGCGCGAGCGCCGATCACCAGAGGAGCCGCATGCCCGGTCTGAACCTCACGCGCGTCGAAGCACAGGAGCGCCGCGCGATCATCGACGTCGACAGCTACGACGTCGCCCTCGATCTCACCACGAGTGACGAGACCTTCCGCTCGACGACCATGGTCGTCTTCTCCGCGACGCCCGGCGCGTCGACGTTCATCGACGCTGTCACGCGCACCGTGCACCGCGTCGTGCTCAACGGCCGCGAGCTCGACCCGGCGGACGTCAGCGACGGCATCCGCATCCGCCTCGACGACCTCGCCGAGCGCAACGAGCTCGTCGTCGACGCCGACGCGATCTACATGAACACGGGCGAGGGCCTGCACCGCTTCGTCGACCCCGTCGACGGCGAGGTCTACCTCTACACGCAGTTCGAGGTGCCCGACTCGCGCCGCGTCTTCGCCGTGTTCGAGCAGCCCGACCTGAAGGCGACGTTCACGTTCCACGTCACCGCCCCCTCGCGCTGGCAGGTCGTGTCCAACCAGCCCACGCCCGAACCGCAGGCGCTGGACGCCGATCGCTCGACCTGGCACTTCTCCCCCACCCCGCGCATCTCGAGCTACATCACGGCGCTCGTCGCCGGCCCCTACACGGTGGTGCGCGACTCGCTCGTCTCGGCCGATGGCCGCACGATCCCGCTCGGCGTCTTCTGCCGCGCCTCGCTCGCCGAGTACCTCGACGCGGACTACGTCTTCGAGAAGACGAAGCAGGGCTTCGCCTACTTCGAGCAGGCGTTCGACGTGCCCTACCCCTTCGACAAGTACGACCAGCTCTTCGTGCCCGAGTACAACGCGGGCGCCATGGAGAACGCGGGCTGCGTGACGTTCACCGAGACGTACGTCTTCCGCTCGAAGGTGCAGGACGCGGTCCGCGAGCGCCGCGTGGTGACGATCCTGCACGAGCTGGGCCACATGTGGTTCGGGGATCTCGTGACCATGAAGTGGTGGAACGACCTGTGGCTGAACGAGTCGTTCGCCGAGTTCATCTCGACGATCGCCTGCGCCGAGGCCACCGAGTGGACGAACGCCTGGACGACCTTCAACGCCATGGAGAAGGCGTGGGCGTACCGGCAGGACCAGCTCCCCTCCACGCACCCGATCGTCGCCGAGATCCGCGACCTGGAGGACGTGCAGGTCAACTTCGACGGCATCACCTACGCCAAGGGCGGATCCGTGCTCAAGCAGCTCTTCGCCTGGGTTGGCCGCGACGCGTTCTTCCAGGGCGTCTCCGCGTACTTCAAGAAGCACGGCTGGGGCAACACGGAGCTGCGGGACCTGCTCGTGGAGCTCGAGGCCACGAGCGGCCGCGACCTCGCCGAGTGGAGCCGGCTGTGGCTGGAGACGGCGGGCGTCAACACGCTCCGCCCCGTCTACGAGGTCGACGAGCGCGGGCGCTTCACGTCGTTCGCGATCGAGCAGACCGCCCCCGCCGACCACCCGACGATCCGCCCGCACCGCCTCGCCGTGGGCCTCTACTCGCTCGAGGGCGACCGTCTCGTGCGCACGCGCCGCATCGAGCTCGACGTGGACGGCGAGCGCACCGAGGTGGCCGAGCTGGTCGGCTCGGAGCGCCCGGACCTCGTGCTCGTGAACGACGACGACCTCGCCTACGCGAAGATCCGCCTCGACGAGCACTCGCTCGCCACCGCCGTGCGCCACGTCGGCAAGATCGCCTCGCCGCTCGCCCGCTCGCTCGTGCTCGGCTCCGCCTGGGACTCGACGCGCGACGCCGAGTCGAGCCCCCGCGACTTCGTCAGCCTCGTGCTCGGCGCCATCGGCGCCGAGACGGAGTCGACCACGCGTCGCACCTCGCTCGGCCAGCTCTCGACGGCCGCCCACCTCTACGTCGCTCCGGAGAACCGCGCCGAGGTGCTCGAGGTCGTGGCCGACGAGCTGTGGGCGCTCGCGCTCGACGCCGATGCCGGCTCGGACGCGCAGTTCTCCTTCGTGAAGTCGTTCGCGGCGCTCGCGCACACGCCGACGCACCTGGACGTGGTGGAGGAGCTGCTCACGGGCTCGCGCGAGCTCGAGGGCCTCGACATCGACACCGACCTCGGCTGGGAGCTCCTGTTCGCGCTCGTCGCGGGCGGGCGTCGCGGCCAGGCCGACATCGACGCGCGCCTCGCCTCGGACAACACGGCCGACGGGCAGCGCTCGGCGGCCCACGCCTCGGCCGCCATCCCGACGCCGGAGGGGAAGGATGCCGCGTGGCGGCGCGTCTTCGACGCCGCGGGCGCGACCAACGACGTCGTGCGGGCCACCGCGGGCGGCTTCGCCCGCGTCAACGACACGGCACTGCTGGAGCCCTTCGTCGACCGCTACTTCGCGGCGCTGAACGACGTGTGGGCGAACCGCAGCTACCACATCGCGGAGTACCTCATCGAGGGGTTCTTCCCGACGACGCTCGCGGACGAGCGCGTGCGCGACGCCGCCACGGCGTGGCTCGACGCCAACCCGGAGGCGCCGGCGGCGCTGCGCCGCCTCGTCATCGAGGGCCGCGCGGGCGTCGAGCGCGCGCTGCGCGCCCAGGCCCGCGACGCCGAGTAGCGCTCGGCGCCCTCCGCCTCCCTCCCCCTCGTTCACCCGACGGGATCGACGCCTCCACGACGCCGATCCCGTCGGATGAACGGGTCTCCGGCTCGTTCGCCCGGATGCCGTGCTCAGGCATCCGGGCGGTCGCGGTGCGAGACTCGATACCCGTATGAACGAGATCATCGAGGCGCTGCGCCCCTTCGCCGTCCCCATCTGGATCGTCGCCTACGTCGTCATCGGCCTGCTCGCGCGCTGGATCATCCTCGGCGTGATCAGCCGCTCGGTCGAGGGCATCGTGTCGGGGGTCAAGCGCAAGCGGGGCGTGAACGAGACCCAGCAGCTCAAGGTGTCCCCCATCGCGGCCGTGCGCACGGTGCAGCGGGCGCGCACGATCGGCTCGGTGCTCTCCAACTTCGTGACCGTCGTGATCGCGATCGTCGTCATCGTGCTCATCCTCGGCAAGGCAGCGCCCGACGTGCTCACCTCGCTCTCGCTGCTCAGCGCGGCGCTCGGCGCGGGCCTCGGCTTCGGCGCCCAGCGCATCGTCGGCGACGTGCTCAACGGCGTGTTCATGGTCATGGAGGACCAGCTCGGTGTGGGCGACTCGGTCGACATCGGCGGCACCAGCGGCGTCGTCGAGTCGGTGGGCGTGCGCATCACGCAGCTGCGCGACGTGCAGGGCACGCTGTGGTTCATCCGCAACGGCGACGTGCAGAAGGTCGGCAACAACTCGCAGGGCTGGAACCGGGCGATCATCGACCTCGCCGTCCCCTACGGCATCGATCGGCGACGGGTCGAGGAGCTCATGCTGCGCGAGAGCCTCGCGCTCGCCCGCGAGCGGGAGTGGTTCGACCGCTTCATCGAGGATCCGACCCTGTGGGGCGTCGAGTCGATCTCGGCCGAGGCGATCGTGCTGCGCCTCGTCGCGAAGGTGCGCCCCGACCAGCGCTCCGACGTCGAGCGCGCGCTGCGGGCGCGGCTGCAGGACGCGCTCAAGGCGGAGGGCATCGAGCTGCCGGCGCTCAACACGATCGTCGTCGACGCGAAGGGCGCCGTCACCGTGCAGCCGGTCACGTCGTACGCGGAGCGCTCGCGGCTGCAGCAGGAGTCGGGCGACGCGTCCTGATCCGGGTGTGCTCCCGCCCAACTCTTGCGATACAGCCTCTCCGGCGCCGAAGAATCGGTTCAGCAGGCTGGATTCTCCAGAGTTGGGCGGCACCGCCGCGAGCAGGCGGGCCCCGCGCTACAGCGCGACCTCGCCGCGCACGATCGTGCGCGAGGCGCCGCCGATCCACAGGATGCCGGACTCGTCGCGCGCGACCGTCACCTCGCCCGCGCGGCCCAGCGCCGTGCCCTGCCGCACCGTGTAGGCGCCGTCGACCCGCCCCGTGCGGGTGAGCCACACGGCGAAGCCGGCGTTGGCGCTGCCCGTCACGGGATCCTCCCCCACGCCGATGCCGGGCGCGAAGGCGCGCACCTCGAAGTCGGCCGGGCCGCCCTCCGCGTGCGGGCCGATGACCGTGAGCTTGGCGTCGCCGAAGGCGGCCAGGTCAGGCTCGATGCCGAGCACGTCCTCGGCCGACTCGAGCAGCAGGCCCCGCCAGCCGGGCCCGTTGTCGATCCACTCGGCGGCGAGCACGCGCGAGCGGTCGAGGCCGAGCGCGGCGAGCGCGTGCTCGAGCTCGGCGTCGCCGAGCGGTCCGGTCCTCGTGAGCTCGGGTGCGGCGAAGGCGAGCTCGCCCCCGGCCGTCTCGCGCAGCTCGACGAGCCCGATGCCGCACTCCTGCACGATCGTGCCGGGCCGCCGGAGCTCGCCGCCCCGCTCGCGCCAGGCGTGCGCCGTGCCGAGCGTCGGGTGACCGGCGAACGGCAGCTCCTGGCCGGGCGTGAAGATGCGCACCCGGTAGTCGGCGGCGTCGTTCGTGGGCGGGAGCAGGAACGTCGTCTCGGAGAGGTTCGTCCAGTTCGCGAAGGCCTGCATCTCGGCATCCTCGAGTCCCTGCGCGTCGTGCACGACCGCGACGGGGTTGCCCGAGAGGCCCTGCGTCGCGAAGACGTCCACCTGGGAGAAGCTGCGGGTCATGTCGTCGCCTCCTTGCGCTGGGCGCCGCCGCCCGGTTGCGCGGCGCGCGCCGCCTCGAGCGTATCGGGGCCGCTGCCGGTCGTCGGTGCGCGCGTCACGCGACGCCACGCGGGCTCCTAGTCTGGAGGGGACGACCGGCTCGCCGACCGGCCGTCGATGACGACGACGGCGGCCGATGGAGACGGAGCGAACGTGGCCGAGAGCATCCAGGACGACACCCTCTACTCGCAGGTGGGGGGCCTGCCCGTCTTCGAGACGCTCGTGACGCGCTTCTACGACCGCGTGCAGCGGGACGAGGTGCTGTGGCCGATGTACCCGCAGGAGGATCTCGAGGGCGCGATCTGGCGGCTGGCGAACTTCCTCGCGCAGTACTTCGGCGGCCCCACGACCTACTCGGAGCTCCGCGGCCACCCGCGCCTGCGCATGCGCCACATGCCGTTCCACGTCAACCCGGACGCCCGCGAGCGCTGGTTCGCGCACATGTCGGCGGCGGTCGAGTCGCTGGAGCTGGCGCCCATGCACCGCGCCGTCATGCTCGACTACTTCGACCGCGCGGCGACGGCCATGGTGAACACCTTCGAGCCGACGCCGGACGCGGCGGACGCGGCGGACACGGGAGGCCGATCGAGCGCGTCGGGCGGCGCCGACGCCGGCGTGCTCCCGCCTCCGGGCGGCCTGCGCCTCGGCCCCACCCGCATGGCCGACCGGTAGCGCGACACGCCCGGGAGAGCTTTTCTCGGAGCGGGTGTCGATCCGGCGCGCTCCCGTTCGACGTACGTTCAAGAGGGCGGCGATGACGCCCTCACGACGAAAGGAACTGCCGTGAAGAAGTACATGCTCATCATGCGGGTGACCGACCAGGCCGTGGAGGCGTCCAAGGACATCCCGTTCGAGGAGATCATCAACGCCATGGGCGCCTTCAACGAGGAGCTCATGAAGGCGGGCGTGCTGCTCGCCGGCGAGGGCCTCTCCGACGCGTCCGAGGGATTCGTCGTCGACTTCGACGGCGACGACCCGATCGTCACCGACGGCCCCTACGGCGAGACCCACGAACTGTTCAACGGGTTCTGGATGCTCGGGGTCGACTCGAAGGAGGAGGCCGTCGAGTGGGCGAAGAAGGCCCCGCTCGGCCCCGGTGCGAAGCTGGAGGTGCGCCGCGTCACCGACGAGAGCGACTTCGTCGACTTCGCCGACAACGAGTACATCCAGAAGGAGCAGGGCTGGCGCGAGGAGCTCGAGGCGAAGTGACCCCGCCGACGGCGTCGCCCGAGTCGGTGCGCCGCACGGTCGCGGCCGTGTGGCGCACCGAGTCGCGGCGGGTGGTGGCGGCGATCGCCGCCCACGTGGGCGACTTCGGCCTGGCCGAGGACCTCGCCCAGGAGGCCGTCGCCGAGGCGCTCGAGAACTGGCCGGAGACGGGCGTCCCCCGCAATCCCGGAGCGTGGCTGACGGCCGTCGCGAAGCGCCGGGCGATCGACGCGTGGCGCCGCGACCGCGGGCTCGACGAGCGGTACCGGGCCATGGCGCACGACCTCGACGAGGCGTTCGAGGCGGAATGGGAGCCGCTGGAGGACGACGAGCTGCGGCTCGTGTTCACCGCGTGCCATCCCGTGCTCGCGCGGGAGGCGCGCGTGGCGCTCACGCTGCGCGTCGTCGGCGGCCTCACGAGCGAGGCCATCGCGCGCATGTTCCTCGTCCCCGTGCCCACCATGCAGGCGCGCATCACGCGTGCGAAGAAGACGCTGAGCGCGGCCCGGGTGCCCTTCGAGACGCCGGACGCCGCTGAGCTGCCCGCACGACTGACCGCGGTGCTCGACGTGCTCTACCTCGTGTTCACGGAGGGCTATGCGGCCACGGCGGGCGATGAACTCGTTCGCCGCGACCTCGCCGAGGAGGCGCTCCGGCTGGCGCGCATCGTCGCCGGGCTCCTCCCCCGCGAGCCGGAGGCGCACGGGCTCGTGGCGCTCATGGAGCTGCAAGCGTCGCGGTTCGGCGCCCGCACGAACCGTGCCGGAGACGCCGTTCCGCTCGACGAGCAGGACCGCTCTCGCTGGGACCGCGCGCAGATCCAACGGGGCATCGCCGCGCTCGACCGCTGCGACGCCCTCGGCCGCGGACGCGGGCCGTACGCCCTGCAGGCGGCGATCGCGCGCGAGCACGCCGTCGCACGCACGTTCGACGAGACCCGATGGGACCGCATCGTCGTGCTCTACGGCGCGCTCGCGCAGCTCACGAAGAACCCGGTCGTCGAGGTCAACCGCGCGGTCGCGGTGGCGCACGACTCGGGGCCGGAGGCGGCGCTCCGCATCCTCGACCGGCTCGCCTCGAACCGGGTGCTCGCGGGGTCGCACCTGCTGCCGAGCGTGCGGGGCGAGCTGCTGACGAGGCTCGACCGCGCGGAGGAGGCGGCCGCCGAACTGGAGCGCGCGGTGGAGCTGGCGGGCAACGGCCCGCAGCGCCGCCTGCTGGAGGCGAAGCTGCTCGCCCTCCGGCCGTGAGCGCGTTCACCCGACAGCTTCGGCCGGCGTACGACGCCGATCCTGTCGGTGGAGCGGATTCCGCATCCGCTCCACCGACGAGATCTGCGACGCAGGCGTTCCGATCTTGTCGGGCGAACGGACCGGGTCAGGCGGCGGGGACGGCCAGCTCGCCTGTGAGGTACTGGGCGCGGCCGAAGCCGAAGCTCCAGTCCTGCGGGCCGTTCTCGACGTAGCCGATGAAGACGTCCTCGCCGCCCACGCCGACGCCCGCGAGATGCTCGGCGATGGCCGCGTAGAGGCGCTGCTTCGTCTCGTCGCTGCGGCCTCGCTGGGTGAAGACCTGGATGATCACGGGATCGGTGCGCTCGAAGCCGAGGCCGGCGTCCTCCGCGACGATCGTGGCTGCGGGACGTGCCGTGACCACCTGGAAGCGGTCGCGCTGCGGGATGCCGTAGACCTCGACGATCGCCTCGTGGACCGCGTTCGCGATCTCGGCGGCATTGCTGCGGGCTTCGGAGTGGTCGATGCGGACGAGCGGCATGGGGGGGCTCCTGACGTGAGCGGGAGAGACTTTGTAAGGACATACTGACATATATCGACGACAATGTCACGTCATGTCCTGACATATGGGTTCCCGACTCGTCCGCGGCCATCGCCTTCCCCGCCGATCCCCGCTTCCGGCGGCATCCGCCCGAACGCGCGAAGGGCGCCCGCCTGCCAGAGCAGAGCGGACGCCCTTCGCATGCACGCGACGCCGCGAGGACCGACCTAGACGGTGCCCTGGGCGATCATCGCGTCGACGACCTTCGAGAAGCCGGCGATGTTGGCGCCGAG
>Ga0153918_1000381_pt1 | contig 22598 bp, 9 predicted proteins | sample TSFL002MetaG_FD_104687 | JGI IMG/M metagenome (GOLD analysis project Ga0153918, IMG submission 104687) | Attine ant fungus gardens microbial communities from Florida, USA - TSFL002 MetaG | ecosystem: Host-associated > Fungi > Mycelium > Unclassified | place: USA: Florida, Paynes Creek Historic... | reverse complement strand
TGAATATAGATTATAAGATTTATTTAAAAATACTTTAACTATAATAAATAGCGTTTTAAATGTTGTTAAGATTTAATTTGTAGCTAGGAGTATGCTTTACATTTGATACTACTTTATTTTATAATTTTAAATTGTTTTGAAAGTAAATGTTTAATAGGTTTTGTTATATCATTTTATCGAAGAACTTTATGCAATTTTAATTACTTTAATTTTAAATTATTATTTAATAAAATATATTTATTTGGTATTAAATAATATAAACTTGCGTCTATTATGATTTCCAAGTTAAAATTTAACTATATATATAATATTTAATTAGAATAATATAACCCGCGTCACCTTAACTACCAACTAATTTAATAATATGAACTTGTATACCTATAGTTACCATCTACTAATTAATAAATAATTAAAAAATTATAGATAATATTAACTTGCATCTACTATAATATCCAGATAAAAAATAATTTATATAAAAATAGTAAATAATGTTATAAACCTGTGTCAACTATAATTTTCAAGTAATAATTATATAAATTTAATAATAAATTAGTATTAACTTGCATCTCCTTTAATACCGATTTTATTAAATAATAAATATATTATGATCCTACATCTCCTATTATACCAAGTAATAATTATTAAAAATTTAAAATAAATATAGTTTTATCCTTCACATCTAAAGTAAATCCAAATACTAATTATAATTATTTAAATAAATAGATAGTATTAACTTGTATACCTATAGTTAACGAGTAATAGCATTATTTATATTAAATAATAATAAGATACTATTAAATAATATCTACAAGACTACCCAAGTAAAATTAAATTAATAATTAAATATTTTTATTCTTAAGTTAAATTTTCCTGTTGCTATAAGGACAACTAAATTAGTTTAGTTTATTTTAATTTTTATATCAGATTAATTATTTCTTAGTGATAGTGGTAGCGAAGCGGGTACTCTATTTATTTTATTATTTATTTTTTTATTATCAAATTATTTAGTAGCTGGTGTTTATTGTATGCGGAGCGTTTATTTTATTTAGTTACTAATTTTATTTAATTATTTATTTATAATCTATTTTATTAGAAGAGAGTTGCGAAAATTACTTTCTTTATTAAATTTATTTTATTAAGTTAGTATGTACTTGGTTACTAAAGGGTGCGTCCTACTATCTTACTTTATTTAGTATATTTTATTCTTTAACTTGTAATTTTTTATATTACATTCTATAGCAGTTTATATCTAACTTGTAATCTTTTATACTCTTTTTTTATTTTTAATTTAAACAAACTGAAATACTTTTTTTTATCTAATATAATTGAGCAACTGAAATACTTTTTTTAATTAAATTTTTATTCTAAATTTACTAACTAAAATACTTTTTTTTACTAATTATTTCTTTTAGTTTTTATCTTTAAATAATTAAATATTAGTTTTATACAGTTTTAATGCGAGCTATTCCACACTTTATGTTAAATTTTAATTAATCATGGATAATTTATTTTATTTACGATATTTGGAATACTAGTCAATAATTAGTTTTTTTAGTTTGTATTTGAGTGTTAAATTTGTATTGTACTTATTTTATTAAAAGGATTGCGTTCCATTTAGTACTTAATTATGTAGAAAGAGAGCAAGATTTTTTGTTTGTTTTTATTCTTGTCGTATCGTATGCCTTAGTTTAATCTCCTTTTGCTAGTTGACCTCGACTCGAAAAATTGGAACTGTTGAAGATTTTTAATTCTATGTCTTAAAGGTTATCAATTAGTAGAGGGTAAAATATGGGTAAAACTACTCAACTACGATATTTATTACAACTCCAGCTTTAGGTATCATAAGTATAACTTAAATCTTGTTTAATTTCTTTTATGCCGTTATAGTTTCTGCTCATGCTAAATCCATATTATTTTCTTTTTAACCATGTTTAGAAACGAAAGACTCACCCTTAGTTATCTATCTTTTGGTGGCAATTTACTGGTTTAAGATTGTTCTGATCCTAGGATTCGAGTTAAACTTTTCGCCTTGTTTCAATATAGCCATTTTCATATAAAACTCAATTTTTTAGATTTAGTCGTAGATACGAATTACATCTTATTATTACATAGTCATCATAACGCTGCCACCCTGGATTTACTTATTGCTTTAGTAGTACTAAATCCGTTGTGGATCGAGTTAGGATTGTTTGTTTTATGGAATATTTCCCCTGCTACCTACTCCATTACAGTAACTGACAATTTGGATTGGAAAAATATATTATAGGACGAAGTATAAGTATAAAACCCTACCGTAATTCCAAGGTTATAAACTAACGTAAACCTATGGTGGATAGGTAGCTCGCTCGATTCGATTTAACTTAGTGGTTTGGTATCAAAACCATTTAAACATCCCAGATCCTCCGTTAAGAACTTCCTTGTCCAAGTAGCAGAAAACAGCAATTAATAATTAAGTGTAAACTTATAAACCTTATAGTAGAATACCCGATTATATAATACGAGATTGAGAGCTTGATTCACTATCAATATAAACCTGTCTTCCTTAAACACGGAATAACCCAACGATAATATAATCCTTTTATTTGTTTGGTTAGACCTAATGCGAACTAATCTCAACATTAATAGATATGAGTAAAATCCGTTCCGATACCACTAAAATAAAAATATTAAAAATTTAAAAACAACGTGCCGCCACGAGACAACACCCCAGTAAAATAATAATAAAATTATAGCCTAACTTATTAATTAAGACTAAAAGATGCTGAAATACCTTTAACTTATATTTATATATTTAGTTATACAGGGGGAGCAGTAGATGTGTTTAAACCAATAGGTTATAATATACACCTTGTTTACCGCTATTATTTGGGTCACTGTTATTATCCACTGTTAAATCATCATTACATTTATCAATCGGATATGTTTCTAAATCAATAACACCAATTTTATTATCAAAACTTTGATCGTGTGCTATTTCTTCCATACACTCTAAATTAAAATTTGTAAAAAAAATATTAAATATTGAAATACTTTCCATAGGTCTAATAACCTTAAATAAATCATCTATAGTATTAACTCGATCAAATTTACTACTATAAGTAGGTTTAAATACACTATCCCAACTAAAAGATATTTTATCTATTAATCTTTCTACAATTCTAAAACTATTATAATAAATTAAGCTACTATCACTATAATCTTTGCATATATCCTCATCTAAACATATAAAATCTACCCATTTTAATAGGCTTTTATTAACATAATCGTTAAGCACAGAAAGTTCAGCTTGTCTAATAAATCTATTATTACAATTACTATTATTATATTTGCACCAATCATTAGACATATAATTTATATCACTAACATTCACATTACTAAAGACTATTTTAAGTTGATAATTATCAACAACCCCCTTTTCTAACCATAACATATTCACTAGTATTTTTTAAAGTTACTAAGAATTTTTTATATAAATCTATAATATCACCATAACCTAAATCAATTTGACTCATCTGACTACTTATATTTTTATAAAATAGTTCTTTTTCAAACCAATAATTAAATGGTAAGTTAAAATCATAAAACTTCATATTTTTGAAACCTTTTACAATATTAACATCATCACTTACTATATCATTAACATCGGTTAATTTTCTTAAATCTCTTAACCCAGATTTACTTATCTCTTTTTTAATCTCCATAAATTTATCTTTACCAAATTGTTTATCACTTACCCAAACTCTATCTCTATATTGTGCTGATATTTTAAAATCTACAATAGACTCATATTTATTACTTAAATATTTACTTATATATTTATATATATCAGATTCAATTATTTCAGATAAAACCTCCGGTGAAAACTCTCTATGAACTAAAATACTATGTTCAGATAAAGTCCCCACAATTCTAAATTCTAAATTCTAAATTCTAAATTCTAAATTCTATTTTTAGAGCAAGAGTTAGCTACAAATAATACATAATAAGTTTTATTAACCTCAAGACTATTTAAGAAATCAACAATATTTCTGTATAAACAATCTTTATTTATAGATACCATATCTCTAGCAGCATTATAAGTAAAGACAACATCCTTAAAGATAGAATTCATCTGATAACTTTTAAACCACCAGTATACTCTTTTTCAAATTTACTTTTAAACAATTTATTGTGAGTCTTAACCATATTATCTAAACTACTTAACTTTATACCTGTACTTATAGAAAGATAATTATCAGACTCTAATTTATTAATAAAATTATTATTCATCATCTTCATCCTATTATTAAAATTACCCCTTTAGGTAGGAATGAAAGATTTTTATAAAGAATAGTAAGTACCAATAGAGTGTAAAGAGAGTATGTTTCTTGTTATTTTTTATTATATTTTTTAATTTTTATTTTTTAATTTTTGTGTTTGTGGTTTTTTTATTTTATTTATTTTTATTAAACTAAATTTAGTGTTGATTCATACCTTTACTTAAACTTAATAAATAACTTAAATTTTATACTTTTTGGCTTTATTGGTGCTTTAAATTTGAAGTCTATTCTATTATATTTTACAAAACCATAGGTACTTTCCTGGCTGTCCGGAGTTTTAACTTATCTTTAAGTTACTCTTATTAAACTCTCTAAGCTTAAAAATAAATGAAGAGATTAAATAAATAAGTTCAATAATTATTTCTTTTTGTTTTATGTACTAAATCCTACTATAAAAAATAAAGATAAGATTTGATTTATAAAAAAATGATTGATTATTTAAAAATTAATATTTAAAGTAATAAAAGATTAAATAGAATCCCTTCCAGGTTTTATGTAATTAATATTTAAATATATTTAAAATAAAGTTTTATTAGTACCAATGCACTACCAACTTTTATTCCAATAATATTTAAATTAAAACTAAATAAAAAGATTTAAAATAAAAATCAATTACACGCTCCGCGTCCATTTTACCAAGTAAATTTAATTTTAAATAAAATAATAAAAAAGTTTATTAGTACCCCTTCTAAATTTATGTAGTTAATAATTAAAATAAATTAAAAAAGTGTCACAATTTTATCAAACTATTTTAGTTAAAGATTATAAAGTAATTCAAGGAAAAAACTTTCATGTAAGTATATCTTATATAGAAATATCATTACAATTGCTAGTCTAAAAAATAATTTTATTTAACTGTATTTGTCGAATTTATTGGTAGACTGTACCTTTAAATAAAGATACTAAATATCAAGGAGGGAGTTATTAAGTTAATTACAATTAATCGCTTAAAGTTAAGCTGAAAAGTTAAATAATTTAGGTAAATAATGATTAAATATTTATTTCGCTAATTTGGCTAGATTTGTAAAGTTACCCTGGAGTGAAAGATTAGGTAAAGTAGATGTATAATAAAAAGATTATATCGAATCATCAAGTATTTCTCCTGTTAAATATATAGAAGATAATATACAAAGAATAACAGAACCATTCCAGTTTATAACTGTTAATTTAGCTAAATTATCCGTATTAAATAACCCTGATAAAGCTATATCGAATCCTATATTATTATATGCTAGTTGTAGTGGGATTCAGCACATTTCATCATTAACTTAGAAAAAGAATTAGCTAGCAATGTTACTGTATACACTAATAGCTCTAACCCTAATTCTGATTATCCACAACTGAAGAACTGAAGAACTGAAGAACTGAAGAACTGAAGAACTGAAGAACTGAAGAACTGAAGAACTGAAGAACTGAAGAAGATTTTTATACATAGCCATTAACTAAAATTAGAATGAAACTATCGAGTTATTAAGTTGAGCTATCTGATATTAAATTAACCAGAAAATTGATAAAAAAATCAGTAATGACAATACCTTATAACATTTCATTATCCGGTTTGGATAACATCTTATGGAACACTTTGAAGGGGTTAAATTTGTTAAATTACCCGGTGAAGCTACTTATTCAGCTCATTAATTAAATCTAACCGCATCAGTATTTGGTCATATAACAAAATAGTTTTGTATTAACGAAAGAATTACCTTAATTAAGATTACTATCTGATTATTTGTATAAAATTATAAGTATTTTTATTAATTTAATTTAAGCTTTAACAAGGGGTTTAAGCGGCAGGTATAAAAATTATAAGTACAAATATTAAATTTAAATCCATTAAAGTTATAGCAAATTTATTACAGACACTTTATACAATTAAATTACCTACAGGGATATAAAAAGTATGAAAATATCAATCATGCCAAACTTCAAATTCAAAAACAGCATTAAATGCTGCTAATGTTCACTTGTTATTAATTGCTATGTAAATATAAATTTAACGGTTTATACCGTTCATGACTGCTTTGCTGCTAGCCTAATATTAGGTTGAAAATTGAAAAACTAGTTAAAATGCTTTCATTAACATTTACTTTGAGGCTTCTAAAACTTCATAAACAATTTGTAGATACAATCATAAGTGCTACTGATTCTTAAATACCTATTGAAATAAATGATAATGAAAATGTTACATCACCTTTAAATAACGATATGGATACTAATTTAAATTTTTAAGATAATTCAATTACTACTGTAGACAAGATTATTGATAGAAATACTAAAGATGTCATTAATATACCTTCATTACCTTTAGGTTATATGGAAAAAATACTTTATAGTTTAATTCAAATAGTTTATATATTAAAACTAGAAAATTAATTTAATAAAGTAAGAAAAAAAAAAATAGCAAATCTAGGTAGATTAAAAATGCCAATTTAGGTTTTTAACTCTTAAGAGAGGTTGTTTTGAAGAATTTTAATTTAGATATTATTTAATAGAATTAAGCCATTCTAATAACCCTTAATTTTAGTTCCCCTAGCCACTAATAGAGCAAGAAGAAAGATATATAAATTATAGATCTAGTTCTTCCCGAGCCCGACTTACTGAGTTCTACCCTTAGAGTTATATTTTATTATAAGCCAAGCTCCATATATCTGCCCAAAAGAAATGCCAATACTACACATAGCCAGCTAGCCCATTAATTATATTTTTGTCTTTTAAATTCTGCTATTTGCTTATTGATTAAATTATTATTATAGTTTGTCTTCTTTAGATATCAGATATATCTCTGATTAGTCATACTAAGATAAAATTTCTTTATAAAATATCATATATTAATATTTAATTTATGACTTATTTCTAAAGACAATTCACTTAAACCTAGTATATTAAAGTTTGCCTTTGGTTTATCTTTATTAATTAACTTAAAATTTAGCATATTTGAATGGTGTGTATTTGCCTAAACAAACTGCCACTGATCTATAAAAATAGAATAAAATAAACAAAAATAAACTTTGTCAGATAAAATTTTGTTAGGTTTTCTATGAGCTATGAGCATTTTTTTTAGTCTTCTTTTTGGTCTATTATTTATGGTTAAGAAAAGGTTTACATATTAGTATAAATATTTCTTAATTAATAGTATTTTATTAGTGTATTAAATAGTATTGCTTAAATTTTGATTATATCAAGGTCTTATTCTTATTCTTATTATTATTATTATTATTTTTATTCAAAGACTTATTCGTGCTAGCCAAGTAGTATATTGTCTGGTATTTTGAGTATATCTGAACATATACATATTGTCTGGTATTAAAAACTTAGCATACTATGAAATAGTTTATGTATTTTAGTCAGGTATATTTAACATAAGAAAATACTAGTATGTATACAAAAAAAATAAAAATAGTAAAAAATAGCAAAAAATAGAATAATAAATTAAGAAGAGCTAAAAAAATAAGTCACATTTGATTTAAGTTTGGATAAAACTAGTTCTTTGTACAATCTATTTTTATTAAAAGATCTCACATTTTGTTTTTTCAGAAAAATGATAGAGAGTTAAGGAGTTAGAGATAGTTACCGAAAAATGTTAAAGAATAATTAAAGATTAGTAATTGAAATTAATTAATTTATTAGGCTTAAATTACAAAAATTTTCATACATTTCGTATGAGTCTTAAATATTATCTGAAGCGTAGGCTGAATACCATTGTTTGTTTGTAATTAGTTATTATTTTTTGTAAATTGTTTATAAAAACTATATTTCATCTTAAGTATTAGTATCAGTCTCAGTATCAGTTTCAGTTTAAGTTTCATTTCTAAAAGTCGTTGCAGTATCAGTATCAGTATCAATATCAGTTTCAGTTTCAGTATCATGAGGACTTGTAGCTTTTAAAGAAAATATTAAGTATTAAAAGGCTAGTTTGTTTATTTTTTAATTGTTTTCGTTATTTAAATTTGGACTTAGACTTCTAGCCGAATTATAGAGTTCTACCCGCTATACATCTTTACTTATTTAAACCATATAAAAAAGAAGACTTACGAATAACAACATAATAAAATTATTTCTAATTCATATGTAACTGCGAAAAGGGGATAATTAAAATTTAATAAAAAAATTAAGTCTTAGTATTAGTATTAAGTCTTGGTATTATCTATATAACGCCTAGTATTAAGTCTTGTATTATCTAAGGCTAGTTTTTAGTATTTATAAATAAGTCAGCTAGTCTTGGTATTAGTATTCTATCTATAAGGCTAGGTTAGTATTAATTATTCTCTAAGGCTAGTATTAATAATTTAGTTTTAAGTATTTTAATTTTAGTTATATAAATAAGATATATAACGAATTTTTTTAAAAAAAAAAAGGTAAAAAGGTAAAAAGGTAAAAAGTTAAAAAGGTAAAAAGGTAAACAGTATTTATCTATGAATTAGATATTTTATTATAGTTTTCTAAATACGGATTTATTATAATAAGATTATAATATTATAAATAATAGGGTTTTATAAGCTTAATCTGGATAAATAATAACATAAATATACTGACTAGATATAAATAATAGATCTAATAAAGACCCTAACAATCCCCCCAAATTTTTAATTTTGACCTCATAATTTAATGGTAAAATAATTTCTTGTTGAGGAATATGTATAAGTTAAAATCTTCTTTTGATTGGGCTTAATATCTGACTAGTTTTTATATTTTAATAATTGGCAGGCTTTTATTTGGTTTTGGTTTAATCTATATTGATTTTATACCTTATATTAGGTATTTATTAATATAACAATATCGCCAAACCTAGCTTTGCCTAGTGGAGTTTGCACCTTAGAGATACTTAGGAATTATTAAATAAAGGGCTATTTCTAGATTAGTATTACGTTAGGGAGTATTAGTTTAATATTAAGAAAATCTATCATAATAGGTAATGTTCTAATTTGTCAGTTTAGCTTATACTCGTTCGAATCGAGTTAATTTCGCATTAAAAATAAAAAACTAAAAATGAAAAGGTGTTTTTTTAATATTAGCATTATTTATGCTCAAATATTATAATATCCAAGTCGGCTAGTGCTCAGATATTTATCTAGTATGATTTAGATATTAATATTCTTTATGCTAAACTATTAGTATATTTAAGTAGGCTTGTTTGTTTATTTTATATTAGTATTATAATCTAGTAGAAAAAGTAGATTTAGTCTATAAGTAGATCGTAGTGTTGATATTTATATCTCAAAAGAAAAAAAAAAGAAAAAAAAAAGAAAAAAAAAAGAAAAAAAAAAGAAAAAAAACCCCTTTATCATCCTATGATTTAGGTATCGGTTCATCGATTGATTCGTATAACCCGTTAATTATTATTCTTGCTCAAATTCTCGTTTCTTTATTAAGGTTTCGAGGGGTTGTATTCTTAAAGTTTGGTCTATTGGTCTATTTCTATAACTTAGGTAATTTAAATTGAAGGGTAATACAGCTATTCCGTATCTCTGAGCATTACTAATACTAAAGACGTTTAGGTTTATTTATGTTAGATTAAAATACTAAATTATTTTTGTCATATGAAGATGAATGGATTTTTATTAGAATCAAAAGTAAAAGACTACAAACAAATGGAATTTAATAATATTTAGTTCGCCTTAGACTTTAAGTTAATTTTGTGGCTTTTTTCCCTAAATTTATAATAAAGGGCGCACTAGTCAGGCTTTTATGAAAATTTGGATTTTATTTTTTATAAAAATGATTAAGCGTATTAATTTAATTAATAACCGATTCAATAATGAAAGCCTTTTAATTTAATAGTTTTGTTGTAATTTAAAGAGAATAAGTACACGTATTTAACAAATAACACTTACAATTTAACGAAATAAAAAAAATGCTAAATGTTATAATAACAAATAAGTATCAGTTCGACGATTTACCTTTGCTCTGTTAAAGATATTCTATAAATTATTGAGCTAGACTTTTAAATTGTTATTGTTTGTAAGTCAAGATAAAATTGATTTCTTTATTTTAATATTTAAAATTTAAACAGCTTTCAATTATACTAAATAAATATCGTAGAAAATTTGAGGATCTTATAATAATTATATGAGTTAATTTAAAAGGTGGTTTTCAACCTATGCTAAAGAAATAGGTAGTGCGCTACCCTTTACTCGTGTTCGCTTAGTAATATGGTATACTAATTTAGCTATAAAAAGCTTAACATTATTATATGTTATATATCTATTATAGCAATCGGGATGTTACGCCTCAAGATATTCTATTAGCTGCTGCAGATGTCCAATGTGAAATCGATGGTTTAATGTCAATCCTTAACTGTCTCATTAAGAGTTCCTTACAAGCTTACGATAAGAAACTTCTTAGTTCATATTGCCATGACTCGAGCTATTCCTAATAAACTTAATATTGCGGCGAATGATCACTAAATTTAATTTAATAAGGCCTTAATACTCGCTGGCTAAAAAAATTTTAGATAAATAAAAGTATTTAATTTGGTTACTAAAGATTAGTAAATAAAAAGTATTTCATTTTGTATAACTCTTGTATAAATTTAATGTAAAAAAGATTATAAGTTTATATAATTCTGTATTAGAAAATAAATATAATAAGATTATAAGTTTGTATTATACTCTTTATAAAAATAAGATAGAAAAGGTTCTCACTAGCTGAGATTCCGCGTATTTAAATTAATCTATAAAAGCTTCTAAGTTATTTATAGTATATAAAAATAATTAATAAAAGGTTCTAAGTTTATAAATGATATTATATATCATATAAAAGGTTCTAATTAATAAATAAACTGCGTCATAAAATCTGATAAAAAAGATTACAAGTTAAACCTAATCCGATATAGGATAAACCTTCAAAGATTACAAGTTAGTTACTTTATTTTCTTTAAGACGCGGAGAATACCAAATTTAATTATCTTTGTTTTATTAATTACGGAGAGTATACCAAAATTTAGTAAATTATCAAAATAAATTAATTAATTAATATGGGAAGTATACCAAAATTTACTAATCTTATTATCTTTAAAGAGATGCGCGGAATACAACTTATTTTAGTTTATTTAAAAAGTTTAATTAGTATATGTGTAATCTTACATAAGATCTGTTCTTATAATATTTCTAAGTTTAAATATCTTAATATTAAAGGATAATAATAACTATTAGTAAACTTTTTTTAACTATTTTAATTTGTAAAATTGATTGTAGTTTGTAACTAAATATTTAAATTTAAAGCTTTGTGTCCAACTTACTCTTGTTATTGATTTAATCAGCATTAGTTATATTTTATATAAAAGTTTATCGGGTGCTTTTGCTATAGTTTTATAGGTGATACATTCAGTGTTGAAGAGATATAGTTTTGACACGGACATTAACTTATATTATTTTGACTATTAATTTATTTAAGGATTTTTTAAGGACTTGTGAAACCTTTTTGGTTGAATAGATTACCTTATGTTTATTTTATAATTTTTATTGTTATTTTTTTTTAAATTTAGATTTTATTGAAGAGTATTTCAATTATTTAAATAAACCTTACATCATTGTAATTAGAAAAAGGAACTACTTCAAACTAAGGTTGTATGGATATTTGTAAATAAGTTAGTTTGTTATTTATTAGTAATATCTAAGCATAATTAAACTAACCTTACATACTTTCTAGTTAAATTAGAACTTAATTTATTATCTAAAAAACAACATAAGATATTAGGCCTTTTGTATATTCCTTAAATTTCTATTAATAAAGGCTTTAAGTAGTTATCTTTGTGGGTTTTTCTTTAATGGGGGTTTATTTGTCTTTTATTGATACTTTTTAATAGCTAATATTAAATCGGTCATTTGCGTACACTTAAATCTTTCATTTGCAAACACTTTAATAAGAACAGTCCGTAAATTTATTATTTATCTTTCTAAAAATGGGATTTTAATTGGAACTATCTTTTTTACATAGACTTATATATATAACTAAGTCGACTAGACCTTAAATATACCTAAGCCGATAATTATAAAATAAGGGTTAAATATTTAGTACACATTTATTTTTAAATTTATTAATTAATAAGTACTAGTATTAAAACTCCAATGTCGTAGTTATTTCTTATTTATAGACTTCTATTATATGAATAAAAATATAAGTGCCAGACCAAAATATTAAGAGATTATTTAAAGTAAAGTATTAGTATCAAATTAAGTTTTTAAGTAAGGTAGCCGGTATTATACTTTAATAATAATACATATAATAGAATATAATTCGTTTATTAGCAATTTAATACTCCTTATTGATTTATAATCTATGATGAATGTTAATTTAACATTTTTCTAATTTACCTATTACTATTTATGAGCTTGACAAAAGGCACGAGTTAGGTATAAAGCCTAAAGTTTTAAACTCAATACCAATATTAACCCAATTAAGGTATTAGGTCTTAAACAAATGAGTTAGGTAAATTTTATAAAATCTAGTCCAAGTCAATATCACTAGTTTTTCGTATTATAAATTGATCTTAAGATCGTTATTAGAGATGAGTCGAAAAAAATATTAAGTTTAAATTTTTCAGAATATAATTTTATATAGTAAACAAAATAAACTAAATTATAAACTAAATCAAATGTAATCTATAATTTTTATTGGTATTTTATTATTGTTGCTTTTATTATTGACTATTTCAAGTATTTAATTTTGTTTAATCAGTATATTTAGAATAGGGAACTAATTCTTATTATTGTGGTATGGATATTTGTAATTAAGTTAGATTGGTATTTATTTTATTGTAGACATTGCTTGTTGAGGGTTAGGAACTTTACATTTATCATTTATATTTTTATTAAATTTATTATTTTATTTTCCATTTTTAATTACTTTTTATTGTTTAGAGTAGGACATTTTAATATTTTTAATTAGAGTATCTTCTAATGGAGATATAGATTTTTATTATCTAGGAGATTTTTTTTTTTGTTTGTTTTTTTTTTTGCTACTTTACCGCCCATCAGGTATTATAATTCGTAGCTCTTTAAACTTTGAGCTAAAATTTTTAGTTATTTTATCTTTATTTACCATATCTTTGTAAACAATAAAATTGTATATTTTTACTTTTAAAATTTTTTATATTTTTTTCTTGATGGGTTCACTTTACCTGTTATATCCTTTGCTTAAATTTGTATCTTTGTGTAAACTTTTAATTAGATATATATTTAATTAACTAAATCACTTATCTATTTTATAAAATTTACCTCTAAAGCATCGTTTTAAAAATATTATAACTAATAAACTACTAATAGTTCCCCCAATCATTAAATAAATTTATTTAATATTTAATAAAAATCTTATCAACTATTGCTATATTTAATTAAGCTTAAATGCTAAAAACTCATAAAGTCTTACATAAACCTCTAGTGTAATTATTATAAAATTTTAAAGATTTATAACACTCAAATCTGTATAAAACTTTAAGTATAAAAACCATTGTTAATCAAACGATGAAAATAAATATTTGATATAAATCAACAAAAGCTAGTCTCTTTGAGATAAATATCTTTCATTAATAAGTTGCCACACCAAAATGTTTCCAAATAAACTATAAAAGTTATGAAAAATATACATTTAAATAAATTAAACATTTAATAATATTCATCCCATAATATATCATGTAACATCTAACCAATACATGTCTTATTTAAAATATGTATGATGATAAACTTGCTTTAAAATCTGCTTCTCTGTTTAAATATTATCAATCTTAACATAATTTTATCACAGTGTCTAGCATAGCTATGCTCATCAAAAGGTCTTAATTTAATTATCAACTTCCAAAAAGAATATGTAAAATTTATTGGATACACCTTCATAATTATAAGAATACTGAAAACCCAAATACGGCTTTGTAAAAGATCATATAGGAGAAAAAGGAATCACTATGTATCCCGAACGTACAAAAGTTAAAGAGGTTATCAAAAACTAAGTGAAGTATTTAGGAAAAGTTATAATTTAGACAGTTACAGTTTAATAAGTAAATTAAACCCTATTATAAGAGGATGGTCTAATTATTTAAAATTAGGTAACTCCTTAATATACCGAGACCACGTAAGACAAGCACTATATAGACTATCCTTAACATGGGCCCACAAGAAGCATCGCACCCTAGGTGGAAAAAGATAGCCCGATTCTATTTTAGAATAGGAAATGACATATTATTTAATAATTGAAAATGAGTGTTTAAAGGCACTCATCCAGATACAAAAAGAATCTTGACAATAAGATTATCTATTTAATCGACCCTAGCAATATTGTTGCGTCAATATCACCCATGGAATATTTAATACTGAAATATATCATCCCGATTTACGCCTTTCACCCTGAGAGAGAAAAAGTAAGAAATATAAACGTTTAAGCAAGCTTACTGAGCCAAGGTTTATAAGGATCCTTTAAAAATAAGTTGATGCAAAAACAACAAGCCCAGTATGCAACAAAACTTAATACGAACAAACAGTAAAGGTATGAACATTGAAAAAACGGATATACACCACATTACACCTATCACCCAAAAAGGCGCAAGACACAAAGTACAGAATATGGTTTTAATACACAGAGCATGCCATAAGAAAGTACATAAAGTCGAGAGCCATTATAATAAAGATAATACTAGATAGTAAACCAATTTTAGTGTTATTATACATAATGCAGCCAGATTAAGCCTTATGACGGGTGAGTGACACTACGGTTTTGAGGGGGATCCTATCGCGAGGTATGGTTTTATCTTTAGTGTAACTTATAAAAATTTTAGTAATTTAAAAAATAAAACAAATTTATAATAAATATTAAAATTAATTAATATAATTTATATTATAAGTATATATAAGAAAATTTAAAAAATAAAATTTAATAAAATTTATCATATTTTATAATTAATAGATTTTTGATGTTTATTTGTTATTTTTTCTTATTTTTAAAAAAATCACTTAAGACGAATTAGTAGTTAAACAAGGTACACAATGAGCTTACTTAATTCTACCAATATTTATAATAAAAATAAAATTGGCGGTTACTTTTCTGGAGTTCAATTCTTACAAGAAAAGCATTTGGTGCAACGTTATATTTGGCAGGTAAACAATAAAAAAAAGAAAACATTTTGGAATGATTACCATTATGATTTAACTGGAAAGATTGTTTTGGATGATTCTTTAATTAAAGCTGCTATTGATTCTTTTTGGAAGAAAATAGTTAGTGAAATTAAAGATGATCACATTATCGCGTTATTTAGAATTCAAACTCAAGATAATATAATCTGAACTATTGGTAATTTAATAAGCTTATCAAAAGATGATAAGAAATATTATTATGATTACATAATAAATAGATTATATATCAAGGATGACGAATACAGGAATGTTAATTTAACTAAAATTATTTTTAGCTTCGGTATTAGAAATGGGATTATTGAGAAGAAAAAACTAATCAATGAATATATTGATAAAGATTTAACTATTCAAAAACAATTATATAGAAAATATAAATTACCTATTACTATGGATCCTTTAAAATATGGTAAATTAATTATCTTAGAAAAAGGTGATCAAGGTAATAGTTACTTTATGAAACTTACCCCATTAACTTTTGCCAAAATTATTTCTACTGATACTCTAAAAAACGATGTCATTATATATAGAAAAGGTGATCCAATTCTTGAGTATAACGATACCCATATAATTAAAGATGGTATAAACTATTTAGTCAGAAATATAAATAGTAATAAGTACTATTACCAATTAGATGGTAATTTAGCTTTAGTGTGTATTAACAAATTATGTAAATTCATAAAACCATTACCACAAAAGAAGTCAATAAAATTGAATAATAAAATTATCACTCTTGATATTGAAACTAGAGTTATAAATGGAGTACATATTCCATATTTAATATCTTGGTTTAAAGATACAAGTAAAAATAATGGATCCTTTTATTTAAAGGATTATAATAATCCAGATGAAATGATCAAAGCTTGTATTTTAGAACTTTGTAGATTTAAATTTAATTACCATAAAATATATATTCATAACTTTGCTAATTTTGATGGTATTTTTTTATTAAAAAATTTAACTGATTTATCTAATGATGTTAATGTTATAATCAATAATGGTAAATTAATTAGTATTGAATTTAAATTTAAAAAAGAACATTGGAAAAATCCTATGGTTTTAAGTTTTAGAGATAGCTATCAAATATTACCTGCTAGTTTAAGAAAATTAGCGAAATCATTTGATGTTACAACTCAAAAAACAATATTTCCATATAATTTTGTTAATAATCCTAATCTGGATCTTCTTTATATTGGGAAAGTCCCTGCTTATGAATATTTTGTTAATTTAACTTATGATGAATATGTTCTTTATTGTGAACAATTTAAAAATAAACAGTGGTCATTACATGATGAATCTATCAAATATTGTTTAGAGGATTGTAAAGCCTTACAGGAAGTTATTTCAAAATTTAACTCATTTTATTTTAAATTATTTAATTTAAACATTAATGATGCTCCTACTATTAGTTCCCATGCTTTCAAGTTATATAGATCAAAATTTATGCCAATGAATTTAATTCCAATGGTGTATGGAGACGAATATGATTTCATTAAAATTTCTTATACTGGTGGATCTACTGATATGTTTATACCAACTAATTATAATGGTGAACTAATATATGGTTATGATGTTAATTCATTATATCCCTATATTATGAAGAACTGTCTAATGCCTGTTGGTGAGAAAATATATTTTGAAGGTGATATTAGGAAAATAAGTCCTGATGCATTTGGCTTCTTCTATTGTGAAGTTGAGGCTCCAAAAAACTTATTGCACCCTATAATACAATTACATGTAAAAACTAAAGGTGGTTTAAGAACATTGGATTGGCTCCAACTGGTACATTTCATGTTGTAATTTTTTCTCCAGAAATGGATAATGCTATTAAATTAGGTTATAAATTTAAGATACTTAAAGGATACACTTATAAAAGTAAAATTATATTTAGTAACTACGTTGAGAATTTATATAAAATTAGATCTGAATATTCTAAAGATCATCCTATGAACTATATAGCTAAATTATTCTTAAATAGCTTATATGGTAGATTTGGTATGAAGGATATTTTTGATACTACTTTACTTTTAGATGGTGAGAAATACGCTGAATATACTGAGAATATAGATTCTAAACCTTACTTCATTAATGATATTATTAAGTTAAATAATAAATTTTTAATTAAATTTGAAGATAAGGTAAAAAGCTATAATAATTTAGAGTATAATGTAAATGTTGCTATTGCATCTGCTATTACTTCTTATGCGAGAATTTACATGAGTCAATTTAAGAACAACTCAAAGATAAAATTATTTTATACAGATACCGATTCTATTTTTACTAATTTAAATCCTAATGAAATGATTAAGATTTTCCCTGGGATAGTGAATAATAAGGAATTAGGTAAATTAAAATTGGAAAGTGTTTCAAAAAAAGGAATATTTTTAGCTCCTAAATGTTATGCTTTACAAACTGTAGATGATAAATTTATGTATAAAGTTAAAGGTTTAATAAATAAAACTGATGTAAATATAAATGATTTTAATACTTTACTTAAAAAAGATTCATTAATCAAAAAGAATCAAACTAAATGGTATAAATCATTATCACAAGGAACAATAGCTTTATTAGAACAAACTTACACATTGAAAACTACCGATAACAAAAGAAAGTTAATTTACAACTCGAATAAAAAACTAATAGCTACAAAACCGTATAATTTATTGAATAATGAACTTCATTAAGTTAACTATTTTTATCTATAAATTTATTTTACTAATAATACAGTTATTTCCTGTATGTCTTTTAGTAAAGAAATCCCCACTCAAACCCCCTATCGCATGATTTTTCATACTTTTTATATAAAGTTTTTGATTAAAACTAAGCTAATAGAGAAAGTTAATATCACACTAATTAAATGATTCACTATTATTACGATAGAAGACCATTATACATGGGCTAGTCCAGCACAATAAATTTTAAATACCCTATGGTGGTTTCCTTTGTTAGTTTTGTTTTGAACGTTAAAGGGGGCGATAAAGTAATTAGGGACCAAGGACATCAGAATCAAAGTTAACTTGGCGAGCAAAGAAATAGTTTATTCCTTAGTTTCCTAGGTAATGCTGTAAATTTCCATAAAGGCTTATTAGGTAGATATGTCATGTTCTTGGAGAGTTCGTTGATAGAGGCAACCAAGTTCGTAATTACGGCTTTCCCGAATTTATATTACGGTAGCTTGTAAAATTTTTAGCTATATGGCTCATGCTTTCTATTTATAGAAAATCCAATGGATTATGGCGCTTTGGTGGTGGCCGTGCTAGACTTTTTCCTGTTTTAGTATTCTAGTGCTTTTTGTTTCTTCTACCTTGATTACGGAGTGTATAACTCGTTTGAGCAGTAGCTCATGGTGTCGGATAAGCATGTTACTTAGTAGAAGACTTAAGGATAAGACGGCGAAACTTGAAATGTTGAAGATGTCGTTTTGCATCTCTTCCCCGTTTTGCTTAGAAGTAGGGATCGAGGCTATTCTTCTTATTATTAATCGTAATCGCGCTAGTAGATCTATTCAGGTTAGGTCTTTATACCTTAGGTTTTTTTTTTAATTTTTGGAGACTTGGTTCAAACCTCATAAATATAGAAGAGTTATAAAGAATCCCTTATACTACCATCATTAGATGAAGCTTTAATTAACAACGTGAGCTGGAGGACTGGGTTTGTCCATTCCTGTTCGGTCTTGAAGTTCAGCTCTTTATTTTAGCCTTCCGATTTAAAGGCATAGGGTTTAGGCGTGAGGGTTCCATTGTGTAGGGTTAAGAAACGAGATAGGGCTTGTAATATTGCCGGTTTATAAATTAATCCTAGGATTTTTAAATCTATCTTTCAGATTACGTATTACTAATCGACTTTTCGTTAAGTGAGGTTTTATTACGGGCGAGTATTTCTTGAGGATTGAATGGCTTATCACTGTAGACAATTTAGTAATCCGCATATTGGATTATTACTAGATCGTAAGTTATTCGCTAATAAGTTTTTGATTATAATATTACTTAGAGTAGGAGATAGAGGGATTAGTTGGCTTACACCTTGATAGTAGCTGTAGGGCTATTTACTTTCGGTAGAGAGTAGGTGTGATATTATCCTGCTGGGTAGATTACGGTTTCAAGCTAGATTTTTAATGTATTTATTAGGATTGACTGCCTCAGGTTAAGTAATTTATTGTTGTTTTTACCGGTTTATTAGTGCAAGCATTTAGAGCCATGGTTCTATTAATTTTTTATATCTCTTTGATGTCAACTAGAGGTTCGGGATAGCCCATCTCTCGCATCGTTTTAATTAAGTAGTAAAGATTGGTACTATCAAAGAACTTTTGCTAGATCGAATTCATATATATATTTTCGATGATGTACTTATTTGTGTTGCTTGGCTTGTTGTTCCTCGTTTTTATAAACCCGTGTTGAAGAGGACTGTAAAATTGTTCGTTGTACTCTTGTAGTATGGCATTTAGTTTATAGAAATAGATTTTTAAGGCTTTAGTTGATACTTCTAGTATCGCTTCTAGGCTTTTCGTAGACCTTGTAGATAATATCGCTATTCTGTGCCGGCTAAAGTTAAAAGTTTTTACATTTTATTTTGCTAAATTTTTCCGTTCGATGCCATCCGGCTAGGACTTTGTTAAGGCTAGTGCGATAAAAAAAAAACAAAAATCACTGTTTCGTAGTATATTCGTTAGGGACCTGAATTTTGTCGGATTTTCTTAAATACTTTTTGAGAGTTTCATTAGAGTGCTTATATAGTAATTCATTTCTCTATTGTAGTAACCTGTTATTTCGGGACCTGTTTCTCGACGCTTTACTCCCTCAGATGAAAAGACGGGTTGATATTATGATAATTTGGTTATGCTGAATGAACGACAATTCGGTAGGCTCTTTAGACGTTAATCGTGGGATATTAAAAGATGGTTTAGTATCTTGTCCACTTATGCGATTAATGCGTGTAACTTAAATTTTATATTTCAGTAAAAATGAGACTAATAAAACAAGTAGTAAATCAAAACATAAAAAGAGAGAGAAAAATAACAAAATTTAAATAAAACAACAAAGGGCAGTAATTAAATAAAATTAATGTTAAAATTTACTAATTTATATTATTATATTAAATATTAACTATTATAAAATAAGGAGATATTACGCAACTACTTAAATCTTAAGTTTTAATCCAAAATTTATAATTAACACATGCGAGGTTTTAAAGTTTTTATTGATATTTTAGGACTTTAACCAAGGGAACCCGATTTTAATTCCAGGAATGGCATTCAAGAAATGTATTTTGCTTTTACCACATGTGTCGAGATCTTGCCTTTGATAGGCATACCATTATGGCTGGGATCTTCAAATTTTTGTTGTAAAGGAGGTTCTTGTCTGCTCTACTCTTAGTTAGAGTGAATTGGGTATGGGACCCTGTTTCTTTGTGCCTATTTATTATAAATTTATATGCTCTTTGAAGGGTATCCAATCCTTCACTTCGAATATTTTATTACTTTAGGATCCCAATTGCTGATTTGAGTTGGCTGGAGAGAGATGTTGTTGTCCTTTTCTAATTATTTTTTTTTAGAACGATAGAAAGTAACGGGGAACTAACCTTGATAAGAGGGTATATATTTATTGGCGATTTCATTGGTCTTTAAACTTTAACTGCTTGGTGCCTTTGATTGATAAGCATACAGGATGGGCTTCTAGTGTTGGAATTATGGGCGGTGTTTCATAAGGAGTCAATGTGATTATCTATAGCGAATTTGATATATTAACAGGAATGATTGCAGTTATCTCTATTCGCAACTTATGATCTGCACAGCTTCTTCCTTTTTGTTTTAATCTCCTGTTTTAAAGATATCTAAGGTACGTCACTTTGGAATAAAGGTAGGCGCTATAAACATTATTCGGGAAATACTAAAATTGGCTTAATATCTTATATAGTTCTTTACTTCAGGCTGTTAGTTTTCACCTTGAAAAAAGGGCAGTTATAAATATTAAGGGAGCGTGTGGAAAGATTTGCTCCATTATTAAGCTATCGATAGCTCCCATAGGATATTCTGAAGCATCTAAAGCTACTCCTTTTCTTATTAGGTAGGTTTCTAACTCTGCACTTATTTCGATAGGAGGTTGACTGCCTTTGAAGATCCTTGTCTCGGGATATATATAATAGGTTTTAAGGTGTTCCATAATGTTACAAATAAAATCATAAGTAATTTAAAATTAAGAAATTGATATAAAAAATAAAGTTTTAAATAAATGATTTAAAAATAAGATTAATGATTAGGTTCATAGGACTGTTTTAGATAATTGACTTACATTATTAAATATAGATTCTTTAAATGATGCACTTAAAAAATAAGAAAAACACTTATAAATAATAATAGAAAAATTAGAAAATAATAAAAATAATAAAAAGGGTATACAGTCTTAATATAAAATTAAATTGGAGCGTTAAGAAAAATAAAAATCACAATAGTACTAGAAAATGTTAACATATATTTATTTATATTCCAATAAATCCTGATGCCTCAAGACCAAACTATTAAATAATAAATTTATTTTAAATAATCTCTATTATTCAAATCATCATTGATAAAATATAAAATAGCGCAAAGATTAGTAACACTAATAAATTATCATAAACATAACTATTATTTAAATAATTAAACTAAATGTGATTAAAATTTCATTAATAAGTATCCTAATTAGAAATAAGATTAAAATTCGGTCATAAAAATATGTTGAAACTCATTCAATGAAGAAACTCAAAAGCTAATAAATAAACTAAAAATAAAATAAAACAAGTAGGCCACATAACCCTATTTATTATAAGATTACAATTAAGAATTATTCAAATTTTAAAATAATTAATAAAAGCTTACACAAGTTAAATAACTTATTTAAACATCACTCTTACCTGTTAGACTCTCCTCACTCTTTAAAAGACATGTTTTAATTATATATTATCACATTTTTTTTTTTATTCAGGGGTGATTATTGATTAAATAACTATATTTGTTATATTTTTTTTTGCTTTAATTTCTTTATTATAATAGGATAAATATTATTTGTTACTTGTATATTTTACTTAGAGACATTGGTATAATTAGCTTAATTTATTATATATCTTTCAATAATTTATGGTTCTTGTCCTTATATTTGATATGGCTTACATTACATTACTTTGTATT
>Ga0153918_1000379_pt1 | contig 22652 bp, 23 predicted proteins | sample TSFL002MetaG_FD_104687 | JGI IMG/M metagenome (GOLD analysis project Ga0153918, IMG submission 104687) | Attine ant fungus gardens microbial communities from Florida, USA - TSFL002 MetaG | ecosystem: Host-associated > Fungi > Mycelium > Unclassified | place: USA: Florida, Paynes Creek Historic... | reverse complement strand
GGTTACGCCACCATCTGGCGCCGCTTCTCTTCCACCTCATTGCTCTGCAAGGAGCTGTAACAGACCGGCCGGAGCCGGTTGCAAGGAATGCCCGATATGAAAGGATTGTCCCCAGAACAGCGCCAGCAGGATCTAGCTGGGCAGATAGAGAAGCTGCTTGCGCAGCTCAACTCAGCACAGCACCTGACTGAGACACCCACGATAGTCTACGGCACCCACAACCCTCTTGAGGTGGACCTGGCGCTGTGTGATACATGCTCAGGGGAGGGCGTGCTTGCCAAAAGCAATGCTAACAAGGCGAAGCAGAGATGGCAGGTCCGCTGTAGATGCTGCTCGAAAGTCAGCGGGCAACCAACCCGCAACCCTTGGACAGCTGCGCTGATGTGGAATGGGGTTAATCTCCAAAGCATGAAGTACTCAGAGCTGCCATTGTTCGGACTCTCAGGGTTGAGCCCGCGGGACGCACACGAAAGGGTCAAGGGGATTAGAGCAAATCTGGTTCTTCGGATCTCTCTCTGCAGTGCTGAGCACCAGCTTTTCAACGCCGGCGGAAGTAACCGCAAGCCGGGGGCTTCGTACACAGCAAAGCTTGAGGCTTACCTGTTGTGGGCCATGCTTGCTCATCGTCTCATCAAATTGGCGAGGGCGCGGCCGAGGATGCAGCGCTAATGATGTGAGGCCGAATTCCATAAGACCCGTTTGGTTTGCCTGGCAAGATGCTGAACCTTAGGATTGGAATAGCAATGCCCTGACAGCGTAGTGCCAGATCCTGGCGCTTCCCTTTTTGCCCTCTGGCCAGTCCGAAATCCAAGGATTCATTATGCTCCTCAAACACAACTCCATCGCAGGGATACTCGGTGGGGAAGGGAAGGGAGTGCTCGCTGGGCATGGGGGAGCGATCGCTACAATCGCGTGCGTGGTGACGGTGCCGGCTTATACCTGGACCCCTGAAGGCCTGATTGGACTAGGCAGCCTGGCTTCGCTGTCCGGGGCGCTAATGTTCACCAGACGCCACAGTCGGCTGCCGGCTAAGTTTAGGCAGCTTTTGGGGACGTTCCTAGTTGTGTATGGGGCTAGTTCAATTGGTGGTGGCATCGCCGGCCATACAACGCCTACAGCGCCATTACTGACAGCTACTACGGAGAGAATTTCCCCCGAAAGTCTTTGGAAGACCTCCACATCGATTGCAGAAGGGCAGGTCCTTATCGATGCCGCTATAGCTGCACACCAACGAACCTTGATTCTTTGGACCGCTCCCAATTGCACCCCATGTACCGCAGCCATGAGGTTGGGAGCACTGAACCCTTCAATAAATCCTGCCCTAGCCGGATACCGGTTGATCAACATTCAGGTCTCACAGCAGGATCCCAAAGCGCTCTTGGAGCGATTCGGCGTTACTGGGCTGCCCGCCTTGATCCTTATGGATGGTAACGGCAAGGTTCCTGTATTCGGGCACATCGACCAAGGTATCGACGCGTTAAGCGTCATGGACATACTCGAGCTGCAAACTCAGGCCGATGCTGCATTGCGATGATGCTTGAGTGGCTCTAGGCCGTGAACGTCCAGGCAAAAACCGGCCGCGGCCAGCAAGATCCTTTCCCATAGAAGTCAGCCCGACAAATCCTCTGGGCTGAATCGCACACGGCGTTCCTTGTACAACTGTTTGTAAGTACTGTCGCTGACTTGCGACATCTCCGGTATTGCCTTCACAGCTTTGATCGCCGAGGTTGCGGACTGGTCGAAAGCTTTATCACCACTCGATTTCACAACAGTTACCGATCGAACGCCGCCGTCGCGGGCCATCTTGATATCGATAACGACTGCCATCCCGTTACGGGCACTCGCTGGCCGCTTCCAATTGGAAATGATCCGCTCAACAAGGATTCCATCCACGTTCTCAAGCCGCTTGGTCACACGTGGTTCCTTAACGATCGCGGGTGCCTTGACCTGCTCGAGTACAGGGTGGGCCTTCATTCCCATTGTGGGGGTTTGAAGTGCAGCCAGAATTGTTTCATCGGCCTGAGTTGCACTTGCCTGGGGCGCACCAGTTTCTGCTGCTGGCGGTGGTGCAGCTAGGCGGGACTCAGGAGCCGGGAAAATTTTGACCCCAGGTGGAGTCGGTGCAGCTGGTCGCGGGGTCGCCGAAGGTTTGGCAATGGTAACCGGTATTTCTTGAACCGGCAGAGCTACCCGTGGAGCAGGTACAGCGGGAGCTTGTGCTTGATCTTGGGCGGCGGGCGTCTTCGGCGGCTCCGTTGGGGCCGGATTTGGTGCGGGTTCAGCACTGGCGGCTGGGTCAGCAGAAGCGTGACGGCGACCAGGATCAAGCAAGGGTAGCATGGCAAGCTGGTTGCTTTTTAGCTGACCCACGATGGCCTGCAGCTGCTTAATTTGCTTCGTCTGTTCCTCCAACATGAGTGCCTGCTTCTGGCTGGCTTCTGTGTAGGCCTCACGCTGCGAGTTCAAATCTGAACGCACAGAATTGACCATGATCAGTGCGGTCGCTGACATTGTGGCCAGGACCATCGATATAGTCGACGCCAGAAGCGCCAGATGCTTTTCGGACACCGCAGATACCTCGTAAGTGATGCACACAGGTTACGCTTTTCACGCCAAACTCAAAGTCAAAACAGGGTCATAGAATTCCTGAAGCGTCTTGCTTTTCGACCCGCGCGTCCACATGGGCGAGAGACGAATTGCCGTTATATTGGAAAACAAACCACAGGACCAGGAACTGAAATGGTCAAGTTATTTGTAGATGCGCGGGAGTTGAGCAGCCGGATCCCGGAGGCTCTAAGAGAGCTTGGAGCCGAGGTCGAAATTGGGAACCTTGAGACTGGAACGTATGTGCTCAGCGCGGACCTGGTGGTGGAGCGCCTGACTGCGGCGGATTTTGCTGCATCAGTCCTTGATTCGAGGTACATCAATCGAGCCGGCAAGATGGGCATGAATTTCAGGCGCGTCATCTGGCTGATTGAAGGCGATATCTTCAGTACCCGACACAGTACTCATCCTGACGCCTTGGATGGTGCTTTGAGTTACCTGTCGGTTGTACTCGGCCAGACCGTAGTTTGGTATAAAGCGCCCAAGCGAGCGGCTTTCATCTTATACCGAATGGCGAAACACGAATTAGAAGGCGAGGGGTACTCGCCCCCAATGCGCAAGGGGAGAGTACCCGCAGGTGCTGGTCAGGCATTGTTCACGATTGAGGGGTTAAGCGGATGTGGACCTGTCGCAGCTCGTAACCTGCTTCAGCACTTCCGTTCTGTGTTCAAGGTCATGACGTCATCGGTGACGGGCTTGTGCGCTGTGAAAGGGATCGGACCTAAGAAAGCACAGGCCATACACGATGTAATCCACTTCGAACTGCCTGAAGGGGAGTCGCTTGAAGATCAACAAAGCCTCTTCGCGGATCCCCCTTCTAGTGAACCTCTTGTTTGACAGGCTCCCCCTGCCACGTGTCGGGGGAGGTGGTCAAACATTCAGATTTCGAACTTGATCGACCGTTGTTGCAGGTATTTCAGGTACAGCGGTCGGCTGACCGTGGCAATTTCAGGGATTTTGGCCAGATCCGCGGCGGCCTTCACAAGCGAAGCATCGAGCTCTGGCGACCCACTGGACTTCGGTACCAGTGCATTTGTAATGGTGCCATCCGCAGCGAACTGCACAACAACATCAATGGCCACGCCAGCGGGGGCCGCAGGCGGACGAACCCAGTGCCCCTGAAGGCGAGTCAATAGCAAGCGGTCGAAGTTCTCGACTCCCTTCTGCTCGGCCGCCTCCTCCGCTTTCAGAGCTTCAGCCTTGATGGCATCAGCTTGGGCCTGTGCTGCCGCTTTTTCGGCGTCGATGGCGGCCATCGTTGTGCGGTACGACGTCGCCTGTTCAACTGACTGTTTCAGCGCCGAGATTCGCTTACCGGCGTCCAGCATTCCTTGCTGGATAGCCGCCTGGGCCAGCTTGACTTCCTCTGCGTCAGTGCTGGCCTGGACCGCCTTGGCTTCGATGTTCAGAATTCTCTCTCGTTGGGTCTGCCAGGCACCGTCTACAGCGCTTGCAGCGTTCAACGCTTTGAAGGAAGCGTAAAACGCCAGCAGCACCATAGCTGCAAACACTACCGAGATAATGACTCCTATAGTGACCACCGTCGTGCGCTTGACGTTTATGGTCGAGTCGTCAGCTTCTTCCTGACTCAGTTTTTTCAATAGGGTTAGCATTTCGCTCCATCACCTCTAGAGATACCACCCTGGCCACCCAAGGCGACTAGGCGGCTGCCCAGCCCGGACATTCTCTACGGGGAGCAAGTCAGACTCCATCCAAAACAGGGTGCCAAATTGCGCTCCATACGGTGTTCTGGTTCAACCTCTGGGCGGGTGAGTCTGAGCAGTACCGTAAAAGGGCCTCAATGAATTTCGTTTACAGGTTTTGAGTTGTCGTGCTGGAACGGAGGTGCCAACCTCTCAGCACAATTTGTGAAGTACAGAAGGTCCAGTGATGTATCAGGTTCGGGAGAATCGGCAAAAAGGGCGCCGCAGAGCAGCTATGGCAGCGGCGACTCTTGCGTGTGCGCTTAACACTTGGCCGGCCATTGCCGTCGCAGCTTCCTGGGAGAAGATAAGGATTTCTGGATCGGGAGCAAGTGGTTGGCAGCCTGTGGTGTGTGCAAATGGGCAGGGTTGGCAATCATGCGAAATGCCCGTAACGATTACCCTCACAGCCGCGCCTCCTACGATTCCAGCTAACGGTTCCACCACAACGATCTCAGCTACGGTCACTGACTATTACGGTGTCAACACAGGCCCTGGTACGCAACTGAACTGGACCACCAACCTCGGGACTTTGTCGGCTCCTACTTCAGTGACTGACGAAAACGGAGTAGCGCAGGTCAGCCTTCAATCGGTTCCCGTTATTGGCTCAGCAACAGTTACCGCTACGAGCTCCGAGGGCGGGCTTGCTTCAATCCTTATTCCGTTCACTGACAATTGGGTGGCGATCGCCTCGGTTTACACGGCATGGGTGAATAATGGCGCACCCTACAATTGTTCGGCCTGGTCCCCTGACGCCAGCACTGTCAACGTAGGGACATCCTTCACTCAGAGTGCAAGCTGTTACCAAGCGCAGGCAGCCTATCGCCAGGATCGCGAACAAAGCACCACAACTGGCGCGATCCGAAATGTTGGAAATCCAGTTCCTCTGTCCCAGGTTGTCATCGTCACGGTTCAGCAAACTGCCATCGGAACAATGCAGCCGCCTAAGCCGCCAGAGCCAGTGAATCCATGGTCCCAGTGCAGGTATAGCGAAAGCTATGATGGTTCAGAAGGAGGCAGTGGTTTCTACATCTGGTCCATTGCTGCCAACGGAAAGACTGGGTCAATCACGTGGAACACGTTCTTCATTACGACCCTGTTCGAGCCAGGCAACATAACCCAGTACACATTCGAGGGCGTGACCTACTACCGCGGCGCTTTACGCGGAAAAACTGACGGGTCCCCGAACTACGAGGTCTGTCGGTAAGCAATCACTTTGGGGGAACCGATCAAAAAAAGCCCGGGCTTAGCCCGGGCTTTGATCAGTCTTTCTGGAGGGGGCCTTACAAGCCCCGAGCAAGGGCGGATTGATAAAGCGGAATCACCTTTGGAATTGCATCCACCAGCACCTTCATGCGTTGGGTATCGCTTGGGTGGGTGCTCAGGAAGGTAGGTGTGGAGTTACCCTCGTCAAGCGCTGCCATTTTCTGCCAGAGGGTAATGGCTGCCCTGGGATCGAAGCCTGCGCGCGCCGCAAGCTCCAGACCTATCAGATCCGCCTCTTCCTCATCGCGTCGGCTAAACGGCAAGCCAACCCCCGTGTTAAGCACCTTCGTGATAGCGCTCTTGCCCAACGATCCGGCTTTCAAGACATTTGCCCCGACTCCACCCGCCAGTTCGAACACTGCATTCGCTGAGGCCTGTTCACGGCCGTGTTGCCTCAGTGCATGTGCGATTTCATGGCCGAGCACCATAGCCAGTTCGTCGTCAGATAGGTTGAGACGCTTGATCAAGCCTGTGTAGACGACGATTTTGCCGCCGGGCCCACAGTTTGCGTTTACAACATCCTCGTCGATTACATTGACGAACCAGCCCCATTTCTCGGCGTTCGGGCGGAACACGTGCGTCTGCATCACTAGCTTAACTGTCAGAGATTGGACGTGTTTGCCGAGGGGAGTATCCGTCACGAGCACCCCAGCGGCTTGGGCTTTATTCACGCCAGCCTTGTAGGTAAGGGCGTAGGATTTCTCAACATCAGACTCTGAAAAGCCAGAGAACATGTACTGGGTTCGGTCGACGCCTACGACACCTGGCTTTGTGGTCTGGATTCCCGTGCAGCCGCCTAGGAGCGCCAGCATGCCGGTCATCCCTACAATCCAGAATCTGTTCATTCACACTCCGTGTCTCATGCTGGCCGACACCCAAGAGGAGTCGCCCATTGATTTTTGGCCATGCCGCTATCGTCTGTACAAGCTAACGGCTCGCACGCAACTGGCAAGCAGGTGTCGCCGCCTTGGAAATCTCATGTGGGGAACGATGCGCGGTAGTGAACAGCCTTTGCCCAGCAGGCTTTCTATGCCTTCACGTCAGGCATTCTGGACGAGACCTCTGGCTTCATGCGGTCTTTCTGCTGCTCATAGAAAAATCGCAGCTGCTCCGGCGGCATTGGCTTATCGGTGCCGATCAGATAGGCACGGATTTCGTAGCCCCCTTCGAACGGCCAATCTAGTGTGATGACATTCAACGCGGGCGAATGCCCCAGGGTTGGCCAGGCGGGAAGGGTCCGCACGTAATGGACGATCATCACCTCGAGCGGCACACGATCTTTCAGATCTGGGCTGGGTGCGTTGTCTAGCGCCCAGAAGCCGAACTCGAGTCGGCGCTTTGGATCAGCCTGCTTTGTCAGGCTGGACAGTTGAGCGTCAACGGCCCGAAAGGTTGAGTTACGCTCATCTGCATCCTTGAGCAATGCCATGGGGACACCAGTTGCGCGACGAATGCCTTCGAGGGGGCTGTAACTCATGATGGACACAGCTGAATATGTTGGGATGGCCACCAGGTACTCCGATTTTTCAGGGGATGCCATAGGGTAACAGCACCCTCCGTTCGCGAACTCAAATGCTAGCAATCTGAACGCGCCTCAGAGACCTTGAGACGGCACATTCGCGCAGAATTGCATATCAGCCATTCTGCTGCCGAATCGCCACTTTCATACTGCTAATCTAGAGCAGTACGTACCGGATTTACCCCCGAAAATGCTGGGCGAAATCGGACCCTATGTTTTGGGTTGTGCTTTATATGATGTGTGTAATGATCCCCACCATCGGGCCTCTAACACGGAGAGAGTTGTCCAATGGTGCACCGTCGTCGCCAGGCAGGGTTTTCATTACTTGAGTTAGCCGTTTCCATTGCAATCATGGCGATGATGACTGCTGCAACCGTTCCATCGTACATGGAAGGCATCAACGAGATGCGGGCCAACCTCACCGCCCAAGAAACCCAGTCCATCCTGGATGCTGCCCGGGCTTATCGCGCCGAGAAGGGGGCATGGCCAGGTGCTCCGCTCTGCGCTGACGCGCTCAATGTGCTGCAGACCACAAGCCCACCATTCATTGGGGGGATCTCGTCGACTAACAAGTACAAATCCCCAATCACGACCTCCTGTACTACCAACACGTTCAGCGTCGACCAAAACATCATCAAGGACTGGGAAGGCGTGGTGGCCAACTCCCTACCAGGAACCACCGTCGTGTCCGCAGCTACCAGCTTGATCCGAAGCACTGTAAGCGCTCCAGGGAGCGAATCAGCCCTAAATGACAAGCTCTCTCGGACTGCGCAAGCCAATGCGGAGTTGAACCGGATGCGCACGACCCTGCTGATGGGCAACAACAACATCACTGAGGTCAACAACCTCGACACAGTATCGGTCACAGCTAGCGGCATGGTTTCTGCTCAGACCCTGTCCTCAAGTGGTCGTGCTACTGTGGGTGACCTGGCCATCATGGGTTCCAACACTGAGTCGGCGAGCTGCTCCCCGAACGGGCTGGTAAGCAGGACAGCTGGCGGTACCCCTTTGAACTGCACCAATGGACGATGGGTGAAGCAAGTGGCCTACAACCCGGGTACTGTGACCACTGGCCAGGGCTGTGGTGACTTCGCCAAGGGGTCTATTGCATTCGATTCCTCTGGAAAGATGTTCATCTGCAAGTAGAGTGGCTAAGCGGCAGACCGCGATGTGAAAAGCGCGCCCTAGCTTTGGCCGGTCATGCGCGGGAACTGCTCTACCATGGCGGCACACTCCCGAAAGTGCGCACGCTCAAATGACTCGACGCTTCCTCCATGCAATCACCGCTCTTGCAGCGCTCTTGACTTCATCTCTCGCGATTGCGGGTGAATTCAGCACCTCACCCACTTTCCTACCCGTACACGAGGCTTTCAAAGTCTCTGCCACCGGGACCCCGGATGCCGTCCAGGTCCACTTCGTCGCCGCACCTGGCTACTACCTCTACAAGTCCAAGCTGAGCTTCAGCGTCTCAGGCACTGATGTCACTGCTGGTGATGCGTTGCTTCCCGACGGCGAGCTTAAGAGCGATCCCTATTTCGGTGACGTCTTGGTCTACCACGGAGCTCAATCCGCGCGCGTCCCAGTGATTAACCATGGAGGAGGAGCGTTCACCCTACGCGTTGGATTCCAAGGGTGTGCTGAGAAAGGCCTTTGCTATCCGCCAGACTACAAGGAAATCCGGGTGACCAAAAATGCCGGCACCGCGACTACCGCTGGGTGGAGTTGGTGGCGAATCGTCTTGGCGTTTGCTGCAGGACTGGGCTTCGCATTCACCCCCTGGGCCTTGACTGCAACTCCCGTCCTCAATGCCACACTGCTCCAGAATGGATTGTCTTTTCAGAGGAGGGCCAGCCGCGGCCTGGCTTTTGCTGCGACGTTTTTGTCCGGCTACACCGTCATCAATGCTTCCATAGTTTGGTTGAGCCCTGGGGTCTACATCCAGGGTGCCCTCCAAACGCTTCTAGTTCTAGCCCCATGCACAGCGACGCTTCTAGCCCTGGCTGTGAGATCCACCCCCCCCGTTTCAGCCAATCAGGCGATCGGAGATCAGTACAGACTGCCCCCAAAAACTCTAGCAGTCTTCCTTGGTTTGATAGCTAGCATCGTGGTGACACCGTATGTCCCGGAGTCACTTGCAAGCTCGATGCTGTATCTCCGGGCTGGTGGTGAAAAAGCAGGCGGGTTGATGGAAATAATTGCCTTTGCCCTGGGCATGGCCGGCCCGCAGATCATGCTGGGCATATGCCTCACAGAATTGGTTTCCCGATCTCGACCCTGGATGACAGCGTTTAAGCTAGGTAACGGGGTAGTGCTATGCGTCGTCGCTATATGGGCTATCGGCCGGGTGTTGCCAGGACCATTGACCCTTGGGCTGTATGGTGTTCTGGCCGTGGGTATCGCCACTTCCCTGGGGGTGTTTAGGCCACGCGATAAATCACCCATTACTTTGGTCCTGGCCGGATTGGCACTTGTGGTTGGTGTCTCAGCTTGGATTGGGATGCTCAAGGGGGAATCTGATCCCATGAACCCCCTTGGATTTAAAAAAGGCGATGCGCTGGTTTGGACGGTCGTTTCAAAGCCCGACCGCCTGGCTGCAGTAATCTCCGAAGCTAAAACCGCAGGTTCTCCAGCGGTCGTCGACTGGTACGCTGATTGGGCCGCGACCACCACCTTTTCGGCTCACGCAGCGGCGTCACAAAAAATCCGCTCGGCACTCAGAGGCATAAAACTCATACGTGTAGACGTTTCTCAATCCAGTGCGTCAACCCGAGCGATGCTCGAGCTGAACGGGTTGATGGGGCCCGGTGCGGTGCAGTTCTTTGATCTCGAGGGGACTGAAGCCACGGAGCTCCGGCTGGTAGGTGCATCGACCGAACAGAAAATCCTGAATTCCATTACGGGACTTACCGTCTCCACCGGAGGCAGGCCTGGTCCTGGAAGGTTTTGATTCTGCCTAGGTGCATCGGTTGCCACATGCGGATCGCTGTAAGTGACCAGTCAGTGCAACAGCATTTGATGCGCAAGCTAATCTACTTTCATCGCTCCCTAGGCACCGCCCAGGGTCGTCCACACGATCATCAAACCAATGAAGGTGCGTCGATGAATCTGAAGAGTCCATGGGGTTTCTGCGTGCTGATGTCAGGGATGCTAGCCGGATGCGCAGGCACTCACAATCAGGAGGGTTCCGGTGTCGAGCCCCTTAAAATCTCAGGCGGTACAGCTTCGGGTTTTCGGGTGTTTCGTGGCGAGTGCCTCAATCCCGCAGCTGTAAACCTCAACCCTATACTGCTGCCTCTGCTGACCAACGTTCTTTCCGGCGGACTCAGGGCTGTAGGGACAGGTTTGAAGAGTTATGGGGAAGATTCGGATGCCAAGTTCGCCACGACGGTAAATTTCGACTCGGGTGAGGATGTGGCCGGGTGCCTTCATGTCGTCTACGGCAAAGTGTTCACAGATCCAAAGGACTTCAAAGATCCATCGGTCAAGCTGGAGAATATTCTCCCGTTGCCATGGCTGGCAGTGGCGCGCTCTAACGTTAAAAGCGGGGCATCGGCGCAGGTTGTAGCTGCCAAGCTGCCGATAGTGCTCGCTGATGCGAAAAAGACTCTGGCCGCCAGTGGGGCCATGCTGGCAGAAAAGCCACGCTTCTTCGCGGAACTGAAAGTCATTCGGTCACCAGACGGTTCCAAGGTGGCTTTCCGCTTGCGCGCCTTCTACTACGGAGAACGCTTGGACAAAGGCTGGTGGCCACGATCAAGTTCCAAAGCCGTCGTTCTTACCATATCCGGCTTCGATGTCTCCAAGTCGTTGGTCGAGAACATCAAGAATGGTTATTCGGTAATTCAATCGGATGTGCCTATTGGCCAGGCCTGGGTGAATTCAGACCTGCTTTCTCCAGGTGGAGCGGACGGAGGTCGAAATGCCTGGGATACTCCTTGGTACAGCCTTCCACCAGACAAAAAGTCAGCAACTACCATTGTGGCCGGACTTCTTGAAACGACTGCCGGCAGTAAGCTACTGGGTGTACTGGGGACCGCGCTAGAGGGATCAGCTGAAACCACGGCCAAGAACTATGCTGACTCCCTTGACCCCGCAAAACGCGCGACTGCAGAAGCAGCAGCGAAGACTGCTGAAGATACGGCACGATCCGCCGCAGCGGCTGCCGTTGTGACAGCCATAGCTGATGTGAACAAGGCCCAGACAGCCCATGATGCATGCATCGCGACGATGAAATCAGGAGCTACGAGCGGGGCGAAAAGGGACGCCGTGCTCACTTTTGCGTCGGCTAGAGTCACAGCAGCCGCGTCGGTAGCATCAGCTGAGCCACTCTTCTCCCAAATGGGCGTTCCAGTAGCGTTTCTCGAGAACCCCGGTGAATGTGTGGTGCCAGAATGAAGGCATTGGGATGGATTGCTTTGAGCACATTAGGGGTGATTCTGTCTGCGAACGCACAGACCACTGTGATGGGGTGGGCGCCGGTCGACATTGGGTCAGACATTCTCATCAAAAAGGGCACCCCAGCCAGCGAAAGCGAATTCACTGAGACCGTAGTAGTGGAGTTCAAAAACGCCACAGAACGGACGTTCTGCTCCGGGGTGCTGATCGGAGCGGATGCAGTTTTGACAGCAGCGCATTGCGGTTGGAGGAAGCTGGTACCGATACGGGTCACTGCAGCATCGACATTGGGACAGGCGCTTAATCTAGGGCCTTTGGGGTATGCGCGGCAGCCGGCCAGTGGAACACCTCAGGTGCAATCAGCCGCCGTTGCTTCGTTCGAAGCAATGGACAGTGACGCCATGACCGACGGTCAAAATATGCCCGGCCGCGACTTAATGGTGATCAGATTGAAAAGAGCATTTGTCGCTCCTGCTCTTCCGATAGCAATCTCTTCGCTGGCTGGCCTTAACGAGGCACGATTTGTTCGAATGGTCGGTTTCGGGAAAGACGGAAAAGCGGGATCAGGCCGCAAGTTGTTCGCTGATGTCCCGGTAGCCACCCCGCGGTGCGGGTCCACGCCAGTTCCTGACGCAGAGAGCTGCGATCCCGGTAGCGAGATGTTCGCTAGGCATCCTCAGGAGATGTTTGACTCCTGCCCAGGTGATAGTGGTGGGCCAGTCTTTGTAAGGAACCAGTCTGGCCAATACCGTTTGGTTGGCATCACCTCACGAGCGTCTGATTTCGCATCGCAATGCGGAGGCGGGACGATAGTCTCGCTTCTGGATGGTGAGCGGTTGAATTGGATTCGCTCACGGGTGGGAGTACAGATAAACGCGCAGCCCCTAAAGCCTGAACTTCCTGGCCCTATGTGCGGGCTTACGCGTTGCGCCACCGAGTAGCCTCAGCCTGAGGCACCGCTCACTCAGCTTCTATGCCGAGCGTATGCATCCCTAACACCCTCGGTTGTGAACTTGTACTGCAGGCCGTTCTCGAGGGTCACGGTCCAGGGGTATTTGGGGCGACGCGGATGGTAGCCCGTGAGAGAAAATTTGCCATGGGCCGCAGACTGCAGCTGGGTGGCTGGATCGAAGCCGTACTGTTGGCACATCTGCTCGAACAAGACCTGCTCGGGATTGTGCCCACCCGGGATTCGTACCTTGAGTTGCAAGGTGAGCTCACCTCCCGAGTAGCTGCCGTTCCCGATTTCGAGGTCGTACCCGATGTTGAGTGCTGCCAGCGCCTGCTTCACCGCAGTACCAGCGGCATTGGCAGAGCTACGGCTGAAGACTGCGGGGGTGCCAGCAGCAGTGGTGGTATGGGTAGTCATGTCAGGCTCCTTTGAGAATGTGGAGCCATTTCAACTGGTCTTGACGCGTGCCAGAAGCGGCCTGCCTTAAAGCGTGACGCTGTTGAACCTCGCGGTGTCAGGGGGAGTATGCCTTTGTTCGTCGAAGCTCGAGCTGGACCGCCGCAATCTATATGGCTCGATTAACCTGAGGCTGGCTTCTTCACGGCATCTCATCGTCTTCATTCTCTTCAGAATGGATCAGCGAGGTCGCACGGCTATTTAACAATGAACCCGCCTGGAAGTAGCCCATAACTGTTCCTACGCTTCGATGTTCTGTCATAGCCATGACCTCCCCGAGTGGCACACCTTGGCGGCCAGCTTCGGTTACAAATCCCGAACGTAGGCTGTGAGCAGCCCAATCACCATCAAGACCGGCGAGTTTGGCACGACGCTTGACGATCCTTGCGACCTGGTCGCTTGATAAGCGTTCATGGCTGACCCTACCTCCACGATACAAACGTCGGAATAGCGGGCCTTTTTCCGCCGGCGCAGCCTCCAACCAAGCATTCAAAGCCTGAGCCGCTGGCCCTTTGAGGGGCTTTTCACGCCTAACACCACCGGTGTCAGTTTTAGTCGCCCCCAAGACATAAAGCCAAGTGTCTGCATCGAGCCGGCGCAGATCCTCGATCTGTAAGCCAATTACCTCCGAACGGCGCCGACCACCACCACTCCAAGCCAAAAGCATCAGAGCTCGATCGCGCACACCTCGTACCCCGTCGGTGCAGGTGCCCAGCATGGCCTGCAGTGGTTCGAGCACGATCGCAGTTTTTTTTCGGACTGATATACCCTGGCGTGCTTGTGCTTTACGGGCTTCTCGCAGAAGCGTTCGGATGGAGGAGTGCTCGCACGGATTCTCCCAGGCATTGATTTGATGCCACTTCGCGAGGACAGCGAGCCGGTGGGCGACTGTGCTGAATGCGAGTGGCCCGGGTTTTCCTTTGGCACCCGCGGCAACAAGAGCGGCGTCTAGTTCAGCTGGCAGCAGATGCGTCCAGGCACCTTCACTGTCAGGCCGAGCTAGGTGATCGAGGATGAACTGGATTACCTCCTCGGGGGTTAGTGCTCCATCACCAAGTGCGCGGCCGTAGCGCAGCTGCAGCCAGGCGGCCAGGTAGCGGAGGGCGCTTCGGTAACTGCGCACAGTGTTAGCGGCAGTTCCAGCCGCGATGAAGGCCTCAGCCGCAGCGCGGGTGCTTTCGGCCAACTCATGAACAGTTAGCGGTGCTTGTGCCGGTCGCAGGATCAGCTCAAGCGGTTTCGGATTCATTGCTCAACACCCTCCACAGTTCCAGTGAGTCTCGAAATCTTCCAGGTTTTCAACCGATCCCGCTGAATCTCCAAGATTTCAGTCGACATTCTCCAAGATTTACTTCGGCAGACACCGGCAATCGCCGCTATCTCGGCTACCAGGTGCCCATCCAATTCTCATTTTTGAGGATCACAAATCTCATTGCTGCAGCACGGCCATTTTCTCAAGCCATTGATTTCTTGGGTTCGCAATCCGTCGGATCTCATTTCTAACGAACACCGCGCAACGCTTAGCGAAGGTATTACGAAGCCATGTCATTGATTTACATAGAGATTTAACCATCACAGTCAAAAAAAATGGGCAAAAAACCAAAGGCGTGATTTTTTGTTACGTACAACGTATTATTTATTACGAATACAAAATCTAGGGTCGGATAAACATTGATTATCGGACCCAATAATAGCAGAGGGCAGGGGCGATGGCGGTAGGTGTACCTGAAAATGACGTATTCGCTGCGGCGGATGCGGTATTGAGGCGAGGGGAGCGCCCCACTGTGGAACGCGTGCGCCTGGAGCTGGGCAGGGGCAGCCCTGCGCGAGTTGGTGCGTTGCTAGACCAGTGGTGGGAGCAGCTGGCCGGACGCCTTAGCGGCGAATGCAGACTACCCGGACTACCTACAAGCGTAGCTCAGGCTTTTATGGCCATCTGGCAAGAGGCGACAATCGGCGCTCAGGCCGTAGTCGAGCAATCAGTCGCTGGCCAACGCGAGGTGCTGGCCAGCGAGCGTGAGCAACTAGCGCAGCTGGAAGCGCGAGTAAGGCTGGAGGCTGCTCAAGCCAGGCAGCAGACCGCAGAGGCGGTGACGGCTCGGCAGGCCGCTGAAACACGGCTCAGCGACCTGAACCAGCTGCTTGAACAGCGCCAAGCACAGATCGATGATCTTCATCAACAGCGCACCGAGCTGCAGGAAGTTCGGGAGGAGCTCCAGAAGCAAATTCAGGGCCTCCATAGCGAATTGCAAGAGACCCTGGCCCAGGCCGAGCAGGCGAGAGTCACCCAGGAAACCTATGTGCGCGGGGTAGAGGAACGTGCACACCGCGAGGTTGATAGGGCCCGCGAGGAGAGCAAGGGCCACCAGTCTGAGCTGCAGGGCCTTAAGCGCCAGCACGAGGTATTGCAGAGAAAACTCGAAGATGCACGCAGCGCACTGAGCGCTGCACAACAGCAAGCAGCCATCCAGCAAGCTCGTGCTGATTCGGCAAACGAACATGCTCAACAGCAATCCCAGACCTTGAATGGCCAGCTACTGGCAGCTCAGCAGTTGCTCGAGGTCGCCAAGCAGGATGCCGTCGTTAACCTAGCTCGGGCCATCGAGCAGCAGGCCCGCGCCGATACGCTCGAAGCCCAATTGATTCTGATCCGCGCAGATCAAGCACGTAAAGAATCGACAATCGAGCCGGCGCAGGAGTCCGAACCTAAGCAGCTGTAGTCTTCACCGCCGAGAAGGACTCACCATCTTTACCAATGACGGGTAAGGCTGGTTGACGCAGCCTGCAATGGTGTTTGGCAGACCGGCCTGATCACACTCAACATAAGCCGGCAGCCACGGAACTGCTTGGGCGCCCATAGCCACATCACTAAGCAAACATTCGATACAAGCCGAAACCCTCACCCTCAAATCAGGTCAGAACCGTCTACCTGTCCTCCTAACACTGCTTTGCCGCGGGAGATCCTCACGTGTGCGCCAGCGTTTGATGTCCTTCTCAGGCTGGAACGAAAGAACCCGCTGAAACACTGGGACGCTTGCAACCGCAGCTCCTGGAGAGCAGATTACAACCCCTAAAAATGCGGGATGGAGCCACCTCCTTTGCGCGAGCTGGGGTGGGAAGTAAAATTAACGGGCTCGACAGTCAAAACCCTGCAGTGAAAAGACATGCGCTGGGCTCAGACCCAAATCAATGCTCTCCTAAGGGAGGCAACTGGAGAAAAGCAGAAATGAAGGTACAGTGGTCTCCTGAAGATCTGAAGACGCTGGAGCAGAGCATCCCGAAGGTTGGCATTCAAGGCGCAGCAAAGCGCACGCGTCATTCCCTACGGGAAACCTATCTGCAAGCCATCGCTGCCGGAATTTATATGCCACCTAACGGAACAGGACCCTGGCCGCGCAGGACTAGCAAGGGCGCAGCCTGGCCGGCCGCTGATGAAAGGATACTGAGACAGGAGTACACGGGCCCAGATTCTCTGGCGTACATATCAAGCTTGCTTGAGCGATCGCCAAACGACGTTGAGGCGATGACAATTACACTTGGACTCGCTCAGCATCAAGGTACACACCAGCTCGCGCCGACCCAGGCCCCAAAAGTGCCGGGACCGGCACTCACACCATTGCCGGCTATCAGAGCTACCGGCGTCAGAGCACAGGCAAGGCCGACCAAGATCATCGCTGACACGGTGACTATTAAGTCCGCCCCTAACGCTGCAGAACAGCTCAGCAAAACCTCGAAAGAGCCATTCGAGACTTCTGAAGCGGCTACCGCGACCTTACTTACAGATTCAGCGTCCAGGTTTGAACAAGAGGCAGGCTCACTCCACTTGACCTCGATAGAGGAAATCCTGGCTCCTCCGCCAGTACAGCGAGCTACGTGGACGCGAAGTAAAGATGCGTATTTGAAGAAACACTACCACATCAAATCGGTGGCTGAGATCGCCGAAGCGCTGGGCATGACGTATTACCAGACGACCAGCAGAGCACGTCGCCTCAAGATCTCCAACACTCTCAGCAGCTGGTCGAGAGAAGAGACCATCTTCCTCCTCGAGCACATTCAGACCGACCCGTTAACGTGGGTTGCGGAGCAGCTTGGAAGGACTATGTCGGCCGTAAGCCTACGGCCAAAGCAACTTGGTATTTTCCCGGGCTGGAGCGGCCATGATGACCAGGTCCTGCTGCAAAACATCGATTCGCTGACACATGCCGAGATAGGGAAGCTGATCAACCGGCCCGCTTATGCCGTGGGCAAGCGGTTACGCTTCCTGACCGATCATGAGTTTGATTTTTCGAGGCTAGGCCTGATTCGGCTATTCGAGGCCAAAGGCAGGGAATGGGTGGATGGACTGATTTATCTGCCTGTTAGGCCAGCAGAGGTTGGCAAGACGAAGTGGACTGAAAAACAGATCGCCTACCTTCAGAAGCACTACCCGACTAAGGGGTCAATCTATTGCGCGGCAAAACTTGCCATGTCGCCAGAACGGGTCCGGCACAAAGCCCAAACGATGGGTATAAAAAAGACGACGGTCGCCCGACCGTGGACGGCCGAGGAGGATAAATGGCTGCTTGAGAACGTTTTGAAGCTTGATCGCATGGAGTGCGCCAGGCACCTCAAGCGCACGAAGGGAGCAGTATCTGTGCGAGCATCCGTACTCGGTGCCTTCAAGAATGGTGACGAATTACAGCAGATCACCTGAGGGCGATTGCCAGATGATGCGGAGAAATGCCCAGCTGCCGGCGATGGCATTTCAACCTGGCCCTATAGGCAACCCGGCGCGCTGATTGGATCGAACAGCAGAGGACACTCATGATCGAAGCAACACCCAATACCCAGCTGTTAATGGCGGCCCTCATTCTCACCTGTGCATACCAGACCCTGACGTCCGGTTATCGCTACCTGTTGCTTCGCATGATTGACAGAACGGGGTACCAGACACCTGAGCTACAAGCACTCCATCTTCTGAATAAAGCGGGAGAACAAGGGAAGATGCTCACTCAGACTCGCAGGCAGGGAATTTGGTGTATCGCTTGGCTAGCGGGTTTCGCCGGAGTTTTGATCGCAGCAGTGTAGGTTGGGGCCTCCTACAGCTAATCCAAACGCTGTCAGGTGCTCGAAGGGCTGCATAGCGGTTCCTGCCTGCTCACCTGCTTCCCCGGGATGCCCGGCTTACGCCGGGCTGCTTAGGGCTATTGCTTTACCGTGGCCTCAGGGACTTGGTGAATGAATGCCCGAATAGCGGCAGCAAACTGCTGGCGGCTCTGCAGTGACTGCTGACGATGATCCTGATCACTCCAAACCAACTTCTGTTGAATGGAAAGGACTTGTCCATCCTCCAGAAGTCGATCTAGGAGGGACTCGCCCACCCGATGTTGACCCAAAAGCACCCGCAATCGCTCTACACCTTGTAAAGCGTGGATTGTTGCAACCACCTTGACCCCGGCGAGCGCCAACGCAACTGCCTGAAATGCCGCTTCACCGTCCCTTACATCATCGATGAGCTTGAACCTGGGGTGACTACCAGCTTTGAATGGTTGATCTTCTGTACGAGGGGCAAATTCGCTCATCACTAGATTTGCTGTTGTGGTCTTGCCCTGCCATGTAGCCGCAGCAATCAACACTAGAGCTCCGCGCTCATCCGTAAGGTCTAGCAAGCGGCTCAGTTCAAGAGGGACAGCTTCGTCTGGGCCAAAGATCGATGCAACACTAGGCACCTGATCGCGCTCGACACCCACCAGGATGTCGCATGACGATATGCGTGTGCTAGAAGTCTGCTTAGCGAAGCAGGCGCACGCAGCATCCCAGTTGGGGTAATTCTCTTCCTTGGCTACAAGCTCTAAGGACTGAGAATGCGTGACCGCAACATTGAGGACATCGGCAATAGCTGCTCGTAGACGCTTGGCCCGCGGCTTGAGGTTTTCCGTAATCATTGGCTTTCCAGTAGTGAACCAGGCGCACAAAAAAGCGTCTTCGGTGTCCTCATTCTCGATGCCCGGCAATGGTTGCCAACGATCTTCACCACTTCCGCATTCACCGTACCGTTTCCGGCGAGGACGACAGGCTGCGGACCGCCCTGTTGAATGATATTTGGGACGCGCTGGCGTTCCAAATAGCACTCGAAAACTGAAGCCTCCTACGAGGCATTAACTCAGCACAGGCAGCAGCATCCACCGCCGCCTGTACTCCAAGATGGTGCTGGTCAGCGGCCTCTGATGCTCCCCCTGTTACTGGCCGCGCGCTCCTCGTTGATCGCGTTGTAGTAGATATCCTGGGTAGTCGACAAGCTCTCGTGCCCCAGGTCCATCTGAAGATGTTTTGGGTCCCGAATGTCGGCATCGAAGGTAGCCCCGGTGTGACGCAACCAATGGAGCGAAACCTCCATCAGTTCCTTGCAATCCTCTTCCGTGTGGCCTTCCGCTTTCATTCTGGCCCGTGCGCGGTCAAAAACCGGCTGGACAATGTTGCGGATCTGGCGTGCAGTGACGCCGCTCCGGCCGTGCACTGTGTAGAGGAGTGGGGTGTCCTCGCCCTTATGAGGGAGAGGTGATAGGCCCAAGCTCTCGCGGTACCGCTTGAGGTAAGGGATGAAGTCATCCTTTACAGTGATGTCACGCTCCTTGTTCCCCTTCCCAATGACGTCGAACCACCAGGAATCACCACGTTTGTCGAACGACCCCATGGTTGGTTGCCAGTTATCCCTGCCGGCGAGATCGCTGACACGCAGGTACATAGCGAACAGCGCAACAACGATGAATAAGGTGCGCTCATGCTTAGGATCCTCGTCCGCCATGGCTTCGGCCTCACCAGCCAGAAAATCCCACTGCAACTTGGTAAGGGCCTTAGGTCGACGCTTGAGCCGAGTCTCTTTCACCCGCTTGATAGACTTGAACGGATTGGCTATGTCGACACCGTCTTGCAGGAGGAAGTCGAAGAATGAGCAGCAAACCGAGTACATCAGCTGCTCACTGCCGGCGGACCGCTGCTTCTTTGCGACTGGCTTAACGTCATGCTCATTCGCACGCATACGATCGGCCTTAGTGACCTTCACACCGTACGGCCTCCAGCGCTCATTGAACGCGAGCAGTCCTTCCTTCGGAGTGAACCGGCGTGTAGCCGCGGCCCCAACCCAAGCGGCAGGAGGGGATTTGTCGAAAGCAAGGAAGGCCTCTGCGTCAGTGCGCACCAGGTCAAGCACTGATTTGCCCCTGATGATCCAGCTCCACAGGATCAAGCGCTCGAGGTAGCCTCGGTAGTTCTTGAAGGTCGAAGGCGATGCGCTGTATGACTTCAAAAAGCTGCGTGCATGCTTTAGGTCAACCTCAACAGCAACGGAATTAGAGAAGGCTGCCAGGTAGGCCACTAGGGCTGGACGCTCGGCGCGAAATACGGACTGGTCCTCGAGCAGCGCCTCAGCAGTGTCAAATAGAGGGCGAGGAGGGATTTTCTGGGTTGGATTGCTCACTAGAAAAATACTCCTAAGTCGACGCCGAACACTTTCCCATAGAATGCATAAAGGTCGTGTTCGTAAAACAAAGCAATTAGACCGCTTGCGATGATGAAGGGGCCAAATGGGAATGGTGCTTCCCGGGTACGTGAAGCTATGGTGCCGATGATAGCGCCAGATACCGTAGAAAGCAGGAAGATTAATGGCAAAGCCTGCCAGCCAAGCCAGGCACCCAATAGGGCCATCAGCTTGAAGTCGCCGTTCCCCATACCTTGGCGGCCGCGAATAAGTGCATATGCGCCAGCAGGCACGGCAAACATCGTGTAGCCGGCCATCGCACCGAGGAAGCCATCAGTGAGCGAGGCGAACACCTCCAGGTGAGCCGCGAACAGTCCAATCCAGATTCCAGGGATGACGATAACGTCGGGCAACAACATTTCGTCAAGGTCAATGAGGAAGAGGGCGATCGCGCCCCAAATCATTACCATGGCCGCTGCTGATTGGAGGCTGAAACCAAAGTGCCAGGCTGACGCGAAAGAAAGCATTCCCGCGGTCAACTCCACTATTGGGTAGCGGATAGAGATCCGTGACTGGCAGCAGGAGCACTTTGCCCGCAGCGCAAGCCAGCTAAGTAAGGGGATATTCTCCCAAGGGCGAATCGCGTGCCCACAGCTAGGGCAGCTGGAGCGAGGGAAGGCGAGGTTGAATGTCTGAACTTCATCACGTGGGAGGTCCAGGGCTTCCCGTGCGTCTTGAAGCCAGGATTGCTCCATCATTTTCGGTAGCCGATACACCACCACGTTCAGAAAGCTGCCAACGAGTAGTCCAAGGACACCAGCCAGGCTCGCGAAGACAACAGGGTAGTACTCGAGCAGTTCCAGGGAGGCTAACAATGTGCACCATTTTCGGGAGTAGAGGTCAGGGATTCAGCATCATGTGATCAATTGATTTTACCTGCCCAGCAAGACAGCAATTCAAAAGCACATGGTCCAAAAATACATAGGTTCCCCAGTACTGAAAATCCTGGTGAAGGGCAGGGCGGTTGCAAGGAGGCAAGTTCGCACGCGCGAAATGGGAGTTCTGCATCAGACCGTCCTGAAAGAAGCCTGAGGTGCGATCCTATCGGGCCATAACTAAGGAACTCAGCACCCTGCGGCCAGGATGCTGTCCTCGCTTTCTACACAGCTGGAGAGGGTTTGAAGCCGGGAATTACTCGTGCGCACGCCTCTGCAAGGGTTTCGGGCGTAATCGGCTTCACAATGTATGCAGATGCACCAGCGTTCGCAGCGATCAGTTTGTCTGCTGGCATGGACCGTCCTGTACATACGATGATCGGCACGGTGCTTGAGTCATCTTCGCGCTCTCGAATTTCGGCAATCAGAGAGATGCCGTTCTTCAGATCATCCAACGTCCAATCCATGAGGACCACTGATGGCTGAAAGGCATCTAGCTCCTGAAATGCGCAATCAACATTGTGAGCGGTCCGTACCTCCTTAAAGAGGTTTGCAGCACACTTCTGAGCTAGATAGGCATCAGTGGGTGAATCGTCGACGATCAAGATCCTGTTCATCAGTAACACCTCTTACACTAGGTCGGAAGGGACCATGCCTCCCGGTCGCCGGGCTCAGTACGCCGAGTACTTTGCTTCGATCGTGCGCTGTTCACGGAGGTGCTGTTCGTAGCTCAGCTCCTTGTCTTCCAGTCGATGGTCAAGCTCACGCAGCGCTTTTGCCTTCTCACGCTCGACCTGGCTACGTGTCGCATAGTAGTTTTTCAATTCGGCCGCGCCCGCGGTATCGAACGGCATCCAAAGTGGCCCCAGCGAAATAACCCAAAGCGGGATGCTGAAAACTGCTTTGACAGGGTGTCCAGTATAGAAGTAGCCAGCCGCCGGCAGTACGCCCAGGGCCGCCGCAACCCCCACAGATTTCTCTTTGACCACCAGGCCTTTGCTCTCGTAAACAGCGAGCTCCTGCTCCTGCCCGGAATCGAGGTGCGTGGTGCAGCCGGTTGCGGTGATGGCCAAAGAGACTGCTAATGCGATACCTGCGATGCGTTTCATGCGATTACCTGCTGGTGTATTAGAGCTCACTGGTATAACCGCAAGCCCGCGACTTTCAAGGGCGCGAGGATAGCCCATGCCGATTGGCAGGCGGTAGCCAATATCGGGCTGTCTTTTTCAGAGAAATCTGGCGGGAATGCTCTCATTAGAGCAGGCGCGGGGAGGGCGCGGAACTGCAGAATCCACCCCAACGAAAGTGCCGCAGCATGGATGGCCAGGATTGTTTTCCGTGATGTCTGTGGCTGTCGGCAGCCGCC